>JAABUP010000224.1_pt1 | contig 127011 bp, 141 predicted proteins | sample 5559201 | NCBI WGS metagenome assembly JAABUP01 (sample SAMN10711887, study PRJNA513373) | rock metagenome | isolation source: Antarctica rocks | place: Antarctica | reverse complement strand
TTTGGTGAAACCCCCCCCCCCCCCCCCCCCCCCCACCCCCAACCCATCTTCAGCTTGCAGTGCATTACTTTCTGATAGGAGCCCCAGCCCACACTCACGAGCCTGTGTTGGGGTTGCACAGGTGCATTATGACATATGGCGGCACCCCACAGATGTTCAGAGGAGGCAGTCCATGAGTCACAACACCTCCTTGGCATACAGACTCCTGCCCCAGTCCCTACAGGACGCCTATGCTGATGGCAACGCACGCCTGACTGATCTCACTAACGGCCAGGTAAGCAGTGCAGCATCACGGCATACTGTCAGCATGCAAAAAAAGGGGCATATTGAGCAGGTCACCCATAAATAACATACAGAGATGTACTTCTGGTGGGGTATTAGGGGTGGGGGAAAAGAATAAAGGATGTTCAGCAAGCAGTAACCCCTGCATAAAACCAAGAGATGTATTTCTGGAAGGTTCATTTGCTGCTCTTTGGATGTCTTTGGTTTGTCTGTGATGCCGTATGGTGTTTTAAGCAGGCAATCACCTGGCATGTAATAACACACACTGAACAGCTTGCATATGATGTTGGACAAACTCAAACATGACTGGTGTTGTGCAAGTTCAAGTTCGTGCCACGGGCAAAGTGATCAGGTTCAGCATTGAACTGATGGGACCCAAGCCAGTAGTAGACAACTGAAAACAGTAAGTAGTAGACAAGTGAATACAGTAGACGACCAAAAACAGTAGACAACAGAAGATAGTGGACAACCAAAACACAGTAGACAACCAGAAATTGATGGCAAGGATCCAGCAAGTCAGATGCATGAGATGTGAGTTGTAGGTGAGCGAAGAGGGCAATACTGGTGTGGCTGCATCTCAGACCATCTGGATGCCCATGGAGTATGATGCTCAGCCTCACTGGCGCTGGCTGGACTGGGCACGCTTCTACTTCTACAGGTCAGCCCTTGCTTTGTCATGCAGCTCACCCCTGTCGGCATGCCTCTACTTCTTCAGTTCAGCCCTTGTTTCGTCACATAGCTCATCCCTGTCGCTGATCAACAAGGTACACTGATAAAGGTTGAGACCTCCTGTCTGTACTATCATTTCCAGAACAAAGTTGTTGCAAGTGGCAAAGGTATGCATGTGGTTTCTGAGCTGTCTGTCAGCACTTGATTTCTTGCTGAGGAGCCAGGCAACTTCTCAGCTGTCTGTCAGTACTTGCTTTCCTAAGTGAGAAGCCTGCCATCTTGTCGAGCTGATGGGCATGTTTGCTTGCAAGTATCTCACGAAGCAGACAACTTATCTTTTGGATCTTGGCAGATGACCAACGTATGAAAGCACATGTGTGCAGGCATTACTCAGATGCAGTCTTGGTGGCAGTCATTGCATTATGCACCCTGGAGAATGACGTAATCCATGCTGGCTATCTGGCTCTGGCACTATACTTCTTCAGGCAGAGGGAGTCCCTACGCACCCCGGCCCTGTTCAGGTGGCTCCCCCTGTACAACTTTGGGGTCATGCTGCTCAGCTTAGCCTATCAAGCCCCTCTGCAGAATCTTTGGCATGGCACTCCTCACAGACAGGTACAGAGTAATTGTGTTGATGCCAATCTTGAATGCACTGCTGAGACCTGTTGCTTTGCAGCTTGGACGGCTTCTGTGTCAATGTGCAACAATATGATGCATGGGAATGGGAAAGTCGACAAGCTCCAGGCAATAAACAAAGTATTTTGACGTTTAGGTCATGATAGGCAATATTGGTATTTCCCAAAAAAGCAAAGCTGCAACATGCAAATGAGAGGGCTTGATTTCATTCATCATTGTCACAGGACTGACACTTGGCAGGAATCAACAGACAGTCTGCAGCATTTTGTCTGTGCTGTCTCTTACCTCACCTAGCAAACCTTGTAGCACGACAGATGGGTCTTGTGCAGGGCTGCAATCTGGCACATGTGATCGCTGATCCCATTATGGATGCTGAGAAGCATAGACTTTCCGTTCCTTCTTTCTTTGCAGGGCTGCAATCTGGCACATATTCTTGGGTTGTACAAGATGACAGGCAGATCTGGGCTGGCCTTCAGCCTCAGCGCGACTGGCTCCATTGCTGATGTGGTGCTGTGGGCCATTGCACGCCTTCAGATGCGTATATACGCCTCTGCCACCTTCCAAAGGTAAGCTGGACAGTACAATCTTTTGTGTGCGATCAGGACCATATGCAATTGCGCTTTCTGCAAGCGTTGGCTGTTTGCTCAGCAAAATGCCTGGGCAACACTCACATAGCAGCATACCTCTGGAACCGATCATCGTCTACTGTGTGTGTATTTGTTTGCATGCGTCAGGGATGTTTGTCAGGTAGACAAGTCCCTCTGGCATGTGGCACCCTGCTGCCAATCAGCCTTGGGAGGAACTAGCCATCAAGATTTCATAGTGATCAAAAGCTCTTCTCAATCCCGAAACGCCTATTTTAATTCAGAAACATCCATTCTACAGTGGAAATCTCGAACACATTTCAAGATGAGTGTTGTGTGTGTCATCAGGGCGATGCAGGTGGTGGCTCAGGAGCAGGCAGCAGCTGCTGCTGCAGCTGCTGTGAAGCGGGAAGCTTACAAGCAGCGCCAGGTCACCAAAGTTCTAGAAGCTTCCAAGCTTAGGTCTGAGAGGGCTACCAGGGTTTTCAAGCTCAAGGTGCAGTTGATGTTGTTCTTGTGCATACAGCGTTATGTCAGAAAGCAAAAGTGTTTCTGCCAGAGCAGTCAGTGTGTAGGTGTGTCGCATCATGCAAGATATGCACATGTGTGTTGCCCATCAGCTCATTTACCTCCAGCCCTACCTTTTGCCCATTTGCAACACCAACCCCTACCGTTTACCCTGCCCCTGCCCGTGCCCCTACCCTACCCTGCCCCTGCCCCTGCCCCTGCCCCAGCCTCTGACCCGGCCCCAGCCCCTGTCCCTGCTCCTACCATTTACCCCTTTCCCTATCCCTCACCCTATCCTATTCCTGCCTTTACTTACCAAGAGAAATTCTGTCTAGTAGCAGCACTAAACACTGTATGCTTCAATGCAGGCTGGGGTGTCTCGTAGTGGGGGCAGCTTTGGGGTCAACAGCGCACTCCTGGAACTTGACAAAGAAGCTGATGACAGGTGAGCAAGCTGGCCCACTGTCAAATCTGATGTCACACATTCCCTGAAGGCGTGCCCTGAGACGCATGTGGCCTCCTTCAGCTGACAGTACGGTCAACCTATCTTGCACATCATGCATTTCATGTTGCCATGCCTCATGCATTTGAAATGTCACAAGACAGCATTCACTCTGTCAGCACCCTTGCAACTTTTGTTTAGCATAAAAAGTTGCAGCAAAAGCACCAATTCTTTTTGTTACCTTTTACTTTTTGTTACCAACACATATACAAATATAAAGATGTGACGAATTCAAAGCAGTTGCGAAAAAGTGACAAAAATGACTGCAGGGAATCTGAGCAGAAGCTGTTAGGAGGCAGCAGCGCATCCAGCTCTGATCCAGACCTGGCTAGTCTGGATATTGAAGAGGAAGCGGGCGGTGGCATCAATGACACACAGCAGGACGGAGCTGTGGCCACTGACAACCCATCTGAAGTGCAAGCTCAGGCACAGGTGAGTGAATAAATCAACTAGGTGCTTTGTCACATCAACTTGCATTTGCATGTCTGCATAGCACCATCCCCACGCAAATCCCTGCTCTGCTAGAGACCACGGCAGTCCTGTGTGTGGGCATTCAGGCTGAGGATGCTTACCTGTAAGTTTTGTAGACAGACACGCCCGGCCATGGGGAGTAGGTGATCATATCTGACACATGTAACCTTGCAAGCTTCTGGTTCCCTACACTGTTCTGCAGCAAGTGGTTGCCAATGCCTCTGCCAGCACGCGTCAATCCTGCACTGAGCGGGAGCAAACGCTGTGCAGGAAGTCGACGAGAACGCCCGAGGCAAGGGCAAAATCAGAGGGAAGCAACACCCGAAGCGGGTTAGTTGGCTGTTGAGCTGGGTCCAGAGAGCCGACCAGGAGTCCTACACCTGCTATGTGCTGTTTGTGCTGATCTTCATCCTGGACTTTAGTCTGCTGACGATGCTGTTCCCTGTCAGTCTGGCAGCCTATGCCTTGGCCACGCAGCGCCCAAGCAGATTGTACTGGCAGGTCAGCCCATTTGCTGTGCATTGGATTGGCCTACACTGCGAGCTGTGCTGTGCTGTGCTGTGCTGTGCTGTGCTGTGCTGTGCTGTGCTGTGCTGACAAGCAGTTCTGCCTTGCCACCCCTGAATTGTCTTGACGCTTGGCTTCAAGCTGGCCTGTTGGTAGATCTTTTTGCCGGATTTAATTTTGGACTTTTGTCAGACCATGTCATGCACTCACGCTGTTCAAAGTATGTATGCACACATGTCAGAGTCACTCTATGAAAATGGATTCCTGCTAGCTCAAATGTCTTTAGACGCACAGCATGCTTTTGTGGGGCTGTGTGTTGAGCATGCAGGGTCATGATGTGTTCTGTAACATGCAGGCTTGTCTGGTTTACTTGGAGCTGATCCTGATTGCCCAGTACATCTTCCAGATCCCTACCCACCTTCACTGCAAGGCCGTGTCTGACACCACACAGGTCTGTGACTCATGTGTGTGCGTGCGTGCGTGCGTCCGTGCATGCATGCGTCCGTGCATGCGTGTGTCCGTGCATGCGTGCGTATGTCGCCCATGTCCCCGCAGTCTCAGCCGTAACAGCCTCTTTGATCAGCAGCTGCGCGACGCAGCGACACAAGCAACACAAGCTTTGCATGTGTCAAACTGATGCAGCTGCTTTGCATGTGTATTTGCGCTGGATGCCACTACACACCTTGGCGATCTGGGCATAGTTCATGCCTGTCTATGCAACCTTTGTTGTTGTGTGGGCTGCTAAGGTTGCACTGCTGGTGTGTGCTTGAGCAGCATCAATGTTGTGCAGGCGTATGCTCACATCTTAGGGCTGCACAGCTATGTGCTGAGGGCCATTCCCATCTTTGTGGTCTACTTAGCTACCCTGATGCATGTCTACGCACTGGCACGGCAACAGGTGAGGTCATTTGCAAGCTGCCCTGCCCTACAGGACCAGTTTGCAACAAGCTTTTGTGTGAACTAGACGATATAAGTAGCTGAACTAACGACCCATCCTAGCTGTACCAAAACTTCTGTGCTGTGTTGCAAGCTTTCTCGTTTTGCTGGGGGTCTGCATGAAGTAGCTAACACAAATAGCTGAAGTGACCACCCATCCTAGTTGTACCAACAGCCCTGTGTCATGCCGCAAGCTTTCTCTTTTTGCTGGCGATATTGCTAGTAAACCCAGCCTCTAACTGCATGATGACTTCGTGTCCCACGCTGTAACTTATACATTGCCGTTGATGCTTGGACTATCAGAACACATGTTGGTTTAGTGTACCTTCTGGACAGACTGACGTCGATCTCAGATGGCACACCTATTCCCTTTGCCTCTCACCAAGAAGGCACATGTCTTACCTGATCAGACAATGTGTGGTCCGGAACAGCAGTGGACTTGTTTCATTCCAAACTATGCAGAGTTCTCAGTCTTTGTCTGTTGGCTCCTGTCATGAGTTCCACGGATAGAGAACGCAGACTGATTGAATGCAAGCAGTACAGCTTAGAAGAGATGTGCGTATGGCAGGAATCAGCAAGTGGTCAGGCCACACAAGGTGCATTGCTGGACAGCAGCTCCAGTACAAATAGTCCTCGCAATGACCTGGAGCTGGGCATTGCCCCTCAGGGGCAGGGCACAAGCCGCAGGGCATCACAGAGCAGCCCCAGGCAGGGGTGGTGGGGGAGGGCTCAGCAGGGGGTGTTCCAGGGGTGGCAAAGCTTTAAGGGCTTCTTGTTGTCAGTCTGTTCCTCCAGGGAGCGGCCCTTGCACTTTATCAAGCTGCAACTGCCCTTGCTCTCAGGTGCGCAACTGCCCTTGCACCTCATCAAGCTGCAACTGTCCTTGCTCTCAGGCACGTAACTGCCCTCATACTTCATCAAGCCCTTCAGCTTCCCAGCCCTTGAATGTGCAGCATGCATGTGTCTTGATCACCAATGTTGGAGAAACATGGTATGTTCCCTTATGATCTTAGTGATATTGCTGTACAGGCAGCGCAGACCTGTCTGAAGAAGATGGAGAGCATATTGAATCAGCTGTTCAGAGCGTTTTGGATGACTACAGAGCTAAGGACATGGCTGCAGCCAAAGCAAAGTGAGCTTGAAGCTTTTGAGCATGTGCTCACATACAGCACACAAAGCTTTGTTGCAAACAGATTGTAACCATAACAAACTGGCTACAGCACCATTAATCTAATGTGATGCTGTGCGACAGGAACATTTAATTGGTTGGGTGTTTTCCAGGATGTTACTTGTCATCAGTTCAGTCTCTAGTGCTGAACACACCTCAACATGCAGTGAAGGTGTTCTCAGCACCTCTGAGGTCATGCCTTTTCTCGGTTCACATGATCAGTCTGCTTGGGCTGGCATCCAGATGTCAGCTCCTCTCTGCGCAAACTTGCTGCAGGATTGCGACCGGAGCTACCACACAGGTGCATGAGCAGCTAGATCAAATTGATTTCCCTCTCACAGAGCCAACACCAGATGACTCACCACCTCCTGACATAGACCTTGCCAGAATTGGACCGCTGAGGGTGGTCCTGGAGGAAGTTGTGGATGAAGGTGGCGAGGCAGGGCTGCTGGCTGCGGTCCTGCAGGTCATCCCGGACAGGGAATTGGGACCCCCTGACAGTGGCCTGCCTACCCCCATCAGGTGGGTGGGGTACACCAGCAACAGCCGGTGCATGCTATTCAGCAGCAGCTCACAACAGCAGCTCACAAAGACATACAGCTGACATGCAGCTCCTACACACATGCCTGCAGATTGTTACGGCTCCTACACACGTGCCTGCAGGTTACGACAGCTTCTACACACATGCCTGCCATTACGCCTCCTTCTCATATGCCTGCAGGTCGTTGCACACATGCATGCATGTTGTTACGGCTGTTACACACATTCCTGCAGATCGTTACGGCTCTTACACACATGCCTGCAGGTCATTACGGCCTGCTCAAGATGCAGCCTCGGTGCTACAGCGCTACAAGCAGGAGAACCCCACCTCCAAATTAGGCATGCAAGATGCCCACCCTGAAAGACAAGCACATGCGGATGACAGCAAGCAGCAGCAAGGTATTTGCAGAAACTGTTTTCCTTCACATGTAGACGAAGGGCAGATTCAGGAGGAGCCTGCATGTGCTGGCTTTTGAGGCTGTATGCAAACAGTGGGACGCAGGGATGGAAAGGCTGGCTGATGGTGTTTGCTATGCGCTGCGAATACAGTTCACTTGCAGTTGCTTTGCTTTGCAGTTATCGTGTGACTCAGAAAGACGATGGCACTTCTACTGTGTGTACAAGCAAGTTTTGTTGGCAATGAGGACGGTAATGACTTTGTACATGACACAAGTACATGGTACAACTGGTAATGAGTATGGAGAGAATACACTATGAGCTGTGTTCAGGCGAAAGTGGTCACAGCACCATGGATCAGCCGGAAACGACCCCAGCAGCAGGGCTGTTTGCCAGCAGCCCTCATTCAAATTCCTCTGAGACATTTGCAGATGCTGTGTCTGGGTCACCGCCAGGCTCCCGCTCTTCTTCAGCCAGTGCTGCCACTAATGCAACACTCCAGACTGCGCCATCAGTGCAGACCGACAGCAGTCCAAGACGCAATAGTGATGACAGCAGTCAGCAACAAGGTGAAGCGGAGGGACGGCGGTCAATGCAGCGGAGAAGCAGAGGAGCGGGCCTGGCCAGCGTGCTGGGGTCGCCCTCTCCCCCCAGACAGTCACGCTTTGCACGCTTTGTCAACTCAGCAGCAGCTGTCACTGGTTTGAGCGGGAGTGACGCTACGCCTGCTGGGCCTGCTGAGCATGCTAAGGCTGCCCCTGCTGGTGATGACCAGGCTGAGTCAGCAGGCCAACAGGAATGTGATGTTGCTGACGATTCTGGCCAGAAGAATCACATAGAAACCAGTCAGACTATAAGAGGTATGGATGATTCCCTGTGAAGCATCCCCATCAGACTTTGGGGATTGCATTGCTGTGAGTGCCACATCAACATCGCGAGAGCTCCAAGTGTGAGTTGCGAGGCCTGACAACCTGTGTCTTGCAGCCTTTTTGCTATTCGAAGTAAGCTTTCATGTTCGAGACGTCGTGCAATTGTGGCTGCAGATGATGATCCTCACAAACTGCAGTCTGGTGAGGATGAGGCTGGCCCCAGCAGTGGTTCTACCGGGTCCCAGGGATTGCAGCTAGGGGCTGTTGAGTCCCACTGGCGCACAGAGACAGACTACTACGCAGCTACCGTGGCTCTTGACTTCCTCAGTTTTGCTTTTGTTGCCCTGTTTTATCAGGTGAACTCACTGCTGCCAATCTGAGCCATTCAGTGTCACATATCATGCCTGCGACTCTTTAGTAAAAACACCATGCATCCATACTATTACAGCATTGTCACTGTTAAGTAAATGCTTGCTTATCAGCTAATAAGTTTTGAACTTCTGTCTGCCTTGCCTTATCTTGCACATGATTCCGACATCACTGCAATGTGGAATTTGTGCGTTTGGAATTTTGAGTTTGCCCTTGTAACCCCTTCAGTTGCATGCAACCAGCAGCAACACACCTTGCCGACATCAGCATGGCCTCAACAGAACCAACAAGGTACACTGACAAGCAATTGTAACATGCAGTCGGTGATGTCCAGCGCACAGTCGCTGTCAGACATCACAGATGAGAGGGTGGTGCCAGTAGACTATCTGGGTGTGCTCATACTCCTCTTTCTCTTCATGGTGCTGGACCGCTTGTTCTACACCCTTGGTCTTCATCTTGGCAAGGTGGGTATCTTTATCCCCTGCCAAGTGCCCTGCCTTGCCCTGCCCTGCCCTGCCCTGCCCTGCCCTGCCCTGCCCTGCCCTGCCCTGCCCTGCCCTGTCATCTCTGCCCTGCCCTGCTCTGCCCTGTCTTACCCTGCTCTGCCCTGCCTTTCTATCTGCCCTTCCCCGCCCTGCCTCAGCATGCCTGTACCTACATCCCAATATAGACCCTGCCAACGTCATAGCATCTTTTGTCCTGCAACTTCTCTTTTTGCACAACTACCTTCACCACACACTCACAGCCTGACTCTGGTCTGAAAGCTTGCATTCTTTGCAGGCTCTGTTGCTGTGGGCACAGATGGCGCTGTTCTACTACTACACCTTCTCCTTGTTCTGGAGTCCCTTCAGCAGCAGCAGTGCCCGCAACCAGCTGCGCCTGCTGATGCTCATGAAGACAGCTAGCTTTGCGCTGTCGGCCCTGCAGCTGCGTAGCGGCTACCCTCCTAGAGCCTCCTTCAGGTAGTTATTGCTTCTGAGCAGCCTTGTTCAGCCTGACTCATGGATCATTCCCCATGACATCAATGCACTAGCTTTTGACAAGTTTTTTTGTCTCGTGCAACCCTTGGTAGGATTCCATGCCAGCACCAAATTTGTTTATACTGCTGCTTTCGCATGTCTCAATTGATGCAGCATGCCATTTGTTGCTGTTCACTACACACGCGCTCATGTTGATGCAGCAAATGCATGTTACGAGTTTGGCAAGCTTTGCAGTAGTCACGCATGTTTACATTGCCTGAGGATTGCACACGAGAGCCACGCTTGCAACCACGTTTGTGCAAAAACCTCCGCAACAATTTGAGGTCTTCTGGTCATTCATACAACTGCAACTGATCTGTTGTCAGTTTGTGACCATTCCTACCACAGGCACTGGAATTCTTCACCGTGCTCTCACTGGTCCTGGCTGACGTTACTTCTGCATGTATACCTTTTTAGGTGTTTTTCAACTAGAATCCTACCCATAAAACCCTAAATTCAAAAAAAAAACATATGACACAGGGGCGCAGGAGGCCGGCATGCTTTCATCTTCATGAGGTATGTCAACACCTGGGGCTACTTAGGGCTGCAAGTCTTCTGCGGCCTGCCCTTCATCTATGAGCTGAGGGCAGTTCTGGACTGGTCCTGCACCCCGACCACCCTCAAGCTGTTTGACTGGCTGAAGCTAGAGGACATCAGCACCAGCCTGTACTTTGTGACCTGTGACAGGTATGGGAGGGAGGGGCGGCAGCTTGGTGACAGGCAGCCACGCTACATGAAGTTCTGCCAGGTGAACTTTTTCCTCCTGCTGCTGTGTGATGCCAAGCTTTTGCTGGTGGATAGACCTGATTTGGAAGCATGACTTCCAGACTAATGCATGTGTGTCACGAAGCCAAAGTCGGACATCAGTTGAGCTTGATCTTGCGCTCATTCAATCTGATCCTGAGCCCTATGTGGCATGATTGCCTGGATCATCCTGGATGATCTTAGTGCTGAGTGTTGAGTGTGTACAGCAGCAAATGCCTGGTTGATCTGCAAACTGAATGGTGTTTGAAGGGAATGCAATGTTAATGTAAACAATGCAATTTGCAGTAGTCCTGGTGCTTGGGTAGTTGTAAGCTGGATGTGCATGTGGTCTGCAGGGCACTTTGCTGTTTCTGGGGCTGTTGGTGCTGCTGTGGGTGCCTCTCATTGTGTTCTCCTCGGGCAATCCCACGTACAGAGTGAGCTCTTGTACACATCGTGCTGCTTATTTGTGTCCCTTCCTTTTTTTTCGGTTTTTTGCATTGTGCTCCATAGCACAGCCACATCTGCATCTGGACAGGCCCTCATACTGCAGCGTGCATTGGGCAAGCACACAGCATTATACTGTGTCACATGATTCTGCTTGATGTCATACCTTCTGCGTCAGCTTGGTCATCAGCTTGCAGTGCTGACACAATGAAAACTCACAACGGGGAAATTTGTACTTCGATCACAGACCCGAGATCACAGTTCCGAGGAAAAAGGGGGGGGAAGTCGGGGAAAGCTGCAAAACATAAACTTGCAGTCGGTTTCTGCTCACTTTTCACAGTTAAATGCATCATGTGTTCATTTTAGGTTCCTGGTGTGGCGGGCTTCTATTTGAATGCCAGCATAGGCAGCGTGGCAAATGGTGACATGGGGGACTTTGAAGCACGCATGACCTTTCCCCTGTTTGTCGGAGGCGAGCGGCAACTACAGCGTAAGTGGGTGGGTAACGGCACGTTACCGGCTGGTATGGGCGACCAGTACACTGATGACCAACTCGAGCTGCTGTGTGTTGCTGAGGTGAGAAGCAGTGTAGCCAGACAGGCTGAAGTATTCGACACATGCAGCACATTTGGCCTTGGCTGCTTCACTCCACCACATTACCTCAGTAAAGCTTATAGATGTCCTGATCTGAAATTATCATTGTGTATGTACCGCCCAGACACAGACTGGCTGTGAAGATTGATGCCTTCAGCAATGTGGCCACATGACTACATGATTTCTGGGTCAGCACACAATGTAGTTGGAATTCACTGTCACATTCAGCATGTGTGCACAACTCAAACAGACTGCGGCAACGTGAAGCACTCACCACAGTGCATCACTACTTGGCCGCTACACTGTGCTGTAGATCCTCACATGACTCAATGGCTTGAGTCATGTCATCAAATTCTTTTCCTTGGATGCAGGACACAGAAAGCTCTTTTCAACCTCAAAACGTCTTTATTTTCACAGACATGGTCGTTCTACAGTGGAAGTCTAGACTGAGAAACGCCTGGGGACAGTAAAAACGTGTTTCTGAGCATAGAGATGTTTTATATCTTGGCAGCACTACTGCATTGTAGCTTGCGTCACTTTTCAACAGCTGAAATTGGGTCATCATACTGTTGCCTTGTGTATGCAGGACTCAGATAGGTTGTGGAGGTTAACACCTCCAGCGCAGAAAGCACTGGCTGCGCTGTTGGATGACTCCTCAGCAGCCATGAGCTTCAGCTGGTCTGTGCTCAGAAACGCCCCACCCCTTAGCCCCCATGGTAGCCCCATGTGTCAGGCCACCCAAACTTTTCAGCTGGCTCCCAGGACAAGAACGGAGTTGGTAGACATCCTTGAGGTGTGTTGAGAGCCTGGTTATTGTATGAGGAGGAATCTTCAAAGCTGTTTTTGCTAGTGTTAGTCCTTTGTGTAGAGCTGGCAGCTGGACATATTAGGTCATACACGTCTGCACAGTTGATCGTAGTCTTCTGTGATTGCTGTGTTTGGCGCCAACCGCAAATTCACTAATCCCTGTGTTGTTGATGGTATGCAGCCTGAAAGTGATGCCACAGCTATCGCTTAGCAGGAACCAGTCCTTTATCCATTGCTGCAATCACGTGGATTGAGTGCAGTGTGCAGTTTTTGAAGGAGAGACTTTGAGTGGGATGCATGTTGTCTTTGCAGGGAACTCGTTCGGCTGCAACATTGATGGTTGCAAACCTGACCGACCCTGAAGGGGACCTCCCCGGCAAGGGGGGGTCCAGGGGTTTGTATAGCCTATTTTGGCAACTCAGAGGAGACATGTGCGCCGTCAGGACAGACTTCAAGTGTGTCCTTGTTTCTCTACAGCTTAGGAGTTATGCGTATAGCCTGACTCTGCCCTGGAAGTGTCTTGCCTTGGACAATCACAGTCATCTGTAGGCAGGAGCTGCATTGGAATCTTAGCGTGTGGGTACCAAATGTGGCGCTGACATTCTGGTCAAGCATTCCTGATGACTGCAGCAGCGGCACATCAACTATGCATCAGATTCTGTGGTTGCATGTGATTGCATGCGCCGTTGTTGCGTTTGAAAGAGCTTTACTAGATTGTTTTGGGGCTTCTTGTTTCCACATAAATGTTCTAGTGGTTTTCGCAATTGAGATACCAGAGGTTTCAGAACAAAGTCACACATCACACATGGTCGTCTGCGCCATCAACAGCAGATGCATGTGTGATTGACCAGCCGCTGACCACACAGCATCAGGTCACATATTGTATGCATGATGCTCACTGCACCCAGAACTTGTGAGGTAGGTCCGCATGACTTACCACCATACTCCATGAACATGAACTCAAACTGAATCTCACAAACCATCAATGCACATTAGTGCGTGCAGGTTTGATCACCACATGACTGCCTGCGTATTTCAGAGCAATAAAATAAAAGTAAATAAATGCATAATTAAATATATATGGATAAAGTCTATATAAATACCTAAATCCAAAGTCCTAAATGCGTGCAGGTATCAAAGTCCAGGCTGGGGCAGAGGCAGTGGTCAAGAAGAGCAATGGAGCAATCAGAGTGTCGGCTGTGACATCTCATTGGCAGATTCCAGTCGCAATGATGTATGGTGGCAGCTTCAGTGTCAGGTGCTTGATGACAACGACCAGCCGGTTGACAACAGCCAAAGGGGCTGGGCCACTTGCAATGAGGGCAGCTTCTATGGCCCTAGATTAGTCGCAGTCCTGGAGAGGGTTCAGACAGGGTTTCTGGGACAGACGCTATCATCTTTTGGGATCACTGGGCTGTACATCACATTTGTTTTTGGTATTGGACGTTTCTTGAGGCTGGCAGCCACAAATATCCGCATGCGCATCATGTATGAGGATTTGCCCACAACAAAGAGGTTGATAGCGCTGTGTCAGGACATCTACATTGCACGTGCTCAGGGAGAGTTAGCGCTTGAAGAGGAACTGTACTGGGCTCTTATCAACATCTACAGGTCGCCTGCAGTCATGTTTGAGTTGACAAAAAAGAAAGAGGTCTGAGGTGGCTAGCATATATAACAAATGAAATACAAAAAAGGCAATAGGGTACAGTATGTTTAGTATGTGTCTCAGCCAAATTGCAACCCGTAGAAACTATGCTCTCTACTTGGTAGAACTACCTTAAGAATGGGTTCGTGGCTAGATAGCAAATGTGTGGAAAGCTGGATCACCAGACGTGCAATGTTGCAAGCTGAAATGCAATCATCTTGTAGTACTATATATAGTATATATACTCCATGCAGCTGCGTCAAGCTTGTACACCAGTTGTGCTCGAGGTGGCAGCATGCAACAGCAGGTAGAGCTGAACAGCTCTGTTGCCAGTACATACATCTCCTGACAAATGGTATGCTGCACCCTCAACTATTGAGACCAGACACTAGCATCAAGTTAACATCGCTGCTTGTGCAAAGCTTGGTGTGAGTGTTATTACAATGCATAACGATAGCGAGTTGACGTAGTTGGGATCACCATACATATTGTGCACCAGTCTCTCATGCATTCATCTACAGAATCTAGCAGCAGCAGTAGTAGGTTAGCCAAGGTTTGTTGCTGCGATTACTGCCCTATATGAGAAGTAAGCAAACACAGCTTCAATTAGCTCAGCTCAAAGCAAGCGGCAGATTTGCACTGAGTAGCAACTAGCTTGGCCGTAAACAAATGTCAAATCAATTCCGCTGAAATCCTTTCTTCTCCATGTATCTATCATACATGGTTGCTAATTTGTGCTGCAGGTAGACTGTGGCGCGGTGCTCCTCAGGCCCGCCATAGGTGAAATTCTGCACCTCTTGCGGTAGCACATCACCAACTGCATACCGCGCTCTGATATGTGTTGTGAGCATATGCTGTAGGGAGTCCTCACAATCTTTGCTGCAGTGCCCTTTGGTGAGGGAATAATGGAGTCTGCAGCATGTAACACAGACGCATCACCGGCAGGCAAATCAGTCTGCTCTGGAATAGACAATGCAGACATGCTGGAACCAGGTACTGCCTGGCATGAGTTTGCATAAACCATGGACCTGTATCGCAAATACGCGTATAGAACACATTCTTGACTGCTTGCCAAGGTTGCGCAGCACAGTAGTCAAAATGGTAGCAGATGTCAATGTCCAACTATCTTGTAGCCATACTGAGTTGCGCATCAAACATGTAGGATCATAACATTCTTTAAGATTTGCACAGGCAGCCGAACATTCTCCAAGGACTAGTTGATTCATGGAGTATCTTGCAAGAGCAGGACATGTTAGCAAGCACACGATGAAAACGACAATTGTCACCTGTCTATGATACCCATAGGATCATTGCCCAGATCTGCTACCCCCCAATCTTCGGGGCCCCTGGCCTGCTCCCCCCTCCATCCGGGGTCAAACAGGGTCATCTGTGGGCGGTAGAACCCATACCCTGAAGCAGCAGGAGCAAGCTAATAATACAGCAACTGTGCATGTAACAGCTTCAACATGTAGCCTGAATTGTATAGCCGAACCAACATTGCAGTGTTCTTTTCACACCAGTGTGTAACACATGCTGCTACTATGAAAACCAAGGTACTGGTAGTCTACTCATAGCTGATGACAAAGCAATCATCCTAGCACTGAGTGGAGTGGGAGTGCCAGGGTCCAGAAAGCCCATGCCTTTTACTCCACACAACAATCCCCAAGATGAATGAAACAGCAGCATACAGTGCCTGGAATGTGGCATGAAGACAGCAGCAAAACATGCCACACAAGTGGTATTGCAGTAAGTCTGCAGCACTGGCATGCCAGAATTGCAGCATAGCATACAGGCAGCAGCAACGGCCCTCAAATGGTGCAGTGACCCTCAAATGGTATCACAAAGCAGCAGTGGCAGGCCCAAGTTGTGAAATGGGATAACAGAGCAGCAGAGACCGTCATGTGGAATGTAAATAGCTGACCTGGATCTGTTGGCAGAATTCCTGACTCATCAAAGACTGCTGCCATGAACTGTGAGTCTGCAGCGCAGCACAGCATGCGTCAGGATGATAGCGTCCCTCATTACTGAACGACAGAGCATGCGTCAGCCATGAAGGGCAGGTTGGTACAGCCCTAAGTAGTTCCCTTTGCGTGAGGTGCTTGTGCAGTTTATTCATCTATTTAACCATTATCATGATTGTCATCGGTATCATTGTCATCGTTTTGTCATTATGGTTACGGGCATTGTGACGTCATCACTTTTGTTGTTGCCATCATCATCATTATTATAACCACCAGCATTATCCAGCTGGCTCTACAAGCCAGACTGTGGAATACTCAATGACATGTAGACTGAAGAAGGTGGGAACTAGTGCACAGGAAGAAGACAGCAATGGGTAGGGTGAAAAGCATCAAGGAGGTGCTCTCAATCCACATGAGCACCTGTGACAACCCACAAACAAAAATGAACATGAGAGACTCATGCAACAGAGATGAAGAGCAACGAGCATGGACTGCAGACCTCCTGACACACCGCCATCCACATCAAAACGCCTTTCCATTTTGGCCCATTCGATGCTCCGCAACAGCCCCACGCTCAGGATAGCACCAGCACCTGGAAATACCCACAGCAATCCATCAGTCTTGATGTATTGCACAGGAATGCTCTTGCAGCTGCTTGCAGTCACATTTCTGCTCGTCTCACATTCAGAGCTCAGCTTGCTCAATGCATCAGTCACAGCTGGTGCTTACTCACGCCTCACAATTCAGCTTACTGCTATGCACACTGCTGAATACGAGCTCATCGATCAGACCAGCTGAACAGGGGAGCTGCTGCAGGATGAACAACCACACTTGATACATGGAGGATGTGTATACTGACTGCCTGCATATAAAATATTCACCACCACATATCATGGTCATCAAGCTGCGCAGTTGTGCGAGTCAGCCAAAAGCAGCATGACTCATCATACAAGATGCAGGGCCTGTCAGGCAGTCAAGAAGCAAAGCTCACAGTACCATGACTATCAGTCACTGCAGTTGTGCAACTTGGTCAGAGCAGGATGACCAATCAAACTAAATGATGCCACAGCCACACATACAAAAGGTTCTGACGTGACCTGTGGGTGAGGGTTCAGGGTTCAAAGCCTGAACCCATACTCAGGAAGCCTACACATGGAGTAATCCCTAAAGCCTAGGTATAGTAAACGCTTACCACCGTGCGCAAAATACCACCAGCCAGGATGAGAAGCCTTGTTCCATTGGCACTCGGGCCCCCAGTACCCGGGGTTGTCTGCCCGCCTGCAAAGGGTCTCCAATGTGCAAGGACACCCCTGCAGACGGTGCATACTGCGTCAATAAAACAATGCCATGGGAAAAGCTCAGATGTGTTCCAAGGGGATGTGGGACTGCAGTGTTCCCATGTCTGTCCCTAGGGCCTCAAAAAGCCTGCCCAAGCTGAAGTTTCCTTGTTAAATGTATATTATTCTACTATATCGTGCGTATATGTTCTTCTATACATTACATTATCAATTACAGTATAGTACACTATAAAATGGTGCAGATTGTACTATACCAGCGTACATGGCATTTATGAACACACTGAACGTATGTAGTTCACCATACAAGTTTGAAGCTGGTTGTTTTACAGATTGGTTTGAGTAAGTGAGTTGATTCCCAGGCTGATTTGATCAAGTAATGGGCCAAGAAGATTTACCTCAGGGGCTCTGTACGAGCCTGCAGGCACATGGATGCTGGTGCCATTGGGCTGATGGAGGGGGTCCTGGTACCCACAGGGTAAGCACCGGGGGGCCGACCGGTTGGGGTGCATCTTGCGGTGATCACCCCCCCGACCATCTGCATTGCAGATGAGTCATTGTTGCTTCCACGCAGATGTGGATACTGGCTGATCAGGCAAATAGCAAGCAGGACAACCTGCTGACAAAATCATCAGGAGCATGCCAAATCAAGCCTCAAATTGGCAGGAAGCCCTAACAGCCGAAGCCGCTGGTTTGTCTCACTGGTCAATAAGGGCTAGGGCCTGTCATGACCAAATCCTTTTGGACACATGCCAAGGCTAGCCACAAATTGGCAACAAGACCTAACACATTCTGCCAAACCCTGGCTAATCTGATCAGGGAACCACAAGCAGTCAGTGGTAAGACAAAGAAATGTATGACCAGACCCTTCGACAGAATACACATTCATGCTGTGAATTTGCCACATGGCCTGATACTGGATGTTGAGCGCTTACCAAATTGGTCAGGAAACCAAAGGTGGTCAGTGAGGAAGTAGGGCATGTTGTGGTCCAGCCCTTCCAGCATGTCCAGGGCATTATCTATGAAGAAGACTGTGTCATCATCTCCATATAGCATCCACTTAAAGTTGTCATAGCCATGAAGATGGGCTGCCAGAAATGGGGTCACCCCAGCCCTGCAATGCCAAGGTAGCATCATCTGATTGTGCACATGTGGTTTCTGAGCCATAGGGGACTTGGGAGAGGTGACTGGTTGGGGTCAGGGTTGGGGTCAGGGTTGGGGTCAGGGTTAAGTGTGTGAGGTGGTGAAAGGTGGGTCTGAGCTGTGACTGACAGCCTTTGACTACCATGCTTGTTGACAGCTGCAGTCAGATTTATTGCAAACAAGACACATCCAAAATCTTTGCAAGGGAGGGTAGGGGCGTTGGGGGGAGGACTTTAGGGTAAGGAAGACTGACCGGACATCCCCGATCTTCATGCAACCCCAAGCTTCCCTCCATTCCCCATACTTTTCAAACTTCTCCCCTTCAAACTCAGCCTGCAGTCAACAGCGCCACTGTGTCAGCGTGCCAGGCCCCAACACTAGCTCTGGGTCATCTGCCTGACCCCACTAGCTGCCTCCTCCACTGTTAATTTGTGTGGCAATTGCACCAGAGATGTGACTGGCTTTCAAATGCAAAGATTGGCACGACACTGAGATGATGCAGTTCAGGGGCTGGTGTTTGACTTGCAGTTTTTTTATTGTGGCTTGGAGCAGTCACTAGCTGCAGCTGTCACCTGCGTTGCTTGCTCTGGTATTGTGTCCACAAATGACATCAAGACCGTTCAAGCTTGCAACCATGAACTGTGCAGCAATGGGACCATGTTGGATCTTCTGTGCATGCAGTACAGCTGGTTGTCCTGTGTAAAGGACTGCTGCAATATGATAGGATCCAGTTTTGTTTACAACAAGTTCAATGCATTACCTGTCTGGTAAGCTTGTCAGGATCTGACCAAAATTCTGTGATGATGAGTGACGGCACATTTCTGCGCCACAGTCTGCTGCCACGTACAAGTGGCAATCTGCAAAACACAGCACTTTTACATAAGAGCGGCGCATCAGACGCTGCACAATAGCATAGACACCACTTCCCGTATGGTCAGGCCTCCATAGGCAGCAAGAAGGCATTTCAATATGCTTGGCAGCAAGCAAACTCATGTCTGGGTACATACAAGGGGTGTAGCGTGAGAAGACCTGTCAGAACTGGAAGGAATTGCCACCAACAGATCCTTGCGTTTCAGTTTCGTTTTCTTCTTCCCAAAAGACTCTCGCTCACCCTTGCGTGTGTGTGTGTGTGCAGTGCTGTCTGGTGTTCACAGCATGAGCTGCCAATGACTGTTCATGACCCATTGTTGGTTCTCTGCCGCTGCTGATTGGTTTGTTCACAAACTGCACCTGTTGTTGCCGTTCTGCTGTTGCTCTCCTGTTGGCCTCTCTGACCAGGTTCTCCTGCCTGGCTTTCTCCCGCTTCTCAGCCTCAGCTTGCCTGCCACATCACAACAAGATGATGTGTGACCTGTCTTTGTCGTAATAATTTCAAGATGCAAGCCCAAGGACAGCATCCCCTGATTTCTTGCCCGAGACATAGACATTGGTGTTAAAACACAGTTAACCCAAAGGGAATATGACATCAGCTCCCGTACTGTTTTTGCTGATGTCATATTCTGTTGGGTTAAACTGATGCATCAATGCATACAAGTCACCACAGCTGGCAGACAGACAGACTAGAACAGAGCTTGCAGACCTGTAGCGCTCCTTTGCCTTACGAAGCTCCCCACCTCGGTCTTCCATCACCTGAAATCAATGCAACCAGCACTGAACCACTTCCCGCAGTCATGAGCAGACTGTCAAGAAGACTGCGCACATTTGAATGCAGCTCTGAGCATGTGCAGAGGTGAGCGCTGTATGCACTTGCATATCAGCTCGTCTGAAACCACACAGAGATTATACTGTCATTGTGCAAGTCAGCAAATTAGCCAGGACGAAACTGTAGCAGTTGGAGGGCACTAGGCAGAAGCCAAAACTGAGCCTGCAACATCCTGTTGAGGGCCTCAGGACCAATAGCAGCACACAAGGGCAGGATGGCAGACCAGTTGTTTTCAGCCTGAGACTGTCACCAGGAAAGCATGCACTGCTGATGCACTCAAGGCATGGCAAGCTGTCTGACCCTGTTCAAGTCAGATGTCACAATGCTTACCTGCCAGGGGCAGACCATCTTGGGCCACCCAGGCGGCGTGTCAGAATCCCACAACACATCTAAAGCATTCCACGGGTCTGCTTCATGCATGGCCACCCCCACCCCCACCCCTGCCCCTGCCAGACCCAAACTTGGACCTGCTGTTGCCCCAACCACAGCCCCACTAGTTGACACTGCCCCTGGAGTGCTGGCTGAGGCTGCAATGCCAGCAGCAGCGCCTGCCTGCACATTCTGACTGGTAATGCTTGTACTATTGCTACCTGCTGGCCCTGAGGCAGCAGCAGCTGACCCTTGCGGTAGGCTGCTGTCCTGTGTAGCAGCTTCCATGAACGGTTCTGATTTGACAGCAGTGGCAGCACTGCTGGTTGGGGGCAAACTGGCGGTGGCAGGCTCTGACTTGATATGGGCAGCTGTGGTGGTAGCGGTGGCAGAGCTAGGGTCCTGCTTGATGGCTGTGGCTGAGGCAGCAGCTGGGTTAGTAAAAGGAGTTGCCTGTGAGGCTGCTTGAGAAGGTGGAATTACGGCCTGATGATGATGCTGTTGTTGCTGCTGCTGCTGCTGCTGCATCTTCTCAGCCGGTGCCAAGGAGCCACTATCATTTGCAGCTGGCTCATATATCTGTGTAGCCTCCAGAGAAGCTTTGTACCTCTGCGTTGCTGCTGCAGCGTCGTGAGCTGTTTTGCCAGCATCTTCAGCAGGTGTTGCCGCAGAGACAGCTTCTGAAGGACCAGGGCCTGCTGCACTTGTACCTGTGCCTGCTGCTGATGAAGCATTAAGGGCAGTTCCAGGACCAGCCCCACTGGGGACGCTGCTAGCACCAGCGACTGCCTCAGAAGGTGCTGCAGCAGCTGCTGCTGGAGCTGTGCCAGCAGGGGCAGCAGAAGCAGCAGAAGTTGTAGGAGGCACAGCTGCTGGAACATGCACTGTAGTTGCAGTGACACCAGGAGGAGGAGCCATTATAGCTGGGCGAACGGCTGCCATGGTTTGGCGCAGCACGCCGGTGCAGAAACGGGTGTCTGGCCTGGGTTTGGTGAGGTGGTCCAAGACTGTGCCTGTGAAGGGCATCTTGACTGGCATTCCTACACAGCAACACAAGGCAAAGTTGCTGGTTGTGCCCATCACATAGGCCAGCCCATTGACTGACATGCCTACACAGCAACACAAGGCAAAGTTGCCGGATGTGCCCATCACACAGGCCAGTCCATTGACTGGCATTCCTAGACAGCAACACAAGGCAAAGTCGCTGGATGTGCCCATCACACAGGCCAGTCCATTGACTGGCATTCCTAGACAGCAACCCAAGGCAAAGTCGCTGGATGAGCCCATCAACACAGGCCAGCCCAGCCTGTAATCGACAGGTGTGTGAAACAGCTATGCAGTCAGAAGCTGTGGAAATCTCTGACTATGCTATGCTATGGTGTCACACGATCTGATCACAAGTTACTTGCGTCAGGTGCGTGCATGCATAGCTGACTCTTTGGACCAGCAAGATCCTTGCTCTCAGGGAGGCAAAAGACCACACTGAGAGTCAACAGCCACCAGGGAACACATAAGGCGTTGTCAGGCAGAGCTCCATACAAAAAGCCACAAGCTCGGGTATTGTGCTGAGCTTGCCTGGCACAGACACTTTGATTTGATGGGTACCCTGTTGCAGAGGACGCAAAACATGCTGGGAATCTCAGCGTACAGCTAATCTGCAGAACACAGCGAAACAGTAGATTCTGGAAAAAGAGTTACACAGTAGGAGCATACCAGCTGGCCAGGCAACAGACAAGGCTCTGTTACACAGCTGTACAGGAACCAAGAACTCAGCAGCTCGTGTCATCCCAGGCTTGACATGCAAGGCGACAGCCAGCAGGCTGCGCTCCTTCCTCCAGAACCTGATGCGGTCCTCCCCAGGCAGCATTGCTGGGGCTGCCAGCAGGGCTGGAGCCCTTTCAGCCTCATTCAGATTCATGGAGCCGCCGTCTTCCAGAGCGTTGTTCAGCAGACGGGCAGGCCGCTGGACAGGACGAGCCTGTCGGATCTGCAAATCACACAACCCTGGTTCAGGCTATGTGTCACAGGCATATTTGGATGTGGCGCTGCTGTGAACATACTTGACAGTTGCAGTTTATGCAAGGTGTAGCTGGTCTGCAGTTTCTAAGATGAACGACAATGTCCTCTAGGGCAATTCTCAACACAGGGGACAGGTCACAGAGGAAGCCTGCCGGATTTGCAACGCACATGGTAGGCACCTAAGGTAAGCGTGCTATGCCTCAATGATGCACTCATTCATCTGTACATGAAGTACTTTGCTTCCCCTAGGTTCAGGTATGTACAGCCCTTAGTAGCTAGGTATCTGATTGAGATGCAGAATGTGCAGCCTGGCAAGAAGGCATGATTCAGCAAGCCAGCAAGCCAACCTTGTTGCAGCAGCCCAGAGGATACAGGAACATTGGAGCAGATTGCGTATATGTTGATACATGTTCCTATACATGCAAGCAATGCAAGGTATGAAGGCCCTGACCATACAGGGGGCAAAGCAGAGCAGCTCTGTAAAGAAGAATCATCTCTGAGCCATGCCATCATGATCATCAACATTCATTGAACGCTGGATGCAGCTCTGACATGCATGAGTTGACGGGATCTGCTGACTTGACGATACTACACCCATGCGATGCAATCTGTTGGGCATGCAAAGGGGCAGTACCTTCTTGGGAACAAGCTGGGAACCATGATCAAGCATGTACAGTCCAGCAGCATTGCCTCTCCGGCTTCGTGTCAGTCTTTGTCCCTCTGCACTCTCATCATCAGAATCATGCCCTTCATTTCCCTCCCTGTCCTCATCTACCCCTGCCCCCATGCCTCCTGCCATGTGCTCTCCCTCCTCTTCCTTCAGCTCAGCATGCCCAGCATGAGCCAGCCTGGTTGATGCCAGGTCAGCATGCTGGGCCTGCTGTGCTGCCTCCTGTTTGAATTTGGCATTGTCAAGTGCCTGACCTGCAAGCCCTACAGGAGGAATGTCCTCGGATTCTGGAGTCAGACCAGATTCCTGATGTGTCTTGACAGGCAGGGTGGCAAAGCCTGATGGTGATGGACTGGGCGAAGTCTCAGACATCTCAATGTCTCGGGTGGGTGGGGCTGACAGGGAGGGTGGACCAAAGTGGTGCTGTAGGTGGTGTGGCAGCTGTTGTGGCAGCTGTCTGAAGCCATGCTGGAAGGTGAAGTGAGTCCAGTCGATCTCCTCATCTGCTTGATCTGATGACCCCTGCAGCAGAACAGGCAGCGTGATTTTATCAGCTGGCAGCAATTCAACTCTTGTGCCTCCTGTGCATGGCACGCTTTCTGCAAGCCTGATGAAGGGGTTGATACAGATCCTGACCAAGCTGCCCAGCCTGAGCTGTCGCTGAACCTACAGCCATTCATCACCGATCGCCTGCCATGCAAACAACATCGAGCTGCAATCTAACATAGCACTTGCCTCCGCAGCACACACACCAGACAGACGACCCAGGCTCTGTACAGTGGCAACATCAGAACCAGAGCTGCTCTCAGCGACAGTGCACAATGTAATGTCAGTGCAATGTGAGTGGTGGTAGTGAGCTGCTGACCTGTTGTGGGATCGAGAGTTCCTTCTCGAGCAGCAGCCAGGCAGTACAGGGCGGCTCAATGACCCGAGGCGGAAAGCCTGGCTGGTTCTGGGAACGCAGAGAGGCCTGCCTCTGTGAAGCAGGCAGGTGCTCCACAACACATGCCATCTGCAGCATGTGGAAACACAGCCTCACTCCATTCTGATTGTACACATGACTGTACGCTGACTGTATGCTGACTGTACATTGACTGTAATGCATTGTCTGAGAGCTGAGGCTCAGCAGGCTTGACACAAAATTGCTTACTGTTTTGTGTTCTGCATGTGGCCTGCATGGACTGCGCTGGAAGTGCATGAAGTGACCATACCAAATGACTTCATAAAGCTTTTGCTGCCATGCCTGTGGACTGCAGAGTGCGCTCTGACTATCTTTGCAGTCGGTTCCTGATTATCGCTGCTCACTTGTCTATATAATGGCTTTCATGTATATATTCATATATATACTTTGAATATAACATTATATAATTGAATTCAGGGTTTGCGTATTTGCATACGCTAATATATGTGGCAACATAGCACAGGTGAGGCACACCTGCTTGACCTTGCAGTCTTGCATGGGCGCCCAGGATTCCAGCCAGGCAGGTATAGCAGGCACTATGCGCTCTTGTTGTCGTACATGTGACTCATACCCAGACTTGAACAGCACCACGTCCTGCAAAACACATTGACCAACACTCAGCACAGAGCTAATCCATCAGATTGAGTACCAAACCATCAGCTGCCCAAGTAATAGCCAGAGCAGCATCAATCGAATGACAGTGTTCACTCGATTGTTCATTTGTTTGTTTGTTGATTCATGTTGTTTGCTTGTCTGTCCATCTGTCTGTGCATTTATTCATGCATTCGTTGATTCACTCAATCATTGATTCATTCTTTCATCATACATCTTCACCCAGCGTCAGGTGCACACAGCCCTGAGTAGCTGCCTGTATGAGGTCCTGTTCTGGCAGTCTGCAAACCAACAGCAACATGTGCTGATGTGGTCCCAATTTGACTGAGCAGGTTTCTGCCGAAAAGCTGCGATTGTGACGGGAAACCAATAACAAAAGCTTTTCAGGCAGCCTATGACCAGTTGTGCATCCCAAGTGTCCCAGCCAGATGAGCATTGTGAAGCCCAGTTCAGATAGACTACAAATATTTCCTAAGTTGGATATAAATCACAGAAAAGAATCATGACGTCGTGCAGTGTGAGATATGGACCAGCAGGAGACAGACTTGAGCAGCAGCTGACCAGAGCAGTGTTGCAAAACGCAACAACTTCTTATGTTGCAAAATAAAATTGCAAATGCAGTTTTACATGCAAAGATGTAAATGCAAACCTGTGGAGGCTGAGGAATGTATCCCAAGTAGCACCTCTGCCTCTGAGCCGACTGCAGCAGCTCCTGAGGCGTGACAAGACCCAGATCCCCCTCACGCCTGCAGTGGGCTGCCAGCTGTCCTCCCAGAGCAGCAGCCTGCATCAGTCACGCCAGCCAGGCTTGTACATGAAGGGTGATGGCGGTGCAGGCAAAGGTCATGTGCATCAGTCAGGCTTGATGCAGCAATGCAGGCGACATTGACACTCGCAAAGCAGCTGTCAAAGGCCAACAAGGCCCAGATCGGCTTTAGATCTGCAGGCAGGCTGCCAAATGCCTCCCCCCCCCCCCCTTTTCCAAGGTGCAGACTGCCATGCATGCATTGGTCAGCATGTGTGTTCAGTGGGCTTTGCAACAAATTAGGCTGGAGTGAAGAGTCATGAAGCAACCATCGAATTGGTACAAGGTCCAAATTTGCACCACAGTTGCATTTTGGGGTTTGCTGCTGCTCTAGGAAGGCAGCCTGCAACAGTGATAGTGCCAATCCGCCTTGAATGTGCCGCAGGCTTGGTGACAGTGCAGAACATGTTGAAGGTTCATGAAGCTGCCTAAGAGTAGGTCTGGGCCCAAATCAAAATGATGCACTTGGTTTGCTGCTACTCTGCGCAACTGACGCTACAGCCTGGGTTGTGAAACAGAACAACCAGATTCAGGTCAACTTGCCAACAATGTGCAGGTCCAGTTACAATGTGACATCAGTGCTACTCATGACAGCTGTCTGGCTCACTCAACCTGAGCACATTGCATCAAATCAGATCAGCAGCACATATGACAGTCCCTGTTCTCTGGACATCCAGCCTGAAAGCCAGGAAACATCCCACCAATATCTCTGTCATGCAACAGTCGTTTGTCCTTGCCAGCAGAGGGGACATGACGCGCATTTGTCATGAAGTCCCTCTCTTGTGCTTCATGATGTATGACACCCTCACTGACAGTTCAGCCCCAGGGCATTCAGCCCTGGGTGTCTCATCGCCATGACTATCTACAAAAGCTCTCACCTGTGCAACATTCCTAGTGGCTTCAAGCTGCTCCCTGAACCACCCCCTTCTCCGTCCCCACCCACTCCCCTTCAGCAGATCCTCATACAGCAGCTCCTCAATCAACCACAGCAGCCTTGCAAAGTCTGGGCCGGTGATTGTCTTGGGCAGAAGAGACTGCACAGCCGCTCTGGATTGGAGCCACTCTAGGTCCTTGTTCCAGAAAGGGGCGGTTGCTAGCAGGCGCAGCAGCTCATGCTGTAAGGGCTTGGATGGGTGGATCACCGGCTGTGAACCTGGAAGCAATACAGAACACTGTCATTTGCTGTTGTGGCAGAAATGGTTAAACTGGGATACTGGACGGCTGCCTTTTGGTGCCAGTAACACTAGGTGCTTGCTCTGAAAGAGGGCATGTGGCAGCAGTCACAGCAGCTTGTGTTGTGAGGGCTGGGATGAGTGCAAGACTGACTGTGAACCTGCGAGCAATACAGAACGCTTGTGGAACTTTGGCAGGAACACATGGGATGGGATACCCAACAGTTGCCCTTGGGACTCTGCCACATCAGGTGCTCTGGTAGAGGGTATGTAAAGCTGCAGAGCTTGGGTGACTGGATGTCAAGTTGAAACTGGCACAGCGAAAGTGAGACAACGGGCAAGACCTTGCGTAGTCAACCCCTGAGACATACTATTGGAAGTTAAGTTGCCTTAGAAGCATGGCCTGAGCGGCGCGTCCTTGTGCGTCCTGATTAAACAGGTATGTCAAATTCTGAAGCATGACCCTGTTGCCTACGATCCTTGAACAAGGATGGGACCCAGCTGCCTTTCACAGAGACTGTAATCCAGAAGTTCTGGATGCTCCCAAGCATGGTGAACTGATTGTCAGAACTGCCGATTGCTTGTAAAGTGTATGCAAGTTAGTTCTGCTCCACCACAACACAGCCTCAGCAGGTGATGCCACTTATGCTTTTGGCTGCCCCTGACTTGCACACTGGCAGTTACCTGCAAAGGCTGCATGCAGCAGACAATCTACCAATCACAGCTAGTAGCAACCAAACATCTCTGAACTCTACAGCGAACATGTTTCCTGTGCCCGAGTCCGTCATGGCTGTCTTTTGGCCTGGTCCTCCAAACAAAAGAATAGCTGTTAGCAGTTCTGTGTTGGTGGATAAACTCCAACTGCATTACCTTTGTAGCCATCCCTGGGTTGCTGAAGGGCTTCCGGGGACACGGTGAGGTGATGCTGGGAAGGGGCAGAGGGCTGCCACAACTCCTGCAGCGGTGGAAGACCAGAACCTGATGCCTGCAGACACATGCCCACAGTGTTGAGGTGACTGACACAGAGGCTGACATGAAGACTGACATGGAGGCTGACTGACACAACAAATTATATGGTTGATGCATTTGTTAGTTGCACGTCAGCCAGATGAGTTTGAGCCTATCTTGCAGCCTTGGGTGAACCATACGCATGATGCACTGGTGGCGTGATCATCAGCATCCTAGAAGCAGGAGTGTTTACACTGTCTTTCAGTGAAGGTGCTGACTGGATACAAAGCCAAATGATGCAGCTTCAGCAGCACAACATACTCTGACAAACACACTGTGCATCAACCCCTCAAGCATCTGTACAAATTGGACATTGCCGTAAACAAATGACGTCACAGACAAGCAATGTCAACACAGTCTGGTCCAAGCCTGTCTCTTACTCATGCCCTGGATGAGGAGGCTTTTGCAGTTGCCAATTGATGACATTGAAGCATGGATTGAGGTCCAAAGGTGACAAAGGCAGGTGGGTCTGCAGATACAGACCTGGCCTGGTTGTGCAACAAGCCTCAACACTGGCTGATACATAGTATACAGCTCCTCTGCCAGCTGTTGCTCTTGCTGAGAGCCTGTCTCAAGCCATGCGATCAGGCTGGGAATCTGGTGGGGACTGTACCAGCCCCAGGCTTGTCCTTCTGCAGCCTCCACATACAGAGAACCTCTGCATAGCAGCACACCTTCATCCACTGCTGTGACAGGAATCATAACCCATGGGATTTATCAATCAAGCATGTTGCTGTTGTTGGCGTCGGGGTGGTATCAGCAAGAAAGCCAATCAGCATGCCCCACCAAACAGCCAGACTGATGGCGTTTCCTCAAGGGAATTGCAGGCACCCAGGCTGTGCAGGAATGTCACACAAACTGGCATCTAAACTGAGGATTTATACACACAGACTGTCTGTGTGTACTGAGCAGCGTGTTGGTATGCACCACATGCATGCAGCTTGATGTTGTTCAGCAGCGTGCCCTGACATGGGCAGCATGATGTTACTTGCAGGGGTTGTATTGCTGGAGAAGGACAAGTGAAGTTGCCTCATAGCAAGCCGCTGTGACACAAACATGCCAGTGACCTGTGATGCCTGCAATGATAAAGCTGGACAGCCAGCTTCCAGATCATCTGAGCGAGTGATCACATGGTAACAGAAGCCACAAGGACCAGGCTGATTGACCATTTGGACCTTGAAGAGATGTGAGAGCTGCCCCACCTGGCAGAGGGACCCCCAAGCTGGTGATAGATATTCCCAGCAGAGTCTTGCCCCATGACAGCACCCCTGTTCAGCACTGGGGTAGCCCCCTCCGGCTCAAGGTGGCGCAGATGGTTGCGCAGCAGCTCTGTGTTGGCCACAGTGGTGACCAGCCCCTCTAAGATTAACGCACGGTCGTGCACAGACAGCTGATTGTACTCTGTCACCTGCAAGTGAAGGTCAACTGACAAATGCATGATGGTGAGTTAACGCAAGACAGTCCTGTATGCAACTATTGACATTAGACACATGCATGATAGTCTGGCTATGACTTGGCAGCTCTGTGACTCCATATGTCACATGATTGAACTACAAAAGCCAGCAGGTGTCGATGAGATCCTCTCTTCCACCAGCTAGAACAAACGGAACTTTGGTAAGGGGGAGTCCTTCCATAAAGGATCCAGGGAGAAACCATCTGGACTTCAGCAGACAACATCTGCCAGGGTACTCAAGCAATGCACTGCATAAATAAGGGAACACGCATGACCAATGAGCTACATGACTAAAGGAGCGTGCATGACAAGTGAGCGGCATGACTAAAGGAATACACAGCACCTTGAGTCTGAGCACGGCCTCAACAGCATCTTGGCTGACAGTAAGAGGGCCGTGATCTTGTAGGTAGCGCCGAGCTAGCTCAGGCCAGCTTGCCCCCAGCAGAGGCCTGAAGGCATCCTGAGGAGCCAGGTCTGCGGCTGACCCATACCCGGCCATCGTAGGCGCTTCCATCAAGTCCTCATCTAGCCCCTCTAGGACTCTGATCAGGGCTGAATGGATGTCACAAAGCAGACGGCCCTGCCCTGTAGGGCCCCACCTGGGATGTGCACAAAGTCTGTCAACATCTTGAAGTGGTTGTCTATTGTTACTCACATGCTTGAAAGACGATTTGCAAAAGCAGAGTGTTGTTATGAAAACCTCCAGGAAGCAAGCAAATTGGAAAGCAATGCCATGAACAAGACATGGGGCAAAGGGCAGCATGTGTCTGACACCGCATTAATGAGACAGTATGAGAAGTATAGGTCAAGGTTAATCACAGGAAGGAGCGTGCTTGAGGGTGGATTTGCGTCAGGTGAGATAACCTTACACAAGGTGTACAAGATCAAAAGCAGCTGTACCTTTCCAATTCCACCTGGTCAGGTATCGGCTCCACTGACAGCTCCAAGGGCACTGCAGGCTGCACGCTTGCCGAGCTGGCTTTTTGCTTGGATGACTTGGAGGCTCTAGTGGGGTCATGCCCACTCAAGGAACAGTGCTCTCGCAGGGCCTACACACGACAGGAACAACTAATGTTATTGTTGACCGTTGCATTGCTTGCCCATGCAGGGTAAAGTGTAGACCACTGCTGACCCTCCAATGCCTTTGTTCCAGTACGCAAACACGCAATGAAGATGCATGCCAGCCTGCATTCTCTTATGCAGCATGCACAGGCAAGGGCATAAGTCCCATTGCTACAGGATGCGAACCTATACAACATGCACATGGCGACTCTTTGCCGATACAAATGCTCCACTATCTGCGTCACATTGACATGCTGTTGGCAAGCCTATGCACGCATCAACCATACATGCTGAAGTGGGTCACTCTTAAGGAGTACTGTAAGCCAGTCAAGCTCCTTCATACAAACTTTGGGCATGCGCACACGTACCAGTAGCAAGGAGAGATGCCAGCATGCTGACGACCGGTAGACATTCTGCTCACAAGATGATGTATGTCAGCTCAGCTCACCTTTGTGCTAGAAAACACAGCGTCACATTCCTTGCAGGAGGTTGGTGACCGCTCAGGCTGGCTCATGTTGTGCTGGGCGGGGGAAGGGGTAAGGGATGGGTCTGACTGCAAGGGAAAGGGCTTATCCAGGCAGGCCAGCTGTAGCCTTAGGAAAGGGAATGGGGGCAAGCGAAGAAGTGCCCTGCAAAGAGTGAGGAGGTTCCATACCATGGCAATCAACCACATTAGGGCAAACCGGCTGTGTTTACATGAATGGACGTTGATAGTGTGCACACAGACACAACATCTCTCAGTAAGATGAATCTAGCTGGACACAGGCTTGAATTTGACGTTGCTGCGCTCACATGACAGTTGATCCACTGTGCCTCAGGTGCATGCTGCCCAGAGCTGCCATGTCAGGCATTAAAACAGCCAGTGCACTTTTAAATCATGACCACAGCAGAGCAGAGCGGTTACAGAAATGGAAGGCAGCTGCAGCTGATGATTGCATCTGATGTGGCACTTACGCATAGCGCTGGCAAAAGTCCCAGACAAGCAGGAGACTGGGCACCGCTTTTTGAGGGACCAGGAAAGATGTTTGTGGCGCAGGTCGCCGCCTTATGTCAGCTGCAATCGATTGGTCTGGTGGCGTAGTCAATTTGCGGCCTGGGTGAACAACAACTGCTAATTATGCAGCTGCTCAGATATGTGTGAATGTGACTGGTATATTATGGTAGAATGTAAGAATTCTTAAGCCGCTTCGTGTATGAATGCTAGTGGTGCTAAACTGTTCAGGGGTAGACAAGCACAGGTGATGGCATAAATCAGCAAAGAGGTTGACCCTTGCACCGTGGCCATAAATTGTGGGGTTCAGTACTTGGGGCCCAAACCCTAAACTGCCAGCGGCTGCATTTGGACACCTTGCAGACTTGGCAAGCAGGTTGCAGTCATAGCATACAGAGACTCCAGATTCTGCTTCTGGCTTCTGCCAACCTTGCTGAAGCAGGTGCTGATCAGACATGCAACACAAGCGAGTAACATGATGCTGCTCTGACTGTTCAGTCCATGCAGGCAATGCTGGCAGACGCTGATACCTGTGCCAATGAAGTCTCTCAACTGCAAGTCTGCTCTGTCAGCCAGGGTCACTAAAAAGCTCTGCAGCACCAGAACCAAACAGTCAGCTCGGCAAATCAGCACTACTGACATGCAATTCTCTAGCCAAGATCTCATTTCAAGCATGGACATTGCACAAAATCCTGTTGTGAACGTCTGCAGATAATCTAGCTGCTCTGTGGCCACTGCACTGGATGCTTGGGAAGCAGGAGACAGACTAGTTGACAATGGGCAAGATGAGCCTCTGACAAACAGCTTTTCAGAGTGCAACAGTGACGACAGCATGGTGACGCACACAGGAATACTGTAATTACAGCATACCTTGAGGGCATGACGACCAAGAACAGGTCCGACCTGCTGCACCACAAACGCTGCATGATCCAGCAGGTCATGCTGATCAAAACGCTGTGCTTCAGCAATGTCATGCCCGTCAAAATCTGAAATATATTCCGGGGCTTCTGGGTCAGCCCCTGGGGGCAGCACCGCCACCCCTTCTGCCAAATGACGCACCACAGCATCATAAGATAGACTGGCATTGCTGCTGACCAATTGCAGGCAAGCAGCGACCAGCTTGGTCTTGTTGGCTATTGACTGGTACTGCTGCTTGTATATGCGAGAGGGTGACAGAAGCCTGCATTGCAAGCACCACACCAAGTTACATCACTTCTAAGCCGTGGGTGCCAGGGCTGGCCCATTGGTGTGTATGAGACCCTGTGCTGCTGCCAATGAGTGTTTCCTGGCTTGCGGCAATGCACACTCAGTGGTAAGGTTTGCCAAAATGCATACTTGATAGTAGGGTTTGCAGTAATGCACACACAGTGATGGGTTTTGCTGCAATGCTGCAACAACCACTTCTTCTGACTGGACGATGTAGACCTTCATGCTTGGTCATCGCCATGCTCAGCAGCATTCCAATGAAGCTCATTAGCCAAAACCATGCATGCAGCGCATGAGAGCAGGTGATGCAGTCCCCTCATCCAGAGTGATGATGTGAATGGTTTTGCAACAAGTCAAAATCAATGAGAATGTCACTTCTACAGCAGAGCATGCCGAAACGATCACCTGTACCAAGCCCAATCTGTGATCAGCCAGACAGTGACAGGTGGCGAGTAGTCTACTACCCAGTCTCTGATGTAGTGGATCCTGACCTTGATCTTGCTGCTGCTTCTGGCGTCATACACTGACTGCTGTGAGCACAGCCTGTGATCCAGCACTGTGCCAGTGGCCTTCAAAGGCAGTCCATTCACACCGTCTGCAAGGAGATCAACCACAGTGCCTGAGTCAGAGCTTGATGAAGATTGTGAGCAAGGCTGCAGAGCGTGCATGATGCCAGACAGCAGATCATGTTTGTAGTCAATTGTGGTGAGGCATATGCATTGCCTGCAGTCAGTGGCAGGAGACCAGTGAAGGTTCAGTGTCAGCAGGATTGACTGGTGGCTGGCATACACGTGAGATTGTCAATTGTCAAAAGTCAGATATGCTTTCCATGAGATTGTCAGTCATTGCATATCAGAATTTGAGATTGAACTCAGGTCTTTGAGGTGGTTTATACAGCGTACTGGAATGTGCCAACCTGTGGAGAGATCTTGCAAATCTACCAGCTCCTCAGAGCCCTCATCATCAGTCTGGACGTACAACGTGAAGTTGTCTAGCAACCTGAGGTTGCCAGACGCTGGCTCAGCAGAAGCACTGGCTGCAGACTGGTTATACCCTCCAAAGATGGCATTTTCTTCTGCAAATCCATCCTGGGGACAACACAAAAGTACATCGAGCTTGATGCCAAGTACCACCCACAGCTTAAAGCCTACATATGTCCTGTCTGTAGAAGAACCACTGGCTTAGTTGTGTGTGGGATCTCACACATGATACAGGAAGAACGGCTACAACTAGCGCTCTCGCTCATGTGCACTTAACGCATACTCTACGGGTCTTCCAAAAGTAAGAGCAAGCATGCAAGGAGCACGGCGGAACGAAAGCTTGTACGGATCCGGAACAGACCATTCCTGAAATGCTTTCTGGGCGGGGCAAGACGTGGGCACCTAGCCGAACAGAAAGAGTCTAACGCAAGTTCAATCGCAGATGATAGCATCGCGTCGGTTCGCGTCGGTGCATGCAAGGGTATGCCTTCCGACATGTCTTCTGTTGTCAGGATCACCGACCTTATACACAGCAAAGTGGCCAAGACCCCTTACCACAAGGCCACCTTTAGCAGGCCTTCTTGGATACTTGCGTGATGGTTGAAAGGCACGATCCATCGTGCCGGAACGCGCCCCGACACGAGCCACCCACGTCCGGACTCCAGCTCAAGTCGCAGCTTGCACCCCTCGAGCAGCTGACAGCCTAGCAAGTGACAAGCCCCTTATATATGCAAACTATGCAGAGCTGATCGCGCGTTGAAAGCGTCGGCTAGCGGTGCTACGGCGTGGGCCGGTGTGGCGAGACTTTCAAGTTCAGCTTTTGCATGACAATTGCCGCAAGCTGCGCTTTACTTACAGCTTGAAGTTGCCATGCGCAGTGAGGCCCTCACCGAGCATGGCTGGGGATTGTGCTAGGGACGGCACAAATGCCTGGATTCACGGTAGACTTCGACGCGAGAATACACGGCGTGCGTGATATCCTTTGAACAGTTGACCAGCTTGCAAGCAAACCAATGCCGCCTTTCAAAAAATCACAGAGCATTCATGCTCTTCATGTCTGTTTGCTGTCTGGCACGAAATTGTAAGCAGCTGATATGCAACGTTGAAATGTATCACGCTGCTTACCAAGGGGAAAAGCCTTGGCGCAGAATTCTAACGTAAATGGGTGAGTCGCCAGATATCTTTCCAGTGTACTTGAGTGTAAACCTTGAAGCCATCAGCCAGCTGCAGTGAAGGCAGTCAATTGTCTGACCTACACTGCTGCATGCTGACTGGCTTGCTGCAGGGTTGCAAGACAGGCAGCTTGTGGACTTGCAAGGTATAGCTGGCACACCAGCAAGCACAGCTGCAGCTGCAGTGCCACAGCATGCGTGTCAAAATCACAGACCATCTGTCAGCACAACTATACTGTGGCTTGGGAACACGCTTTTGAAGGGCAGCTAGATTTCACAAGGTGTGAATAAAGAGTGGACACAGCAGAATGGTACCTTGATATTTGCCATAGTCAAATGAGCACATTGAGCACTTGCATCTGGATTTTGTTGCAAATGCAGCATATTTCAGGCAATATATTATGCCTCCGAGCTGTTTTTCCAAGTGACTGCTGGCTTTCCACTTTGGTACAGCTTCATGAGGGTGCAGATGCTTGATCACAGCACCATCTGAATTCAGTTTCGAAACAGTCATATATTCTGCAGCCTGCAAGATTGGAGTGTTACAGAAGCAATGTTGTCAGAGTCCTTGCAGATGCAGCAGGCATAAGTGCATCGTGCAAGGACACTACGCTGCGTACATGAACCTGAACAGCTTACAATCACATTTCACAGCCCTTGTGCCCTAGCGTTTTGCTCTGCATCTATCTGGTGGCTCCTTTGAGCACAGACAGGGCAAGACAACTCCAGAAGCTGCAGAATCATGACAGCAGAAGCCAGCCTTTGACTCCAAGCAGTCTGTGACAACCATGAACCTCAGGCATTGAGCTAGCAGTGCCTTGCGTATCACACCAGTTCTTGTCAAAGCGATGACACTTTGAGACGGACAAGCAGCACATCAGCTTGGTCTTGTGGGGCACAGTGTCCAGGCTGAAACCTACCATCCTTTTTTTTTGCGATGTCAAGTAAGTCTGTCGCGCCTGCAGCTCACAGAACTTGTTGTTTCTGTGCTTGACTGGCTGGAGCAGTCAGATCAGGTTGACACATGTCGTTGTTTTTCTTCCTTTGATATATATATGTATCAAGCAAACGCTGTACGGTGCACCAGGCTGTTGCATGCAAGATTGCTGCCTAAGGTATGCTTGATTCCTTCTGCTGAGATGCTTTTCTTCCATCAGCTCCTGTGACCTTGCTTGTATGATGACCATGACAGACAGACTAGAGGATTGCCAAAGTAGGTCATCAACATGATGTTGTTTGTATAAACGGTTCTTCTCATGACGCTTATGTATGCGTGCAATGAGCACAGTCAGCACTGTGCTGAAGTTGTGTGTGATCACAGGTAGGTGGTATAGAGTGTCTGGCAGCTGCAGATGCTGTTGTCCTTACTATAACTATTACAGCAGAAGCCTGGTTATTCCAGTCCGTGATTTGCTGCTCAATTGTCAGCTTTTGCCAGTGAAACTTTCAAAGCTGATGGAGCACTTGAGGACTTCCACGCACAACAGCAGGTTCAGGCAATGGCCAAGAAGGCCAGGTCACAGTTGAAACCCAGTAGTCTAATAAGCATGTTGTGCAAACGCTTATGGTGTCATGGCCGAGCTTGGCAACACAGCTGCAGGCTATGATGACAAGAAAGGTGAGCAGGTCCTGGTGTCGTTGTCCTACGACATACCGTATGTAGACAGCTTGAGTGAGTCTGTGTTGATTGTCAAATGACGCATGTCGGGCATCATTTGCAGATTCACGCTGAAACATATGAGCGAATTGACACCCCAAAGGTCGTGATGAGTGATGAGCTGAGCTCAGCTGAGCTGCATTTCATTTAGCACCAGGCACGCACAGCAGTGGTCTCGGAGACCTGGAAAGCTGGAAAGCGTAGCTGGTCCCGCTCGCGCCTGATCGCGACCATACAATCTTGCATAGAGACTGTCGCGACGCGAAACGCAGTCTGCGATCTGCTGGCCTTCATTGGCAAATGAGGACGTGTCCTTCAGGGACTTTTAAAAGCTAGTGATCGAGGTTGCTGAGTCTCGAGTGTATGTTGTGAGCACGCGTCCACGCGTCAATAGTTTCTGCTTCTTCCAAGAACAAAACATTGTGCCGTGTCCAACAAATTCTGTCTAAGCCAGTCGGGCACGCCCTGTGTGAGTATATTTTTGCTAGGTCAAAACAGGTGTCAGGCTGCGCGTATGCACGTATGTCCCACGGCCTTGAATTAGATTGCCAGATTCGCAAGATTGCAGCAGCGTCCCAGACCGTGGCAAGGAATTTGTAAAGTCGTACTCAGAGAAGCTTGGTAGCGATGCCAGGCCCGCCAGGTAAACCTACAGTGCTGCCTTACCAAGTGGATTTGCTGCTGTGTCATTGCTGCATTGTTGAAGCATGTCCTGTTTGCCATGAGACTTAGCTACAAATGCAGATGGTGTGGACAACACATTAGACACATTAGGTAGCCTGCAGAGCGAAAGTTCCCAGGCAAGTCAACGCAAGACGCACACGCACAGAAGTTTAGGCTGCAACTGTGCTCTGCATTACCACTGGCGCACCCTCTAGCTGATCTGCAACACGCACTTTCACAGACTATAGGAGGTGGCCCAGCACATGATACAGGTGCTTTGCTGCAGCCACCATCACAGTATACTGTCACAGAGGCTGTTGATTACATAGGTATGTGGTGCTTGCTCATTGAAACTTGCTCAAAAGAAGTAACGCTGTGCAGACACTCAGCTGCTGTGACTTGCATTCAAGAACTCCACTGTCAGAGGTGCAAAACAAATCACTGCTGGTCTCTGAAGGATTTGGAAAGTTTCAATGGCTGATGCTGTTGTACACTGGGTTGGCATGGTGTGCTGATGCCATGGAGATGATGCTTCTCTCCTTTCTAGGGCCAGCAGTAAGCTCTACATATCATTTTGTTCCGATCATAAACATTTGGCGTACCCTTTCTGTTCTATGCTTGATGGCAATGGGTCTGCTTGATGCATGCCCACAATCATGAGTGCCACGCCAACAGCAGTGCCAGCATGTCCTATGCAATGCATCTCCCTCGTGTTGCTGTACAGCTCAAATTCACCAAGGCAGCCAGCAAGACAAATAGACTGGCAGACAGTCACTCAGACAAAGATTTTGCGCATGGAAGGATGCACAACCCGTTTTGTGACTTACGGCTGTGAGTCTGCACAGCAGCTTTCAGTCACTGTTTGCTTGCACAAAGCTGATATTGAGTGAGCGTTCCATGCAGGCCAAATGTGAATGGGGCCTTTCACCTTCTCAAGAAAGCCTCATCACTAGTGTGGTGTTTGTGGGCACCATGAGTGGAGCATATGCCTGGGGCAGCTTAGGCGATGCTAAGGGCAGAAAGCTAGGCTTCTTTGCAACAGCCCTTTTCACATTCACATTTGGCGTCTTGAGTGCAGTGGCACCTAGTTATGGGGCAAGTCTGTACACCTCCATGCAAGTTTCCAAGCACTGTAGAACACATTGATTCCTGTCAGCATCAGTATTTACAGAGCATTTGACTCAAAAGTGCAGAGCATCTGAGTCAGATGTCCTCTTGAGGCTGAGCAGGGCATCTCACCATGCGTGTTTCTGCTGTCAGAACATTGCAGCTGCTGCATTTCATTGGCCTCAGCTACCTTGGCAATGACTTCGCATGTGCTCTAAGCGCAGAAATCCCGACCTGATGGTTGAATTGTGCTACGTGTTGAACTGCCCTTGCAGACAAGCAAACTTTCTGTTCTGCACAAAACATTGTGACCCACACACACAGGCCGTTGATGCAGAACTAAACAGGTACTGATGTACTACATCTCTGGTACAGTGGCTCATCTTCTTCCGATTCTGGGTGGGGTTAGGCCTGGGTGGGGTGCCCGTGTCCTTCACCCTGTACATGGAGTTCATGCCTACCAAGGGCAGAGGCGTGTGGCTCATCTGGCTGGAGGCCTTCTGGACGCTGGGCAGCTGCATTGAAGCTGGCCTTGCATGGCTTGTACTGGACAGTCTGGGCTGGCGATGGCTGCTTGGCTTGTCATCCATCCCCTTGGGTGAGTCACTGCTGTACCTTTGATCATAACATCGTCGCCCAAATGGCTCGTGTTGAGCACTCAGCGTTGAACATAACACACACACTTGACTCGTCTTGTGTCCCTCCTCTCCAAATGCTCTTCCTTCTAAGTTCTGACCATGAAAAGCAGTTGCGGTGTTGCGTTACAATGGGCCGCGCCTTGTCATAAAAGCATATGAAATACATTGGTGGTTGTTTTAGGTGCAAAAATAGCTGCAATGATTGCCTCCTATAGTGTCATCATCCCTGCTTTCTGTGAGTAAGGCAGATCACACTGTCCTGCATGTGCAAATCATTCCTTTTGCCATTTCAGTCAGGCACCTTTTCTTGACTAGTCACTGGCATATGTTCATTAGGTTTCACAAAGGGCAACATTTGGCAGCCCAGTTACATGGCTGTTGCCCATCTAGTCCTCTGCAGCCCATTTGGCCTAGCATCTGACGGAAGCCACTCATGTCCCCTGCTTGTTCTTGTCATGCCCCTGTCGTTTCCTATCCTTGTCATGTCATCATGTCATCAAGTGAGTGTTATCATGTGATGTCACAGTACCATGTTGTTACATACCATGTATATCATGTATATATCATGTACACCATGTGTCATGTCATGTACCTGGCAGCTGAAAAGATGTCATGGTTTGCACACGCAATTTCTCAAGCAGCAGACTCAAAAGGACAGTTGTTCTTGTAGGTCTTTTGATGGTGCTGTACCCGCTGCTGCCTGAAACCCCCTATTGGCTGGTGCTGAATGGGGATCTAGCCGGCGCAGATGCAGTGCTGCAAAGGATGGCCAAAATTAACGGTGTGCATCTTCCCCAGGTAACTCCTTGTGATGCATGCATGTGGAGGCAAGCAGGGTGGTACAGCACAGGTTTGCTGGACAGTTGCAGGCGTCACAATACAGACCAAGGGCTGCCTGCATTGACATGGCCACATGGCAGCATTTAGACAGCCATACATCTCTGACATCTTCTGCATGTGTTAGTGAAAGTCTAATGCCCATGCTGCAAGAAACACTTGAATGACAACAATTGCATGGTTCACTTCATCTGATAATTTGTGTTGTGGGTCACAAGCCAGCCCTTGCTCATCACATTCTGATTAAGCAGCATAGGTGAGTGCAATATGGCAAGTGTGTGACACAGAGTCTGGGATGTGTGCTGTGGAAGATGCTGACAGTCATTCACAGTAGCCAATTGCTAAGCTCAAACATAGCCTCAGTCATGACCTCAAGCAGGATGTCATGAAACAGAGACGGGGCTGCCTGTTTGCACCTTGTAATGGCATCTCATGCACCTCACCCCTTCGGTGTCATCCTGACGACACCAGCTGCTTTCAGCTCACCTACAGGCGCCATGATCTCTGAGAAAGCTGTGCAGACTTGCCCCTCATAAAGCCAAGCAGCCGTATGCTTCCCCTCTTGCTCACCCAACATCACACAGGAAAGCCATCTCCCTCTGCAGTTACCCCCCCCCCCCCCAACCACCCCACCCCCGTTGAACACACGTTCAATACTGTGGAATAGGTGCAGCATGATGTTTGCAGGGTGGACTGATGATGCCCACCCAAAAGCTGCTCCAGCCAGACCAAGCTTCCCCTGACGTATCATGGCAGCAGCATGTGATGCAGCCCTACAATGCCATTGCCAGGCAGTTGAAGGAGATATTCTCAGGAGGGCTACTGACCACCACGCTGCTGCTGCAGTTCATCTGGTTCACCAACGCACTGGCATACTACGGCTTGGTGCTCCTTACTACTAGCGTCAGTCCTCCCTGGCTTGTACTGTTGTCTTTATCTGCGTGTTCGTGTCAGCTTGCTTTGGCTTGCTGCCCCTTGCCACTAGCGTGACTTGTTCAGTGAATCTGGTCAGGTATGCTTGGCATTTCTCCATGAGCTACATGCTTGACTTCTCCAGTTCCTCACAGCCACAGCCTGTTTGAAAATATCATGTCTGTCATGCATGGTGCTGAAAAAATTACATTGCGCATGTCCCACTGCCAGCTATAGCTGTTTCAATGTGCGTCTCGATATTGTGCTTGTGCTATGTTGTGCTGTGCTGCACTGTGCTGTGCTGTGACATGCTGTGCCATGCTGTGCAAGGATGCCGGCTGATGCGTATGTTGTCATGCACAACAATCATATGATGATGGTTACAGCTGATCTTACTGTGCTGCAATGTTGCAGTTACACACCAGCGAAAGCAGTGAGGCAGGCTGCAATGCTGAGGGCAAGCTACAAATTGGGCAGCAGGACCTGCTGAGCATTTTCATCACATCCACAGCCGAGATGCCTGGAATGGTGTTCTCATCCTTGCTGGTGGACTTTCTTGGTCGCAAGAGGTAGCCTTCTGTGCTGCGTGCTTGCTTGACAGCCTTGCAGCATCGCTTGGCAGTGGGAGCCGCACACGTGCACTCCCTTCCCCGTACGGCTCTTTGCGCAAATTTGGCAATTCTCAACGACAGTACACAGCGCTTGTGCACTTCAGACAGCACGCAAAGGCGTGATTTTGCTCCCAGTAATAAGTCAAGGTTTTAAGGTTTTAGTAGCCTGGCCTTCAGCCAAATCTTGCTGATACAAGGCCTCAGTGTTTCTTTGCATCCCACTTGCATGCATCCCAGTTCAGGACAGACAGGCAGACTGGGCAGAGCGCAAAATAACCATCTCCATCATGGTGAAACATTGCATCTTTTGTGGATGCAGAACGCTGATGGCGTCTCTGGTGCTCTGTGGAGCAGCTACGGTGACTCTGATATGGGTGGCAGGCAACAACACAGCCTGGCTGTTCTTGGGACGAGCGGCAGTCATGGCTTCCTACACCACACTGTATGTCTACACGCCTGAGGTGAGTCTTGCAAGCCTCCTGCATAAACCACAGGGTTCTGTTCATCATGACTTGTACACAACTGGAGCTTGGCTCTCCTAAGCCCTCTGAATCATTGCACTACAATGCCATTGTCGATGAAGGCCTCAGCCTGTGAGGGTGCCTGGTTCAGATCTTGGTGAACAGCAACCAGTAGATTTGCTCTCTGAACGGCTAGGCATTGCCAGGGGTTTGTGTCACCTCTCAGCTGTTGTAACATGCCGGGCATACAGATTGCAGCTCAGCATTTTCCAAGCACTTGCAGCAGCTTGAAGATCATGCTGCAGGCCTATCAGCAATGCAACACATCAGATAAAGCTGTGTTTCCTGCTTCACATGGCCTTGCAGCTGTGCGTGATCCTGAGCCAGAGTTGACTTGCAGGTATATCCAACACAAGTGCGGTCATTTGGGCTGGGTGTGTGCAATGCCTGCTCTCGTTTTGGTGCGTTGCTGTCCCCATTCCTAACGGTAGATCTGGTGGAGCATGGCCACCCCCAACTGGCAGAGGGTAACCTAGCTGTCTGTTGTGCCATTGCAGCAGTCCTGACATGGCTTCTGCCTATTGAGACCAAAGCCAGATCGCTGTTGGTGAGCATCTGCCTTGCTGACATGCTTATTGCTTGCTGGACTGCAAGTACAGTCCTGCTGATTAGCATGCAATGTGACCAGGTGGCGGGAAGGCACACTATGTGGGTGTTGTGTTGTGCGTTCTGCCGCAAATTCGCCGTTGTCAATGACAGGCCTTTTGGTTATTTGGCAGCTCAGCTACGTACATGTATATATTGCAGGCCAATGTGAAGGACAAAGCAGCAGAGACAGAAGGGCCTCAAGATGTGGTAGTGCATGAGGGTATTGCAAGGCCTGCCAGCCCTCAGCATAGATGGCGGCATCAGCGCTACAGACCCCTACACGGTGATGGTGCAGACTCGCCTTTCAATGCAGACTCGTCAGATGGTAGCTTGTAACATTAGTAGCGTACAATGCTTATTTGTGAATATCTACCGATACAACACAATGCATGTGTTCCAGCAGACAGCATGGCTTGTGCATTAACCCTACTGCACTCATTGTTTCCAGGCGATCACTCAGCCGAGTGTTACTCAAACCCGATCCTATATGACTTTCCTGACTGGACGAGAAGGGGCACTTTGTGGGTGGAATGACAATAGATACAGATCAGATCGTTGCATCCTATTATAGCAGCTGTCACAAAGAGTCCAAGCATCACAGCCCTCAGGAAAGTGCCCAAGCACACCGTGCACCCAAACACGGCAGGAGGTGCAGCATTGTGAGCCATATGGCCATGACACAGTGCACTGCTGTGTTGTTACCTGAATCAAGCTACTGACTTGAAGTTGCTGAATACGTATAACTTGCAGACAAGTGATGAATCAATATTGACACTGGTTTTACGCTTGACAAAGCTCAACACCTTTTGCTTGTTGACCTAAGTCATTATCTGCATCTCTGCAAATGTTATTGGTGCAATGCAAAGAAGTCGCCCCACGACTCTTTGTCCAAGTGAGCGCTGTCCTCAAAATCATCTTTGTCATCCAGCTGCTCATGCAAATCCTGCAATTGCAGCCCAGCATGATCAGCACATGCAGCATGATGTTATATAAACCTACAATTGCAGCCCAGCGTGATCAGCACATGCAGCATCAAGCACAGTGCGAAAGCTGTATGTGGAAACACAGACATGCTGTACTAAGCTACCGGCTCATCACTGGCACTGTGTATTAGCCACTGCAAGACACTGCCAGGGAGCCTGAATTGCAACGTTTGCAGTACACAATGCAGATGCGAGGCTTCATGCGTTTCGCACCGCAACAGTTGCCTTCAGGTGCAGCACCTCATCTTCGACTCTGTGCAGGGCAGTCAGTGCTGCATCACGCTGCTGAAGATTGTTTGCAGCCTGGCCCAGCAGCCGCTGTTCTTGAGAGCTCATGGCCGACTCAACATCCATGCAGTACTGTCTCATGGCTGACTCATGGTCCATGCAGTGCTGCAGCAGCTGATCCTTCCAGAGCATGAGCCTGGCCAAACACCGCTGCAGCAATTCTGCATTGGCTGCACCCACACAAGACCGTTTTAGGTGAGATGTACAGTATGGGACAAGATTAGGTGCCTTTCAAAGCACAAAATGATGTCAGATGATTTTCACAGTACAGGACGATGGGTGCAAAGTGCACATCACAGAATGGTACCATATCATTTTGACACGGGATTCCCAATGTACTGATGCATGAAGACACAGTAGGGTACCCAGAGTTGTACTGCTCACAAACTTCAGGTACACAGAATTCACACTAAATAGGTGCAGCAGGCACCTTCCACATGACTGATTGTGCAACAAGCCCACAGATGGTGTGAATTGACAAGAAGATTCACTTGTGAGTGCACTCACTGCAATTGTGAATGCAATGTCACCTTGCATCTGCTGCCGGCTGATGCTGTCAGCGCCACCAAGCTGCATGCTCAAGGCATGGGCACAGTCCTGGATCAGCTGGTCGTTAGCATAGAGCTGCTGCACAATCTCTGACAGAGACCGCGCCATCACATGAGTGGCCGGGGACTGCACCAGATGCCCCAGATCCTCTGCAAAAGCAGACTTCAAGTCAGACTTTGCAGCTTGGGGTGAGCTGAACAGCAGTGTTGCCAGGCATGGACAGAAACATCATGACGGTGCCAATGACTGCATTGCGCGCTTGGAGTCTCATGTGAGAGGTCAGACAGGGATGAGAGGTCAGGCAGAGATGCACATGAAAGAAGAAGCTGATATGATTTGGTTCAAAGTATGTGAGATGCAGAAGCGCTACCTGCAATCAAGATGTCAAAAGTGTGTCTTTACAGCACAGGCTGTTTGAGCCTGTAGGTCAGGGTCCACAATAAATTTGATTGCATCAAGTTTGTTGTGTAGCTGAACACACAGCTGAGCTGTACAGCCAAAAGAAAGGCGCAAAGCAGCAGCGGCCTTACCGTGTAGGGAAGCACTGCTTCTGCCACCGCTCAGAAGCGCCAAGGGTCTGAAGGGCGGGCTGGGGGAGCGCAAAGCCCTAGGACTCATGCTAGCTGTGTGGGCAGGCATGCTGTGCTGCGCATCTTCCATACAGTTCAGCTGTGCAGCATGTCCAGATGGCTCTGCATCTGCAGCCATGCGCTGCTGAGCCTGCTGTGTTTGAGCCTGAGTGCCTGTCTGCTGTTGCGCCAGCTGGCGCTGGATATGAGCAGTTTCCTGCAGCTGCTGCGCTGGCTGCTGGACTTGGGAGTCAGCCTTGCATTGAGCTATTGGTGGCTGTTGCTGCTGCTGCTGCTGCTGCTGTTTAGCATTTGATGCAGCGCTGCTGCTGCTTCCCAGGACTGGACTGAAGATCTGAGACAGTCTCTTACGCAGGGGTGACCTTTTCATCTGCACTGTCGCCTCAGTGTTTGCCTGATCAGCACTGATGCTGGCTGACATGCCAGCACTTGCCTGCTGAGAACTTTCAGCACCATCAGCAGTAGAGTCCACTGCAGTGAGTGTTGTGGCCTCTTCAGGGACTGGTGACATAGGCATGATGCCCTGGCCATGCTGTGTGTGCTGAGCCTGCTGTGCTCTGCCGCTGCTGGAGGCAAACTGTGCTGTCGAATTCAAAAGCAGTTCAGGCTGAGCAAGGCTGCTGAGGTCATCAGGGGCTGTGCCAAGCTGCCCCTGTGAGGCAGTACCCAGCAGCCCCCCAGGTGCAGCACACTGGGCTGCTAGGTCACTCAGCAGTGTGCCCTGCTCCTCTGACACCATCCTCAGCATCTTGCTCACTGGCAAAGGTGAGCTGCCAGGCCGCTGGAGAAGATCACTGCCTGTGCCTGGCAGCAGCACCCCTGTGGGACTGCCAGGTTGCATAGCAGTGGCAATGGCTGCCAGCTGTGGCGGCCCAGGCAGGGCAGTGGCCTCGGGCGGTGGTGGCTCAGCAACAGCAGCCAGTGGGGGCTCTTGGGACTGGATGACAGCAGGGGCACCTGATCGCAGCCTCTGCAGAACAGCACTGACTGACAGCTGTGGTGCATCATCAATGACGCCCCCAGTCTGGTCTGATGGCATATTGATGGGCGGAAGCCACAGCTGTGAGACAGCACCATTGGCTGTGGCTGTGGCTGACTGTTGTGGGCATTCAGCTACTGTCTGCTGACCACCCATGCTGTCTTCAGACTGCGTCCCTTGACTGCTGTTGATGAGCGTGACAGGTTGGCCTTTGGCTGCTGCAAGGTCTGGCTTCCCCTTACCAAGCTTGTTCAACTGGAACTCTCTGATGCACTGCCCATATGACAGGATGGACTGCTGAGAGACGGAGGAAGCTGACTTGACAAGCAATGGCACAGCAGGTTTGACTGGCTGCATCTCTGGCAAGACAGAGAGATTTTTCTGTGCCTGCCAAATGCCTGATGCGTCATCTGATGCGGCTGCTGGTGGTGCTGCTGTAGTGTGCACTGCCGGTGAGGGGTGGAGTGGCATTTGAGTTTGCCCAGCGTGTGATGAGTACTGAGCAGCTGAGCTTTGGTCATATGGCAAAAACTTGTCGGACCCATGCTCCAGCAAGGGGATTGGGAGCATACCGGAAGCTGACTCATGCGGAAGCAGAGTAAAGCCTGAGTGATCCTCAGGAGCAGGCACTTGCGATGTGTTCGATATGGCTGGTGCTGATGATAATACAGGAGCCGTCCTAGGGCTCAAGCTCTCATCATGAGCAGGCTCCTGCAGATTGAAGGAGTGCAGCAGCTGGCCGGCCTGGGTGGCGGGTGGATGGAGGTCTGTGGGGGCTGAAGGGGGGTCCAAGATGCTGGGCAAGCCTGCAAGCATAAATCTGCACTAAAAATGTTCTGGCTACAAGACTCGATGGGCAAGCCTGCATAGATGGTCACTATGAACTCAGCAGCAAATGGCAGCACAGTGTTCATATGCTATCTCTCTTTTGGGATGATTGTTGCTCTTGCATGAAAGAGCAATGCAGGCTGACTAGAGGCCAACAGGCAATATCATGGGTGTGTGCCATGACCGCATTATCGCATGATGCGAAGAACAACCCATAGCAGCAGCTTGGCCTGGGAACAAATTGCACGTCAGCTGCCTTGCTGTTGTCCAATACGGTATAAAACACTGCAGACGCTATGTTTGCTGAAAAGTCCAACTGTGAAACACTGCATATTCCAGTCATGAGGCTATTGATAGGTGCAATGCACATTACAAGCAGACTTGAGTTGCATACTGACCAGGCACATGAGCATGTTCATCCTGATGATCCTCCAGAAGAGACACTGGAGAACCTGCCTCAGAATCTGTGCCGTGCAGACCATGAGCCAGTCTGACTGTGCTTGTTGTTCCCAGACTGCTGGCAGTCACAAGCTTTTCCTGTTTGCTCTTATCTGTAGCAGCTTCCCGCTTGGCACTTGCAACCCATGGTGGCTGTGTGAGGGACGATCGAGTTCTTGGAGGGGCAACGTATGGCAGCTCACCAAGCTTGCCAACACTGTAGGTGCTGCCAAATACCTTGCGCTGCCGTACAACATCTGTAGGCTTCTCTGGCAAGGGATCTAGGATGCTGTGCTGAGATTGCAGCAAAGCTGAAGAGCCTCTACGGGGTGACTTTGTTGGACTGAGATTTGAGCCCAGCCTAGACAAGCTGCTGTATTCAGCACTAGCATCTGAATCAAAGCTGGCAGCGCTGAGAGCCGAAGCCTCCCTCAGCAGACCAAGATTCGGATCTGCTACTGCTGGCAGCGCTGTCACTGAGCTGACTATGCTAGGATCCTGCTTAGCAACGTGTTGCGAGCTGGCTCGGATTCTGCGTGACTTGCGCGGCGCTACATTAGATCGGCTGTGAGCATCTGCAGCCGTTCTGGGGGACCATGTGCCGGCTGCGGACGAGGTGGAAGCCACGGAAGCACTTGAGTCCAAGCTTGAGGTGCTGACTTGACTGTCGCTTCGATCAAGAGATGCTCGCACTTGTGTGCTAATAATAGCTGCTTTTGCCTTGGATCGTAGTTGGCCACTCTTGCTCCGGGTAGACTTGGTGACCAGTTGTGCTTCCGCGATTGCGTTAGCTTGTTCAGACAGCCAAGAAGATACCGAGCTGTCATGTGCATCCATCAGCGTTCAGCGTCTAACAACGGCCGATCCTTGAAAGGTGTGCAAGAAAGCGCAAACTTGCGCTGCGTCAGTCATCACCTTTTCAACCGCAATGTATGCAAACAGTTGAAAGCCGCATCTGGGATGATTCTAAAATGTAGTTTAGAATCAGGGCCCCTGCTCGCTCACGCAAGGCGTTCACTGCTTCTGTGGAATTGTATTGGCATTGGCTTGCCGCAATTCAGCGCTCATACCCAATCAGGCGCGGCAGTCAAACTTCATGAGTAACGACCTGCTGCAAGAAGTTGCTGAAGCGGCTCCAACAACCAGCGCCATGCCCCACCCTGACCTGGCTCACGAGAGCAGGCCAAAGTCAGCCTGTCAGAGAAGCGTCAAAAGGCAAGCGACGGAGCGGTCTACAGCACCATCGCTGGTGGCCGTCCTGCCAGACGAGCTTCTTCTCAAGGTGCCATGTTTGCGCAAACACCTGCTTCCGTTTATCCTCGTCAGGACTGCAGTGCACCCTAACACCCATGTTGACGCCTGCGAGCTTGCTTGTTCACCACAGCTCTGACCCGTTCCTCTGTTTGCAGGTCTTCAGTGAGCTCGCAAAGCTGGGTACGTCTGCCAGGCTTGCCAGTTGACTTGCTGCAAACAATGTGACGAAAGTGTCGTATGCTGTCACTGCTTTCGCCAGGAAGTGCTTGTGAGAAGGCGATGTATCGCAAAAGGTCACGTCGTTTTCACCCTGATGTGCGCAATCGTTTAGGGCCCGTGGTCACAGCAGAGGAGGAAGTGTGGCAGCACTACCGATTTCCCTTCCGGACGTTTCACTGTCCTGAGGAGCCTCATCCGGGTTTGCGCAGCTATCCCTTCTTGGGCCAGGTTTGCAGGAGGTGGCAGCGCTTGCTTGACTGCCCAGAAAGTCGCCAAGACCTGTACAGAGACGTTGTGATAGGTCAGGCTTCTGAAGTTTGTTGACAGCAAACCCTGTCCTAATGTTGCCTGAAGCTCAATTCAAGCTTCTCTTGTGCCTTCAGCTGTCACATTTGACTAGGATTGCAACAGATGTGATCTTTTTGATATGCAGACTTTGGGCATGAGCTCATTACAGCAGTGCATACACCAATTGTGTGGAGTGACCGGCGACCAACAGATAAGGAGTTCAGAGAAAGTTTTGGCGCCACCAAGCTTTCAGCTCAGAAGATTCTGGACTTTACGCACCAGCGGCAGTCTGTGATCCGTAAGGTGGTTCTCACCAACAGTGAGGGATACTGGAGCGGTAAGACAGCCAGCAAACTCTTCTCTGTATACCTGACAGGTTGGGTTGTGACGTGTCAAACAGCAATCTGCTGACTTGGCTGCCAATCAAAAGAGCCAGCACAAAGTCAGCTTGCTCATTGAGGCATGTCTTCATGTTTCAGTCAGGTGCATCAGCATCAGCAGGCAAAACATGCTGATGTGACATACCATTAAGCCACACTCTGCCCCATGACCTGAAGAGCCAAATGTGCATTGTGGGGAGATGTGAGCAGTTCAAGGATGGCAATCTCCAGCACACATTCATTCTGTTGCTGTGCTGATGCAGATGAGGGGTCGTTTGTGAATCTGCAGCACAAGCATAACTTCACTATGGCGCACTTTGGCATGATGCTGGGCATGATGTGCCGAACCCTGGAAGGTGTGTATTTGCCTGAACCCTAATTCCGCCAAACGTTGCAAGGTGTATACTTCGCGTCAACCCTAACTCTGCTGAACACTGGATAGGTGTGTGCTTGCGTGAACCCTAAGTTTCTGCTCTGGTCATCACTGGGAGGTATGTACTTGCATAGACCCTAAATCCTGACTGCGTCCGCCCTTCAGGAACCCTCTGCAGGAAGGTCTGTCAGCACACTAGTCTAGGAGATTTGTGTTGTAGTATCTTCATCTCTCTATTTTTTGGGATGGTATCAACAGCCTGCGCTTCACCACCATCTCTCGGCAATTTTGCAGTCAGTTCACACTGAACTGCCGTCAGCTTGTGTCAGTGTACACTCATGCTTGTGAAGCCAACATCATGTGATACCAAAGTCATGCTGCACAGAATGGGCAACGGCTTTTGTGCACAAAGGACTGGCGTCTACAAATGACATACATGTCTTGTGTGATTGCTTGCACCTGCCTGCCATCAACTGGGATGAGGCATGCACCATATCATGTTGCACATGCACCGTTAGGCAGAGTACTCGGTCAGCAGAGCAGGCATGACCTTTGATGCAGCCCTGCTTGCATGCATCATTTCGCTCAAGGAAGTCGGTTCATACTTGTGCAGCACTGCAGTGATGGTTTACCGATGGTCATACCAATCTTGAAGACTCATCCTCACTCATCTGCATCACCAAATACACTGCCTTAGCAGTGTATGATATATGTCATCCCTGTACAGACATGCATGGGCAGCATCGCAGTGACTTCATCTCAGCAGGCAAAGTAGTCTGGAGCGTCCACAACTACCAGCAACCAGCCTTCAGGCTCTTTTGAGCAGAGTGCACAGCAGCTTGGTCTTGTCACACATCACACTTACCTGTGTTTTCAAGCCAGGATGTCTGATGAGTTATAACTGGCTCCACACCCCAGGCTGTAACATTACCACTTGGAACATGATAAACAAAATCACTCTGTGCCACTGTATACTTGCCTCAGCAGCAACATGACCTGGATTGTGTGCCCTGCAGATTTGCATGTCCAGCACTGCAATGACTTCTTTTCATTGAGCAATGGAGCCTGGAGCGCCATCAGCTGTGTGAAGAGCCTGAAGAGGCTGTCCATTGAGGACCTGCACTGCCGCCTGGATGCTGACTCACTCAAGGAGCTGGCAACCATGACTCAGGTGCTCCACTCATTTTGTTATGAAACACTCGGGCTATCTGACATTGCAATAGCATACTGCAGACTGGACGCTGGCTCACTCAAAGGAGCTGGCAGAGCTGAACACACCATCTCAGAGCCAAAAACTTGAATGCCAATCAGCAGTACCTGCGTTGCTGACTGGATGCTGACTCCTTTTGAGTCAGCTCATTGGCTTGAAAGCAGGTCTTGGCTTTTGTGAAGTGTCTGTTTGGCCTACAGTCAGATGTTGCACTCAAGCAGCTTGCAAATACATATGAACTCTGAATAGTCTTGGAGAGGACAATTTTTTTTCCTAGCGAGTCAATGATCATTTGCAGCTGTGTGGTTTAAGTCACCATGTTGTGCTCAAATGCTGGTGACAGTAATTCAACACAGGAGCACAGGGGGGGTGTAGATATTGTAGAAACTGGGCCAATGGCTGATTGCATGAGGGCCATACTGGCATGAGACAACTCATGCTGTACAGTGAAGACAGTCAGAGTTGTGACTGCAGCCAAAACAGCCAAGGATGGACATGAGAAATGCAGACGAAAGTTGCTGTTGCTGTTTCTTTGCATGACACACATTCCCGACCTTGACTGTCGTATTTTGAATGCAGTTGGAGGAGTTGAATATCACAGGAGAGCAGAGCAATGACAACTGGCATGTGGGGCTGGACTGCATCCCAGATGAATGGGCAGGCATGACGAACCTCACCAAGCTGGAGCTCAGAGGCCATTCCCTGCTCAATGTGTGTACACCTTGAAACTCATAACAAAACACTTTGCTTTATCCTGTCGTTAACTCATGCACATTGCAACGCATTTACTGAACATGCAAGCTGCAGCTGTTGATGCATTCATGTTCACATCAGCACAGCAGCTGTGTAAATGCGGCAGACACTGTTTATGATGTGCCAAGCATGCCACCACTGTCCTGCATAGAGTGTAAAGCCTCCACGAAGTTTCCTTCTGCACACAGACATCGTTATGTCAGTTCATGATGCCATGCAGGTTCTGCCTGCCTTCCTGGCTCGCCTGCCGCTGCGGCATCTAGATCTGGGCAACTGCCGGCATCTTAATTTGGATGTCATTCCTGCCATGACGCAGCTCGAGGTGTTATCACTATCGGTGAGTCTGCTGTTGGATATGCTTAAAGATCAGAAGAATATTGTGAGACTATCTGTCCTTGAGTCACTTTGGCTGTGTCTTTGCAGTCCAGAAGTTACTGTTGTGTCAAAGAAATATGCATGTGTACATTCATAAACGCCATTTGGTAACTACTGCACAGCTTGACACACCAGTCAGTGTCACAAACTCCTTGGAACCCACCAAATAGCACCGAGACAACCTTCAGAAAAGTCTCTGTGACGATGCATGCTGAGCCTCGCACTGTGAACCAATCTTGGGTACTCATCCCTCAGTGGGTTTGATTAACAAACACTGATCTTCCCTTGACTTGGTAGCATTCGTATTGCCACCATATGGTGACGGTAACAGGCATCCTGTGCTCACACCTTTGCAACTTCTGTTGTGTACCAAGAAAAGGTTTGGTTTTCCCTGTCTTTTTGGTATTGATTCAATCAGTGTAGCAGAATGAGGCTGACAGTGCAGTTTGTCCTGTGTAAAGGCAACTGGCTTGGCAGAGCACAGGGATTCTGGCGCGCCTCTGCCAGCAGCTGTGGCCATCAGGATGCATCTGCCAGATCTGTCTAAACTGACCAACCTGACTGCCCTCAACCTTAGTGACAACCGGCTCACCCGGGTGCCACCTGTGCTATCAAAGCTGAAGCAGCTGCGCTTTCTGGACTTGTCATGCAACCAAGAGCTGCAGGTGAGGGGCTGATGTGCATGATTGTCATCAAGATGATGTTCACGATGTGCATGATTATCATCAAGAACTTTACAGTCCAAGGTTGGGATTGTGCAGAGCATCAGACATTCTGGCTGGAAAGCACCGGTGAAGGTGATGTGCAGCAAACCAGTGCTGATGAGACTTATGCCTGTCACAATGCCTGCTTGAAGTCTTGACAAGCAGAACACAACAGCATGGCCACATGGGTGCTTGCACTGGTCAGCCTTTCTTCCCGTAGTGTCTGATGCAATAGCCTTGTTGGTATGTGTTTGAGGACCCATGAGTCCTGACGCTGATTCAGCATGTCTAGGATATGTCTCAGCATCCAACAGCAGAATTTGATCAGGCCATGTCTGCTGATATAGGTACTATCTCCTTTGACGGTGTTACAGAGCCTGATGGCTGTCAGGCTTGTGGATCTGAGGGGGGTCCATGAGGAGGCTGACATGGGCTATTGGAGTGAGGACAAGTGCACCACCATGAAATACATAGCTGGCCTCACAAAAAAGATGAAGCAGCGGCCGTACGGCTGCAAGATACTGATGGATCGGGACTGAACAATGACAGCTTGTTGTTGGTGGGAGACAAATATTGTTACTGTGTGGTTTGTGTGCCACTGAAAAGTGTCCTGAGTGTGTCGAAATACCTCTTTAATAGAGTGTGTCAGAGTTGTACATCATCAATCAGAACACAAGATCACCGGTGGTGTGTCCAGTAATACTCCTGCAATCTTGTATGATAGCATGAAAAGAACTCACCACTTCCGCTGACATTTAGCGTAGATGTATAAAACAATCATAGGCTGCTGCTTCTCTGCGCTCGTTCACAGCTAACTTCCTGTACAACATCTGCACAAAGAGTCAAGGCAACATCTCCTCTGCATGTTACCAGAGGCTGTTGGATGGTACTCATGTAGTGGTACTACATATATAATGGTCTACATTGCTGAGCTGTTGCTGATGGCTGCGCATCTAGCATGTCTCCTGACCCCAAGCATCAGAGTGTGTATAACAGGATGTGACTATGCCTCTTCAAAAAATGTGTGGTCCGCTTCATGACTTAGGTGCCTTAGCACTTTGGTGCAACACAGGCTTCATCCACAAAACACAACTCTACGGGTGAACAATGCATGCAATGTCAACTGGCATGTGTTGATCAATTTCTTTCAGCTCGGTTGTGCCCTGAACGGGTCAAGAAAACCATGTAATGGCTGTTGTGTAGCTCATACTATCCATTGAATACATTGTCATGTGATTTGGCAGAATCTGTATGTCATCGGTATTCAGGGAAAGCAAATTTGAGGCCCAAAAAGAACAACGCTGTCCCGCCAACTACTGCTACAACAATGATGAGTAGCACACGGCGGATGATACCTGCAGAGGGTACAAGTACAAGTTCAGCGCGTGGCATGGACATGTGCATTGCTGAATTGTGACCTTGGACAAGCAAACAGGCATGATATGTCGACAGAGGAGTCAACGTACCAAAGGCAGAAGTGTCCATGCCTCCTCGTATTTCAGTGCCCAGTATGTCTGATAAGTCACCGGGCTTGATGTCTCCCTTTGAGACTGCCTTGGCAAGCTGGGGTGGTGAAGCCTCTGTGCCAACAGCCGCTTTTATTCGATTTGCTGCTTGTGCAAACTTCCGAAGCTGTATGATGACCTGCCAGAACAGATCAAGTCTGAACACTGTGTGATATCAGATGTGAAGCAAGCTGCATATATCTCGCAGTGATGCGAATGAGTAATTAGTCCCAGCTGTAATGAGGGCACTCTCACCTGAGGAGAGCTGTTCAGCTTGACGTAGTCTTCACTTTTCATGGCGGTCTCAAAATCTAGGCCACAATTGATGGCATCTGCACAAAGCTTACTGCCAGTGTATAGCCAAGCTTTGCATCACAGCAAGTAAGGACCAGCGTGGGAAAGCAATCACCTCTCAATGTGACTTGAGCAAACTCCACATCCCCAAACGATGCATGCACACAGGTAGAGTTGAATAAGGCTGCCTGCCTGTCCTCTATGGTTGGATCCTGCACATTTTGATGAAATGACGTTTGACTGCGCTGCAATTGGAACATGAATTATATCAATCCGCTACCTTTTTTAGCGCCTGCTCCCAAAGTCTCAAGGCCCCCATTCTGTCCCCCTTGTCATACTTTTCCTGGCCTTTTGCCACTAATTCTGAGGCCTACTTGGAAGATTTTGCAATCAGCACAGTGCACAAACGTTGTACGCCACAATTCGCAAAGCACCTTGCAAAAAAGCCTTGCCAGGACAGAATATATACTGATCAGTAGAGGTGCAGCAGCATACACACCTCACCATGTGCCACTGCATGCACGATGCCACGTCGCTGTCTCAAATGTCTTCGGCCTGTATGTGAGACTAGTGTGACAAGTCTGTGGCGTCAGACTAGTCTGTTGCGTAGCTGAGCATGCAAGGCTGTGACCTATACCTTGACGACGCGAAAACGGAGAATCTGACGACGTTCTGCGGCAAACACTAAACGAGGCGGAGCAGTGTCTGAACGGTGTGAAGCCTTTTGGTCGAAAGCTCACGAAAGCATGTTGGCAAACAACATGCCCGGCAGCACTGTGCATCGTGCTCAGCACGCCGACAACCACTTTCACAGCCTGGCAGTTACTCTTGCTGCAACTCGACCATGGTTGTGTAATGCTGTGGTGTCATACAACTCTGTTAAATCCAACCGGATGCGGTTCAACCTGGTCAAAGCATGCGCGTTCAGTATTGAACCAGAACTCAATAGGATCTTCCTCTTCTTGCCATGAGTTAAAGTCAGCCTGTTGACACTTCACACCTGCATTGCGGTCAACAACTGACCAAGCACAAGCTTTCGTTGCAAATTTGACCTTGCAATTGGTTGGTACAGCCTAGGTTTGCTTTGAGCTGGTTTCGCTGCAGGCAACATCTTGCTCTCGACCTGCGTACTGTGACACACAGCATGGCTGAGACCAGCTCAAGCCGCGACTTGCTGGTCCCGGTAGACGATACTGAGGTACAAGGCAATAGTGTGCAACGGGTTTGTCTTGCGAAAGGTCAGGACGTACCCAAGCCCGCAACTGCTATAATACTTGCAGGAGAACGAGAGAGCGTTGGAGTGGGCACTGGAACACATACATAAACAGGGTAAGAGAACTAGATCTGTGTTGCATGCAAGGCACTTCCTGCACGCTGCGTCATGGAGCCTTTCGAGGACGCCTGCAGGGGATATCGTCCATTTCTTGCACGTAGTACCCCAGTCACAGTTTACATCTGTCATTCAGCAGTCAGAGCAGCAAGAAGAGATGCTGGTGGGTCAGACACTTTTCATTGTTTTTTGGCACAAACACGAAATTGGACAGGCGAATCACATGGTGCAACTCCAGCGTGTGAGTGTTCTGATTCAGTCCTTGTTTTGCAGGTTGATCAAGCTCATAACTGGATACAAGAGCGATTCACTCACACTTGTGACCAAGTTGGAGTAAGCTTTGATAGTCTTTACAGTGTATAATGCACAGTCATGTACACTGTCTGCAAGCTGACTATTGATTGGTACCTGGCAGGCAGAGTACAAAGTCACCGTCTTGAAAGGCACCAACGACGCAGACAGTATAGGTCAATTTGTATGTCATCAAGCAGAGCAGCTGGGTGCTGCAGTGGTAGTTATGGCAGCGCACAACAAAGGCAGACAAGTCAAATTCATTGTCGGCTCAGTCACACAGTTCTGCACTAAGCTCTGCAGCAAGACAGTCTTGGTCATGCATTAAAGCACGTAGCAGCTCTTCCAAATACTTTGTGTTACTTGTGGGTCAGAGACGCTTTTGTTGGCAGTTGTGTTTTGTGAGTGATTCGGGAACTTGGCAGTGTATCAAGTGTACACTATGCAGCAATTTTGCGCAGCAACGACAAATGAATGGAACATGATAGATAGGCACAGGCATCATACACATTGTAAGATGATATTGATAGTCAATTTCAAAATGTGACTGTGCTTCGTTTTGTGGCACAAGCCACACATATATTGACCGCAACGTTGGTGTGCATCTTTCAGCTCTCATGTCCTAAACAGTTTTTTGGGTGCTCACACTTGTGATACTGCCATAAGTAGCTGCAACGAGAAACTCTTGGCCTAAAAAAAAACAGTGAGTCTTAGAGTTGACAGCAGGCCTCAGCATTGTGCAACTTAGAAGTATACACCACCATGTCCAACGGTGGGCCGCTGTCATGACCTGCTGCTTGTCATGCAACATTCCATATCCATGTCACACAATCATGCCAAAACCCTGAAGAGACCACAGTCACAACTGTGAAGTTGGTCCCTTATGCATGTTGTCATCATGTCTCAGACCATAAAGATCACACTTCAAAAGGAACTCTATACAGTGATGCACTGCTGAGTACCATCAAGCTGCTTCAGTTGTCAGCTTGGACCTAGGTAGAGCAAGGCTCCACAAAACCAGCTGCCTGCAAGAGACCGGATGTTTGCAGGGAGTTCTTCAGAAGCTTCCCCAAGCAGATTTCCTTCCCAGTGGAAGGGTCCCGAACAATTAGCAACCCCTCAGGCTGCTGGACCATCATTGTTGCTCCTGGTGCTGACGCTGCTGGATGAGAGGTAGTGATGGTGACTGTGCCATCAGACGTAACTGGGTAAGTGACAGTCCCAGAGTGGCCTTGAAGGGTCAGGTGGTCTGGGGTTGACTCATTTGGCATCTGTGCAACCTGCAAAGGAAGCTGCTCAGGCAGCTGCTGAGGGGGCACTGGGTCCAGGTATGCTGCCACACCCCTCTCGCTGGCAGATGGGGCTGGCATGGGGTCTGATACCACAGGCTCAGACATACTGATGTCCTCCAACTCTATACCAAGGTCTGGCATGGCGGCTTGCATGGCCCCATCTGTTGTGATAGCCTCTGTGGCATTCTTGATAGCAGCAGCAATGGGGTCATAAACATCAGTGACTGAGACAGCATCCATAGGCATGCCTTGAGCTTGCGCCACCATCATGCTGGTGCCAGTCTGGCTGCCCTGCGCGCCTGTGCCAAGCTGATCTTGACTGGTGTGCATGACTATGTCTGTGTCAAACTCAGCAGTGGCCTCTGGCACGCTTGATGCTGCAGCAGCACCAGCAGCACTGGCAGCAGCAGCAACATTCTCCTTGCCTTGAGCAGTTTCCAGATCCATGCTGTCTGCTGCTGCCAGCTTCGAGTGGGAGGCGCTGGCGCTCAAAGGCCGATCCTCAGCAGGCCCAGCATGCACAGCATGCCCTTCAGGAGATGTGCCAGGGCTGCTTGTGGCAGAGCCGCTGCGAGGCTTCTTGTTGGGACGGCGAGCCACCGTTCTGACGCTAGTCTTGCCAGCACGAGAAGGAGGGGGTGCAGCTGCTGCTGCTTCCAGCTCCTCTTGCTCTACTTCAGCTGCCAGCAAAGCAGCATTTGCAAGATTGTCTAGAGTAGACCTCACATCCACTCCATCCCTGCAAAGAAGATGCGGTGTATGTGAGTACATGTCTACCATATATATTGAGGACTCCATGCCATGCCTGTTGCTGGTTTATTGACAGATGCCGAGTGAGAAATGACATTGCTGCACCATGTGATCACTCATGTGGCTGCAAGCGATGAGATCAGTCAGCAGCATATAAGTGCCTGCAGTGCAGACATCTGTCAAGACAACAGATCTAACATGCTGACTAACATTGACAAGGGTGCGTCATATCGTAATCTGGCTGCACAGATAACAATCTGTCACCCATGACATGTAGCAGGCTGTTGCTACAGCTGACTTGCATTTCTTTGCATGGCAGCTTGGTGCATATTTGAGATGCAGTCAAGACAGGCACAACAACTGAATGCCTGCCAGCAGCCTGCTCACTTCTTGGCCTTTGCTGCTGCAGCAGCAGCTGCGGACTGAGAGCCTGGAAGGTAGTTGTCACTCCCGTCCCTGTCAGAGTCAGAGTCCTGCTTCAGCGCTGAGTGACCTCGCTTGTTGCCCCTCTTGCTGGCAGTGACACTCTCGTTATTGCCTGTTGACCCTACACAAACACTACGGATGTCAACTGCAGAATTCGATTTTTTTTTTACGAGAAAGGCAAACAGATGACGAGACGTGGACCTGTCTGCATCTGCAGACAAACAGGGCAACTTTGTGTGAACACTCAAAAACAGAGGCACTGAGCCCAAAGTTAAGCGGGCCTGAAATCAGTTCAATACAAACACCGTACGACCACTGTTTGTCAGCAAAATCACATCCCAAAGACTGCTCACCTTCAGCTGTGCTTGGTGCGTGCTGGACCTCTGGCTCAGCTCTGCCACTGTTGACTTGCTTGTCAGCCTGCTCACCCTGGTCCCTGCTGAGTGAAGCGCTTCTGGACCTGCGTCTCAGCTGACCATTGCTGTCACCGCCACCGCTCAACCTGCCACCGCCAAGCCTGAGATCAGCAGCGCCTCTGCCACCACCGTTGCCACCGCTGCTGACAGCACCACTGCCACCGCTGTGATGGCTGTGCCCACCGCTGGCATTGTTGTGACCACCACTGGAACCCTCAGGGCCAGCTTCCAGATTGACAGTAAGCTGCTGTTGCTGCTGCTGGTGGTCCCCTGATGCTGAGCTGGAGTGAGGCCGGGCTGAGCTGGGCCTAGATCTGGGACCCTTTCCCACAAAGCCCTTGCTGATGGGGCTGAGCTCTTGCTCAGCTGTGGCCACCACTGGGGGCGGTCCACCACCAGAGGCAGCTGGAGAGAATGCAGGAGGGGTTGGGCGGTGAGGGTGGTTAGGTGGCAGGTGAGGTGCTGCATGATTAGCGGCGGTGTTCAAGGTGAAGGCAGTTTGTTCAGAGAAGGAGGGAGATGGAGAGGTGAGCGACAAGCCGACTGGGGAGACGTAGGGAGTGGTGGACGTAGACAGAGGCGGCAGCTGTGCAGCAGCAGCGGTGGGAGTGCGGCCTGCGCATGGAAACCCAGATCTTGGTGCACGAGTGGGGCGGGGGTGGGCAGAGCATGGGCGCTGTAATTGCTACATGCCTGAACCTGAACATGCACAACAACTTCCATCACATGATGTACCAGCTTCAGCTGTAGCAAAACAGCACTTGCTTGGAAACGGCAGAGCAACACACATCACAGTGAGCTTGCACACAAGGCACAGCAAGACATCAAGGTGGATGCAGCATAAGTGTAACATACAGTCAGGTCTCTGCAACTGCACTGATATGTGTACGTGGCTGAGCAAATTATGCAGAAATGCTGTTGCACAAGCAAAGAAGCCACCCAAAGCATGTGGGCAAGACGAATATGGCAAACATGCATCAACGCAATAGCTCACCTTCAGGAATTACAGAATTCTGAACAGCAGCAGCAGCTGCAGCAGCGGCGGCTGCAGCTGCAGCAACTGCATTCTCCTTATGTCTGCGCCCCACAGGCAGGTTGAGGGTGTGCATGTAGGCCCTGAGCAGGGTGACTTGGGAGGCATGGGGGCAGGACTTGCGCAGGGTGGCATTCCAATGGTTCTTCACTGCATTCTCTGTGCGGCCTTCCAAATCCTTGGCAATGTCAGCCCACTTGTTACCCACTTTCTGCAAGGTAATTAGCTGTGCAACAAGCTCGACACAGAATGTTTTTGCACCGCATCACTTTCTCAGTGTCTCAATGGCTGGATATGGGAAGTGCTGGACAACTATCAGCAGACAAAGCTACAGCTGACTGCATGGTGAGATGCAAAGTGGCACTAAACAGAGCCATCAGGGCAAGAGAGGTGAGCATTGAAGTGAACTGCGTGTCCTGGTGTGATGCATGAGCAATGATCAACAAGCATGTGCATGATGCAAATAGCTGCACTGGTCAATTGCTTGCTCCAAAACTCTGGACACGTCAGCACCAACAATTCAGTGCAGGCTAATTTCTACCTTATGTGCTGCGACTATGATGCGCTCCTCTTCCACGCTCCAGGCATTCCTGTTGATCTTGGGGTTGAGCTGGTGGTGCCATCGCTCCCTGCACTGCTTGCCAATGCGCCCCGGGAAGAAGGTAGAGATCAGGCTCCACTGCCCTTCACCATACTTCTCCACTAACCTGCGCAACACCACCTCAAGTCAGCAAATCTGCCAAGCAGCACTGCAGTCACCAGACTGGATGTCAAGCTCAACACAGGTTGGACGCTTCTTAAAACAATGACGTATCAGTGGGGACATCAGCATGTTCTTTGCTTGCACTAATATGAGGTGCTGCATCATTGGCAGGACTGGTGCACCTCAAAGCTACTGCATCAACTCATTTGCTAATCAGCTTGGACAAGCATGTGTCCAGCATGCTGGGCAGCCTAGTCAGCATGGAGACATGCGGCTCTTGGTCATGATGTGCCCGGCCACGCCAGCAGCAAATGCAACAGTGATGGCAGACTTGCTACATGGGAATGAGGCATGAAATATGAGGACACATGGGCAGGATGCAATGGAGAAATTAGCAAAATAGGGTTGCGGCATTGAAAGTCACTGACTGAGAGGAAGGGTGCTTGACTTACTGCATGAGGGTGGCATCTTCTTCTGGACTCCAGCTACCTCGCACTTCAGCCACCCTATAACGCCGCTTGCGGCCATTCTTTCCTTCACCATCAGCGCTGTTGTAATCTTCATCTCCATCTACTTGGCGAGGAAGGCTGCGGCGAGTCTTGCTCCGGGCTGCCAGACCCTCCCCTGACGCCCCTCCGCCCTCTGGGTAGGCTTGTTGCAATGTGCCAGATGGGGCTTCACCAAAAGGATCCCCGCCCCTGAAAAGAGCAACCAACACAGCTTGAGCGCTGCTGTGAAGGAGTGGTCTCAATTGGCAAACTTATCAACATCAGATGGCAAAGAGTTAATCTCCCATGCGTTACCGAGGCAGAGCACAGGGGCAGTGATCAGAATATTGGTATTCAGCATACTCATGTCAGCAGGTATGATCCTACTCAAATCTTGTGTACAGACAGAGCTGGCATGGGCATATGGCTTATGTGAAGCAAATGATGACAGTATTTGATGCATACCTTCCTTCACTGGCGGTAGAACTGGCAGGGCTAGCCACCGAAGCTTCTTGATTCTGCATCTCTTGGTGCATATAGGATGGAGCTGTGGTCCTAGGATCCGCCGTTGTTGTCATTGCGTCCTGCATACACAGTCAGCATCTAGCAGAAACAGATATGTGTTGTGCTATAATATGGCTGCCTGAAGCCCCTTAGCTGAGTTTGCAAGCCTGAAGCAGCTACAGGAATTTCAACAGCAAACAGACTGGATCATATGCAGTTGTCCCATAGTTGCAGAGAGGCATTGCAAAGCACCTAAGAATGACCCAAGGCACCAAAGGTCAGTCAGTTCACTCTCCGAGCACAACAGAGCGACAGTTACACTTCTCGGCTGGAGCGGCGAAACGCATGACGGTGTAAAGACAGGCAGATCATACTAAGAGAAGAAAAGCTGTGATTGTATTGACCGGAAAGACACAGCATCCGCAAAGTTTCAATTCAAACGCAATGACCGATCGTCGTGTGCCGAACGTCAAGATCTACACGGACGCCGAGCAGAGCTAGTATGCGACTCCACCGTGTGGTCGGTCGTGTCAACTGATGCTACTGCCAGAAGGAGTAAGACAGGTTTGGTGCTGACAGCTAGACGTGTCATCCAAGGACGTACCTCCAGTGTGTCAACTCTGGAAGGAGGCAGCTGTTGCTCCCTTTGCAAGCTCCAAAACGGGATCAAGCTTTTTACTGTTGCATCTGCACAACAGCTGAAGCCACATGACAACCTGACTTGGCTCACAAAATTCCATCGTGCTTGGTGCAGCAGTTACACTTCCCAGTTTTATCACCAGGAGTCCAGCAACGGTGGAAGCGCTTACCTGCTTCTGCTTTGCCAACGCAGCGCACCCACGGCAAAGCAAGTTTACGGATGACATCAACGTTGCTCGAAGAGCGCTGGCGCTGGGTCTTGGAGAGGATCTCAAAGGAGCTCTTGCAAGAGGGCTGCGGTTACGTCTGCGTTACACCCGTACTTTAAGCCACCGAATTTAAGCGGAAAGTCGAATAAACGTTTATTGTTTCCCACAGTGTGAGTCAGCAAGACTCTGCATCCTCGATCCAGCGCTCATTTTGCCCGCCAGGAATTATGGCTTCCTAATTTGCATTTCCTTGATAGATCGGATCTGAGATACTCGTTCCCAAGGATGCACTGCTTTTTTTAGGTATGAATCCGAAGATAACTTCTCAAACTTGCACTACCGAGCAAGCTTGATGAAGTGAAGGGATCAGTGTAAGTGCACATCAATTGACAAAACATGGGGCTCAACTCGTAGGCATGAAATGCATTGCCATGCATCTCGCAGTAAGTCCTTCCAAGCTAATTATGCTGAGTGCTGAAAGCTGCTTTACAATCAAAGCGTCTGAGTCTGAGCCCAAGTCAAGCCGTGGAACGGCTGCCGGTCATGAGCCCAAAGAAAAAGCATGTAGATCCACAAGAGGATGGTCCAATGTATATACCTGAAAAACCAGAGATGCACTGCTTTGCAGAGCTTGGTAAAATGCCTGGATCATAGAGGTATTGCGTCAGATACAGTATGCAGTCAAGCAAGGTTGTGAGGCTGCGCAATGCATTGAATAATGGCTTCCTATTTTGTATTTATGCTCGGCATGATCACGACACATATGTCTGCATACACGTTTTCAGAACACAGAACAGCGAACCTCAGATCTTTGATTGTCACACGACACGGCTCTGTGAGGCAGTCTGTTGAGGCCTCATGCCTGTGTGTACTTAGACCACATGCAAAGGCTGGCAACATGGACCGAGACCAGAATTTTAGAATTCAGCGATACATGACATTGAGTAAATGAGCTTTGAAGCAAATTTGTTACCAGACGTTCAAGCAACCAAAGAGCTGTTACTTTCAAGGGACACATATGTACAAGACATGACTGAGCACACTGCACGACTCGCATATCACTTGCTCAATAGAGTTGATGTTTCAGCTAACCACAAATGCACAGAGGAAAAGCAAATCAGTATTCAAAAGTCAAAAGATGCTGCCTCGCTGTCATGACATCTTGTTGTTGATACGCTTCATGTAGGCCTGGTAAGTATTAGCATGTGTACACCAGACGCAGCTCAGGCTGATCTGGTGGCTGCTAGTAGCCTTGAGCCAAATACAGCTTGCAATTTGATCACCAGCCTGACCATCCTTCATGTTTTGTTGCACATATTTGGTCAAAGAAGCTGCCAGAAGTGCACCAAGCATCACCACTCACCCAGAGGGCTGACATTAGTGTGTTTCTGATGGCTATACTCAAGCATCCTGCAGATCAGCTATTACTGTCTTGAACACCAATTATAACCAACAGACAAGCAAGCAAGCTTCATGTATTGCTATGCTTGACTTGCGTGTCTTGAGAAATATCAGGATGCGAAATCACATGCAGTGATCACAGAGCTGACAGGTTGGATGAACAGGTTGGTTCATCCAACATGACCTACAATGCTGTGAATCTCATAAGCATAGCAAAGCAAAAGCATAGCAGAGCATAGCAAACTGAGCAAAATGCAAGCTACTTGCTGCGCCAAGGCTGCGGGCTAAGCAGAGGTATCGCAGCAAGATGCCCTGTGTTGATTTGGCCATGATATGCAATTGCATCCAACACGAAGGCATCACAGCACACAGCACAGCACCCTCACCAGCTCAAGCATAGCAATCAAGCAGTTGTGGTTCAGACTCACCTGCTCATCATATGTAGGATCAATGGCTCCCACCATGAGCTTGACCATCCACAGCTCCGGGGTCAGCACAATGCCCCTCTGCTTGTACTCTTCAGCCTCCAGCTCAAAGTATGAGGTGGCATCAACCATACCTCCCACATCCCTGTCGTTGTCCAGTCTGCCCAAGAAAGCTTGTGCATCTGTGTCTTTGCCCACCTGAGACAAACAAGATACAGTCAAGCCACAAGATGTGGGGCTGGCCCCAGAGCACATCTCTTGACAGCGACACTAACCCTGTAGCTGAAGAAAGTATCTTTGGCGCGCACGAGCAAGCACACAGTGGAAGAGGTTGTGCACACAAGCACTTGAACCAGTCTGCCATAGAATGACAGCAGTGCAAGAAGCTTTTCTTACCTGAGCAAACTCAAATGCGACTGCCCCAGAGCCATACTGGGACTTGGAAGCAAAAGCTTTCATATTTTTGATGACCTTCACAATCTTGCTTTCCGGCTCACTTGTTGGCTCGCCATCAGTAATGGTGATGACCAACACTGGCTTCTGAAGCGTGCGATTGGCAATGGCTGCCTCAACCATTGGCTTCAGAATGCGAGCATGCATCTGTGTGCCAAGGGGCGTCATGCCACTGAACTGACATCTTGCCACGAGATTGGCTGCTGACATGCTGTCACGGATGTTGTCGCCTTGAAGGTTTGAATTCATGAAACGGATAGAGATACCTGCATCAGACAGTATTAGGCTTGGTTCGGCAAGCAGCATGTGCACATACTATACTTTCAGGTGTGCATCTGACATGTTGCACACATGACGCACACAAGCGATTCTGGCATATAGTTGTGTAGCATGCATGACATAGTCAGCATGCTGGCTGCCAGCAGAAGCCCAAGCTCAGGCTGCTCCAAAGCAGTGGTGTTTGCTGACGTTTGTATGCAGGAGTGTATGCTAAGCAGTCCAGCGCAATGATTGACATACCATCATGGTCAAAAAGGGTAGCAACTTCAGTCACACGTTCCAAGATGACCTTCATGTCATCTATTCTGGCGCCGCTCTCAGCATACTTCATGGAGGTGCTGTCATCTGCATAGATGACAATGTCGTACAATGCCAAAGCAACCAGGTCCAAAGCAAGCTCCACTGGCATCCTCCATTTGATGGCCAAAGCCCTGCAGGCAAGATGATGGCTGTAAAATTCCTGAGAGTCAAATGTCATGTCAAGAAAAGGTATGCAAACAGCGCAGCAAACCAGAAGCATACATGTGAGTCTACACAGATGTTCTGCAGGTTTCTGCTAGACTGTGCAAGCGCTGGTGGATGTTTGCAAAACTGCAGCTGCTCTTGACAAGAGCTGTCTTAAGCTGTCTACCTGAAGTCTACTGTGGCCACATGATCCTTCACCTGCTGCAGCCTCTGTTGTGGGTAAAAAGCTTCCAATCGGTTGACTCTGATGATGTTGTTCAGCTGATTATGAAGGACGGTCTGGATGCCTTGATCGTTGAGTCCTCCGGCTGAGCCGACTTGCTGCTGAGGCTGCGGTCTTTGTTGATAGGCTTGAGGCGCCTGCGCGCTCTGAGGCTGCTGCCACTGCTGTGACGAAGGCTGATAGTTTTGCTGCTGGTACATAGGTTGCTGATATCCGGGCTGAGGATAACCGGGTTGTTGATAGCCCGGCTGTTGAACGCCGTACTGAGGTTGCTGGTAGCCCTGCTGCGGCGATTGGTACTGCTGAGGCTGAGCTTGCCATGACTGCTGTATGGACGGGTACTGTGCGGGGGTCTGAGGCTGTGTCGGGCCGCTAGGCTGATACTGAGTCTGCTGCTGTGGTGAACCAGCTGGCTGAGCCGAAGCCCCCGAGTTGAACCTGGAGAAGAGTCCCATCGCGCAGTTGGGTATTGGAATTTCAGCGACCTGTGCAAGAAGTTGAGCGCTGGCGAAGCGGTCTGCCGACCTGCGAGAAAGGGCTTGTAACTGTTGAGTGCCAAGTGGGCAGAAAGTTCGAAGCCTCCGGTGACTAATCGGCTTATCAAATGGGTGCCTTGATCAGATCCGTCTTGCATGTGTACTTCATTTGCGTTGCTGCTCCAACGAAAGAGTGTACCAATCGTCAATATGGGTCTCGCGTCGAAGTTGTCACAGTATCAGCAACAAGGAGGTGCTCAGGGTGGCGCTCCTGCTGGATACCCTCAGCAGGGGCTACAGCAAGGCATGCAAGGTCAGCAGCCCGGTCAGCAGGGCTATGGTCAAGCAGGAAAGCCGGGCCAGTCTGGATATGCTGGGCTACAAGGTCAAATGGGCGGCTCCACGCCCGGTCAGCAGGGTTTTGGCCAGCAAGGTAATCAAGGCACATCAGGCTTAGGTCAAGGCCAGTTCGGGAGTTCTATGCCCGGGCAGCAATACGGTCAGCAACCTCAGGGTCAGCAGTATGGCCAGCAGCCTCAGGGACAGCAGTATGGTCAGCAAGCCGGACAGCTTGGGGGCCCAGGGCAACAAGGTATACTACTGCATGCATGGTTGACGGTTCACTTCCTATCAGGGTGCACGCCTGGGCTGCAGTCATCGCATGTCATTGCATTTGACATTTTCCACAGAACTCCACAGTCTCAAATGCTGACATGAGTTTTCAGGTGGTCCTCAAGGGCAGTTTGGTGGTCCAGCTCCAGGGCAGTTTGGTGGTGCCCCAGGGCAGCAAGGTAAAGCACATGACATTTTGGACACCATGAAGGCATCCACGTCCATCTACTGTCTTGGTCTACCAGTCTTGAGTACCAATTGTTGGTGTTGACTGCTTTATGCAATGCGGGCTCCAACTGTTCAAGGTAGTCCTATGTGGCAGCATTCATGCCTTATGCAGGCCAGTTTGGGGGAGCCCCCCAGGGCCAGTTTGGGGGACCGCCTCAGGGGCAGTTTGGTGGATCTCAGGGACAATTTGGCGGCCCGCCTCAGGGACAGTTTGGTGGTGGGCAAGGGCAATTTGGTTAGCTTCCTGTCCTTGCAACATGCTGCACATACATGCTAAGTCTGATTGTTGATTGAGTGTGCATGCTCATTGCTCTGAGTTTGTTGTTTGTTTCCCTATCCATGACTCTTTTCATGTTTATACTTTTCATTTGACGTTTTTGTTTCACAGGAGCTTTGCACCTTACCATACCACTGCACCCTCATCCTTATTCAGACTGAGTGGCTTGCTCATTTAGACTGTTCAAACACCAATAGGCGCCTCATAGTTATGCCGAGGCACTGATACCTGGTTGATGATGAGGAACAGTGTGATGTGCTTGGACAGGCGGTGGAGGAGGTAATCCTGCAGTGCAACAAGGCTTGATGTCAAAGCTGCAGCAGATCATCCAGTCCAACCGCCTAGAGGCCTTCTATCCTCCTCCCAAGCTGCAGCAGGTGGTAAACCGCCTGCAGCAACTCGACTTCAGGTGCCTGACTGCTGCCACCATTCTACACTTCTGAGCACACACCCACTTACAGCTCTTGATGCTTCAAACAACATTGATGGCAACCATGTGTGTGTCTTCCCCGCAGCATGCAAGCGCATTGCTTGGAACGGAATGAATCAGTTGTTGAGTTTTGTGTGAGTCCTATTGTCCTGCTGACACAGGTGACCCTGCGAATGCACATGTGCACTCCCGCTTGCATGATCTTGAACCAGAGATCTTGCACCATCTTGAAGCTTGAATCAGATTGTGCACTAGGAAAGCCTCTTGTGCTGAGTCCAGAGGCTCTGAGTTCCATGGTTTTCATGACTGGCAATGAGAAATGACAGAAGCGATCATTCTGGACATCCTAGCTTTGCACTGATGCATGCTCTGCAGCAAGTTCAGCTGTGCTGAACTGCAGGAGCCTTGCAGCCAGGTACAACATGCCCATGGAGTTGGCATACAGCCTTGCCACTCTTGCCCTGTATGACATCATCATCTATGCCGACGACAGCGGTTCTATGGCTTTTGAGGAGGGGGGTGAGCGTATCCAGGACTTGAAGCTCATGGTCGGGCGTGTGGCTGATGTTGCAACACTGTTTGATGATGACGGTATCCTGGTTCGCTTCATGAATGGGACCACGGAAGGCAATGGCATCCGTGACAGCATGTCAGCTGGTCAGCTGATCAGTCAGGTGTGCTCAGTTGTCTGTCATGCTGCAGGGACTAAAACAAAGCACATTTCTTTTCATGAAAATGGTAGGCTGGGCTGCTTTATACCTGGAAGCATTGCTTTTGCTGTCATGAACAGCAAGCACCTTCTTGACAGCATGTCAGTTGGGCAGTTTGGTTTATCGGCCAGATATGTCAAAACTTGTCTGTCCTCTGCAATGCATATGTTCTGCTTGACTATGGTGCTCTTTTTGGTGGCCAAATGATCAGCCCAACTTGAAGTCAAGGCCGAGATTTGTGTATCTCAGTCCAAAAGTGAGCTTGCTTGTTTGTTTCCTCACCAAGCGTGATGCTCTGTTGAAGCGAAGTAGTGCTGAGTGCTTGCAGTTGCTGCAAAATCAACTCAGTTCTTGTACGTGACTCGGGCAGACCGCCACTTGTATTGTTTCCTTCAAGACGTCTTCAATCAAATCACAGGTGCTTACCAGAAGCAGTGTCAAGCGCTGCATCTGAAGTCAGGGAGTGTTGTTGTGGGGTGCAGGTCAACTTCAATGGCATGACTCCTTTGGGAACCAACCTGAACCAGAAGATCATCCAGCCCTTCCTCATGGGTGGTATCAACAACAGGAATCTGCAGAAGCCCATCTTAGTCATCATCATCACAGACGGTGAGCCAACAGGCGAGCCACAGAGCACTGTGGCTCAAGTCATCAAGAACGCCAAGAACATGAGCATGAACTCCCCCTATGGTCCTGGAGCCATTGCCTTTGAATTTGCTCAGGTTGGCAAGGATCAGGCTGCACAAGCCTTTCTGGGACAGCTTGACAAAGATCCTGGTATGTCATCCTGAGTTGTGATAACACTGCCTGCACTCATTGCTGTGCATGCTGTGTACAGGCCTTGGTTCATGCGCTTCCCTACACAGGGCTAGTCTGCTGAACCTTGTCAACAAATCTTGCAGAGTGGTCTGTCTCACCTGGTTGCTTCCAGACTGCTTGCGCTTGAAACATGCCTTGGGAGAAGTCACTCACTCGGTTCTGCTGTGACAGCGGTAATATGCGGCATGCTATATATGTGTGGGTTTTGTCTGAATATATGACACGTGGCTGTTGCTTATGTACAGAGGTGGGCAGAATGATTGATGCCACATCTTACTACGAGCTGGAGGCAGAGGAGTACAAGCGCAAGGGCGTCATGCTGACACCAGACCTATGGCTGGTCAAGCTCATGGTTGGAGCTGTGGATCAGTCGTTTGATGAACAGGATTAGGATTTCATCAGCAATGTTAGGTCGTCATTTGCAATGCAAACACAATGGAGGATGAATTGACCAGCAGGTTGTAATGGTACACCTCTGCAGCGCAAGCTGGTCAGCTCTGTAGCTTGGTAGATAGCCATTCCTTGCTAGCAATCGCAAATGTGCATATGAGCTTGTTGTGCAAACAAATTCCACGCTGGTGATGCTCATTAGCTTCCGGCTGATAGACTGCATGTATTAGGTGAACACATGCATAGAATTGTGCTGGAAGGATGTAACAGAATCTGCGGCTGCAATTCGACCTTCGTGCCTGCCAGCTGAAGTAGCAGTATGTAATGCTTTCCGTTCTGCAGTATATGTCTTAAATCGTTGGCCGCTCTGAAGTATGGTGTACCAGATATATTTTGACACTGGGTCCAAAATACATCACCAATTTCAAGCAAGGTGGACAAGCATGATGTGCAACATGAAATGCGCTTCTACAGTATTGCTCGCGTTTGCAAGCGTTGCTAGAATAAATTCACTCAGTCTTGCTCATCAAAGCTTGGATCAATAGCGCCCACCATCAGCTTGACCAACCACACATCTGGAGTCAATGTCACGCCCTTTCGCTTGTACTCTTCTTGCTCAAGCTCATAGTAAGACGTGGCGTCTATCATCTTGCCAATGTCTGGGTGCTTGTCAAGCCGTGCCAGGAAAGCCTGAGCTGCCTGATCTTTCCCAACCTGAGCAAATTCAAATGCAATTGATCCAGGCCCATAAGGTGAGTTCGTTGCCATCTTCTTGGCTTCCTTGATGACACTCACAACTTTGTTCTCTGGCTCGCCTGTGGGCTCTCCATCAGTGATGCATATGACCAAGATGGGCTTTGGCAATGCACCCTTCTGCAGTGGGACTGTGAACAAAGGACGAATGATCTTGGCATCTAAATTGGTGCCCAGGGGTGTCATCCCCTCAAATTTGACTCGCTCAATCAGCGAGCTTGCTTCGGCACTGCTTTTGATGTTGTTGCCATTCAGGTTGGAGTTCATGAAGCGTACGGTCAAGCCATCATCATCAAACAGCGAGGCTACTTCTGAGACTCTTGACAAGATGGCTTTCAGGTCTTTAATGCGCTCTCCACCTGCATCCGGCAGTAGTTTGCTGTTACACCTGATCCTGTTTCGCATGCATGTATGCCTGATGTGCATGTGTCAAGATCCTCACAATTCATGCATCATCTGCACATAGAGTTCAATTCACAGCTCCTGCTTTGACAACGCTGTATCAAGGTGACTGACACTGCACAATGAGGCTGCCCGAAGCTGTGATGAGACTGACAAGGACTAGCACATGCATCACATGCATGACTGAACCGCAATTTTAATCAAACAGCAGTATCTGAGATTTTGGACACAACACTTGAGAGTTGACATGGTACCAATGATGTCGCTAAACGCACCTTCCGCATACTTCATGCTTGTGCTGTCATCAGCATAGATGGCAACATCGTACAAGGCCAGAGTGCACAGGTCAAAGGCAAGCTCCATGGGCATGTTATACTTTTGACCAACTGCCCTGCAGGCACTGACTGAACATATGATGGATTGTGAGGACTCATGTGATGGGACAGCCGACCGGGGGGCTGGCCATACAAGACAAGAGGGTCACTGCGGCTTGCGAGCAGTAAATGTCTCACACACATGCACAGGTGCATTTGTGATGAACTGATGGATCTGTTTGCATTTTTCCCAAACAAAAGATCACCTGAGATCAACATGAAGCACTTTGTTGACCACTTGCTGTAACCTCTGCGGGGGGTAGAAGGCTTGCAGTCGATTTGTTGCCACCATCTGCTGCAGCTTGGATGTCACATAGCCCTGGAAGTCCTGACTGGGAGCAGGAGCATGCTGCTGCTGAATAGCACCTTGCTGTCCCTGATAGCCGCCTTGCTGGCCTGCAAAGACCACCTGCTGACCTGGAAATCCACTTGGATGACCTGGCAATCCAGTTTGCTGACCAGGAAATGCACCTGACTGGCCCAGGAACCCGGCCTGCTGCCCTTGCTGGTTTTTTTGCCATCCCTGCTGGATGGTGGGAAAGCTAGATTGAGCCTGCTGGAATTTCTGAGGGGCACCATATTGCTGCTGCTGCTGCTGCTGCTGCTGCTGTTGGCCTTGCGGGTATTGCGCACCGCCGGGAAACTGCTGCTGCTGATATTGTTGGTTTATAGGTTGCTGGGGGAATTGAATCCCTCCTGCTTGCGCATACCCGCCCTGAACCCCTTGTGATGGTCCGCCACCATGCTGCGCAAGTGGTGGTTGCTGCTGCTGCTGGAATTGCTGCAGCTGCGATGCCAAGCCCATTGCTTTTCAGGGGCACAAATGTCGAGGCCTGTCGGACGTTGCTACTTTGTGCAAAGCGACAGTCGGCATTTACAAGATGGGATCAATCCTATGTGTAATCTAAAATTGGGTTTGATTAAGTAACCATTTTGGACAGCTAGACAGCAACTGCAATAGGGCACGCGCCCTGTCCGCTTCTTATCGCTGCTCAACTTCTCACCGCTCCTCATTCCCTCAAATCATCCGTCTCTGACGAGACGCTCACAACACAAATTTCCGAAAGCCTTTCGCATCGAGACTCATTTCCGGAACCGACTGCCGTTTACCCTCACGATCTGACACGATGGGTTTAGCATCCAAGATCCAAGCTGCTGGAGGTGCTTCCGGCGGTGCACCAGCTGGAGCGCCTGCCGGACAGACCGGAGCGCCTGCAGGCTACCCTGCACAGGGACCTCCCACCTCTTTAGGTGCACAAGGCCAGCAAGCATCCTTCTTTCCGGGTCAGCAGCAGCAGCAGCAGCAGCAGCAGCAACAGCCGCGTCCCGGCCAGCCGGGTGCCCAGTCTAGCTACCCCGGCCAGCAAGGAATGCAGCAAGGTCAGCAGAGCTCTTACCCCGGCCAGCAGGGAGGCTTTCCGGGACAGCAAGGTCAGCAGTCCACGTTTCCCGGCCAGCAACCACAGCAGGAAGGCTATTCTGGTCAGCCAGGGCAGCAAGGAGGTTTCGGCAGTCAGCAACAACGCCCTCAGGGTGCTGCTGTCGGTCAGCAAGGTGGCTACTCAGGCCAGCAAGGTCAGCAAGGTGGTTTTTCAGGCCAACAGCCAGGACAGTATGGTCAGCAATCCTCTGGCAACCAGTACCCAGCACAAGGCGCAGGGGCTGGCTATGGTCAAGGCTCTGCTGGAGCACAGGGAATGCAGTCTAAGATTGAAAACATGGTGCGAACCAACAGACTGGAAGCCTTCTACCCACCCCACAAGCTACAGGCAGTGCTGCAGAGGCTGAACCAGACTGACTTCAAGTAAGTCAGGAAGATCTGTCTCGTGAATGCGTGTCTTGGTGGCTGCCATAGCTTGTATTTGACCAAGCCAGGGTCTGATAGCTGAGCACAGACATCAGTCAAGTCAGCATGTCCCACATCAGCAGATTTTGTTTTGCAGGGCCCTATCCCAGAGGTGGAACATGCCTCTAGAGCTGGCTCATGACCTGGCAACTCTGGCCCTGTACGACATTGTCATCTTTGCTGATGACTCTGGCTCCATGATTTTTGAAGAAGGCGGCGAGCGCATCAATGACTTGAAGGTCATCATGGGTCGCGTCGCTGAGGTGGCGACAATGTTTGATGAAGATGGTACGCCTTGTGTTTGTGACTTCACTCCCTGGCATTTCCACAGGCAGTGCCATGTCACAAGTTGTCAGTATGGCTGCACATCCCATCTCTTAAGCAACTTGTCATCATCGAAACAGTGCACAGTCGCAAGCAAAATTGGTGTCTGTTGTGCATGTGTGCATGCAGAGGGTACATTTATAGATGTGTCCCATGTACCATTCCATCTTAGTGCCACTGTGCATATTGTCAATCTGAGGGACAAGTCATGCACACCGTGCCATGCCCGTCCAGTCAAGAGGATGCCTCTCAGTAGATGGTGTGCTTGCTTGCAGGTATAGTTGTACGCTTCATGAATGGGCATGTGGAGGGCAATGGCATCCGGGATCCTATGTCTGCAAACAACTTGATTTCCCAGGTATTGCAAAGCAAGAGTACCAGCAATGTGTATAGCAATGCGTTGCAATCATGCTCAGCACATTAAATTGATCAAAGTGTGCACTGCGGCTCTCATCTGCTGGCTTTTGTGTGCTGCAGTGCGTTGTTTCTTACCATCATGTCAGGTTTGATGTCTCTCTGTTTGCTTCGCATATGCAAAGTTCTGTTGCATGATGTCTGCATGTGACTCATCAGACTTTCAGCCATTGCCACTGTACATGCAGGTTCAGTTTACTGGGATGACTCCTCTTGGCTCTAGTTTAGATTCCAAGGTCATCAGACCTTTCCTAGGAGGCGGAATCTCAAATCGAAACCTACAGAAGCCTATCTTGGTCATCACCATCACAGATGGCGAGCCGACAGGAGAGCCTCAGAACACCGTTGCAAATGTCATAAAAAATGCCAAGCACATGTGCGCTAGCTCAATTTATGGCCCAAACGCAATTGCCTTTGAGTTTGCTCAAGTGGGCAAGGACACAAAGGCACAAGCCTTCTTAGGAAGGCTAGATACTGACCCAGAGATCGGCAAGATGATTGATGCTACCTCTTACTATGAGTTAGAGGCAGAGGAGTACATGAGGAGGGGTGTGAATTTGACGCCTGAGCTATGGCTGGTGAAGCTGATGGTGGGAGCTGTTGACCCAACCTACGATGAGCAGGTAAGCTGCAGACCTGCTTGTGTACGACAGATACAAGCATGTTGAGGATGTGCCAATTCATGTGGCTGCATGCACAGGAATCACTTTGCAACCAGCTGCATCACTGTGAAACATGTTTGACTTCTTTGATGCATTGAAGGTTGACTCTGATTCACTTTTGTTGCAGGACCAGTAAACAATTTCGCAAGCTCCAGTCATAAAAGTACAGCAGGATGTTCCAGCTCACCAAGGTCATCCTGACAGTGAATTAAAATACAGCAGGATGTTCCAGCTCACCAAGGTCACCGTTGATTAAAGTTTAAAGTATTGCAGGATGCGTCATGTCACTCTGTTGTGGTCTTGTGTCAGTTTGTCATGATTACGGACTTCATACTGTTCGATGCCAACTTGACGCTAGAGTTGTTGGACTGCTGCTTGACATTCTTTGCCAGCTTTGCAAGTGCTTTTTGTTGATGATTGGCTTGTGCCAAGCAGTGACTAGCCTTTTGTCCTTTGGCTCAGAGACATTGTGCAGCTGAATCAGTTTTGTGTTTTACTTGCCTTGGGGACCTCAAGTACACTGCATGTAGGTTCGTGATGTGGATAAGTTGCCGCACAAAAGTGTGTATCGAAGGGCATTTGCCTATGCTCCTGCTTGTTTGATTTGGTACTGACAGGTAAACATGTAAATGCTATGAGTGACAGCTTTTCACAACAAATTCATTTCGCTGTTTGACTAAACTCCACTGTGCATACTCACAACCCAATCATCCATGCAAATCCTGCCTGAAAGACTCGAAATCTGACAGTATGCGTGTGTCAGAGCGCCACCGTTCCTGGAAAGATGCAAGGATGCCCAAATGCTCAGAGAATATGCATAGACGCTGAAGATCCACGCTGCTGGCATATTTGCCAGCCTGCGCAGTAAGTGGATCGATACAAAGCCAAATGGCCGAACTCTTACCAACGGGCAAGCAGGATCAAGCATGCTAAGACCCAGCAAATTGACAAAGTCCGTTGAGCTTCAGTAAACATGTTCAATAGTTCGAGACTGCTAACATCAGGTGTCATACGTGACTCACTTTCAGACACAAGCAGCAACACCTTTTCTACAAAATGTTTGTTGGTACAGCCATGCTGAAAGCTACGCTATTTGCAATATCTGCTTGACCAGTGCACAGCAACGGTAAAACATACTGCGTGGATAAAAAGAGAAGGAAAAAATACGCCGTTTGGCACTAAATGAAGAAAGCCTGAGGAGGAGGTGTATTGGGCTTCCACTGCTTACATGCTGATAGGTTGCAGGAATTCAGAACCTAAAACAATTGCGACCATCCTTCTCTGCAGAACCAGAGCAAGGTTACATCAATGTGATGCACCCTGCCTCACCAGCCTTTGCAGCATGCTCATAAGCTTCATCAGCATCTTCTTTGTGCTGAAAGTGCCCCAGGTACTGAATGACATCGTTCACTCTGATCTGGGCACGCCACTTTCCATCTGCATAGGAAGTTCCTGTACAGCCAGACTGATTTGGTACTGGTCCTGGTCGTGGTCGCCAAAATGCATGTCTGCCCTGATGAGTGCCGTCTCTAGAGGCCTTTGACCTGCCAACTGCCTTTGCAACAAGAGCACCAGCAGCAGACTGCCTTTGTGACTTGCTCCCTCCATGCCCATGGTGAGCAGAGAAGTGAGATCGCCTCATTTTGTTGGAAACCTGAGCTGACTCAGAGTGAGCTTGAGGCCTGAGGCTGTTCAGCAGGCTAGCAGCATGATGCAGGTGATCCTTAGCAAGAGACGAATGCAAAGCTGGCTCCTCTGCATTGCTCAGATGATCATTTTGCTTTGGTGACTCATCAGCTTCTGCCACAGCACTTGAGTCAGAGTGAGTATCTGCACTGTCAGCTGGCTGCCTTGGCAAAAGAGAGGGTTCAGGAAAGTTGACAGCTTCCCTGCCTTGCGACACATGCCAGGCATCCACAGCAGCTGCTGCACCGACCTCTGTGTCATAGGACCCAATATAGACTGTCTTCTTGACCTGGACGACATGAGATGCAAGGTGAATATCTGAATTACAATACCGCGTGTGAAAGTCCCTGATGCATAAACTGTGAGTGGGTGTGCTCATCTGCTTGCAAGCACACTAGTGTTGGTGTTCAGTCAGGTGTTGCTAGACAGCCTTGGCTTCAAAGCAGTTACAACGTGAGAAAAGGCAGCAAACTCGTGTTGTTTCTGATGAACAGGTTGCAAGCCTTGATGCAGCATGCATGCGGCCTTGCTGTGAACAAGGCACGCATATGGTGGGCCCAGGGGGGTGGGGGGGGGGAAAGGGGGTGGTACCAGAGGATCCCAAGTGCCTGCCCTCCACCTGAGGGGGAACTCAGGGGAGTGCCTGACCCCATTCACCCCCAAGTATGTCGACCCAATATAGCCAACAGACTTGTTCAGATTACAGGGTGAGGCCCCTGCTCTGTGATGATTACGACCGGTCCTGGGTGCACCCTTGGTGCCCACTGAGCCATAGCGAGCTGAAGGAATCTGGCTAGGAGGTGAGTCATGCTGATGCTGAGCTGGCGGAATCTGGCCTGGGCATGAGTCATACTGATGTTGAGATGGTAAAATGTGCCCTGAAGGCAGGTGCTGTCGATGCCTGAGCCGTCCACCTGCTGCTAATTGACCTGCTGCTGCTAAATGTGATGACAATGGCGGCGATGTTCTGTCTGGTGCTGCACCATGGCTGTGAAAGCCGGTTGTGATGCGCTGATTCCTTGCAGGAGGCTCTGCAGCAGCCCCTGATTGGCTACCAGCTTCATCAAAGTCAGCATGGGCTTTAGCAACAGCAGCAGCTGCGGCCTGCTCTGCCTCAGCAGCTGCTGCAGCAGCTACTGTGGCCAGATCAGTGGTGGAAGCGTCAGAGGGGCGTGCCTGTCTGCGTGTGCGAGGCTTGTGGATGCCCCATGAGATTGGAACACGAGCCAGCGGTACAATGGCAGCCTTCAATTCAGGGCTGGACTGCCTGTGCTGTTGAGCAACAGCAGCAGATGAAGGCTCAGCATTGCTTACTTGGCTGGAGTGTCTGCAGCGTCTTGCAGAGGGAGACACGCCTACATCAGCTTGTGAGACTGTGACGCTAGGGGACCGAACTCTAGCAAGAGGGTGGGGCTGCTGGTCTGGGTGCATGTCAGGACCCCCCTGATCAGCATGGGTGGACCCAGAGGGATCTGTGGGGCTGTGAGGGGAGAGTGTGGGCATACCCAGGGGCTGCCATGGGAGGGTGCTGTGGATTGATGTGGAGGGTGGAAGGGGGCCTGCCTGCTCAATCTTGATAGGGCAATCTGCACTGGTGGCGGCTAGGGTTTGGGACTTTGAGACCCCAGGCAAAGGAGGCATGCTGACATCATACCTGCGTAGTCACAATACGGGGTGAGCTGTACAGCAGCTTTTGCGAATGGCTTTTAAATTGGAGATATGTCTGTCCCAAATAACAGTTGATAGCTGAACCAGCTGAAAGGCCTCGGATGCAGCCATGTGCAAGGCTCAAATGGCAAATGTGCCTCTCCCTGAGTCCTCAAACACAAGTCAAAAAGGTTGCAAATGTCAATCTTGTAAAATTGATAGCTACCAGCAAAATACCAGCGACACACAGCTTGGGCATAAAGCTGGGCACGAAGTAGCCATGGTAGGCTGAACAGCTTGAAATGATGGACTCTGCAAGATCTATGCAAAGCGCTGTCACACACCTGCGTACAGCATCCATGGCTCTATGAGTTGGCCAACTCTCGCTTGTCCCAAGCTGCATCAGGCCATTGAGCTGACTGGAGTTGGCTTTGAGCTGCACAGGGACACTGTGGTGAGTGTCAGGCATGTCCACTGCTGAAGCCTGCTTGGAGGTTGATTGGCCTGCATGGCAAGAATGTGCCTTGCTAAGAGTTGGTGTGTGATGAACTGGATTGATCAGAGCCAGCAAGACAGTCTTGATGCACTTGGTTTACAACGCGGAGATGCATTGTCATAGGTGCAAGATGCAGCTGCATGTATATGTGCATGTGATTGGAAGTCTTCTGGGGAAGAATTTCGACAGGCCAAGAAGACTGACATCTTGGCATGGTGCTGATAGCAGGTGACATACAGAACTGCAGTGGATATAACCCACTTGACGTTGCATGACATTACTTGACATGATTGTCAATGTGATGACGACAGCATTAAATGTGATGACATGACGTGCTACTATCACTTTGGGCTCCAGAAATTCAAACGCATTGCACATTTAACTCACAGACTTCTCCCTAGCATGCTCACAGAGAACACTGGCATGTTGCATTTGCGGCTGGCTGTATGACTCCATGTCTTGCTGATGCAGACGAGCAAGCATACTCACCCTGTGAGTTTGGAGAGGACCTGGCAGCAAACCCAGCTAGCTCAGGTCTGGATCGTGCAGCATGCTTGGTGGTCTTTTGGCTGAGTCCCCCATGCAGAGCTGTCACATTAGCCATGTGCCTGGACTTGCAAGGCCAGCGTGGGGAGACTGAAGAAGAGCAGACTGGTAACTCGGCCTGGTCTGACATTGTGCCTGCTGTATTGCATAAGCACAGCAATGCGTCAGGAAGCGAAGAGCAAATGCAGAGGTGCCAAACGGTGGTTGAGCTTGCTCTGATGTTCAACCACATCAATGGTGAGGAAAGCAGGAATGACTGAACAGGACCACTTCCACTGCCTAAGGTGACCTGGTGTGATCTGGTCATGTCACTCAAACAACAAGCAGAAGCACTATGTGATGATCTGCCATAATGTGGCCTAACTGCCTATGCATGGTGTGTCAAGCCTTGGGTGACACATCACAGACTGCTTGCTGACAGCTGCACCGAATCTGGCCCAAGGGGGAGTTGTATCATACCATGCTGCGCATTTGTTTCGCCAGGCAAACGCACATCTGACGTCTTGCTTTGGCTTCTCCTGGAGGATGTCACCCTCTGCCTATCCAACCCCTCATCTGCAGCCTGGGAATGGGGACTAACGCAAGGGGAAGGCGCCTGAAGGTCTGAGCATGATGGTGCAGACGGTGACAGCCTAATGCTGCAGGTCACATACATACCTCAGCATTTTCACTGCTGCATGTGGCATGTTGCTTGCCAGAGGCTTTGGACAGGGCACATGCACCAGTTGGACCCATGGAGCAGCTATCTCTTAACATCCAGTGCGACCTCATGCTGTACAGCTAGGCAAGTTGGTGCATTTGCAACCTTGTTGACCATGAGCCCTTCAAAACTTTTAGGGTTCAGGGTTTCGAAACTGCCAAGGGTGTTGGTCTGACGCCTGTGGTTGCGACAGGCTAAGTTCTGAGCAACTTAGGGCCATCTCACTAGAACACTGCTGAATGCTACAATTTGGTCTTGGAGACAAACAAGTAAGGCTGTAAGTGCCTCCGCACAAACGACCAAAGCCTGCTGCAGGCGGCAGAAGACTTACTGATCAGCTGCTGCAGCAGCTTCTTGCAGCATGCCACGATGTCCACCAGAGCTGCTGGACTGGCGACGATCCTGTGAAGCTTGTGTTGCGGGTGCTTGAAGTACAAGCTGCTGGTCTGCGCCTGCTGCACTTGTGCCACCATGTGCTTTGCTTGCCCTGTGACAGGAAAAGTGTCAAAGCAAAGGGATGGCCGGTTGCTAGATGCGCATTGCAGCGGTGAGTGGCATATGTGAGACTTCCTAGACTGACCTGCTGCACAGCTATGGGCAAACTGCACCCAGTTGACAAGTATATCTTGAATATGGTCTTTTCAAGTCTTTCAAGATACCTAGAATCATCTTCATACTTTAATCTAGGTCTTACAAGGGCATACAAGTGAAAGTATAAAGTACACAACAACCTGTTCTGCACAGATGCCTTGCCAGCAACTATTGTCATGCATGCTTGGCATGTCATCTGCAAGCATGTTATGTAGCAAACATACACACTGCAAACAGGTGTGCATAAACATCAAGGCAATTTTCAGCCCAATCACCAATGGATATAGGTTACAAAGCGCAATGCATCCCACAGCACCAGTAATACCGAGTCTTTCTGCACGTTGCACAGAAATGCATTACCTCAAGTCCACAGATATGAAGGCCCAGCATTCATCAACGAAGGCTTGAGCATGCTTCAGCTGCTGGAAATCTCTGCTGTCGTCTATGGTGCAGTCTGTGACAGTCCATTCGACCACATGCCCTTTGGCATCAAAATGGCGCTGGACTGCCAAATACTGCTTCTGAGTGGGCGATAGCTTTATGTCTCCTTCGATAGGAGCTGTACGCTGCCTTTTGTTGGCTGCTGCAAAGGGTGCCTGCTGTCTGCTGCTGCCTTCTTCAGCATATGATCGTGGCCTTTTGGCGCTGTGGAAACCATTCAGGCCATTCTCATGTGAAGCAGAGTTCTTTGCTGAGCCATGCTGGTGCGACCGCTGCAATGCATCTGACGACAGGGAAGTGTCCGTCTTTGGTCTGCGGGCTTTGAGGGGATACAGGACTTTAACTCCACAAGCATTGCACAACACCTTGGGGCCTGACAAGACCTCAGGCCGCCATAGAGGAGTTGAGGTTGTCCCACAGCGAATGCAGGCCTGTGCGTAGAAAGTTGGGGTCACAAACACTGAAAGAGCCGCAAATAGCACTGATGCGTTACATACATCCATTCTTGCAAGAAGCTGAAAGCTTGAGTGGACATGAAGTCATGAAGGAGTGACTGCATGAACACTCGTGAAGGGTGCTTACCCTCTCCATCACCTTGCAAGCCTGCTCTGCATAGACAGTATAGTCTGGCTCACTGAACTCTGTTAGGACACACCCGGGGCACAGCCAGCTGCTAGGCTGCCTCACGGTCGCACATGCCAGAGAAATGCTATTGCCCTTATGGTTGTTGCTCAACGATTTTGGGGCTTCTTATAGAGTGTGCGAAGTTGCTATACATGGTTGTGAAACGCAGCAGGCCCGGGCTCAGCGCCGGACTTTCTCTTGGCTGAATCTTCGGAGGCCTCCAATGTCAAGTGCAGCAACTTTGCCGCCTGTAGCAGCGATGAAGCGCTCCCTAGCGGCCAATACGACTGGTGATCAGCTTTCCGAACGCTGTCATGATAGCTTGTGACCGGCCAAACGTAGCACAGCGGTGCAGCAGATGTGCACAGTAGCTCAGTGTGATGGAGCCTCAAAATTATATCCTTTTTTTAGCGCTGTTGTGTTCGGTGCGTCCTAGAATGGTTCTGAGAACCGCAAACAGGGGTCCCATCGATTATTGACGGGTGCACCCCAAATAAAATTGTCATTCAATCATTGCAAGGCCGGACCGGAGAAAATTGCTCACAGCAAACGCCAAAACACCAGGAGGCAGACTGGCACAAATTGGGCAATTGCGCAAGGCAGCAAAGTCGATTTGTAGCTGTTCGACTTTCGGTGGTATGAATAAAGCCAGCAGCATGTTTTGTCTGGTCCTTTGAGTCCCCTGCTTACCCCTGCCTTTGTACTAAACAAGGTGCGTGTTCGGTTCAGTCATAGTACAGCCTAGCTTTCCTACTGAATATTTCCTTTTGAAGCTCGTCATACCTCCAGCTGCATGTGCAAATTCTTTGAGCACACTTTGGCAAATTTTGCAGGTCTTTGTGGCCACGGACGGGATTAAGGCAAACCTCCACCTTAGCTCTGCAGACTCTCGCGGCAATTGCCTTTGCCCTTGGGCCTTTAAGGTGCTCTGCTGCGGTCAGATCGTGGCGAGACGTTGAGTAGCCCTTCCTCATAGTCTGCACCGCGAGGCACTCAGGCTGTGACGGACCTAGTGTTTGGTGCACTGCAGGTATTGGTCTCTCAACCTTTGCCGTGCGATTTTATCTCACGCAGCGTACCCCAATACTGCATACAATTTTCTTAGTGTCCACACCGTGCCTGTCTCGAATAGCTGACACGGGGCTCTCGATATATTCTAGGCGGTCGTTTGACAATCTTTTGACTTGCACTATTTATATTGAGAGCTATTCCCTATGTCTGTCACCTGCTGCCGCGTATCTGTATCACCTGCATTGCCTAAGAGACTCTGCCAAGTAGGTCACTGCTTGGAGGCTGCTGACGTGACAACAGCAGTACTCAAGCTCTAGGCAGCTGCAAGTGTCTTACCAAATGACCATACTATGTTTGCAGAGATGTCTGTATACATCAAATAGTACCTTGGAAGCTTATGGAGAAGGACAGAGATGCCTCAGCCTCCACTATAGCTGGTCAACAAACAGGCAAGCGTCTTAGTGCCTCTTGTGTTTGCTCAGGAACGCTGTGCATGCAGCACTTTGACCAAGCTGTGCATAGCACATGCATCTCTGGGTCAGCAAAGCGTCTAGGTGCAACATTCATGCATTAAGCATGTAGCATACAAGATCACTGGTGAAAGCAATGCTCAACCTTTTTTGAGAGCGTTGATAGCGACAAATGTTGCCTGAACACCCAATTGGCACAAAACATCCTGCGGCATTAGTGCCAACCATTCCTGCTGATATTGGCATGTGTTCACCACAGGTCCTGGCCATCCATCAAAATCAGGCTCACATAGTGTAGGTGCATGGCTGACACAATCACTAGCAGCCATCAAAAGACGTGGCAGATCAACAGATGACTCGCGGATGTCTATAGCAGCAGTAGGCAATGTAGATGTGGATGAGCAACACCAGATTCTGGTGAGCAGCCTTGTCTCTCAAGGTCTATCGCCTGCTGGCAGATCAGAGTCCTTGCCTGTTCAAGCTGGAGCTGACTCAGCAGCACAGCACGCTCAGCATGCACAGCAGATTGAAAGCGCACCAGCAGGGCAGCAGGTCAAACGTAAGCCTGGCAGGCCCAAGAAAGCAGGTCTTGGGGAGCCACCTTACACCCCCAGCGTACCTCTGTCCAGCAACGGTCACATGGCGCCTCCCTCAGCAGCACCAGTCAATACCAACGCTGCTGTTGTCAGCACACACCAGATCTCGGCATCAGGCAGTTCGCCTCACGCTCAGCTCTCACCTCGTCGCAGCATACCTGAGGCTGAGCTTGATGCCGTGGATCACCCTGCTGGTGCGTTGCTTCCACAACAGGATTGCCACAGGGGCAAGGGCAAGACTTCAGTGGCTATTGACCTATCTAAGCTCCTGAAGTCCCGGACCAAGCATCAAGTCAGGGACAACAAACCCCCTGGCGGCAGTGGTGGTGGCAGTGGCACGACACCCCCATCAGCCGAAACTGGACCGCTCACAGGTGCTCTTATGCCTGAAGCAGACCCATCAGCAGCTGCTCAGCCTCACCAGGCATCAACAGCAGCTGAAGCAGCGGCTGAAGCACCAGCAGCAGCAGGTAGCAAAGGAGTTGAGCCTATGCCAGAGTCCAGTGGAGCACCTCCTGCACAGGTACAGCCTACAGCAGATGAGTCTGCGGCAACACTGTCAGGGCCTCTCTCAGGCAAGAAACGTCGCCGCGGACGCCCGCCAAAGCAGCCTGTGCTGGAGGTCCAAAGCATGGAGCCAGAGGAAGCCCTGGATCATGTCTTAGCAGCATCAGCAGCAGCATCGGCAACAGCAACAGATGCCATCAACACCAAGGTCTCAGAGACGGTGGCAGCAGCAGCAGCAGCAGACAATAGGGAGCAGCAGACTTCACTTCTGCCAAGAAGCGCACGCAAGTCTGCAGCAAGCTCACAGCCCGAGGCTGATGACCTGGCAGCACACCCAGCAGCTGCTCCTGCAGCTGCAGACCTGGAATCTGCTGCAGAAGGTGCAGATGGGTTCAGTGGGGCTGACCAGGGGCAAGAAGGCAGTGACGCAAATGGAGGCAGGGAAGGCAGGGCCAGGGCTGTATCACATGGGCCTGAACTGCCCCTGTCCATCCTGCTTGATGGGTCCTCCACCAAGAAGCGTGGCCGGCCCTACAAGAACGCTGCAAATGCTGAGAAGGCAGCTGAAAGGGCAGCTCGCCGAGCAGCCACTGAAGCAGCTGAGAAGGCAGCGTATGAGGCAGCTGCTGACGCTGCACAGGTAGTCATCAAAGCACCTGTGATGCTACCTGTGAAGAAGAGGCGTGGTCGGCCACCAAAGGACCCTGCCAAGCTGGCTGCGGCCCTGGCTGCTTACCATGCCATCACTACTGCCAGACAAGCCAGCATGGAAGCAGAAGAGGCTTTTCTCAACTCTGGTGCTCGCCAAGAAGCTGCACAGGCAACTGCTCAGGCACCTTTTGAGGAACCTCAGCTACAAGCTGCTGAGCAACCCCAGCTAGAAGAGGGGGCTCACCAAGCTCCTGCCATCACCCCAAAGTCTGTGAGGAAGAAGCGTGGCCGGCCGCCCAAGGCAGTTGCCAAGGCAGTTGTTGACAACCTCAACTCGCCGAGTGACTCGCTCCCCATAGCTGCTCTAGCTGGTGACTATGCCTTTAGGCAGGACCCCGCAAACAGCATTGAAGACGAAGATCATGATCAGGCCATTCTGGACGCAGCAGCAGTTCTGACTTCCAGTCTGCCATACCCACAAGAGATAGCTGTGCGGCCATCTCCTGTGGCACGGCAGGGTAGGCGCGCTCAGGGCAAGCGCAGATCCAGCAACAGCAGTGCTGATGCACCGAAGCCTTCAGCTGCACAGAAGAGGCAAAGGGGCCGGTCTCAGGGCACGTCACAGCAATGGCAGCCAACTAGGGACAGGCAGCTGGACAGGGATGGGCAGATGGCAACTGAACGGGAGCAGGAAAGGCATAGGCCGCCAGTCAGGGAACAGCAGAACCAAGCTGAAAGGCAGCAGGACAGGGAAGGGGAGCAGCCAAAGGAGAGGTTGAGAAGAAGGCAGCTGGAGGTGGTTTCATCTAGGGCCACAGCTATACTTGAAAGCATTGGACCAGATTCTCAACCCATAGCAGGTGCTGACATGGCCAACCCAAATTCCCACCCAGTCCCAGACCCCCCAGGCAGCCGGGAGTACCCCTCTCCTGGCTCTGACTCAGAGCCTGCAGCGCCCCCTCAGTCTGGCTACCCCTCCAAGCGCCAGAACCGCCACAAATCAAACCAGCCTGCCACAGCTGCCTCTGCCAGCCCGGAAGCGGAAAAAGAGCCAGTCTATAATGACTCACCAGAGCATCAGACACAGGCCATGTCAGGCTCAAGACAACATGGCACACTGGCACAGACAGATGCCTCGTCAGCAGGAACGCAGCGCACGGCGACGGCTTCCAGCCCGCGTGTCAGTGGCCCAATCATACCAGCTGCTGCACCAACTGCTGCTGAAGTCACTTCAGCAGCTGACACTGCACCTGAGTCAATACCTGATGCCATTGCTGCAAAGCCTGCTGATGCACCAACCACAGGACCAGTGTCAGTCCAGTTGGCTGAGCATCAAGCGGCGTCTGAGGCTCAGCAGCACATCAGCGAAGCAACTGACCTGGTACAGGATGATCTGCTGGAGCCTTCAGTGGTAAGCAGCTGGGCTCAATTTCAACTTCTTTTCAAGCAGTATCACTAGGCCTTGTGGTGCATTTACTAAGTCTGCCAGCTGTACTGAGGACAATGGAGCTGTTGTTGCTGGTAGCAATGCTGCACTAATCAGTTCCCGCATTGAATGCACTTTGCACTTGTCTCTCAATCCTGACTAAGCTATGCATGACCTTCCATCAGGTGTCAACATTGTAGTCAAATACACTGACTGCCATGCAGGCGCTGAGCAGCACATCAGGTTTCAACATTGTAGGCAATCATACGCAGGTGCTGAGCATTACACCAGGCTTGAATATTGTAGTAGATCATACTGGCTGCCATGTAGGGCTGAGCATCACATCAGGTGGCAGAGACGGCTACTCAGCACCCAGGCTGCCACCTTTCCCCACCTCCAGCAACAGCAGATACTGTTATCACTGGTGACAGCTTACAAAGCGTACTGTCTTGCATGCAGGCACTGGATGTGGTCTCAGTGGGGATGCGTGACCGGTCAGCAGCCAAGGCACAGCGTCCTCCCACCTCTAGTGCATCTCCGCCTGCTGTGGTGAAGGTTGCAGCAGGAAGCAGTGTTGGCCACCAGCAGGATGCACAAGCCAAGAAAGGCAGCTCTGACAGTGAACCTGCCTTGACTCAGACCACCTCGCATGATGCAGGCAGAGAACAGACAGAGGTGCGCTCTGCCAGTGTGGACACGAACCCTCTTTGTTGCTCGGTGGTGTTCAGATTTGTTTGTTTGTTTGTTTTTCCGTTTCAGTTTTTGCTTCACATTTGTTAGGATTGTCCAGTTTTTACGTGTGGTTCTCCCAAGGTCCGGTCCTGCAACTCCATGCTGTTTACAATTTTGGGGCTCAGTCTGAGGCCCTGCTGCTCCCTGAGGGAGCGGTATCTCAACCAGCAAACTTCCTCCTGGACTGGCATTCAATGTGTTGTCAGTCGTCTGCCTGTCCATCATATGTCCTCTGTCTGTCGGTCTGTATGCCAGTCAGTCTGTCAGTCTCTGTAATTGCTAGTTTGCTTGCATTCTGCTGCCTGGCCCTTTTGTCGGCCTGGACGACTTGTTCACTTGAGCAAGAACTGAAATTTGTGACAAGGTCTACAATCCTTCTTTGCTTGGTCAAAGCCTCTAGTATGCTGTTTTTGTTTCAGAATCTGTGTAAAATATCCTGCTTTATGGTATAGGCAAGGGCTGAAACACCCCCACGGCCTTCGCACTCCCAGCATCTTCAAGAGCAGTTGTGCGACCTCAAACCCACACAGCCCATTCAAACGCAGCAGGCACAGCACGAGGCACAGCACGAGGCCCAGCAGGCTGCTCAACCTGCCCTTCAGCCGCCCGTGCTTGCCCTTCTAATCAGCGGGATCCCTCCCATTGTTTTGAGAACCTTCCAAGGGGATATGCAGCGAGCTAGAATCATCCTTGAAGCTGCAGGTTTCCTGCTGCCTGTCGACCTTAGCTCGTCCCTGCTGCCTCCTAACCTGAATTCCAGCCCACCGCTGCAGCACGCCGCTGCGCCTGCTGTGCACGCTTTGCCTGCTGGGCTTCAAACAGCACAGGCAGCTGCGCAAGGTGGGGTGTACACCTCAGGGGAGGAAGAGGAAGAAGGTTTGCCAGTGCAGCGTGCTGCTGTCAGCGGTGTTGAGCAAGCTGTGACTGAAGGTAAACCCTGTTTCAGTTCACAGATGCCTCTGTCACGTTCAAACAGCCATTCCAGGAGAGTCATCAACCCTTGTTGCCATGGCTCAGTGCTTGTATCTTACTGCACGTTTGCCTTTCGTTTGCATCCTGATATGCAGTGTCAGAACCCGATGTACAGTCAGGCATGCTAACTTTCTGTGCCACTGTACATTAACAGCAGCAGCAGCAGAAACCTTTGCACCCATGCCCCTGTACCCCTGTACCCTTGGTGTCAGCAGCCTCACAGTCAGGGTTTGTCCTGTCTGCTACATGGAGTCAGGCAACCACACAGAAGCTGACTGTGTGTGTGTGCATGATAGGGGCTAGCTTGCGTGGCTCCCATAGGCGGAAGCAGACCAGGCCAGGGGAGCAGCCTGCCAGGGGGAGCAAGCCCCACCCCCCACCTGTACAGCCAGGTGCCCCTCTCATGTTCACCTATGCCCAGCAAAAGCAGCACTGGCAGTATGTGGCTACGTACTTGTATGCACATTCTGTCCTGACTCTGGCAAAAAGCGCCACCTGTTCTCGTCATCTGTGCTCAAGCTGGGCTTGTTCATTGATGTCGGAGTCGTTAGGAAGGTGTCCAAAGTAGTGGAGGAAAGCTCATGTCCAAAGGATCAGTATCATCAAGCTGCTGTGTGCTTTTGTGGTTGCACGGTGGAGTCTTATTTCAGAATGATTGTCCTGTAGTCTGGGTCATCAGCAAACATCCGGAACATTGGCTGTTCACAACAGGCATTGCCTGTCAGGCTCTGGCTACAGCTCTACAGCATGTGTTGTCAGCCTTGCCATGCCTGGATAGTATCTTCTGGCCACAACAGCAAGATGGGAAAGCTTCGGGTCAATTTGAGTCTTCACGCTGATAGCATATCTGAAAGGCGCCTGACCATGGGCTTGATGTCTGCAGATGCAGGCAGGCCTGTCGTAAAGCCTGGCAACAAGCGGGGCCGCCCCAGTAACTTGGCCAGGCAAGCAGCTGCTGCAGCAGCTGCGGCGGCAGCTCATTCAAGAGATGGGGACCAGGCTAGCCCCAGCAGATCCCAGAGTGCTAACCCTGCTGCTGACAGGGATGGCTTGTCACAGGTGAGCATGTCACTACCTATAATATTACATTTGTGTTTAGGTCAAGTGTTACAAGTGCATAAGTCATTGTTTCCCTTTTTCTTGGGGTCCAGTAAGTCATTGGTCCATATTTTGCAATGTACCCTGCAGTGTGCTTGGCCGTGTCTTGAACAACAGCAAGGACACCAAACTGGAAGCGTTTGTTAGATGGTGTGTTGGTCATCATGATTGTAGGCAAGAGACAGCATCATCACCTACATCTTAGCTCCAGACTTCTGGATTTCAGCAGAGTGGTTCCTGCCAGTATCAAGTTGTTCATTGCGTCCACTGCACGCACTCAGTTCGGTCAATGGTACCCTCTTTCAATTGAAGGGAAGCAGGTGAGGAATGGCCAAGTGGATGCGCTATGGTCCAGCAGTGTCAACAACAAGGCATACAACATATGATGCATGCATGCATGCACTGTTGAAGCATGACCTTCCTTGTGTCATACAAAATGCGTCATACATTACACGCATGCGCTTCTGAAGCATGCACACCTTGTGTAACTACACTGGGACGGTCCAAAGAGTGTTGGAGTTCCATTGAACAGAAATTTGCTCAGTATTGAACAGAAATTTGGTCAACAGGAGGAGTGGGAGCGTATGGGATTCCATGGGGAGTTGCAAGGCACAGGGCAGAATGGCCTTGACCAGGATGGGGATGCCCCAGATGAGGCTGGGCATGCAAATGGACCTGGTATGAAGAGGAGCAGGTAAGCGCATGCATGTTGTTTTGCCACTTAACGCCAGGGGGCTCACTCAACACAAATCATGACCCAACTCTCTGTGATGAGGCTGGCGCATCATGTTCTGTCAATAAATGCTTTACCCAGTGCATGCTGCTTGATTGACGATGCACTGTATGCATAAGGTCAATCTAGTCAGCTTCAACATGTTTGAGTCCCTTCTATCTGTTGCATGCCTATGAGACTTCACTGCCAGTGCGTGCTTTGTACCCCATGCCTGCCCCTGATGCTGCAAAGATTGGCCAGACTGCTCAAGCCTTGCTGCAGGCTATGAAGGCGACCCATGCTGCCGCATTGCTGCACACAGCAACATCAGCCTGGCGCGGGAGAGGGACAAGAAGTGTTGCACAGCACAACCAACCAGTCTGCTGCGCAACTCTTCTTGACATTCTCCCGTGCCTGGCTGGCTGTTGCTGTGTGTTGCAAGGTGGCAGCATGGGTTGGCTTCATAGCATGCAGCAAGGCCTGAGCGGTCTGGTCAAGACTTCCATCAGCAGGGACAGGAATGGGTCCAAATCATGCACTGGCAGTGACTTTACATGTGCACATGAGGGATTTGTATGACACTTGGTAGGGCCCTGTAAGTGTAGAACACAGGCAAGGAAAGAAGAAAGTACCTATATGAAGTCCTATCTTGACAGCTAGCATGCCAACATCACTGATCTGTGCAGCAGCGAGCTGCAGATGCCAGCTTTAACTGCTGTCATGCAAATCAGACTTGGAAAACAATACAGGTGATGCGCTGGTAATGCGCTGGTAATGCACAGATAATGCACAGGTAATGCCATAGTAATGCACAGGTAATGCACTGGTACTGCCCTGGTGATGCCCTGGTAATGCCATGGTAATGCACTGGTACTGCCCTGGTGATGCCCTGGGAATGCACCATGCAGGAAGCCTAGCGCTCGCGTCCTGCAAGTGCATGACATTCCCTTGGAAGAGCAGCAGGTCGCGTTGGAAGGAAACAGCCCTGAAGGGAGGCAGGGGCGCGGGAGGGGGCGGCTTGGCAAGCGGGGCAGGGGGTCCTTGCATCACATGGGCAGCCCACATTCCAGGCACGTCCATTGGCTGCTTGATTGCAGCCCGACACTGCTTTGCCATCCTACATGTATGCTTTGGCTCTGTAACTGTTGCAATTCTTGGTTTTCTTGCTAGGACTAGCTGGGCAGGACTCAGGAAGGCACATGCTAGGTGTTGGTATCTACGTTACCTCAAAAACCTGACCTTGTGGAGCACCTGAAACATCTCCCCAATGTAGAAACGGGTTTTTACTGTCCCCAGGCGTTTCTGAGTTTAGATTTCCATTGTGGAATGGACGTTTCTGAGTTAAAATAGACGTTTCGGGATTGAAAGGAGCCTCACCTCTGTACTGCAACATGTGTGAACACAAGGTAAGAAGCTCAGCTGCTTGCTGAGCTTTCTACAGAGCAAATGGCAAGGGCAGAAGGGCTGTGGTGGGAACAAACTATTGCTGCTCCTGCAGCTTGTTTAGTCTGACTTCAGCAAAAAATCGCAACAGGCTGGATGGTCCATTGTAGCATGCTCATTTCATCAAAAACAAAAACATATGCCTGATGCTTATGTGATATAAGCTATTCTGCGCTAATTATGACGCCTGCCATCAAACAACATGAGAGTGGGAGCTCTTCATGTTGTTTGCACATAGCTTACCTTAGGTAAGCTATAAGGTACTGTCCAACTTCTGGACAGTACCTTATTTGCTATCATCTGTGTTTTACGATGGCTTGTTGAGCTTGCCTGGTACAAGTAGCTTATAGGAGAAGTAATTGGTCGTCTGTTTTGGGAAGAAAGCATTGCAGTTTTCTTCTCAAAACAAACAAACGCCCACTTCTCATGTGACATTACTCATACCCGGCAAACTCAAAGTAGTCTTTGTAGAACACGGACACATTAGCAAGTGAAGGCATTTTTATATTCCATATAAAAACGTTTAGCAGACTGCAGGAGTCTGGTCAATTCGCATGGCCAAACCTCTGCATCCCTGTGTCTCTGCATCCCCAAACCTTTGCATCCCCAAACCTTTGCATCCCCAAACCTTTGCATCCCTAAACCTCTGCGTCCCCGAACCTCTGCATCCCTGTGCCTCTGCATCCCTGTCCTGCATTCCCGTACATCTGCATCTCTGTGCCTCTGGATCCCTGTGCCTCTGCATCCCTGAGCCTCTGCATCCCCGAGCCTCTGCATGTAGGGACAAGACTCTTGTCCTCAACTGCACGCACGCTTCTAGAAGGCAGGTCCTCTGACATGCACTCCCCCCAACAATGACACCAAAACCCACACGTTCACTTCAGTGTGTTCTTATCAATGGCTTGCAAGAACATCTTGACGTTGGTACACTCAAGCCCTCTCAAGTTTGACGCTAAGGCGCTTTGTCTCTGGACAGACACATGGCTGTGTCTTGCAGGGACGGGTCTCAGCTGCCTACAAATCGCGCTTGCTTTGACCACCCACAGGCATTGCCTCTTGCTTATGCTAGCATGGACCATGAGGACCCACACATCCCCAGGAGGAAGCGCAGCAAACCCACCGAGCTGATTCGCCCCTTGGAGCTTCTGGCAGCAGCCAACGCAGCAGCTGCCCTGGCAGCTGCTGGCGGGCGTCAGGATGACCATGAGGATGACTGCATGCTGGACAACCTGTCCTGCCTGGCTGCTGCGGCAGTTGCTGAGTCTGAGTCAGATGCTGAGCTTGCCAGGGCGCCTCAAAATCGCCAGCAGGTAATCATGAAAGCAAGCAAAACTCCAGGAATGACATGTGATCAAGATCCTTGTAGTCTGTGTAGGTCAGCAGTGTGTGACCAATTCGCCATTCAGTGAATACAGTGTGACAGCTTTGTGCCATGTCTGAGTGCAACGCTGGATGCTTCTATGCTTTTGGCACATTCCAGTCTAGCCATCAAGAATGTATTTAGATGGCTAGAATGGTTTTTGCAGAGGCAGGTCGGCATGGATTGGAATGTTGTACAGCTGAGGCTGCTCTTGCACTGAACCATCAAGCAGCTGTTGCGATGATTGCCTAACCCATTAACAAGCTGTACTGATTGTCCACACCACAAGACTACAGCTGCTTGACAATCATGATGCATCACAAGCTACGACGCCTCATGCTGCACCACTCGAGGCTGTGCTTCCTTGCTTGCTGCGTTGATTGAGTGGTGAGATGACTGGTGAGTCACCGACTGATGTTTCATTGGCTAGATTGGCTACTGAACAGCATAGACTTGTGCCACACCCATCTAACATCTGCTGGAATTTGTAACATCATACATAGTTGTCATGGTAGCTGATCAGAAAGGCCTGGTTTGTAACGTGGCTGACTTTGGTGGCTGATGCTTCTGTTGCAGGCAGCACCGAGTGGCCCTCGATCAGGCGGTTCTCAGGTCAAGCAGCAGCATGGCATACCATCACAGACAGAAGGTGTGTCTGCCTCTGTTGTGCAATGTAACGCTTGCAGTGCATGCATTTGCGGTGAGTGATGACTCATGACAGTGACAAATGTGATGCTGACGGCATTGTGACAGCAGGCAAACACTCTTTCTTTGTTTGGCGGATTCATCAGAAAGCGCAGTACTGGAATCAAACAAGCAAATGATGTGGTATTCATGCACGCCTCATTACAAAGGCGGCTGGCAAAGTTGCATGTCTTGTTTACTGACACACAAGCAGTCAGAGATGGCATACTGCCACACAAGCAGTCAGAAATTGCATTGATAGCTGTGATTGCTTGACAGCTCCAGTTGACGATTGAGATCAGACATGTTCTCATGGCAGCTTGCCTGAATATACGCACAGCTCCAAAGGCTAGTTGACACATGGGTGGGTTGGTTTGCATCCAGCTTTCATATGTTGTTTTTTGTGTGCTGCCGTTTGACATGAAATGTGCTCTCTAGCTGCAGGCACGAATGGCACACACACAGGGCAAGATCAGCGCAGAAAGGCAAAAGCACAACGGCAGGGATATCAAGCCAGCACCGCCATCTGGCAGGACGACCGCGCGGAAGCTGCTGCAGCACCTGCTGGCCCTTCTGCATCTGGAGCTTTTGGTGAGGACACACGCTCTGCTGCATATGTGCACTTGTTTCACAGGCTTGTGTTCTCATTAATTCTGGTGCAATTGCTGGAATGCAGCTGCTGGTGCTCAAAGCCAACTGCTGCATTGGCCAATACTGCTGTCGGTGGGCTCCAGCATGCTATCAATGACTCAAGCATGAGAGTCATGCTTCAGCTTTGATTGTGTACAGCAACATCCTGTTGAGCACAGAGCCTGGACACCATTGCAGTTGATTGTGATGACTTTTGCTGGCATGAGTCAGAGTGGGCACTGTTGCAGCAAGCATTTGCAATGCCGTGAATCAACATGATGTAGATGCACTGAATGCTTGTACGTATACCTCTAGACGCAGGCGCTATACGACATGCATACGTGCCAGACAGCACAAGCATGACAGATGGTTTTCACTAGCAGATACATGTGTAAACGCATGTGATGCATGCGCACTGACTACATGTGCAATACTATGAATATATTGTGGGGGGTTGCTTGTGCCTTGAGAAACATGAAGCGTCTTTGTCATGTTTGGCATGTATTGCCTTTGCTCAGATGCCAAACGTAGCGAAACTTTGTGTCATAGCCCATTCAGCTCCTCCCCCTTCTGTATGCCTCAATGGCGCTGAGCCCAGGACACAATAACAAGTTTGTTTCAATCAATCAAGCAATCCATTTACATTTCCTGTCTTTAGGACTCATCAGGGGAATCAACAGACAATAACTGCGAAAATTCTGAGAATGCTGAGTTTGAATGAAACAAGTCATTCAATGCTGTTCTGGGCCACAAATAGGTCCAACTTTGTCATCTACATGCACTTAATCGCACAATAAGTCCTAGCACAATACGTCTAACTAGTTGCAAGAGTTTGTGTTTGTCTCAACATGCTTTATGTGCTTTAGTAAACATCTCTTGTTCAAGTCTGATACAACAGATAAGAACATGACTTTGGTGCAATCAAAATGACATTTGGTGTCCTATGCAGCAAGTGGGACAGTGTCTGCTCTGTCCTTCTGGCAAACACATGCCTTGCCGTTGCGGCGGCACATTAATACTGAGCCTCTGAAGAAGGGCTTGTAGCCTTTTCCTTTCAGAATTTGGAAGTCAGCATCGAGACTGCACCTCTCCGTTTGTTGCAGTTCTGTCAGGCAGTCATCAAGCTTAAGACCATTTCATGTCAATACAGTGGGTCCTGGGCATGTGGGAGGGGAGGCTTTGGTGGGTAGATTGGTGGCCAAGCGCTTTGGCAGCCATCCAGTCTTCTTCCCAGGCAAAGTTGGCTACTTCGCCCCTAGGCTGTGTCCACTAGCGTGAGTCCCCAGTCCACAGCCAGTGCTTCAGATGATGTGTATGCAAGGCACAAGCCTGTCCCTGTAGGGGTGGCACTGCCTTTCACACTAGGTTCATCAAAAGCAGTGCTCAGACCAACAGCAGCTGGAAGCTGGGCCCTTGTTTCCAAGTCGTGTTGCACAGAATGGCTGGCTGCCTGGCCTCAAGCAATAGGACGCTGTGTCCTGACTTGCCTTGTACGAACCTGACGCCTGTTGACCAACCCCGCTCATTCCAATTATGGTTATTCTTACTGTTAAGATTATTGTCGTTATCACCATGTCCTGCTCTAGCTTAGCTTGTGATGTGTATGCAGGTTTGTGCATTGTCGTGACTGCTTTTTTATTTGACAATAAGAGGATGTTGTATGGTTCAGCGACAGATATCCTCCTGTCGTCACATGCCTTTTTGATCTGGCTGCTTGAGCATCTGTCAGTGGCTGTGTGTGCAAGGTCAACTAGCACGGCTAAGCTGAAAACAGAGGTTCAGTGGGACTTGCATTGATCTGGGTTTGTTGAAGTGATTATAGATGGCTCAGACCTGACTTGTGCAATGCAGGCCTTTCCACATTCAGTACGAGGATGGTGATTCTGAAGACTTGAACCGTGAGCAGGTTGAAGCCATACTTGTGTGAAAATTGGCACCTCTCTTCTATCAAGGCATAACATTCCTGTGTTGGTTCCAGCTTGCTGCATGTTATACTTGTGTGGGTGTTTCACCAAAAAGCCGCTTTGGTTGTGGCGTTCAAAATCAATATGTCGTGTGACCATTACTTTGTCAGGTGCTGGGTATTATATTTTCAAGTCTTTTATGACCTCTGATACAATGCGACGCTCTAAACTACACCACACCCAATTCGCAACACTGCCCAAGTTGCCTGTGGGATAGTATGAAGTCATTTTGCAGACGCAGCAGAAAGTATGCCATTTGAGCATATGCTCTCATTCAGGTAGAAGTACTCATTGCAGCAGGTACAGCGGGCCTATGACTCCTGCAGATATGTCCACTTTCTCATGTTGCCTTGGGCACAACATGCATCCGGCACAAGAGCAAGTATACCAACTGAATAGAGCAAAAGCTCCATAGCAACCGAACTAGCACATACCCATGTTTTGCCAAGTCGTCTCAGTAGGACCATCAACAGCAAGACATACCTAGTAACCATCAAATGCTGCATAAGATTGTCCTACCTAATCAGTTTTGCTGTGGTTCACATCAGTGCCATCTGCCCTTGCGGGCTTTCTCAAATAACGCAGCCACACTAACATACAGAACACACATGGCATGCACCAGACCATGACTGGATTGAGTATCAAACAACTGTAGCCATAAGCATGGCTTAAAAAACGCAATCCCTGGTAATGAAATGCAAGGAGGAGGCCAAGCGTGACTAGCTGTGTCCATTTGAACTTCGCTTTTGTAGCCTTCCACCCATTAGTTAAAACTGAGTGTGCCACCAAGCGATCATGCCTTACCCTGCAATGAAAGTACACATTGCTGAACTCATTGCTTAACAGCTCATTGTTCAGTGAATGACTAGCCTTTTGAATTTCAACAGCGTGAAGCAACCTTCCAAAAGCAAGGCTGCAATGGGCATGCATTGTGAAAAAGGGACAGGGACAATGTGAGCATCTGGTAGGGCGACACAGTGCACACAGGGTACAGGCGTTGCAATTGAGCTGCCCCTGTCAGTGCACAGAACAAAGCATGCAATTGAAGAAAGATATGATCTCAGCAAGGTTGAGAATCACACTGAATTTATGTGACAACTCTCTTTGCATGTTCAATCTCAACTCAAGGATCAGGCGACGCTCATCAGCTAATGAGACAACGTTGTGTGCATGGAAGTGAGGCGACAAGAATGAGTGAGGGAGAGGAGCGAGGAAGACAACAGGAAAGAAGAAAAGAAGGGGACGGGGGAGAAGCAGAAACAAAAAGCGGGCAAGGAAGACTAGGGAAAAACCAGGAAAAGAAAACGAAAAAGGAGAATGGGAAAAGAAGGCGGGCAGGCAAGAGAGATGAGAGTGCAGCACGGAAGTGGATTGATGAAAACAATGGCAAACCACGCCTGCCAGCCATAAACATGGGAAAAGGGAAGAACATGAAGGAGGTGCGTACCAGTGGGAGACCACGCCTGCCAGCCACAAGGTGCCAGGCAACATTGTGAAGAAGGTGAATCTGTTGACCAGCATCAGAGTATCAGCACAAGGCAGCCAGCGCCATGAGGCTTCTGCTGTTGGGAATAGTAACACCCCCTGGGACAGGAACAGTCCCAGAGGCTGACTGGACAAAAATCTGGCTGCAAACCAAGGCCCAAAGGGTACGTACATGCTATACACCACCTGTATGCAAACTCAAGGACTGAAAACATGCAGCACCACATATACACAAACTGCTCTGCAGGAATGGAACTCGGCTGCAGACCAAAACCCATCATACCATGCTGCACAACACATATCTGCTGATGCACCAGCATGTTTGGAACCTGTGCGTGCGTGCGTACCCTTACACCAGTCAAGCCTATCATGCATTGACCAGCTGCCCCAACTTGACCTGCGTCATCAAAACTCTTAACAACACTGTCACACAGCCATGGCCTTGTTTCAACAGATTATGGACATTGGCCTCACTCAAGCCTGCAAAAATTGATTGATTGAGGGTTTCAAATCGATAAATCCTTGAATTTTTGCAAGGGGAAGGGAGCTCTTTGGGACATGGGATCGCCACATTTTCTCAAACTGCTTGTTTCATAGTGTGACTGTAAAATTCAGGAACAAATATGGACGAGGATGGGACTTTTCTACTTCAGGGAGATATCTCAGGCTTCATGAAAAGAATGCATGATCATTTTACCTGAGGCCACCAAATTTGAGGCACAGCAGCCATATCACACAAGACTGTTGGAGCCCACATGACCCATGATAACAACCCCCCCTGGGTGCTCACATCTGCATGAGATGTCTGTCCGGATGAAGCGCCTCCTGCAGCAGTTGCAGGCAATTCCATCAGTGACAGCTAACACCAATTTGACATCACTGTTACAGTGGACGTTTGGTATGCAGTCAGCGGCCTCCAGCCGTTGAGTGGACTTGGCGGCAAAGTGAAAGTGGCTGGGCAGAAATCATGTCTGCATCCAAACTGTACCCAGCTTGCCATTGACAGGCAACTGAAGTCAGTCCAAAGCTTGAACAACAGCCAATTGAAATGTTCAGACTGGCTTGATTGACATGAGCAGCACCTGGCCCCCGGAAAAAGGCTCCCAGCTATGATCTGCAATTCACAGTGATAAGCTCCTCATCTGGAGAGACTACCAAGAGTGCAGCAGTCCAAGACTGTTGCGATCAAGAGGATGATTCCTGATGAAAACATTTTCTGGGCGCATCGGAAACAGCTTCATATACATTTTCTCTGGAATATGTGTGTGAACAAACAGCAGCGCCTGACCTTGCACATTTTCTACATTCCCTGTTTGATCAGCCTCTGCTGGCTGTGTTCTGGCAGGAATTTGGATGGCAGGAGTCACATGGGCTGTGCTGGGGATGATGTAAGACCTGTCAGGAGTGATGTATCTCCTGAGTGCCTTTGGTAGCAGCAGCATGCACACCAGATGGATGAAGCACTGTATCATGAACAGCCTGCATGTAACTGACATGACTCAAGCACATCCAATATCTGCAGACCAGACGCCTACTGTTGCTGCTTTTTGCATTGTGTCTCTCAATTGTGATGGTGTACGGTCACACAGACAGCATAAAGATGCAACCAAGGTGATGTGCAGCTCACGACAATAACTTGCCACATGCATTTGTCACATGCAATCATTTGTCACATGCAGGCCACAAGTGCATCCACGGCCTCCTTGTCTCCGCGCATGAGCATGTGAAAGCAGCGATGTACACAGTCTAAGCTTGCAGCATGACGCACTCATGCAACACGCAACCCTGCCAAGCAACACTCTGCATTGTCCATGCATTGGCTTCTTGACATTGTTACTTTGCACAGGACATATAGTACAGCCATGAGTGAAACAGCAACAATGCAAACAACACACCGGTTGTACTACAGCAATGCCTTGAACAGCAACATTACAACCATACTTGTTGAAGGTGCGGGTCCAGTCCAGCCACAGCATGAACTTCTCCAAGCTCTTGTTTGTCATGGGGAAGGGCTTGCGGGGGACGACTAGTTGGCTCCCTCCTGACTTGTGGGTGTACAGCGCCACCTGTTGCACATCTGACTTGGAAACCTGTCCATCCGGCTCGCTGGCAATGATCTGCACATCCGATTGACTGGTCTTGCAAGGTCTGGTGCATGCTTGCTTGATTAGGTGCTTTGTGAGCAGACGACGCATACGGGGCTGAGCGTGAAAATGGTGAGTGATCATGCAAGAAATGACTGATTGCTAAGTACAGCTCAGACAGTGGGGGATTGAAAGATCATGCTGCTCACGCAGCCTCCTGCATCCTGCTCACCAGGCTGATAATCCTAATCAGGATCATTGGTGCAGCCCTGTGGTCACACCAGGTTAGGAAAAGGGGCAAAAGGGGCAAAAGGGGATTGACTGACATGACTCACCTTGCCCCAAAGGGTCCAGTGACACAGAAGAGACAGGATGACGAGTATTCTGACTAAGCTGACAGGCAACTGAAGTACCTGGAGCATGATGACATGTGTGCCTTTGGGTTTGGGAGGGCCACAGCTGACTTTAGTACTCCATGGGGCAGAGTACACAGGGGCAGGGCCCTTCTGGCGCATCATGCTGATGCTGCCCTCCAACTTAGCTTCCTCACACCGCCACAAAACCTCAACCTGTACATTTGCCACCTTTGCATATCACATGATCTATCCGCCTCAAGCTGCCCGGGCTGCTTTCCAGCAGTGACAATTGTGGCAATGATACATTATTTTGCTCATGCCAAAGCTGATGTTTGATCTTAGAGAGTAGTGAAGTTTTTTTTGATTTCACTGTTGCTGCCGTGCTAATGTCAAAACAGGTAGGAGCTTGTCCTGCACGTACCTAGCTCATCATGAGCTGGAAAGCGTTCAATTATTATTATTATTGTTATTATTATTATTGTTGTTGTTGTTGTTGTTGTTGTTGTTGTTGTTGTTGTTGTTGTTGTTGTTGTTGTCGTCATCATTATTTTTTGATTATTATTTGATTATTATTTGATTATTATTATTTATTATTATTAATAGTAGTATTAGTATTATTATTAATAGTAGTAGTATTATTATTATTCTTATTATTATTGTTGTTGTTATTATTATTATTATTATTATTACTGTTATTGTTGATAGGAGCGACAGTCGCACCATACACGAATCTTGCAACCACCCCAGGCAAATCAGCATCTGACGTGATAGGCAGCAAAATGTTTCCAGAAGACCAACACAAATTGCCATGCCATCAATGATAGCGATGCTTGCTTTGAATGAGATGGATCTGAGTCACCTTGGTGGCAACAGCATCTGTTGCGATGGGCAAGACCAGGGCTCGCACTGTGTCAAAGCTGGTAGGTGATGCAGGGCCGCTGGCAGGCTTGGTCAAAGGGCTGTACCGCGCATCTGGAGGGCTGGTCAATGCAACTATGAAGTTGCTGACGACCACATGAGTATCAATGCCTGCAACATGCATGAACGAGTGAATGAAATGTGCTGAGTTTCATTTTGCATCCCAACGTTGCTCAGGCGCTAAATGAGGGGCACTGTTGGTGCCTAAAATACATGCTTCTATGGATATTTTTCTGAAAAAAGTTTTCTTTCTTGTTTTTGCCTGCTCAACATGGTGCGCCTGGACACACAAGCTTCCAGGACATAAAGCAAGCATGACGCCACACCAAAATCATGCTGCTTGATCACATCTGCAGAGCAGTGGTAACTGCAGAGCAATGGCAAGTGCAGAGCAATGGCAACTGCAGAGCATTGGCAACCTGGCAGCTGCTTGATGCATTGCACTGCCTGTCTGCTGGCACCAGCTGTGTCTGGCAAGTCATGGGGGGAGTCAAGCAGCACAGCAACATAAAACAGCAATTGTTGCGCACAATGGGCGTAAAAGTCTTCATTGTTGCTGCCTCCTACTATGTATGTCATCCACAATGAAAAGCTTGTCAAGAAGAAAGGAGTACAGGCTGCAAGGTATAGCTGCAAAGTATTTGAAGATGACTATGATTCAACACTGCATGAACATTTTGTTGGGGTTGGATACAGTTGAGTACTCAAGCTTGAGTGTCAGCACTCTCTTGTACCCAATCAAAATAGGAAGTGTCGATGCAGCGTAAGATCAGAATCATTTTCAGAGGTTTAGCTCGAGCTTGAGTGCTGGCACTCAAACTCAGCTGATTGCATATGCTGAGCACATGGGCCGGTGCTTCTCCCTCCTGTTGTGTTGTTCTGTGGTTTTGGATTGCTGCATGGAGTGCAGCAGCTCAGCGGTACATCAAATAATGAATAAGAAGAAGGCCTCACCACTGATGGTGATGTTGTCAGGGGTGGTTGGGGCAGGAGGGGGGGCCACCCCCTTGGTGACAGGCTTGGATGGCGTATGGAACATGAGATCCGTGAATGAAAACGTGCCATTGTCCACAGTCATCAGCCTGAAGCGCCTGTCATCCTTCCAGGCTGCTGTTTCCAGCTCCAACAGCCTGCCTGAAGGGCAACACACACACACACACGCACCTTGTTCTGGTAAGCAGCACAACCACAGCTGTAGCCACTACTGTGGGTATGAGACACACTCAAAGCCCAACCAGTCACATTTGAATAGGCAGCTGTTTCCAGCTCCAGCAGCCTGCCTGAAAGGCAACACACACATACACTATGCTCTGGTGTACAGCAAATCTACAGCTGTAGCCACTACTGTGGGTATGAGACACACTCAAAGCCCAACCAGTCACACTTGAATAGGCAGCTGTTTCCTGCTCCAGCAGCCTGCCTGTAAGGCAACACACACATGCACTATGCTCTGGTGTACAGCAAATCTACAGCTGTAGCCAAAATTGTGGGTATGAGACACACTCAAAGCCCAGCCAGTCACATTTGAATAGGCAGCTGTTTCCAGCTCCAGCAGCCTGCCTGAAAGGCAACACACACATGCACTATGCTCTGGTGTACAGCAAATCTACAGCTGTAGCCAGAATCGTGGGTATGAGATACACTCAAAGCCCAATCAGTCACATTTGAATAGGCAGCTGTTTCCAGCTCCAGCAGCCTGCCTGTAAGGCAACACACACATGCACTATGCTCTGGTGTACAGCAAATCTACAGCTGTAGCCACAATTGTGGGTATGAGACACCTCACCAGGCTGCTGTTTTGCATGTCTGACAGCTTGCCTGTACGCACGCACCACCACAGCATCAAGATGTTGCATTGATGCATGATGCTGAGGATGCAAGCACACATGCCAGGGTATGATGCAGGTGTGCTCTGTGTCTACAGGGCGTGTCTGTCTGTGTCTACAGGGCATGTATGTCTGTGTCTACATGGCGTGTCTGTCTATGTCTACAGGCGAGTGGCCAGACCGATAGACCCACAGCACCTGCTGCCTGATTGGCTATTCTTTGCATTTTTCCACATTTTGTCTGTAAGGCAGCCTCCGAGTGCTGCTGCAATGCATGAGTCCCAGCACAGCAGCACTGATCTGTGATTGTCTATGGCACGAGTGATCTGTAATCGTTTTCAGCACAACGCCCAATTTTGGGTAGTAGCTTCAAGGGAAGTGTCTCCCAGCGAAGCTTTGGGGTCCAAGCTATCGCTTTGCACATCAGATCTTGAAGGACCAGACAGCTGAAAGCTACCTGTCTCAAAGCCTACCTTGAGCATAGGACTTGTGCATCATGTGTAGTCGCTGTCCAAACACAGAGTGCAGGTGGCCGTTCACATGGGCCTGTACGCCATGCTGACTCAGCTTGCCATAAATAGTGAGTGGACTGGTCCTGTCGATTTGGCGCCAAAAAGGCACATCAGGGTGCAGAATGGTGCTGAGGGGGTGATGTCCATATGCCAGGAACACAGGGCTGCACCCATCTGCCCTAAGACCCAGGAACACAGACACTGTCAATCTTGCCAACTTATAGCAGACACAGAGCGAATGCTCAAGCTCATCATGCAGAGATGTGTTTGCCTTGTGTCTTAATGTGCTCTATGGTAAAGCTTTTCTTGGCAAATCACCCAAGACCTCCATCTTTGAGCGCAATTTCTCCAAGAACTGTCAATCTAACAATGACAACAGTGTGATGGCCTGCCCAACAAGAGAACCAGCAGCACACCCTGCCACTCGTTTGGCCCTTTTGGCCATGCACACATGCACAGAGATTACTGCATAATCGCCATGTGGTTGCAATGCCAGCAAAGCTGCCACTTTATTGAATGCATCCGGGCGTCATCCCACACAAAACAAACTCACAAAGCCAAGCGCATATACATTCTGTGCAATGATACACTCTTCACTGGCTGTCATAGTGCAAGAGCCCACAAAAGGTGGTTATGGATGGCCTTGACCTTCCCCTTTGCAGAAAACTGACAGGGAGTGTGTACTGAAAGAAAGGGAAACTGCAGCCTATTAGCAAGAAGTTTCCCTCTGTCAGAAAGGAAGCCTGCACCCTGATGGCGAAAATCCTCCCCTTTGTAAACATGGTCACCTGAACTTGGTGTGTGCAGCAGTCAGGACTGCATCCATCTCCTGAAGCAAGGCTGGCCCACAGACGCCTGCAAAGTTGGTGGGGCCCCTCAGCCCAGGCTGGGGGCTGACATCTAGCCCCACCAGGACAGCTGCTGCACATCCTTTCTGCAAAGCATTTACGAAAAAGCATTCAGGAGAAAAAGCTTGGAAGGCGCCCCAGGGCAACGGGATAAAGGCAAGACAGCTGCTGCACATGATTCTTCTGCAGTACATACAGAAAGATGAGCTTGGCAGGCGCCCCAAGGCAATGAGACAAAGGTAAGACAGCTGCTGCACATCACTCTTCTTTCTGCAGTGCATACACAGAGACAAGGTCAACAGGGGCACCAGGGCGGTGAGGCACAAGCAACATGCTGTGTATGATGCACTGGACACTGACTGTCAGGCAATTGCTTCTGTGACTTTGATAAAAGTTGAAGAGCCTGCAGGCAGCTGCTGCACCTGATCCTTCTATCTGCAGTGCATGCAGAAAGGCAAACTTGGCAGGTGCACCAGGGCAGTTGAGACACAAGCAAGGTGGCAAATCTCAACCCTGGTACCAGGTGAGCTTGACCACTGTTGCTTAGTCAGGAGCATGTTTTCACAGGTGGATTGCATGTCTACCTTGGTGGGCAAGAATCCCTGCTCGGTTGGCGCGTACAAGGGGAAGACTGTAACACGGCTCGAGCTGTTCCTCCTGCCTTGTGCAGCATACTGTCTGTACCAGTCCTGAGTTCTGCACTGAAGACGGAAAGTCACACAGACATTCTGAAGCGCACTGCAGTTGCTGTGTAAGAGCATGAAGCAATTCACTTCTAGCTGGTGTCATCACATTACCCTAGCTGAATGTGAGCACATACACGATGAGATTGCTTGAGATCAGATTGGATCTGATGGGGCATGAGCCGCAGTATACAGCACCCTTGCATGGAGCGTGCGCACAAACACTGCCATGTCATCATGATACACTGCAGAAGATGGTTTGATTTGTCTGTCCACAGAACCATAGACATCATGACCAGGTTGCATATATTGTCATTTAATGTTGCTGCTTTACCTGTCAGGAACATCAAAGGCATCATGGTTGCCTCTGACGTCCAAAAGGGCCTCTTCAGGCAGCCCTGTGGCCTCCTTGAAGCTTTCCAAGACGTTTCTGTAGTCCTGTTGTGACAAGCGTGTTGAGGTTGGTGTCAAGCAGGATGTTCATTGTTGCTTACCAAGTCTGTACAAAGTAGGCAACTCATTGGAGGGAGGAAAGCAACCGAGCAAATGCTGCAAGCATGATGGCTTGACATGCATGAGTGCAGTACGCACCTCCCATTCCTGTCTGTACTGATGACCCTGCATAAAGAGGGTCTTTGCATCAACAAGATCACCTCCCATGATGATTGCGCCAGGCTGTATGTAGGGCAGAACTTTGTTGGCAAAGAGACTGCAGGGCATAAGTAGGGTCAGCCGCTGAAGGTATGACTGATGCTTGCCCATCTTACAGGGCTTACTGCAGATCTCCCTCCTTGTCTCCATAGTGCGGGAGCCAATGCTTGTTGTAGACTGACAGATGCAAGTCTGACAGCTGTAACGCCCAGGCAACACCTTGCTCAGAACAGTAACACGTGCCTGTGGGAGCAGGTGACTTGTTGAATTTCCTGTTTGGGTGGTGTCATGGAACTAAGATAACGAGTATGATCACCACATGCATCAGTATTCATGCGCATGCAGATTAGCATGCAAAACTGAGGACCTTGTTTGTTCGAAAGGATCCCGAAGGGTTACGCCACAGTTCATGTGCAGTTGCAACACGCCACAAAGGGCTGCACTTCGACTCTGAAATCATGCCAGACTCACTTGCACACAGACGGATCAAAGTGAACAGCAACGCGATCAGGCGGGACCCGCCAACATCGCGGCCACATCGCTGTCTCCGCTCGACTGTCGTGTTGCAAGCCATCCTTTCGGACTAGCAGCTTATGCGAGATAACCTAGTCATGGTGCCAGCAGCTGCACCTTGCAACTCACGGCAAATCTGCTATGTGGGTCATAATATCCTTGTCTGCACGTCGCGCAGCGCTCGTAATTAACAATATGCCGACTGTGATTCATACCGTATGCACATGCGCAAGGACATGTGCCTAAATCGAGCATCATTTTGTCTCGCCCTTACGAATTAGACCGGGATGCTGTGATCCCGGCGAAGTTGGCCGCCGGCTAAGCATTGCAGCAAGTCGAGTGCTGAGTCCTCTTCCAGTAGCAAGTACCGTATCAGGACTTGTTGGACGCCAGTCAGGCGCCATGAAGTTGGTGAAGGCCTCGCAGGACACCACCATTCCTGATGACGTCAAGCTGGAGGTCAAGTCCAGGAAGATCAGGGTGACAGGACCTCGTGGTGAGCACGACTGTCTTCATTACTACATCGGAAAGCTGTCTTGTATCGAAAGCATTCCCACAGACTATGGCACCGAAGTTGCGGAGCTTTGTCTGATCCAAGCATCCCCTGTACATACTGTGGAAGCCAGTTGACACTTGAACATCACTGGTTGTCCACCAACAGGCACTTTGACCCGTGACTTCAAGCACTTGGCAGTGGACATGTACAAGACTCATGACCAGGTTGAGAACGACGAGGGTGAGATGGTTGAGGGTCCTTTGAAATTGCGCGTTGACTGCCACTTCGGCAAGCGCAAGAGGTTGGCAGCTATCCGCACCTGCACTTCTCATGTCCAGGTGAGGTTGCAAGCAGACATGCACTGTGATATTGGCGTGTCAACAGAGCAGCCTAGCAGAAGCAGAAGCAGAAGCAGCAGCAGCAGCAGCGTCAGCATCAGCAACAGCAAAGTTTCAAGGAGTATTCACTGAATTAGGTGTGAACTGCAAGTCGTCTGGCAGCTGCCATCAGTCAACAGCGGCAGCGTTACATGTCAAGCACAGCAGACAATACAATGTGCAAGGGCTCGCTGCCATGGCTGGCCAAGTTCTGCATGCAGTCAAATACCTTAATGTTGGCATCAGGGGCACAAGGACATGTCACATACAGGCCATAGCACTTGCTCCTACCTGTGACAGGATGTTGCAGACCTGATTTGTCAACCCATCTCAACATCCCAGTCCTAGTCAGTGGCAGCTGAATTTGGCTAACCGGGCCCTCTTGTCATATCACTCATTCATTTTGCAAAGTGCAGTTCCTTTTCTTTGCCAGATGGCATGCTGATGTGTGTGCTGCTTGTTGTGCAGAACATGATCAAGGGTGTGACCAAGGGCTTTGAGTACAAGATGAGGCTTGTATATGCCCATTTCCCCATCAATGCCAACATCACAGAGGAAGGGTCATGCATTGAGGTCAGGAACTTTTTGGGCGAGAAGCGTGTCAGGATAGTCAACATGCTTCCAGGTAACCATCTCTTGTCAGACACAGAGTTTCAGCATCAAGTTTAGCATTCATTGCCATGTTTTAAAGTGCTGCTTGAGCTGCGTGAATACTCCTACTGCTGTGCAGTTAGGATGACTGGTTCGCCATTTTGCATTGAAACACCTTAACGCCTGTACCACAATGTCTGAGACAATGCACAGAACAGTTTGTGTGTTCACAATGCCAGTGCTTTGCATTAGCATTGCTGACAAAAGGTCTTGAGGTGTCCCTGTTGGTAAGCGGCATGAGATCTTTAAGCTGAACATTGGGTTTGCATGTTTCAGGTGTCAAGATTGTCCGATCCACAAATGTCAAGGATGAGCTTGTGATCTCTGGCAGTGACATTGAGCTAGTCAGCAAGTCAGCAGCGCTCATCAACATGTCATGCCATGTCAAGAAGAAGGACATCCGAAAGTTCTTGGATGGTGTATATGTTTCTGAGAAGACGACCATCGTGAAGGATGAGTAAGCTATGTAGCGTTCTGCTTTTAGGCTCCTGTAACAATGGCTGTCTTCCTGCGCCCTCATATTGCACCTTGGATTGGGTGAAGATTGTTGGTTTGGGAAATTTGACCTTGGTCAAACAGCATGGGCAATGCACATGGTCAGGTTACTGCCTGAATCATCTACAATGTGAGCTCGTCAGCCGCTGAAGCATGTCAACCTGCATACTAGGCCATGGCAGTGTTGTTGATACTATTAGGTGTTTACAGTAAAAGCTCTGCTCCCCCAGGTTGGCCCTCAATAAGGACCTCAGGCAGCCTGAGTCTGCCAAGGTATGAGTCTGCCAATACAAGTCATGTATGTTAGCACACAAGTGCAGGCATCATGTTGTTCCGTCTGCTGTCACAGACAGATGTCTGAAGTCATAGTTTCCATCGTGCGGCAATTTTCGAAACTGGGTGCGGCGGTGCGCGCACCCATCGGGTGCGCGCACCCAAGCCACGGTGCGGTACTAGCGCCATTAGTCAACCGTAACAAGCACATAACGGTCTCAGGCTGCTCTGTAACACATGTAAAGTCGTAACAAGCACCACAAAAGTCGTAACACACAGCGGTCGCGGCATCAACTTGCCAACGAACGTGCTGTATACATGCTTTTTGCGGCTGTGTAAACCACCTAAATGCCATTTATTGCCGGACGCCGCACCCACACTGAGGACTTGCCAAATACCAGGTGCGGGGGTGCGCGCACCCGGTGCGGCGGGTGCGGGTGCGCCGCACCCGCACGATGGAAACTATGTCTGAAGTCTCATCGATTCATGGCATTTTCTAGTTGATGGGGTGTGTCTGCCCACCATGCTGGGATGCAGCATGCCATGCAAGATGTACACCCTACCATCGGGCATCCATACCGGTGTGGTATTGATCAGTCTTGGTACAGTTTTGTACACATCTGGTATGGATCACGGCGCTGAACAGGTGGGGAACACTGTTCCCGGAACAGGGTGGGGGAAATATAGCTTACGCCGTAACGTGCGGCAGGGTTGTAAAGGACCTTGGATTCGAACATGCTTTTACTGCAGCCACCCCGGCTTGTTGAGTGCGGCGACGTGTAAGGCCGTGGTCATTGTACCCGAACAAGCACCGCAGTCACATTTGCTTTGCATCGGGCGGCACATCGCATCCACTCCCGCGCCTGCAAAGCCATGAGTATCCTGCTCTTGCAAGGGTCACATCTGAGTTCACATGTTGTCCCTCGATCTCTACCCCGACTTGTGCCTGCCGCTCAAAATGCTGTGCAGCGTCAGGCCATCTGCCGAGGTCCTGGATGGATGCATCGCCAGCAACAGATACATGGTGGTGCATACCATTTCAGCGACAGACGCTCAAGCAGGTTAGTCAGCACACACGACTCTGCCAGCAGCACCTGGCCGTCCGAATCGGCTGAAGCGCTTGATCCGTCTGAAGCTGCGAAAAGTGTTCCGGACGCCGGAAACGGCATATCACAGTCAGACTTGGAGAATTCAACAGATGAAGCTGCTACTCGGGTGGGCTTGTCAAGCAAGGGCTCCAAGAAACTTGCTGGATTTTGGGGGGCGTACAGCAAAGCTCTTGAAGATCACCCGATCAGAGTGAAAAGCGCAACATCTTTCTTTGGCTTTCTTCTCGGAGACGCCGTAGCTCAGCTTGTGGTTGGGAATCCATACAACTACCTGCGCACAGCTCGCATGGTGATCTTCGGCATCCTTATGGACGGGCCAATAGGTAACTACCTGTTAATGCTCATATCCAATGGCTCGGCGTAATGATCATGTCACAATCAGCAGTCCGTGGCACTTGTGCTAAGACCAACACTGCTGCGTGCATCAAGCTTTATGTCATACCAAAGTGGCAGATTTGCTAGTGGTTGTAAGCGGTTACGCAGGACATCTCTGGTACACGTTTCTTGATGGCAAGGTGTATCCTGAAGACCCAAAAAGCAATAAAGCTGTTATCATGAAGATGCTGTGTGACCAAGTTCTGTGGGCTCCATTCTTTAGCTGTGTCTTCTTTGCAGTCATAAAGACACTGGAGGTATGCAAGCAATGCTGCTGGCCAATGTACACACCAGCGCTTCTGACTTGCATGTCACGGCAGTGCAAATTGGCATGCGCCTGAGCCTGATTGACTGTGGCTCAGGGCATTTGCATATTCAGTCGGGTTCACGTATGAGTCCATTCTCAAATGCTCTGCAGACAAGTGGCTAATGTCATGCAACAATTGCGCTGACTTGCCCCAGTAACCTTTGGAATCTGATTAGAGATTGAGTGAACAACTGCAGGGCACCCCAGCACTGATCATTCCCACCATAAAGGCAAAGCTTGTCAAGACCCTTCTTGCCAACTACGCCATGTGGCCTTTGGCACACATCATCAATTTCAAGTTCATTCCGTCATCTCAGAGAATCTTGTACATCAACTGTGTTCAGGTAAAGATTGCTGCAGAGCTACAGAGGCTGTGTGTATGTCTCTCTTCCGCAGTCCTATCTACACAAAGTTTGGCTCTGAGACCTGTTCTGTGCCTGTTTGTAGGTCATCTGGAGTGCTTATCTGTCCAACATGTCGTGCAAAGCCTGAACAGCTTTTGCTGGAATTGTCCCCAGACAGCTAGAACAGGGAGATTATATGGCTCCTCAAAACTGACGCTGCTAACACGTGGCCTCCTGATGCAGGGTCTGATGTCTGTCATATGGTTCTGTTGTATTAGTGAAGTTGTCTGGGTTTTTGGCAGCTGTTTGCTTGTTATATGCACATTTCATTGGCACTTCTGTATGACTTTGACGCTTGTGGCACCCATGACACAATATCTACAAACCTGACAATGACTGTACAATGTAGAAGTTTTAGGAGGGTAGTATGCACAGAGAAAGCTGCATGCTTAGCTGTTTAAGGATATTTGGTCAGTATATTGACATGTTTTACAATAAATTTGACAGGTCTGACAAATTTGGACTTTAAGCAATGGAACCTTTTGTTCCCAAGATCCTTTTCTAAGCTGTCAATATACAGTACTTGCGCAGCTGCACAGCGCATGAGCATATGAACGGCGAACGTGCACAGCAGCACAATAGCATGTTGCATCACAACAGCCAGACTTGATTGCAACAGTTGCCTCACGTAGTCTGTCAGGCAAGACCACGACCTGATAGACAAGCATCATGGGCGACTAACGTACCAACTGGCACTGCATCAAACGTCTGTGCTCCAGTCAGAACACCAAATTACCATGATGCATCACAACAGTAAAATTGCAGCCAACACTCTGATTTCAGCGCTCGGAGATGAGCTCCATCAGACTATGGCAACATGCAACAGCATCCTTGAAAACATGTTTCTGGATCCTACGATTCAGGAAACATGCGACGGCTGGAACAGACCATTGCCCAAATCTTCCCATTCAGGCCTCTTTAATCATGGTCCAAAACACACAGTTGTATGTGGACTTTAGCATTGACCTGCATGCCATCAGTATCCAATCTTCAGCACAGCTCGCAATCTTGCACAGCATCCAGTAATGTATGCATGCAGATAGTAACGTTACCCTAAAATTGCCCAGATGTTTACAGTGGTATGCAGTCTGCATGTAGCTGTGCTTGCAGGCACAGTTCGCGCATGACTGCTTCACGAGCATCAGCCACAAGTCCAGCTAAACTCAAGTTGTGTGGTGTATGATGCAGCTCCTGTTCTCATGCAACACATCATTCTGTAGCAAGCCAAGGGGACTATGTGTCACTACATCCAGACTGCAAGGTTGCCAAAGCACAAAACATATATATCATCAGCAGCTGGCATTGCACATGTGATGCAATGCCTGCACCTTTGTATGCTTCACATGTAACACCAAAAATTGCTGTTTTGGTCATTTCCATCTCATCAGCATAGGAAGCAGAGCTGCAGTGCAATTCAACCTGCAAAACAAAGCACCACTTACCTGAGGTTGGTCATATAGGCTGCAGAGACCATTTCCCGCTTGATGGTCTTAAAGCCTAGCTGCTTTGCAGCAGCCTCGACCTCTTCAAGGGATAGCTCAATGGACAGTTCCTCTTCTGGGAGATAGTTATGTGCGTCTGCCCAATGGAACAGCAATGGACCTAAGTTAATCCAGCAGCCTCCATCCTGTGAAAAAGCACAATTTGAAGCAGCAGGTATGTACAGATGCTGGTGTAAGGGACATTTCAGTAGGCTGCCGTCCACAACATCAAAACCTTCAGAAAACAGGGGTAGCAGCAAGAGATCTGAATGGATCCAGCATCCTGCAACCTGTGACAGAAAGCACAGCATCAGCCTTTGAAGATGAGTGCAACAGCCAGTACACCATAACCACCCCCTTGTTGGCAGAACCTGCTATATCAGTTATCACTTCCTGTCATGCATCACTTGTCCACAGGTCTCAAGGCTATATCAGGCCTCACATCAACCACCAGTGTCAACCCGACGCTCCCTTCCTCAGATATACTCTCTTGCAGGCTGTTACACAAATCATGTTGATCCAGTGTCTGCCAGCCAGGAGCAGATTGGCATTTGGTGTTGACCCAGGACGTGCTACCTTTTTTATATTTCTGACTTTGTTTCAACAGCACAGAGCGTGAATTTGCTCAGCACCCTTCCGTGAGTGATGGGGTGTGAAACTTGGTTGTGGGGCTTGGTTTGTAGGGGCTTGGTTTGTAAGTAAGTGTGAAGCAAGATTGTGAGGGATCATGTGTGTGCAGGGGCTCAGGACAACTCCTGAGTGTGCAGTGCAGTGGCCGAGCTTCAGCTTGTGTTGGACATGATATTGAGCAACACATCAAGTCACCGTGTTGAACCCTCTAAGCACCTGACATACGCTACTGTCACATGGCAGTACAGTCCAGGACGCTGGGCATGCCACAGTACTGCAAATGCAACATTGAGGGTTGTGTTGTCAAGCGTGTGGGACATGGTGTCGGCCAGTCCTAGGACCGCGCACACGTTTGCAATCATTTGCACCGGAATATGGTAAACATGTGCATGACCAGTCCACACCATGTCCCACACACTTGACAACACTGATGGCTGTGTGACTGTGTTCTGTGTTCAAGAACATGTTGTTTTCACTGTGATACACTGATTAGATCATGGAACATGTGTCAGTTGACATCTTTCATGCATTGAGCTGTTCTTGGGTGAAAACTCCAACCTGCTTACCCTTGTTCCAGTAAAGCTCAACAGCATGAAGCTTCATGTTGCAAGGACTTTCACAGTGTGGCGCATGATCTACATATACTGCAGATGTCATGGGCTGCCGTTCAAGAAGCACAAGGTGAACACTACCAAGAAACACAAGGTAAACACTACCAAGCATGTTGAGAAGCTGGGACAAGTTGGCACCACTTGCAAATTGAGATCTGACCTTAAGTATGTGGCGGATGATTTGCATGTACTGCAGGATGTTATGCGCTGTATCCAGGAAGAAACAGGTGGCCACACAATCAAAGCTGGCGGCTTGGTCTGGTGCGCTGTACACCTCCACAAAGTCGCCAGCACACATGGACAACAAGCCTGGCTTCTGTACCAGGGCTGCTGGATGCACATCAGGCACAGTCACCTGCAGCATCAAGCATGGTGTGTCTCACAATGAACAAGTGAGGAATTATCACGATGGTGTCTGTTGAGGTGTGAAACTGAAAACAAGCTGCTCATTGCCAGAGGTACCGTGAACATCTGTCTGGCTTGCGCCATGATGCTGTTTGTGTGCTCCACATGACGTGAGCTGCTTGCCTCTTTTTGAGAGAATCTGGGACAAGTGTTTGCTTGAAACAAGTCTGAAGCGCCAACATGAGGTCTCCTTTCTTGTGAACTTCAAATGATGCCTTTGCTGATGCTGCTGCTTACTTGCTGTACTTGCGGCAGTAGCAGATAGTCGTTGTGGTGCAAGGAACACTGGTGTTGAATGCATAACACACAATAAATGAACTCAAATCTCATACTGTGCCTTGAAGGGTGATTGATTGTTGTCATGTTGACCAAATTTTGTACTAATTATTAGGTACATGCGTTTTGAAGGAAAGGGGGGAAAACGGATGATCAGCAGAAGCGTACCCCTCTGAGTTGATCTGCAATGCTTTTCTGATTGCAGTTGCTGTGCATCCAAGGGAACACCGTCCACTGCTTAGCACGCTCAGTGTTGTTGAGAATGAAGCTGGAGGTGAGCAGCATGTAATACGAGAACTCATTGCCTTGCACCTCAAAACCCTGGTTTGTGAGCTCCAGACATAAGCGACCAAGCCCAGCACCTGTGTACATGCCGCAAGTGAGGCACAAGCTACTTAGCGTAAGTCATCTGTATACGGTATAGACCTTGGCATTACTCTTCTTCATCAAGCCTACAAGCTAGTAGCTGAGCACTGTACTGAAGTCTGATGGACACGCACTGCAGGTGATAGCCCTCCAGGTGTGGTTTCAGTGTGCATTGTACTGGTGCAAATATTGCCGCTCAATTTGAGCTAGTGGCATTTGCAATGGTGGCATGTGTTTCAAGTGTGCATTGTACCGGCGCAAATGCTTCCGCTTGATCTGAAACTGATGGCAGTTAGTATGGTGACAGTTGTTTATTGTATGTGGTACAAATCACTGCTTTTAGTGACATTCCAAAGCCTGTGACCTGTGTGAACAGAAAGAATGAGAACAATGCACGAAGCATTGGCACACAAAATTTGAGACAACAGTCAGGGGTGCAAGCTGTAAGCTTGCCAAATACAGCTCGCAAATAAAGCCAGTGTGGCCTCACAGCCTACTGAGGAACAAGCACAATTACGCAGCTGTATGCAGGGAAGCAAGTGAGCTGCTGAGTCGATGAGTCATGCCTGGAACTAGAATCTTGGCAGGATCATCTGGATTGCGACCAGCCAGCTGCTTCTGAGCTTCCTGGCAGATACGGCCGTAGGACTGCGTCCTTTCAGGTGCGCCGTCTTGCGACCAGTCACGCATCAGATTCTTGAAAACATACCTGCATGTGGCATTGGCATCAGAGTCTGTACCTGTTTGAAAATCTTCAATGAAGACTTCTTTTTGCCATAAGACGAGTTTTTGTGAAAAAGGCAAGGCAGGTAGGTGAACAAAGATGCAGCAATATGGCCAAGTGTGATTGTTTGTGTTTGGGATTAGTCAGCCACTGAATAATGTCAAAGCACAGGTCTGCACAATGATTTTGGTTCAGTGCTGGCACAGGTAATAAAAATCATAATGAGTGCACTTATACTTTGAGCATGTGTGGGAATAACAGGTGCAAGTAGGCCTGCTCCATCATTGCTGGCTTTACCTGACTTTCTCCATGTCGCCTGGGTGAACATGTTTGTGCCGCCTAGCATGTTCTTGTGCAGCAGAATTTGCAACAGACAGGTGCTCTGGCACAGCTTCTCCCTCATGGTACATGTCCAATAGGCTCTTGATGAACAAATGGTTATTTTGAATGCAGTTGCGTGCAGCAGCAAACTTGGCAGGTTGATGTGGTAGAAGGGCCCTGCAGCAACATGATCCCCCAAGAGCTAGTAAGATCTGTAGAGAACATGATGATCACAGAGAATGAATGGCTGATCAGATGGGCTGGAATGCTGTTGATAGGAGGGCGATGGTAATGGCAACACATACCAGGTAGGCTTTGCTGCTACCCCTGTTTGGATCAAAGGGCACTTGACCCCACCAACATTGGCAATGGGATCAGTGCACAAGCAGTCATAGATGGTGTCGACACACAAACCTGTGTTCGTCTGACAGCTGGGAATGGTTGCGCTCCCATCTGGACACCTCCCACTCTGCTTCACTCCTGTATTGCTGCATTGCAAAGACGATCCTGCGAGGAATCGCCATCATTCAAAGCTGCGTTAAGTTTTGCATAAAGCTGTTGAAGGTGCCGCGCAAGTGTCTAATATTTACAAGAACTCACTTGCCTAGCGCTTTTCGCTCCTCTAGCTCCATGCGTTCTTGGTCATTCTCTGCCTTGCTGGCAGCTTTGCTCGATCTTTTGTGACCGGTACGACCGGTGGAATGATGGCTGTGGGGGCGAGGGTCGTGACTGTGCCCGCAACCCGACCCGCAGGCATGCTGGTGCATCAAGCTGTCTGTGCAGAGTGTCAACCCACTTTTGTTCTATTTCACGGACGCCGCGTCGCGGCTTCGCTAGCAAAGCATCCTCGCTTGCTGGTGCGTAATCCACAAAAACTGTGTGACACAATTTTCTGCGATTGTTCAGGTCGTAAGCTTGGTTTCAGAGCGCGCGCTCACGCTCGGATTCAGAACCTTCCACGCTCTGCGTCCCCGTGCTCAACCGTGTGGCTGATCATCTTCGTTGACCTGTTGACCTATCAGTCTTGAGTTTGCAGCTGCTGACATTGTAAAGCCTCACTAGACCCGGGACAACAAGCGCAATATGGCGAGTTTGCGTCAAGACGATCATCCTGCAGGCCTACCAGCAATTTCTGGGTTGAACGCGCTCGGCAGACAAGCACAGCAGTTTCGATGCCAAGTCGCGTCTGGACTGCAGCAGCACATTGACGGTGCAGTGCGTGCAGTAACTGAGCGCTTCCCCCACTTTCAGAATAGGTGAGCTGGCCTCTGCATGGCGACGAAAGGTAGACTGTGCGAGTGTGATCATACTACCAAGCTGCTAAAGTTCCCACTGCAGAAAACGGGGGTTTCAACTGCATGGACAATGCAAAACCACTCCCAGGCGTATTGTGCTGCCCAGTGGCCGCTTTGCTGCAGTCATTCCTGGTACGTACTGCACCTGGTATGCAAGCTGTTTAGCCCATGATAACAGAACACACGTCCACCATCTTTGTGTTGTTGCAGGCAACTCTATAGCTGAGCAGGTCATCACAACTGGATTGAGCCAGTTCCTGTGAGTTGTTAGGCTGCTGCTATTTCCTGTAGCCCCCTGACATCAACGACTCATCTCAGCCCCCTCTCATTTTCCATCTTCACGACGCAGGTCTCTGTACAACACAGCAATCATTGTGCGGCTTGTGCTGACCTGGTTCCCTAATCCCCCTCAATTCATTGCTGGACCTCTCAGGTGAGCCAAAGCGGCATAACTTACAGGTCTTGCAAATAAGCTGCAACCAGTAGTTACACGTTGTGGCAAGTTTTGGTGTTGACACCATACAGCAATAACCTGTGTTGTCGCAACTTCTTGTTTACGATACATACAGCAATACACTGTGTTGTTGCAAGTCCTTGTTTTTGATGCCATACAGCAATGCTTGTTGGGACTTGTGCATCCAGGTGCAGAATGCTGACGTGTTGTTTGCCTGCAGTACACTTTGTGACCCATATCTAAACCTGTTCAGAGGGATCATCCCACCATTGAATGGCACAATAGATCTATCACCAATTTTGGCATTCATCGCTCTAGATGTAGGTTTCCTCTCCTGCTTGTGCTGTTTGCCAGGCTGCAGAGCCTGGCGTGTGGCACAGGATGTGTCCTTATGCACGTTTTCAAATCTGTTGCAATGTCACCCTCGTTTACCTTGAAGATCTTGACACTTATGCAAACTGACTAATGAAGTGACAAAGGCCATCATCGTACCATTGATATACATGCATGTGTTTGGCCTTTCAGGTGTCAAGAGTCTTGAGGGCTACACATGTACATGTTCGCATTGATGTACAACAGCAGTGTTGACATGCCTGCCAGTCACACTGCATGAGGCTACATCACATGCTGAATTTTCCTTGTTGCATGCTAGTACATAAGTTTGCTGCTGTTTGACAGCAATGCACTTTAAGAAAGTTTGGTGTATTGTGCTGCAGCTATTTTCCAGTACAGCAGCAGCTCTCCCTGCTGAGGTGGGGCCAGATGGCAAGCTGCTGCAGCCAGCATCAACACCACCTTTTGCAATAGCTTCTAAGTCTGTGCTAGCATGGAGACGGCGTTTGGCAGCTCAGCGTAGCAGAAGGCAGCAGAGAAAGCAGTCTGAGCAGCAGTAGCATTTTTGACTTGGAGTGTGTGAGGCAGTGTATTCTGAACCAGTGAAGCAGTAGGTCAGACAAGGCGTTGATTTTTTTTAAAGTGGCTGTGAGGTGTGCAGTGGCTTTGACATGACATCACTGATTTCCAGACCGCAACAAAAATTGCGTTGATCAGATTGCGTCAAGCAGCTGTCTTTCAGTGCAAGTAGCTACTGCTTGCTGGCTGTCCAGGATTGTGGCATACCAGCAGGATGCTCAGTCTGCGAGCATGCAAGCATTTGCCCAGGCAAATTTAAATGCAGATTGTGTACTCTCTGCTTCAAATGTACATATTTGAACGCCAGAAACAGGTGTGTCAGGGATTGGACAAGGTCATCTTGTGAAGTGATGCATGGTGCACCGACGCTGAGGACAGCATGACCTTTGCAGGGATCACAGGACGTTCGCTTGGCATCTAGAACCATCTCGGTTCCAATCTATCAAGGGAACCATCTCGGTTCAAATCAACGCACGGTGGAACGCACAGCGTGAGTCAGGTTCTGGTCAAAGGCCCAAAGCGCAAACTTTCAATTTTTGTTCTTCCTGCCTTGCTTGTTCAGTTGCCTGAATCGCGCTTCGCATACAGCGTAGCAAGCCTATCATATAGCTTCTCATCATGGGAGTCACTGACAAGGTCAGGGGAGCAGCTGCTGCAGTACAGGACAAGGTCACTGGCGAGAAGCAGCATGCCGCAACTACTGCCAAGGTACAAACGTTGTTGCCCTACCAGCGCTGGTGGGGTCGGTGTCGTTTGCCTATGCGAATTTATTGAGCTGACAGCTCGCGTACTGTTACTGACGTACACGTTCATAAAACTGATCAGCAAACACGGTGACTTGCAGACCGACAAGGAGGCGCACAAGGCGAGTGAGGAGGCTCACGGGGACGCTACCAAGGGACACCTTTCGCAGGCACAAGGTCACGCCAAGGACGCTGCGAAACAGGCAGTAGGTGCTGGGGATGCAAAGAAGGAACAGGCTAAGGCAGGACACAAGGTAAAATTATAGTCTTGCCAGAGGTGTACTAACAATTAAGGAGGATTTTTTGACAAGTCTGTGTGTTCCACCAGGGGGCTGGGATTGAGCATGACGCCAACAAGGCAACTGCTGGAGGCCAGAAGGAAGGCGCAAAGGGCTCCTTGGCTGCTGTTAAGGTAAAGCTTCAGTTGTTACTTGATCCCTGAGGCGTGTATTGTGCTTCTGTGTAACAGGGTGGATAATATTATGACCTTCGCCCCGTTACATTCTGTGTCTGCGTCGTTTGACTAATATGTGTCATTCTGCAGGACAACATCTCTGCAGCAGCTGGCCATGCCAAGGAAAAGATGTCAAGCAAGACAGACAAGAACAAGGCTGAGGCACAGACATCTGCTTACAACACAAGGTCCAAGGCGGCCAACAAGCTAGACCCTGCCACTTGAAGCATGTGACTGTAGAGTTCTCAGCTTAAGCAGCTGCTGTATTACCATCTGTGCTCTTTTGCTATGTCGCTGAAGTTGACACTGCATTGCAAGTGCTGCTTTGCTATAAGTTGTCTTGTTTTGACTCCATGTTTTATCAAGAGTAGGTACATCAAGGAGCAATGCTGTACAAATCAATGCCTTGCTGAACGTGTGCTCAATTTGCCATTCAGATTATTTAAGCTCGCTGTTGCTGATGGGCTGAATGCTATCAAAAAGACACTTGAAGAACACAACAAAGACAATGATGTCATTTGCCCTGTCAGGCTTTGGGTAAAAGCTGAATGGCTACCAATGAATGGCTCAGGGTGACCTGATACTGTTTTTGCCTTTACATTTCGAGTGCTGACATGTATAAACCCCTCTTCTGGTCCTGCTCACTTTTGATTTGGAGGTGATGCAGCACCGAACCAATTTGGTCTACCTACGATCAATTGACATGCAACCAACTACAGCTTGAGCTGCACATAGTCTGTGACATGTGCAGCACTATGCATTGGTCTCTTTGTGGATGTGGAAGATGACAGGCTTACATGCCAGCGGTCAGTAGCATGACTGCTTCTGAAAGTTAGTTGCATCATGACAAAACCAAGCTTAAGTGAACTATGGCTGACACATAACATTGCATAAACATCCGTACATCCCGTAACACTGTCATTGGTCAGTAGAAGGGCTGAAGTCACAAACAAGAAAGCTGTCATGTGGTCATGCAACAGTGGGTACACATTACAGACCTACACAGGCACACAGCCACACGTCTCTGCATGCATTCAAGACAGCTGGTCAACATTGTGTTGATGCCTAGTCGTGGCCAGCCACGGTTCCCTTGTTGCCTTCTCTGTTCTTCCTGATGTTTGCTGCTGTCAAGTCACGCTTCTTCTCCAAGTTGGCAGCATCGATTGCCTTGAGTCTCTCAGAGAGAGGACCCTGTCTTGATTCCTCCAGTGAAATCTGCAGGACAGCCAGCATTTGCAGTTGTCATAAGCACTGATTGACCTACATACGACATGTTTTAAGTGTCCTCTGCACATGTCATGCACAAAGTCTGCATATTGCAAGCTGTCGATGTCAGCTTACATTAGTCAGCACAATGCAGTGCATGACTGTGCTGACCATGTCGGAGAATGTTGTATTGACTGGCAAGTAAAAATTCTGGCATGCCTTGCCCGCACCTATCTAGCCCCACAATTGTCATAATTCACAATGTGAGTAAAGAACACATGCAGAAAGGCAGGACAGTTGTCCACCACTGGCAACTTTCACAAGGTTGGACACAAGCAAAGTCTTGCCACCCTGATCCTGAGCATGAGATGCCTTAAGACTAGCCACACATTCTACAAGCCAAGCAACACAGCCATGAGAGCACAGTGCAGGTGAGATACAGAGTTCACACAAGTACGCACTTTAGTACTGATGTCGAGGAGTCATGTTGAAAATATGACATTTTGCTTCGATCAAAGATCAGAGAAACAACAGAAGGAAAGGATGCGCCTCTTGGCAATCTTACTGGGAGCCTGCTAAGGCAGCAGCCCAGAGTATGCTGATGAACAAAAAAGTATTGCATATGAGAAGTATATATATTGCCAAGCATCTGGCTTCGCCATGCAGATACTGAAGACAAGCTTTCAGACTGACGGTAACATTGATCTCTGGCACGTGAAGACACACAGCAAGCTACACAGAAGCCAAGCCAGATGCAAGAGAAGGCAAGCAAGTGGTACAAGACTCACCAGGCGGCCAGCATTGCCATGGGGGGTTGACTCCAGGCTGTCAGGGTGCTTCCTGGAAGGGCCATCACCGCCTACCTCAAACTCCTTGCTCAAGTGCAGCATGACTGTGGGTGGGTTTGTCCTGAAGCCTCCCTTGTGTGTGATGGGAGCCTTCACAATCACCTGCAAACCGCTTGACCACATGACATTAGTGATCATGCAGCCGAACTTACCATGGAGACAGTCGTTTACATTGCAGATATGTGAAGTCTGATGTTTCAGATGCTCATTTGAGCTATCAGCAATGTGGTACGTTTTGAAGAGCGAAGAATCATCAGCACAGGATCGTCATTTGCTACCAACTCCACTTGTTCCGAAGGCAGGGACTGCTAGCAGCCAGCCTGACTTTGCTTGTGAGCTTTGCCTTCAGGCATCAATGCTCTTCATTGCCGCTTTACATAGCGAAGCAAATTATGCATGTGTATTTGAGAGTTTGCAGCATCCAGGCGCAACAGGCACAGCAGAAGTGCATGTGGGAAGACTGCACACACTCACATTTTGCAAACTGCAAGCAAGCCTTGTGTTGCACCATTGTGCAATGTGCAGTATTGCTGAAGTCAGCTGCCACACATGACTGCTGCAGCAAAAGCCCTGAGTTTCTGCATTGTAGTATTTAGGGTTGAACTAACGAATCTCAGGCAGCCAAAACAATAATGAATCTCAGGCAGCCAAAACATGCGCACAGTCTGCCACTACATTTCAAGTGTCATACAACCTGTCCAGCAGCCACAGCAAGGAGTGATTTCATGCCACATGAGGTATACTGTGCTGGCCTTTTCATGTGCATTATCTGTCTTCTGTCTCTGAGAGAATGTAATAGTGCAGCAGCCTTCATGAACAAATGAGAGCAAAAGGCAATAGGCAAATGGCAAACTGCGAAAGGCAAAAAACTTGAAATGCACACCTTGTAGGGCTTGCGGATCCATTCCAAGGTACCGATTTCGCCTTCAATGTCATATGCAGCCTTTACAGTGTCTGCACCCTTCTTCTGAGAGATGGCCAAAATGGGTTGGGCATGCTGCGTCTGGAAATTGTACTTTAGGCTGGGCTCCAAGCTGAAACCATCCTTTTCCAAGGTCAGTGTTGCAATGCCCAACTGCTTAGCCACATTGTACCTGCATAGTGGCATGACATCATGGCAGTCCTTTGTGTAAATTGCGCGTTTCATGGTGCAAACCCAAACTCAGAGGTGTCTGGGGACGAGTATCAGGCCGATGTACATTGTGGAAATGTGTTGAGCATGACAAAGATGATGATGACATGCTGTTCTGAGGCAGGAGAGTGCAAAGGCAGATATGTAAGCTCCAAGATGTAGTACAAAACGCAGGATTCTGGCATTCTTGTGACTTTACTACATGAGGAGAACACAGTGTACAGGCACCTGGCTGAAGAAAGTTGGACGTCTGGACCGTGATGGGCATTGTACAAGGTATAGGTTGCAGGCGCACAAGCAGTTAGTTGGCTTGACAATGAGTGCAAACAGCCTTTGCTTACTTGCCAGACACCTTCTTCTGCGTGTCCAGCTTGTACACAGCTCCCACATCTACCTGTGACCCCTTCTCCGCCCACAAAAGCTCCAAGTCTAGTGCGCGTCCAGGTGAGTCAAACTTCTTCTTGTAAATTGTGCCGGCGCTTTTAAACTTGGTACCAAGATCAATTTGTGCCTTGCTTTCAAAGTCCTCTGCAGAGACCCGGAACACGAATGGAACGCCAGTTCAGCTTGTTATCAGCTTGGTGCATGCAGGCAGAAGTGCATGCAACAGGATTTCCCGTCAGGCGAAACGACCCAGGGCTGTGCAAGCTGAAACCCGAATGTGCACAAGCGGCAAATGCACAGCCAAAGACAGGCGGCCAGGATGTCACAACAGATGGCTGTCGTAAACACTCGGAGAGACGGATGGCTCACTCCAGTTTTGTTTTAGGCCAAGAGTAGTGCCGTTCAGCGTGTTGTCCTTGGCTGCTTTTGCCGTGGGTACGGTAAGAGTGAACTCGACATCCTTCACCGTTCGCTTCGCGCTTACTGTCAGACTTGGAAACGGTCCCGTTACCTTGCCGTCTTTGCCGAGCTCAGGAAACACCAGTATACCATTCGTCGTGAACTTGGTCTCAGGCATCGTGCTCCTGCTGGTCGTCTGTATAGCACAATCACGGCAAGCAAAGTTTGAGGTGTTCGATTATGGACGCAAGCGTATGCTGGCAGACCGATGACGGGGCTGCGCCTGAGTAAACTTTGACCTGAACTCTGATCGCATTGCAGATGCAGAGCCGAGACTCATGGACCAAGACGAGCGAGCCGCTCGAGTTTGCCCCTTGAGTCAATTCTCTCCCCGGATGAAGATGGAGCTTGGGCGTGATTGCAGCAGGCAGTGGGCAATGCGTCTGAATGGTCAGTGGCCGCCGGGTGGAGCATTCTTCAGGACAATTGACACGAGGCGCATTTTAACTCATGAACAGTGTGTCAGAGCCTTCTTTCGAGATAGGTTTTCTCTGGGCATGGGCATGAAGGCTTTTGCTTATGCACACACGGAGGTGGATGTTTGTTCTGTTACCTGCGAAAACCGTGGACTGATTGAGCAGGGCGCCCATGCAGGTGCATATGTGAGTATTTGGCTGTTTGTGAGTGCTTCACACTGTGTTCAGCCTGTGTTCAACCCTCATCATCTTTGCACCTACATTACCGCAATGATACAGCTGTGAATGATGGTGATCACAAAAAATGGCCAAAAAGGGCATTAAGAGCCTGGAAACATACCATGTGAATACCGGGTTGCCTGTCAAGACTGCAACAGCATGACGATTGTTCCAAATTTATGGCTGTTACGGTAAAAGCATCCCTCTTGCCCTTGGTGTGCTGTGGCACCACATACTGTTGTGAGCAGACTCATCTTTTGACATTGCCCACACTTATGCCCACACTCATTTGCAAGAAAGCGGTGCGGCAATCAAGAGAGCTTAGACCAAACTTCCATTAGAGTGGAGTACATGATTCAAGGTCCAAGTCATTGAGAAATATATGTTAGACAAGATGGGTATTGCTCATTGTCACAGGATGTTGTCACTGAGCTGTACTCTGCTTCAAGAGCCAGAGTACAACATCACAATATGAAACATCATTTGTTCAACAGCAGCCAGCAGAGACATGCCTGACCTGACCAAGTACATTCAACAGCAACCTACACAGCATATGTAGGGTCACTGTGACGTAGTCCTGATTATGGTCACCATCCAAAGCTGAAACTGCTCTGACCACCAGGCGTCTTTCTGCCGGAGGACTCGCCGTTGCTATGACTGTTGTTTGGAAGTGTGTTGTCACCAAAGCTGAGACTACTACCCCCACCAGGGGGCTTGCGCACACCCCCAATGGCGCTACGGGGTTGCTCATCTGTAGACGATCCAAACACAATGCTGCCAGACATCTCATTCTTCTTCAGGTCTGACACCTACACAATCCAGGCATGCATGTTTGGGCTTTACAGTATGGCAGTAGCTTGTGCTGCACAATGCATGCAAACCGTGTACTGTCTGCAGGTCACGCCTTTGTATCAAGCAGCAACTGTGCCCAGTTCAACTTCAAATCAGGCAACAGAGAAATGCCAAAGGATGATCTGCAGCAGCAACAACGATTGTGGCTGCTGCGTGTGCAGTGATGTACATTGGCAGACTTGCCACAGCAAGGCTGCTGCATGATGTGTATTGCGCTTGAGAGCATGCAGTCCAGAAGCAGCTGATGTCTGCAGCAGCAGCTGCAGACTCAAATGGCTGCTGTCATGTGGCATGCACGTGAGACATTGCGCACGCAATGTCAGAGTGCCTGACATAAACCAGTCGCATCTTGTGCATCAGTAACAGCACCACCTATGGCATGGGTGGCAAGCTGCCTATGCATGAGTTGGCAAAGATAAGAGTAAGCTGCAGATTATGGATGTACAGCAAGCAGCTCAAGGATTGACATCGCCTCATGCGCAGACCTGTGACAGTTGATGTCAGGCGAGTCCACAGAAAACGCGTCTGCTGCACAGGACCATGATTGTGACAGCATGCATGCCAGTTGATGCCAGGACAGAGTCTTTACCTGTGGAGCAGCAGCAGGGTCATCCTGGCCAAACACACTTGTGCTGTACAGGGCCCTTTTCTTGGCATCACTCAGGCCTGGAACAGCCCCTGCTGCATGCCCTGTGCCACTGCTGTCATCTGAAAAGATGTCACTGCCCTTGATGTCCTGTAACACACACATGAATGGGCACTGAAGAGTCCTTCCTGTTGTTGAATCCTTTTAAACTGCATGTGCTTGCTATTGCTGCAAGCAGAGGTTAGGCACAGAAGCAAGTCTATCCTTCACCCCATAGAACGAAAGTCTACAGCCGCTGGTTGCTGATGCAGGACAAAATGTAAGCACGACTGCTGCTAGTATACGTTGCTAGATCATTGCTTGCATTGCAATGAGGCAATGCTTGCATGGACAGCACAGGCCCGCATGGTGTAAAATACTCAGATACAAAGTGTGCACACTTGGGTTTACCTACAGCAAACTGTACTGTTAGTAACATCACAATTGAGCCTTAGTGTAGACTGTAAGCACAGTGTGCTAGTGAGACTGTATACCTGCAATTTCCTCTGGTTGACTTCTCTGGTCTGTAGGGCATCTGGCTCTGCAAAGATGTTGCTGCCTCCCTGGTTTCTGAGCTGCGCTTGTTCGTTAGCTGCACGACTGCAGCACAGAACATAATTGTAAGCAAGCTGAAGATGTTGTGGGCAACCTCAGCAGAGACGGACAGAATCAAAAGTGCAAGGCGCCAAGAAGTTCTGGGTGCTAGAACAGGCTGCTTGAAGGTGCAAAGACATGCTGAGCGGTTAGCAAAAAGCTGCTGTCTCACCTGCGATGCCCAGTGGTGTCTGCTACCTGCAAGATAATGCATACCATGATCAGCTGGAGACAATGCAGCGGGCAATGCAGCAATGCCATGAAACAAGACTCAACTATGACCAAGACAAAAACGTATTGTGTCGAGAGTGGGTGTCCTGTTCCTGACTACCAACAGCTACTGAGCCAATAAAAGACGCTAGACACTGGCATACCTTAGACTTCATGCCAGCTGCAGGCCTTCCTCCGGACTCAAAAGCAGAGTCTGGCCTCTGCGCCTTCTGGTTCTCTTTACTGTCATTGCGAGACCTGGACGAAGATTTCACAATCACCTTCTCAGATTCACACCTTGGATCATAGGGCAGCCTAACGTATCTTCAACAAGTCTTCACAAGCTTGACGGAATTGCAGCTTCCGGTAAGTTGATCACAAACAAGGATGCAGAGAGCCTCCTACCCATCGCCAAAGCCCAAGCTTGTGGAGCCACCTCCTGAGTTCCCTCCTTTGTACCTGCCCTTGCCGGCTGTCTTCAAACTGCCATCTGCGTTGTACATCTTGCACAGGAGGTCAGGAGCAGTTCAACAGTGATCGATAAGCGCAAGATGAGGGTGGGCGAATGTCACACCAGACCGTTTGCCTGAAAAGTTAAACGGCCTGACTCGCAGCTCAGCACGTGGCGTAGGTGGCGTTTGTAGCAGAGGCGAGAAAGGAAGCTAATCATGGAGAGGACGCGGCGAGGAGTGACAGAGTGCAGTAGGAACTGAACTGCACAAGCAACTGAGCAGGAAGAAACGTTTGATTGGGCATCAGAGCAGATCGAATCCGATAAGCACAAGTGCCCTGGATGTTGTTTCGAGCGTCTCTACTAATACAGCCAGGGCGACAAGCAACGTGTCAAGGATGTCATAGAAGCAGCATATGACATGTTGCAAGAGCTGGACATCTCGAAGCTAAATGGCTCCAAGGCAGACGCTCTGGCAGAATACGAGAAGCAAGTACGGAAACTCACAAGAGAGCGCGAGACCAAGGAAAGCACGATTCTGCTCGCAGTCTGTTCCACATTATTCTGGCTCATCATCCAAATATTGTCCAGACACCGTCATCTGAGTGGTTTGTCTGACCGATTTCCGCTTGTTCAGAACAGAGATCGCAGTTCTGTCTTAGGTTTAAAGGTTCATGACAGGCAATTGGGATGTGACTGTAGCATCAGGATTTCTCTTGTAAATACCAAAATAAAACAAACTCTACGTTATACAGCCAGGGCGACAAGCGAGTGTCAAGGATGTCATAGGACAGCATATGATATGTTGCAAGAGCTGGACATCTCGAAGCTAAATGGCTCCAAGGCAGACGTACAGTTGTATCCGAGGATCATTCATGCACTTAGGATCATTCATGCACGCCGATAAAGAACGTTCATTACATACTTGTATGTCAAGCTCAGTCTGATTTTAGCCAGATCATCCAGCTTTAGCCAGACAATTTCCATCAATGGCGCCGGGAGATCCACAAACCCAGTGTCAGACATTGCCTGCATGAGAAACTCTCCTTTATGCTGTTCATTTCGTCAACACTTTCACTTGACCTCTGAGTTCAGCTACTTCTACGCGCAGTTGATTGACCTCCTTACGTTCAGTCCGTATCTCAGCTATGAATCCATCAAGTTTGCCGTCGAGTTGCTTGATCTGTTCTGCGAGTTTTCCATCGACTTGTTTGATTTGTTCTTCCAGAGACCTACTGTTCGCATGCAACGAAGCAAACTGTTGAAAAACGGCGAACAGACTGCCCAGCACAGTGAGGATGCTGACAGAAATCGCAAGAACAGCAGCCACGGCCATAGCGATATCGATTTTTCGAGACTCTTCTTTCTTCTTGCTGTATCTCATACAACACCGCTGTGTGCATCGTCTATGGACAGGAAGTCTAGCGTGTCTTGTGAACCCCGGATGAGCTTTCTGTGTCAATCGTGAACGCAGCCTGTGTACTGAGGGGAAGACAGGAAGCTGCAGAACGAGGATTTGCGTGGCCAGTGGTCTCATGTTACACCTTCGACACGGAGAAGCCGCTGTGTCAATCGATAATTGAGAGTGTGACGAAAGCAAACCGATTGTTACACGGAAATTCGGGATTCCCTGAAATCCGGAATTCACGTACTGAGTTTACCGAAATCCGGAATATCTGTGGGGCCTCACCTAAATTCCGGATTCCAGTACCCTTTTCACCAGAATCCGGAA
>JAABUP010000223.1_pt1 | contig 127164 bp, 186 predicted proteins | sample 5559201 | NCBI WGS metagenome assembly JAABUP01 (sample SAMN10711887, study PRJNA513373) | rock metagenome | isolation source: Antarctica rocks | place: Antarctica | reverse complement strand
AAGGAAGTGCACTAGCTGCCTCAAACTGCTTCCGAACTTGTGCCACCCGGCCTCCAGCGGACCTGGAAGCCTTGCTGGCGCGGCCATGACTGCCCGCGCTGTCCGCGTCGCTCATTGCGCCGTTTTGCAAGCTGCATGACAGACAGAAGTCACATGCATGCTGGTCTCGGAGCCACTCAAACACGAAGCGACCGTTGACCACAGTTGGCACGCTGCATAGTTCTGCTGCTGATGTCTGAACACGCCGTTGTCTGAACACTTTCTGACACCTGCTGACGCTTATGTCAATTGGCGGCAGTCTCAAAGCATTTTGCAGCAGAGAAACCGCAACCGTTCTGCTGCAACTCTGCCTGTGGAGCGAGCTCGGGGTTCTTACTCGCATTTACCTGGACAGGCTCTTCAACGACGGCTGTGATGATGGTTGGGGGCTTTTCTTGACATCCGACAAGACGGCAGCCAAGCAGTATGGCGCAGAGTTTTTTGACCTGCCTGCCAACATGCTGGGCTGTTTCGTTATGGGCCTTCTCTCGACAGGAGCCGTGCTGGGTCTCAAAAGCAAGAAGAGCTTAGCCATACTGCCAGCTTCTCATCACTTCCAAGACGAGACGGAACTGCAAGTAGGTCTGCGAACGGGCTACTGTGGCAGCTTGACGACTTTTGCCTCTTGGGAGCTTTCTCTTCTCCAGCTGTTGATTGGGAGCAAGGGTGGGGACGGCGGACAGTGGCAACAATGGCTGTGGGGCTACATCATTGGCTTTGAACTGGCCTTTGCCTCCCACCTGATCGGCGAGCATGCTGCGTTGGGCATCCACAGATGGCTTCTGCCAGAGGGGTCACAGGAACCTGAGACAGAAGTCACAGAGCTTGAAAGACCCACAGAGCCTCAAGAGGAGGGGGAAGATTTGTATGGCAGTGATGAGCTGAGAGACACACTTGATGACAATCACAACCCTCAGCAACACAATAGATCAGAGACCAGGCAGGATAGAAACAGAGACGGCAAAGTTGAAATGACTGATTTGGAAAGACCTACAGATGCTGCTGAGGAAGCAGAAGATCTGTATGGCACTGCTGATTCACACCAGGTGCTGACAGCCAGCAGAAGTCAGCAGACTGGCACTGGTTCACAGCCTAGGGCAGATGGACAAAACGGAACACATCCTAGACATAGGGCACATGCGTCTCCTGCAAAGGCTGCCCATCAAGCAATAACTCCAAACAACAAAAGCAAACAGCCTGGGTTGAGTGCTAGGTTACCTTTGACAACACTCTTTTGTGCTCTGTTGTGTATTGTGCTGACGGTCTTATGGATTGTGTTAGCCATAGTAGACAGCGAGAGGAAGCATTCAGGTAGACGGCAGCAATGGTTTGCACTGCTTTTTGCTTTGGGTGTGTTTTGAGGTGGCTCTTGTCTAGACTGAACACCAAGGAGTACCGCATTCTGCCCTGGTTTCCATTTGGCACATTTGCAGCCAACATGATAGCCTGCTGTATTGACTTCATTATTGGGGGTCTTACCAACAGGTATAGCTTAGGGTACTGGCCGATGGTCATTCTGCCAGCGATCAGGGTCGGCTATGCGGGGTCATTGAGTACTGTTTCCACATTCATTGCTGAGGTAGGAAACAAAATCTGGCAATGCTCATGTGTGCCTTTGTCAATACAGCTTGCTTTGCAGCTTACCCCAACCTTCCAGCATGATTGTGCTGTATGTATTATATGTCCATCATGCTGCTGCTACATGACACTCACTTGTGTAATCATGGTCACATTCTTGCTCCCCAAAACGTTGGTCTTGTCAGTGCTTCTGGTGTGAATCCTGAAGAGTTATTGTCTTGCTGCAGGTGAGAGCTCAGCTGCAAGGGTGGCCTGAGAAAGTGCATGGTTACTTGTATCCTTTCATCACAATTGCAACAGGCAATGTTCTCGGGATTGCTCTGTATGGCTGGAGCGTGTGGAGAACGCTTTGACTGTGTACAGCTATGAGTGAAAAGTTCTGGACAGCTTGTATTTGAACATTTTGACATTTCTTGAATTAACGTTGTATGCACTGCTGTGTTCAATATTTCGTGCATTTGATTGGTCTTGGCAATCACGTATGTGCCTTAACTTCGTTGTCACATTCTGCCGTTGCAAGCCCCCACTCCCTGCATTTTGGGATGCTGGCAAGTCAATTTGTGACTGTGTATTCATATGGAACGGTCAATTATGGGAGAAATGTGGATCAGGTCCCAAACGCAGCTACACTAGTCAATAATAATTCAATCTTCAGCATTATATATAAATACAAGTGAAGCCTACTTAGGCAAACTGCACCTGTCGTCACCCTGTGAACCAGAGCCTGGTCTGCCTACACATACCGGTGCACTGGACTACTACATTGACAGCAAGCACTTGTAACAGTAACATCATGCAACAGCCCAAGAACATGTGTGTATCATTTGCTAGCCTCTGCCACAACCCCAGCTCTGCTGACAGCCATAAAAACGCGCAGCATCTCATCTGTTCAAGCTGAAAGAGGAGCTTGCATCACTGTGTACTTGCACCTGCATCACCCATAAAGGCATATGATGTCAGCAACTTGGCTGCTGTCTGCTACAATGCATGCAGGGACAGAGTGCATCAAGAAAGAGCATGCACTGGCACTGAGCATGTGCTACTTCATTGTGGAACCTGAGACTTGCAACATTGTTTTTATGGCAGCAAAGAGCAGGTATACGGCATTTGAGTGTCAAGAAGTGCTTTTGGACGCATGCTAACATCAATGAAGTAACAAACGCTCAAGCCTGTCACTTCCTGACAGAATAAAGCTTACGTGTTTGGTGTTGACCCCCAAAATGTGCTCAGCTTAGACACATCCTGACACTCAACTTTTTTGCCATGGTGTCATGCTTTACCTCCTTTTTGCTGATTGTTTGCTGCCATAGAGACAATGCAGCAATGACCATGTTCCACAAAGAATAACACAGGTGCATAAGTGGAGCGTATTAGGACCACGACAGAGGTTAAGCTGTCACATAATAGATGCAAAGCATGAATGGGACAAATATGCTACCTGCGGTGGTGATACTGTGCCCTTGCGCTCTAGCGTCCCTGCCTGTCCCTGCACCGGACCATGCACATGAAGACCGGAGTAGCATATTTGGTAGCATTGAGAGGCAGACAGAAGCCGGCCAGACAGCCGTACAGACAAACAGAGCATGCTTACTGCCTTGCAAGCTGCAATGACTCACGTGAAGCTTGATCTCTCAGCAGAAAATCTACACTACTGTTCACATCTTGCACTTTGACAGATTTATTCCTGGGCAACTTTACCCCTAGCATATCAAGCGTACATGATGTGCCAACCACAAGGACTTTGTGTCATGACAAATTACAGTGGCATGATCAGCGAAGACGTACAGAGGGTTCAGGATGGCATTTGTCATAGCAGATCTCCATGAAGCACACAATTGCAGAACCAATATTGCAGCTAAGCTCTCATCACAGAATGAGACCACAAAATGTATTTTTTTGGACATCATAACTGTCTTTAATTTGACGGACATCATGACTGTGTCTGGTCTGACGAAAGCAAAATCATATTTACCTTCATGGCTGTTTGCTTGGGGGCCTTGCGAGGCAGGCTGCCGGTGTCCAGCTGAGCCTTAACCTGCAGCCCCTCTAGAGCATGCTGCAGCAGGTCATCTAGCACTGCAATGCTGTCCTGCACCCACATGTGCTTTGTCACAGCATGCCCACACAATCTGCCACGGAATTTCCATGAAGTTACTGGGAGCAGTCATTGAGCATGGGTGACTCTTTGCAATCTAGTGTAGGGTCCTTATTTGGCAAAGCATGTCACACGCCTGTCCCTACAAATGCAATGGATGTGAGATGGCGAACCAGGACTTCACAGTAGACATAAAACCTCAAACAGGATTTGAGGTTGACACAGCTTTCTGCACATTCTGTGCTAATCATCTGCACCATTGGAATCTGAGCAATGATGCATCAAAACATACAGAATATTGCCCGCTAGCCACTCGCATGCTGTGCCTGACAGCTAGCTTGATGTACTCTTTGTCAAAACAGGGAAGACCACACCTTTTGCCATTGATTAGAGGAAAGCCCAAGGATGAGATACCTTGGGCTTCCTGTAACTCTTTGTCGACATAGTCATTAATCACAGGCTGCTGTCTTGCCCCTATAGATAAAGCCCAAACCAAAGCCTTACCTTCTGCTGGGAGGTTGCAGGCTCAGCCTGAGGCACTATCAATCGAGTGACATCTGAAGCTGCAGGGCTCCAGGTCCTGCCTGAGGGCCCAGGTGACAGCTGGTGAGCAGCCCCATTCCTGAAGGTTGGGCTCTCAAACTGATAAGCACTGGTCGGCGACCAGGCCTGCTCCTGAGAGCCTGCATTCCCCCCTGTGGGCCCAGGGTTTGGCCTCACCTGCCCTGTGGGTGCTGAGTATGCTGCTGGGGCAGCACCAGACTGCCCTGAGGGCATTGCCAGGTTTTGAGGCACCTGAGCAAATGACTGCTGCTGTTGCTGCTGCTGCTGCGGTGGCTGCTGATATGACTGATAGCCTGGATGCTGCTGGTGCTGGTAGCCTGCATGCAGATGCTGCTGCTGCTGCAGGCCTTGCCCTTGCTGCAGGCCTTGCCCTTGCTGCTGCATGCCCTGCTGCTGCTGATGCGTCACCCCGTATTGATGCTGCTGGGGTTGGGGTGGGGGAGGGGTGAAGCCGGGGGGCGCTGGGGTGAACCATTGGCCCTGGAAGAAGATGGGCTGGCTGGGCTGCCGCGCTGGTTGCCCCACATCACCGCTACCAACACCATTCAAACCAGCATTGCTCCCAGTGCCCACAATGGGGTTCCTAGGCTGCTGCTGTGACCCATACTGACTGCCGCTAGAACTGGCGTGTGCCATCTGCGGCTGAGGGTATACAGCATGCTGCTGTGCGTCATACTTGTGGCTTCTGCCAGAGGTACTGGCATCAGCCATGTGTGGCTGGGGATAGCTATGCTGCATGGAGAATGGATCAGCAGGGTTGGGGATCATGACATCTGGATTCATGACTAACTCCTCAAGACCGCCCATGTCCATGTCTGTGTTGACAGCCATGTCTTTGGAGGGGGAGGTTTGGGGTTGGGGTGCTGGGGTCGGGGCAGCAGCAGGGACCTGTGTAGGCTTTTGAGGCTGAGGGCCTAACTGCCTTGTGACCTACACACAGACATGCACACAGACATCACTCCTTTGCGGCTATCCAGATACACACATGCTGCGGACAAAAGAAAAGAGCATTCATACATAACACATAGCGTTGCTGCCATGGTCCATTTGCTCAACCTCAGTCAAACAGGCGTGTGCTGTCTCAGCTCCTACAAAACACTATGTTCAACTCTATCCACGTGCAGGAGCAACAAAAGCACTGCTGAAGCTGACCTGAGGAGGGGGTGGCAACAGTGGGAAGCTGGACCGCTGTCTGCTTACAGCTGGTGCAGCAGCGTTAGCTGCAGAAGCAGGGCCCTTGCTACTGGCAGCATTGGACACAGCAGCATTGCCTGCTGGAACGTTGCTGCTAGCAGTGTCAAAGACAGACGGTGCATTGGATGATTGCCGGCGAGGTGTTGTGGGCAACTGAAAGGTTGACTCTGCCCCAAAGTCCATCAAGTCAATCAGCAGCGCAGGGGACTCGGCATTGACACTGATCGGCTGCCTTGACTGCGGCAGCCGGTGGCTCTGCAACCTGCCTGGAGTGATGCTGCCAATGACTGGACCATCTAGCAGCTGATCAATGGGTACCCCACTCTCTTGAGGGGTCAGGCTACCCCAGAACCCACCTGCCTCTAGCCTGCCAGCAGAGGGGTCAGACGCCAGCTGTGGCACAGCACCAGGGGAGGTGGCAGCGCTGGCTGAGGCCCCAGGCTTTTGCCTGGCCACCCCTGCTGGGCTGCTGTCAGCTGTGGTGGCAGGGGCTGGCTGGTCAGCCAATGCTGGCGGCCATGCGCCCTCTGCAAATTCCTTGTTACAGTACTTACGGCGGATGAAAGGCTCCAGATCTGAGCTCTCATAGTGAGGCTTCTGACCAGGACCAAGCTTGGCTTCCCAGTAGCTGTTGGCAGCTGCATTGCCAGTAGCTGCCATGAAGCTGACTTGCTGTGGTAGCCATGTATCCAGTGTGCATGACCTCACCTGCAACAGTTGGGCAATGCTTGCACAAAGGCAGCCTAGTCACACAACTGTCATCATGCTAGCTTGCTTGGCACACCTCAACTGCATGACGAGATAACACTTGAGAACAAGCATGCCATGAGATACACGACATAGACAGTGCTCTGCAGTATGTTGTCAGCAGGCAGCCAGCTCCGGGCTGCCGCCTCAGGAGGGTCCCATTATGATCGCTGAAAAACGTGAAATTTTCTCATCTTTTCTCAGCAGGCAGCCTGACAGTCGAAACTCACAGACAGACATTTGTCTGAACTGCAGCTGCCTATAGATGCAAAATACGATTGCTGGGCTGTGGCCTACGGTCTCAGATCCAGGCTGCCGTCTCAGGAGCCTCCCAAGACAATTGCTATCAGACATACACTATTCTTGTTGCTTCTTTCAAGATGTGGTTGCACATGCCTTGGAGATGTGCACGCCCATTCCAATTGCTTTCAGGCATACACTAGTCTTTTTGCTTCTTTCAAGATTTTATTGCACGTGCCTTGGAGACGTGCACGCCCAGGCCACGGTGGATGCCAGCACAGCGCATGCAGATGAAGACACCAGTGTTGATGGAGGCCCAGCTTGCACGGGAGGCGCCCCCGCCCCCCACACAATCTGCACACTGCTTGTTGTGAGGCAAGTCCAGCAGCTTCTTCAGGGCTGCTAGCTGCTGCTTGTTCTCCTCCATGGTCACCCCTTTCATCTCACCGGCGTTCCTGTCACCACAATAGGCATGTGAGATCAAAGCTAAGCTGGATCAGTGCTAGATCAAAGCTAGACACAGTAGACCAAAGCTGGATCGTTGTACGACTGGCCAAAGCATGTTCACTTGTGCGCTTGACAACAGTCAGATACAGGACTGCTTGGTCTCATGCAGACTTGGTCGAGGGCCACTAAAGCGAAGCATGCAAGTGCTGTTGCTTTGACGGCACAGATTTCATGAGTACAATATGTGTTTGCAGCACAGCTTGTGACAGCAATTGGGAAGCTGAGCCTGCATACCAGCAATGCAAACCTGCCACCCAAAACAGGCGCAGAAGCTGCATACACAAACACATCCTGAAATGACAAAGGGAAGATGTTGGCAGACCTTGCAGAAGATGCAGCACTTGTTGATGCTCCATAGCCAGAGTTGTATCTGGACCTTGCCTCCTGCTCATGAGCGCCCTGCATAGTGCAGACCATGAACTGTCATACAAGTACACATAGAGACTTCTCTGAGGCCTGCACCAGCTTGTAGTGGGCATGTGATCCCTACAAAACATAGGGTTGGGCAGGACAGTACCCCGACTTAGCTGAGATGGTGCATGCGCAAACACATGGAGCAACACCGATGCCAAAGGGTGACGTGCCACTAAGTGCATCACATCACTGTGTCATTGTGCTGAAGCTACAGCAAATGTGCTTTCGTGAACTTTATCTGGGGGCTTTCGTGAACTTTATCTGGGGAAACTAGTTATCACAGCTGCATGGCTGACAAGGCAGCACCTGATCAGGTAGTGCACAAGAGGCACAGCAGATGTTATTGGTGGGCACAAGTGTCAAGATTACCTGCTGTCTGCTGTGCGAAGCATTGGCAGATGAGTAGGGTCCATCCATGGAGTCTGCTGAGTGCGTCCGTTGAACAGCCCCATTGCTCAGCTGCTCTCTTGAGAAACCCTTGTACACTTGTCGTTTGTTTGCAAATGCAGCCCTTTCTTGCTCCAGGCGCGCTGTGTCCTTGAGCAGCACTGAGATTGCTAAAGCCCTGCATGCAGCGCGCTGTGTGGGTAGAGCACTCATTGTGTGGGCAAAGCACACATTGTGTGCGCATGCAGCGCATTGTGTGGGCAAAGCATTCATTGGGTGGGCATGCAATGCCTTGTGTGGGCACAACATTTTGCATGGGTCTTGTTTGATACGGTCTGGTCAAGTTTACCCTGGCTTGGGTGCCCCAGGGGGGATCAGCAACTATGCTCTAGATGCTAGGGAAAATGGTTGACAGAATGGAGGCCAGCACAACAATTGCAGAGCTGTTTCAGGCCAGTGACGAGCTTGCTTAAGCAAGGCTGTATGGAGATTGTCAAGCTTATGCATATTCATCAACTGCTTGACTGTACTGCATAGATTGTGATTGATCCCCATCGTAGTTGCCAAAGCCAAAGACATTGAGTCCGCATGAGCAGCTCAAGTACAATGTGCAAGTTAGAGTTGCTGATGTTGGCTTGTACCTGTGTCGCACATTGACACCATGGTCACGCCCATCTGGCGAGGTGTACTCAAACACCTGCAGATCTTCAAGCCTCACTTTGAGGTTTTGTGCATTCTCCACACACTGATCGCTCCCTCTTTTGATCAGGAATTCCAGGACTGTGAGTGCCTGCATGCAATATTGAATTGCTTTGGTGTGAGCCCATGCCGGCAGACCTTGGCTGCATGAGCAGTTTGCAAGGTTAGTCTACACAAGCATGCTGCAGGAGACACAGCAAGAGCACCTTGTAGACATTTCTCCATTTCATGTTTGGATACCCCAGACGGAACTCAATTACAGCCTGCACAAATTGACAGATCTGCAGTGAGTGCCAGATCATATAGCAGAACATTGACAGCCTCGACTGAGCTTTGAGAACACCACTGCCATTTTAGGAATTGGGAGCACTGGCAGCTCTGCATTCATGCAATGGACTGAGAACAGCAACATTGAAGCATCATCTTACGTAAATGATTTCGCAGCCTGCACCATCAAATGATGCATCTGCCAATTCATTCAGTAGAGTGCCTGTTGGACCCCTGTAACCATCACGCAACTCAAAGACCATACACTGATGCAGCGGTGGAGATATATCATCGTGGCAATACAACATGGTGTGCACGCGTTGCTTACCAAGCTTCATTGCGAGTGGCCTCTCTTGTTTTGCGTTCCAGAGCAGTGAAAGGGTGAAACCTGCCGTTCTTGATGGCAGTGATATAGTCTCGTAACCAAGCGATGCTATCTTTTGTTTGTTCCATGGCGTACTCCTTGAATGCAACCGGCCTGTTGTTCCTCAACGCCAGAGCCATTTTGCTTGGCTTGACCGGCTTTGACCAAAGCTTGACCTAGCGGGGAAGCAATACGCCGGACGGTTTTTCACACTTGATAGATGGGTGCGATGCTGACAAAATACTTTAATGATGATAAAATGACATTATACGCCGTCGAATAGCTGCAGGAAGGCCCTGCAGAGTCGACAAGCTTCCGAGGCTTTGACTCTGTTGCAGGACAGCTGGCAATCGATTCCTAGCATTGCATTTTTCCCCATCCTTAAAGATAAATTTAATACTTTGCCTTTCAAATGTGACCAAATTAGGCAACTAGGCTTCTGATCGCCATAGTCAAACTTCACATTGCTGCAAATGTCAGATCATCAGGCAAGCGACTGTGTGTCAGCGCTATGTGCCGTACTTGTGCTCTCACAAGCTGAGTGGTTTCAATGCAATGGAATCGATAAGGGCTGCACGTTTGTTCACAAAACGGCCGTCTGTGGACCACATCATACTCTGATCGGTCGAAGCAACAGCGCGGTCCAGCAAACGCTGTCATGTCCTACAAGGTCTTTGTAGCAGCTCATTGACACCCTCTGTAGTCAGGCTGAGGTCTTGAAAATTACCAGGCAAGAAGGCTTTGTGTGTCACGAGTCGCTTGACCACTATGACTCAAAGCGCGCAGCCAGCTGATCAGGTGAAGGGTCTGCTGCAAGGAGGCATGCAGGGACAGAGGTCAAAGGTGCTTCCTGCACTCTACACTTGACGCGTTTGTCTAATGTTGTATGCTGCCTTCTACCTGAAGCCAGCGCAAGCTGGTACTGGTGAATAACAAGCACAATCCACTTGAATCTCATGTCCAGGCATGCTTGCTGCTTTGCATACAGGAGCAACGGCAGCAGAGCATGGCTGGCTATGCAGCTGAGCTACAAGCACAGATAGCTGAGAAGCAAAGTCGCAAGCGCATGGAGAGACAGGAAAGCTTGCGCCAATCTCAAGACCTCTTGGCTCAGCGCATGGCAAGGCCATCTGGACTGGTATGCTGCAACCTCCTGGCACCAGTCTCTGACATTGATGCGCGATCACATTGTTCATGCTCCAGCTTCAAAACAGCATGATCCCTGCCCTACTGTGCTGGAGGCGATGATCTGACCATGCCTTGCTCTGTACTGCAGGTTGAAGGGGCTGCAAACCAGCAGAACAGACCACCAGTGCAGACTCAAACACCCAGAGCCATGCTGTCACCATCACACCCCACGTCTCAGCCAAACCGAGAGACTTATCCATCTGCCATGCAGTACCCTGCTTCAGCAACCCCCAACTCCAATGACCAGTACAGGCCCACTGAGGCGTCCTACAGCAGAAGTTCTGCCTTGCCAGACTATACCCAGACTTCTAGGCAGCAGGCAGCACCTCAACAAGCAGCATCATCACAGCCTGCTGCCCCACTCTACAATTACCAGCCTCCTGCTGATGCAGACTCACAAAGAGGGTATGGTCCGCCCCTGGAGTATGGCAAGGGTGGCCCTGATGCTGGCAGGGGCTACCCTGATAACAGCAGGGCATACGAGGATGCCAGGCCTGCTGCAGCTGCCGGAAGGCAGGACTATGCCACCTCCAATGCCCAGCCTTTGTCGCCACAGTCTCCCTCAGCAGCAGAAGCCAAAAAGGCTGCCTACCGGTACTGTCCTTGCTTGTTGTCATGCGCACAGTGGACATTATCAAGCATGTACTCCTTTTGCTTGCTCTAAATGATGTCTTGTAGGTATCTTGTGCAATAAGAAGCCGCATGTTGGAAGCTTCTTCTGCCTGATACAGAAGCCTGTCAATTGCCGGCAAAGTACTGTCAGCAGCACCATATTCAGTGCCTGGGCAATTTGATCATCTTATGCTGTACATAGGTTATGATGTTCACACTGTATGAGCAGCTAGTTGGTTGCTAGCATGCTTGACTCAGCACGCATGAACAGACGCAATACATCACAACTAACTGTGATATTATGAAATGCACTAGGCTACATCCCAGCTTAATCATTGCAAGACTGTGCCACAGTGAGTCACTCTTAGTTGAGCAGCATCGCAGGGCAGAGCTGGAAGCCCAGATGAAGGCTCGGGAGGAGGCCAAGAAGAAGGAAAAGGCAGACCGGCTCCAGGAGGACCTCAAGGTGCACAGAGAGGCTGCTAGGTACGACCCCTGGGGCCGGGGAGGGGGCGGCGCCCCTCACCAGTCACCCACTGGTCAGCCAATTAGTGACCTTCATCAGGTAGCCACGATGTCACATGCTAAGTTGCCATCGCTGCTGTAATGCATGACAGGCAGAGCAAACTCTGTTGATTTTTATGCTGTGTCACTTGAGCAAAGCGCCATTTGTACCAACTGCATGACCATATGCAGACCAAAGCGCACGGAACGAAAGCTGTCGAACTGCATTATGGAAGCGACAGGGCTACCTGTGGCTGCTGCTCATTGTTTGCTTGCACAGCTGACCCTCCATCTACCCACTGATTGGATCTAGCTGACGCCTCTAGAGTACCTTGAATATTGATCCTCTGCAGATGCATGGTCAGTCACAGCAGCAAGCGCCACGTCAGAATGCAGCCCTACAGCAGCGATCGAGTGAGTTTTATGCCAACTATGACCAGTACAACAGGCAGCCTGTTCCTCAACAAAACCCACCCAGCGGATATCAGCAGGACCCATATGCCAACCCCCAGAGACAGCTGTCAGACCCCGGGTTGTACCAACCTCCACCAGGGCATCAGCGGCCAGCAGCCCCTGGCGATAGGGCAGGGCCATACCCAGACAGAGGGGGTCCCAGTGACCAGCAATACAGTGGGGGATCTTATGGGCAGCCACCCACAGGCAGAAGGGGCCCAGAGCCTTCTGGGAACGCCCAACAAAGCATGCCAAATGATGGGCAGGGACCAGAATTTGGCATGGGTCGAAGAGGAGCTGGTGAGTATGGGCGGGGCCAAGGAGCAAACCTTAGCAGGGGTCAGACGCCACCCGCGGCTCAGGGCACAGGGGCTGCTTCTGTGCTTGGGCTAGGGCAAAACAAGCTTCCACAGAGAGCAGAGGTGAGGGTTCCAAATCACTCATTCGAGGGGCATATCTGTTATTGCTTGCTCTGATCTGATGCTCTGTATGTTGCTAAACTTTGCGCTGCAGAACCTGTTTGGCAAAACGGTACAAGGGGCATGTGTCTGGGCACCTGACGCTGCTGATTTGAGTCGCCACTCTGTTACCTTGTGGTTGACAAGTAAGAAAGTCACTTCCTTAGCAAATCATGCAACATATTTGTGGCAAAGGCTTGTATACATCAGTGGGCTGCTGTGCTATGTGTCAAAGCAACACTTGATTCAGCTGTTGCAACAGTGAATCACAGGTGAATTCAGGGAGCAAATTAGCCATTGTGATGGTCAGCTAAACAAGTATGTAATGAGCGTCGTTGCGATGGTTGCAGGTGTATTTCAGGAGCGATAAGGCAAACATGCAGCCGGAAGAGATTGCTGCAAAGCAGCAGCAGGCATCTGAGCTGCAGGATGAGCTCAAGAAACAGATTGAGGCCAAGAAGCGCGTCAAGGTACACATCTTTTGGCAAAAGGCATGACTTGTAACATGAATGAGACAAAAACTAACCAAAGAACAGGCTTTCCTGCTCTGACACTGCACCTGACCTTCTGAAGGGTGACAGTCTGTGGTAGCCTTGCAGTGACTCTGATCTACTTCAAACTGTGCCAAGATAGGATACTCAGCATACGCCATCTATCAAATGCGCATTGCCTCCCCTCAACTCACCCCTAGGTCAGCATGCAACATCGTCAGTCAATGGACGCAACAGAGAGAGAGAGAGAGAGATTACAATGCTTACAGTACGCAGTTCTGCCTGTTGGTAGCGCTGAAACACAAGAGAAGACATCATACAGCAGGCAGGCTACAATGCACTGCCACAAGCATTTCCTTCTTTGCAGCGGTCATCAAGCTTGTTGTGCAAGTTCAATTGCAAAGGTTGGCAGGCTTGTCATGATACTTTACTTCCCAAGTCACAAAACAATGACTTTTCAGAAAAATGAAAAACTACATGACTTACAATACCAAAACCTGGTAATTACTAAATTCGTCAAGTCTGTTTAATTCTGCAGGAGGAGCAACAGAGGAAGGAGAAGGAAGAGGATGCACGGGAGCAGGCCCGCCTTCAAGCTGAGCAGCAGAAGCTGAAGCAGCAGTTTGCTGAGGAGAAGGAAGCTGAAAAGGCCAAAAGGGCCCTTGAGTCTGGGGTGAGCAAAATACTATAGCCCTCCATCAGAGTATAGGTCATTGTTTCATTGCCTGTCATGCTCGAACCCAAACATTTGCTTGTATTGCTGCTACAAAGCTGTTGAGCCAATAGAGTGTCACCTGCTTGAAAAGCAGAAGATGAGCAGCTGTAAGCCTTAAAAAGCATTATTATCCAACGCTTCCAGGATACACATAGCTCTATCCAGGTGAATGGCCAGTGCACCACGTGCGCATCACATGATATGATTACATTCACTTGACTCAAGCAGGTGAGCGTCTACTCATCAGCATGTCTGCCACTTTTGCCTTGCTGCAGGCAGGTCAACATGTTCATTCAACATCGGCGTATCACATAGGTCAAAGCTGCCCTTTCTTTGGTCTCAAAAACTCCTACATGTTACTTGATATTGTTGACTGACATACTTGCACTCCAAGCGGATCTGTACATGCGCCACACTTGCCTCGCTGCAGGCCAGTCAACAAGTCCAACAAGCCTGGGCAAACGTGAAGGGCAAGGAGCCGCTGAACAAGCGCGCCAGCAACCTTGTATCCTCCAACAGCAATGCAGCAGACCATCTGCAACGCCAGCCCGACAGCAGCAACTCAGATCCAGCTCACAGGTCAGCCAACAACACTGAGCGACAGCAAAGCAGACGGGACAGCCGTGATAGCATACCAGCAAATGCGCAGGGTCATAATGCTGAGCAGCGCAACAGTGCTGGTAACAGTGGTGGAGGCTCCTTTGCTGGGCAGTCAGGCTTTGGTCAGCTGCAGGGCAGCTTGAATGGAGGGCAGCTTGCAGCAGCCCTGAGTGCAGGTGCTCAGCAGGGGCTTAATGCAAGCAGCAGCCAGATGCCATTTGCTGGACAAGGTACTGCTTTGCATGCAAGACCATCATCCATGCAAAGGGTGCATGACTTTCTTTTGTACAGAGCTGTTGAGAAATGCCGCCCCAACAGTCTTTACTACACCTAGTCAACCTGCTGTAGGCAAATGTACTGCACGTGCTGCCTGTTGTGTGTATTCCCATAAGGGATGACTGTGCAGCTCATACTGCAATCAGCAATCAAATTGTGACGTGCACATGTTCCCCCCCCTCCCCCAAGTGTATGCAGATAGGCACAAAGCTGTTGCAGACACTTGCCAGGAAACAGGTCCATAAAGTGCAGTGTGCCTGTCAGGTGACTCACAGCAAAGCATTCAGATGGACAAGCTGTGTCATGTGTCTTGCAGCTCTGGCTGGCTTGGCAGAGGCTGCAAATGGGTCGGCCATGCTGGCAGCCAGGCAGGCTGCAGCCGCCCAGCTGGAGCAATTCAGAGCAGAGATGGTGGCTGAAGCTGCCAAGATGCGTGCTGCCGTAGAGCGTCAGGTGTCTGTCTCAAGAGCTTACCATACAAGAAACGTTCAATTAGTTTGCATCCAGTTGCGCCCTAGGGCTGACCTGAGCGTATAGACTGTATGGCAGCATTTACTGCATGTTAATCCAATTGCATTGTATGGTTGAATGCCACATGGCTAGGCATGCCAAACTCAAATCTAATAGTCAGATCTGGTGTGAACACGAACTTACAGCTCCATCTTACAATTGCACCAGCATGCAGTCAGGTCATCTTGTATTCCTTGGCACAGCACGCCATTGCAAAGAACTTTGGCAAGTAGTACATACACAAATCCACAGTGAGGCTCTTTTCCAACAGATGCACTAATCAGCCAACTGCTTTTGCAGCAAGCTGAGGTGGCAGAATTAAATCGGAGAGCCCAGCATGCAGAGCAGGAGAGCACAGCAGCCCGTGCTGAAGCAGCTGCAGTGAGGCAAGCTGCAGCACAGCAGCAGGCAGAGCGTGCCATTGCCCAGTATGCCCAGGCTAATCGAATGACGGGGTTACCTTTCCAGGATGGCCAGACTGCAAGGGAGTATGAGCCCTTGCCAGGCTTAGGTCTCTCCAGGTACAAACGCCTGCAATCTTGCTGATTTCCTGTTCACACTCAGCAAACAGCTGATCACATTGCAATGCTCGAGACCAGTACATCAACAGTCAAGCCGGTGTCTGCTGCTGTGGCTCCAAGCCTGCACAGATGTGTTAGGTGGGCACCTTGCGTTGTCAAAGTGGAGTGTGCAGCTTCACTTACAGGTGACCAGTTCTGGTGTGATCCATTGCTTTCAGACCAGAGTGTCCCAATTGGCACTCTTGTATTGATTGGAGCTGCAGGACCGCCACCCATCTCATGTCCAAGTACTGCGGTTGATGCAACCAAGTGCAAGCGCCATGTTCAGTCATTGCAGAAGCATCTCACAGTCGATTTCATCTATACAAGTTGTTTGTGTTGCAGGCCCAGGTCACATGCATCACACTACAGTGGGGCGGAGCCACCAATGCCAACAGGCTTGGCCATGTGGAGCGCCACCAATCCTGGGGACTACGGAGCATCCCTGAGGGACTCGGCGGTCTTCAGGCGGCCTCCCACCTCTGGGTCTTCTGCTCTGGACAGGTAAGCCATCACTGCATGTCTGAACAGGACCGTACACGCATCACAGATGCACAACGTTGTCAAACACCACTTGCTCGACCCAACACTCACTCTCCTTGCACAGAGGCCTGCTGGGTTGCACCTTCTGGCCTGTGACTTGGCACTGTCAGCCATGCCCTGCCTTTTGACATTGACTTGAAAGGAACCCTGACCTGAACCAACTGTTTGGGGTCAGCGTCTGTCTGCTGATGTGTGCAAGGCACACCAGCCAGGCAAAGCCAATGTCGAGTCTTGGAAGAGTCCAGAGGAAGCTGAGTGCTTGACATGCAGGCTGGGATCAGGTGTGGGAGGGGGCTGGCAGCCAGCCCTGGACTCAGGTCTGGACCAATCTATGGCGGCCGAGACCACCCTCATCTACCCCAAGGGGCGCCCTGCTGCCCCTCCAGCCTCATTGCGCCAGTCAGCTGGCAGCCACCGGCCTGAAGGTCTGTCTTTGTCCTTATGATACTTGGCCTCATTTGAACAATTTGCCCAGGATCTTGGTAATTGTTGGATTTGCAAGTTTGCCACTTAATGTTCAGCAAGGCTCAGCAAGGCCAGCTAGCTGCTTGGCGTAACAGATATTCGATGTATCCTTATCATTTGCTGACCATGTTCTTGATGGTAGAAAGGCCATGCATGCAGCCTACCTAGCCCAAACATATCAAGCTGACCAAAGCTAGTAACCTCAATAGTTGCGGTGCCAGTCCCATTATTCAGGGATGATATCACAAAAGCACTGTCAAAACATGGTGGTCAACTTTCTTTTGACAGTGGATTGACAGTGGTGGCTCACATACCATGCACTTGGGTTGTATTGACAGTTGAGAGGGTGACATGCAGGGGCACCTGCAGCAGAAGCCAGCCATCCAGGTGATGAAGAAGGAGATGAGGAGCTGCAAGCAGAAGCCATTGCAGTCCCCCTGAGGGGCCAAGGGGGTGCTGCCACCCCCCTCACTGATGTTGGCATGCTGTTTGCTCAGAATCAGAACAAACTGAAAGCTCTCAAGGTAGCGCTTCTAGCACTGCAATGTACTGGTCAAGCACATGCATGCCAATTGCCATGACATGTGGTGTCTCCTGCACTGTTTGTTGAATGGACCACATGTCAATCATCGGGTGACCTGTTTCTTTGACTGGGTTGGGCTTGGTGCCTAGCCCAGCTGGAAGGCCAACGGTGGGCATACAGCTGCCAACACAGGGTTATATGCACCAAAGCACAGCTCTCAAAGTCGCTCTGTGTCAGCTGTGCACATGGTTCAGGCTTAGAGCGTGCAACGTCATCTGCGTAGATGTATTTGTGACTCACAGTGTGCAATGCAGCTGCTGGAGGAACAAGCCGCCAGTGGCAATGCTGAGGCGCTTGATGAGTTTCTGCAGAAGTATGCTGGATCTAGGGCTCAACTTGACAGAAGTAGCAACGACAATATCCCAGCTCGATATAGCCAACAGGATCTTGATCTGACTGCTGGAGAGCGCAGCATAACGTCGAGTGTGCGATGGATGAATGCATTTTGACTGTGATAGCTTTGAAGTGAAACCGATTTTGCCTACCTGCTGACAGGCACATACAAGTGACCTGCATGTTGCGGCAATGTCCATGCACCTGCACAGTGATCACTGCCCTACGTTTTGCCCTACGACCATTCAAGCCCAATGCTTATCGGTACTCTACATGTAAGATTCTGTCCAGCAATATGATTTTTACATGCTGCCACAAGTACTGTAACAGTTGTGATTATGCAGAGACAATTTGTTTGAAACCTGACCTGTGCAATGGCATGATGTATGTAATGCAGTCGACTGGCATCAGGACTGCGCAGTGCAATGACCAAATCACGACTGAATGCTTCAGCGGGCATGCACCACTTCAATGGCATCCCATCTTGGGTTGGTGCTTCCACATGTTGCCACGATGACAAAGCTGCGACCTGCCACGCTGTGACGCTCGCCGTAGGGCACGATCGCGCGTACTTAGAGCCACAACGCCGCCCCTCCACAATCAAATTTTCAGCATCTTCCGCTTGAACAGTTGCCTCTGTAAACTTCCGCTTTTCCGAGAGGTTCATTTTGGTGTTACAGTCGATTTCACAGTGAGTTTGCGTAAACTAGCTGCAACCCATGCTGCTGCCACCGTGATTTCTCCCTGACGATTACTGACCTGCTGTTGTTTTGCTATTGCGTAGGCTGTCAATATGGCCAGCTCAAGCATTACCACAGGCACCATTGGGTTTCCAAGAATCGGGCCCAACAGGGAGATGAAAAAGGCTCTTGAGAGGTTGGCGTCTACTAACTCGTTTGAATCACCCGCGCATATGCTTGTGGTCGACCGTGTCGATGCAGCTGCTCTTGGACACGCTTGATTTTGGAACATGCTTTTGCAGCTACTGGAAGAAGCAGCTCAGCCTGGACGAGTTGCTGAAGGTCAACGACCAGACCGAGAAAGATGCTTGGCAGCTACAGTCCAAGGCTGGTAAGAAGCCGGCTATGCGCTCTGGCTTGACGCTCATTTGTTGTTTATTCAATTATGTATACATGCGCGAGCCGTTGGGTCTCACTGTAGGAATCTCCAAGGTTGGTCTAGACGGAACTCTCTACGATCAGGTTCTGGATTGGATCTTCGCCCTCGGTCTGGCCCCAGCTCGGTTTGCCAAGCTGTCAGGCTACGACCTGTACTTCGCCATGGCTCGTGGAACTGAAGGAGCTGTCGCTCTGGACATGTCAAAGTTCTTCGACACCAACTATCACTACATGGTATGTTTGGTTTCTGAGATACCACTCCCTGAAGTTCCAGTGATCTCACAACATCGTTAATTTTTGTGCTTACAGTGAGTGGTGTGAGATCTCACAACATCGTTAATTTCTGTGCTTACAGTGAGTGGTGTGAGACCATTTTCATATGTTCTTTCAGGTACCAGAATTCAGTGAGAGCAGTCAGCCCAAGCCCGACTTTGAAAGCTATCTTAACAAGGTATCTTGTCAGATCATGTGGTTTAGGCCTATCAGCACTCATGCTGCGTTGCGTATCTTGCGCCCATACCTGCATATGAAGGGCAATGGCTGTCTCGCTGCTTCCACCCCACACTTGGGACAGTTAGCTCAATTGGTAGAGCACTCACATCTGTGAGAAGGCTAAGGGTTCGATTCCCTTATTGCCCAGTTGAGATTCAGGGGAGTAGCAGCAGCCGTTGCCCTGTGTTGCCGATTCCATCTTGTGTTAATGTTGCTTGGAGCCCATGCTGGGCTCACTGGTTATTAGTGTACCTGTGGCTGTCATGCGCACCAAATTGTTTTGGAGTCTCATGCTGCCATCCCATTATACTCATGCTGCCATCCCGTTATACTTAGTTATTGACATTGTGCTGCTAGCTATGAGCCTGCAGGCACATTTTGTATGGTGTTTTTGTACACCCCCGTACTTGCAGCTTCAGTCTCTTATAAGAGACATCTTCAGTTGATAGAGCTGCTTCTTTGCTGAGCTAGCTGAGAGTATCACTCTCACTGTCCAACTGGGTCTTCAGGGAAGCTGCTTGGGTTGGTGGTACTCAACATTGCTTGCTGTTCACCCTGCACTGCCCAGTACCTTTTCTCAGGAAGACTGTGTGCGTTGATGTGTGTGTGTGTATTTGGCGCATTTGAGCCAAGCACATTGGTGCTGACGTGGTGACACTGAATTCTTAGGTCAAGCGTGGTCAAGAGATCATTGGCAAGGAGTCTGCCATCCCCATCATCATTGGTGAGCAGTCTGCTTGTTACTCTTCACATGTCTGATTTTGGTGTTTTGATCTCATGCACAGTTGTACTGCCAATTTTGAATTGCACTTACTTGCATGTGACGGTCCACCAGTTGCACCAGGTTCAATTCATTGCATCACTTCTGCACATGCTGCATCCAAGAACACCCATATAACTGCGCTAGGACTGTACACTTCTATGTCCTTGCTGAGTTGACGTGTTTTGTTGTCTAGGACCCAACACCCTTGTTGGTTTGAGCAAGAAGGAGGGCGTCTCCCGCTCTGACATGGTCAAGCGCCTGCTGCCCGCCTACTCCCAGGTCCTCAAGGAGCTTAAGTCACTGGGTGTACCTGAGGTCCAGATTCACGAGCCCATTCTGACCATTGCTGATGCTGCTTCCCTGGAGTCAGACTTTGCCACCACCTTTGCTGAGTTTGAGAAGTCTGGGCTCTTCATCAACTTGGTGACATACTATGATGACATCGGTGCTGCCTACCCATGGACTGTCAAGTGGGTCTACCTGAATCTCTTGCTTTGCATCGCCTGTTGTGATACTTAAGTTTACTCACTGATTTTGCTACAAGTTCCACATTGAGTATGGCAAACATCAGATTATGTGGATACTGCATGGTCTGTTCACTTGTGTCTTAGTCGCTACAAGTTCCACACTGAGTATGGCAAACATCAGATTATGTGGATACTGCATGGTCTGTTCACTTGTGTGTTTAGTCGGTGTAGGTGAACACTATCAAAACAAGTCTGTCCACTGTTGCCATATTCAGTTTGTGACCTGTGACGTGACATCTATCTGGTGTATAGTGCAAGCTGTTTTCCCACAATACATAGCTACATGTCTAGTGTCTTCGTACTGTGTCAGTCACGGATTGTCATACAGGCCTTTATGCTATATCAGGACATGTCATTACAAGGCATCAATCCCCACGTGGCAATCATTGCCTAAGCAGGCTCCCAAACCTGCAGGCTGCCAGTGCAAGCCATCTCTTTGGACTTCTTGGGTGTGCCAGGATCAGCAGTGGCCTCCAAGACTCTGGACCTGGTTGAGAAGCATGGCTTCCCCAGTGAGAAGAGGCTGGGCGCTGGTGTTGTTGATGGACGCTCTGTCTGGTCTGATGGCGTTGTCCCTGCTGCTCTCGTTGCTTCCCTGCACAAGAAGGTACATGCCTGTGCTCTTATGCTGCTTGCCTTGCAATGTTGTTTTGTAGTTACTGTGCTTTTTGCTGTGCATTTTGTTGTTGCCGGGTATTTCGACATTTAGTGACTGCTACCAATGCTGCAGGTCAGCTGTGCAGTTTGTCAATTTTGCACCAGCCATCAATGCAAATTGATCTTTTCCATATTGTCTCCACCTTTTGTCAACTTACTCCAGTATGTTGACTGCAAGTGTTGTGTTTCAGGGCATCAAGAACATCAGTGTACAGTCAAGTGTCTCCCTTCAGCACCTGCCCTATGACAAGGAGCTGGAGAAGAATGTGGAGGCCGGCATTGCTGGACGCCTGTCCTTTGCCACTCAGAAGCTGCATGAGATTGTGAAGGCTGCCAAGGATGCCCCAACCCTGAAGGATGACCAGATCAAGGCTGGCCTGCCCGATGTTGGTAAGTCACATCTTCAACTTGCTGTTTGACATTAGGTACCTGTCTGTGGCACAAGAGGCTGTGGCTTTGTATTATTTGATTACTGACTTGTCCGCTACATGAGTGGTTGCGTACTTTCTTACTTCTTCAGTGCGGCTGTGTTGCCTCCAAGTAAGCTGACTTATGTCTGGTGCAGGCAACCCAGTCTCAGACATTGAGAAGAGCAAGTTCAGCCGGTCTGCCAAGTTTGCTGACCGTATCACACAGCAGATCAAGACCCACGCCTTCCCCACCTCCTCCATTGGCTCCTTCCCTCAGACCCCAGGTAAGAAAGATCCCTCAGGGAGCCTTGCAAACCTGGTCCTGTCTTTGTGGTATCCTCCATTGCATGCTCAGTAGCTCCAGGCAGCTTGATGCAGGTTATGCAGCAGTTTCTGAGTTTCACATCACCCCATCACCTTGGCTGATGCTTGCCCAACAGGCTGTTGAGCAGGCACCAACAAAGGCGATGGGGTGATGACACTTGCAAGCTGTTGTGAGACTTGCATTAGCAAAGGCAGGATGTGCCACAGCTCAGCCACTACATACAGCTGTACCTCTGTCTGCTGCCGATCCTGTGAGAATGCCAGGAGAATGCTTCAGCAGAACTCATACAGCGCCACATCCATTTGAAGTAGCGGTGCATGAGCCTTCTCCATTACATGTGCTGACTGTGTACGTACCGTTTGCAACAGTGGCTTGTCAAGCTTTTCCTGGGAACTTTTCTGCAGCCTTGATCTCTTGTCTTTTGTGAAGATATGAAGAACCTGATGTTTGACATTCCTGTGTTCTGTTCTGCAGCCATCAGGCGTGCACGTCTGGCGCACAAGAAGGGTCAGTTGAGTGATGCTGACTACGAGAAGGAAGTCAACGAGTACATGACATATGCCATCAAGGAGCAGGAGCGCATTGGCGTAGATGTCCTTGTGCACGGAGAGCCTGAGCGATCAGACATGTAAGCTACAGCCTTTTCCCTCGGTTACAATGGTATAGCGCAGCCTGTGCATGCACAGGTTGTTCGCGCCCAACGCTGACTTATCTTTGTAACTTACCCTAGCTTGACTTCCTCAGGATCTGCAGCATGTCTTCAAAATCACAGCATGAACTTCAGCCTTGCACAGGCATGGATTCAGACTGCTACCCCGCATGCACAGTTGTAAAGCTACTACTTCTTTTGCTGTTGAACCTTCCATTGCTCACTGCAGGGTTGAGTACTTCGGCCAGAGAATGGAGGGCTTTGTCTTCACAGAGCACGGCTGGGTGCAGAGCTACGGCTCCCGCTATGTCAGGCCTCCCATCATCCACGGTGATGTTAGCAGGCCTCACGCTATGACCACCAAGGAGTTCCAGTACGCACAGAGCCTCACCCAGAAGCCCGTAAAGGGCATGCTGACAGGCAAGCTACTGTTGCAGTCAGCTGTTGCCTCCCTGACCCTTTTGTGAATGCTGCAAGTGTGAAATTCAGTATCTTTGTCCAGTTGTACAGATGTCGCACTGCCTGGTGCAACATAGCTGTGTTGCATCAGGCACAGCGGCATCTGTACAAGCAGGCAGCAACACGGGGAAACCAGTACCCTGCTGTGTTAAGCATGCATCATTTCATGTGGGGTGCTTCTATTGGGGATCTTGCATCACCAGATGTGGTTTGGCTGAGCGCTTGTGCTGAACTGCAGGTCCAGTGACCATCCTAAACTGGTCCTTCCCCAGGAAGGACATCACCCGCCAGGCCCAGGCCTTCCAGCTGGCTCTTGCCATCCGGGAGGAGGTTGCTGACCTAGAGAAGGCTGGCTGCAAGGTCATCCAGGTATGTTCCCTTTTGGTGGTGCATGTCTTCTCTGCAATTCTAATGTGTGCTGTTTGGCATGCAATGGTGCTTGGCTTTATGATACCCCTCTAGTTGGCATTTGCCATTGTGTCATGCATGTGGCTGGCGAAGTTGTGCTGTGACTTATCAGCAGCATTGCATGCGTTGTTGTGGCCATATTGTGGTGCCTGACCTGCAAGCATGCTATGATGTGGGTTTTGTGGTGGCTGAGTGGCAAGCAATGGTGCAGGTGGATGAGCCAGCCCTGCGTGAGGGCCTGCCACTGAAGCAGGACAGGTGGGAGAGCTACCTGGAGTGGGCTGTGGACTCCTTCCGCCTCTCAACAGCAGTGGCCCAGCCTCACACCCAGATCGTCACCCACCTGTGCTACTCAGACTTCCAGGACATCCTCAAGGTAAGTACATTAATGGCTTTCATGCAAGTATTGTTGCGTATTGCTGAGCAGCACCATGCGTGAGGAAATGATGTGGTCTGTGTGATGAGCAGCCCTGATGCTGCGCTTTGGCCAGCTTGTTGGTTCTGCAAGCTTTAGGCTGCCTTGTTGGCTGTATCCTGTCTTGTAATGCTGATTGTCTACTGGCAGGCAGTTGACAAATATGGGCTATTTACTGGCCTGCAATGCTCATGCGGTGTTCTAATTTTCTGGTTGGTGTATTGGCAGGCAATTGACAACCTGGATGCTGATGTGCTGACCATTGAGAACAGCCGAAGTGGAAACGAGATGATTGTGGCCCTTGCCAAGTATGGCTACAAGAAGGATGTGGGCCCAGGAGTTTATGATGTCCACTCACCTGTTGTGCCAAGGTAATTATTTTCCCTTGTGCACAAAATCAAATGTGTGGCACACTGTTGAGGTACAGATGAGGCGGTGCATCTGGACTTTCAATGGACACCTGGACATGAGGTTTGTCCTTATTTGAATCTCAAATGTGGACAAACCTCATGTTTGCGACTGTGTACAACTCTCATCATCTTACATTTGCATAATACAAGTGAAATGTGGAGGTCACCTCACTTCGTTGTACTGTATCTGCAGTGTGGAGTTCATGGTTGAGAAGCTGCAGAGTTACATGGACAGCAAGATCTTGAACTCCAAGAGCGAGCACATCTGGGTAAACCCTGACTGTGGTCTCAAGACCAGAGACTGGAAGGAGGTCATCCCATCTTTGGAGAACATGGTCAAGGCAGCAGCCACCATGCGTGCCCAAGTTGGTGCTTCAGCATAAATGGCGATATTTTAGTTGCAGCTAGTGTTGTATTTGATGTCTCAACAGTAGTCAGTAAAGTTTTTTTTCCTCTGCCAGTCTGCTCTTTGCTTGTGTGGCTAATAGCTCTTGCCACTGTCACCAGACTTGTTTGCACCAATGCATGACTTTGCTTTTTTGGTGCATGTGGCAGGTTGCCTGTCTAAATGTAGCGTTTGTTAGCTTTCGTTCATGACAGCAATGGTGCTTTATGTGAACATCTGTAATGCGGCAACTTTCCTCACCTATGAGCAAGATCATCGGTTGGTCTGATGCGGGTTGTGAACGTGAACGTTGTGATGTCGTGTTACACTTCAGTTACTGAAGTGTATGTTTAGAGCAATTGCACTCTCAGCTACAGTTAGCATTCGTCAGTACTTACCTGTACTTTGGTCGTAATTCTGTCAACGGCTGTAGCTGTTAACACACCATTCACAGCTGCTTGCAGTTGGTTCAACCCCACCCCAAATTGAAGGGGACACAGTCTACGAGCAGTACTGTACGCAGCGTAAGAGGTGGATGTGCCGATCCATGCATGTACACTTCTTCGAATTCACTAATACATCAAATCAAACAGACAGCTCGACTGCATTGTGGTGCCTTACAATGCAAATTTTCATCAGCAGGAACCACACTGCTGTGCCTTGTAGGCAAAAAATCTTCAGCCAACTGTTGCGTTACCATGAGCCTGTCAAAGGCGCCTGCTTTGAGCGTCTGCATACTGAAATGGCATAGCTGTGACCTTTTGAGAATGTGCAAATCCAGCTATGCCTACTTTGCATGTATGCGCTAAACCAGGCCTCCAGCTGAGTCTGGCTATAGTGAAATGATGACTGCTGCCATTGTCAAGTTGCCCGGTGGGAGATACATCATGCTGCAGACTAGTCAGCTGACAACACAGCAACACACAGACTGCTTGAACGCCACAAGCCTATCACTCTGCTGACATTGAGCCGCAGCTGCAGCATCTTGCACTCATTGCAAAGCCATGAGCCATGAGTGCTACAGATCTGCTGACATTGAGTCACGACTGCAGCATCTTGCATTCATTTTTGGCAAAGCCATGAGTGCTAATCTGAGCCAAAATTTAGGTGATCGACGTCATACTCTGCACTGAAGTGTTGCAGTGCTCTCAAGGACATTCTCCCTAGCAAAGCCCTTATCTCCTGCAGGACCTCAGGCTGATGTGTCATGTTCAGGTTCTCCAACGGCAGGTTTGTGTTGGGAGATGTAAGGTGTCCCCTCTCAAACCAGTCAGTCAGAACTGCTCGTTCGTACACATGGCCATCAGCCGCCATGACTGGGTCCACATATGTCTCCTGCATGTCAGCATGCACTGCAATTGAAGCTTGGCTGATGTGACATCTTGCAGAAAGTTGTGTTTGTATGTACATGTGCCGCAAGACCTGATGGCTGCTAACAACACACACCTGGACCACTCAAAAGGCATTGCCATCAGTGAATTGCATCCACTGCAACAGTAAGTAGAAAAGTGATGTGCATGCAAACACAAGGGCTTACAGCTGCATGCACAATTTGCATGACAGGTGAAGATTGCACACCAGCGTTGTTGGGCAAATGTAGTCATCTTTCAGCACTTGGTCAATGAGCTGGTCCAATCCTGTGATTTGCCTGCCCTGCTTCTCATACTGCACCTTTGCTCCATGCAGAAATGTGTCTGCATAAACCAGATCAGGAACTCAGCAATGCAGACTTGTAATCATGCCTCATCAGCATTGACTACAAACAAAAAGCTGCATGCAAGCTGCAAGGTGCAGTGTATGGCTTTCTTTGTTGGCTTTCGCTTACACAGCAATGCACTAGCAAATCAGTATGCATCAATCGCATCTGCGAGAATGTACAAGTCAGAGCCTCAGCACACAGTGACTCAGCAACGTGCATGCAGTGCAGTGTGAGTTGTTGCAGGTGGTTGGTGGTGGTGGGTGGTGATGTACCCTCACATCTGTGGTGGTTGGAGCTCAGCTGAGGCTGAGTTCTCAGATAAGATCATGCGCAACACACGCCACAAGTTAAGCAAGCCGTATTTGCTGCAGACACGCAACTCACCAAGGGAGTCACGCTTCCCTATCTGCCTCATTTCACCAGCTGAACTTGGAACAGGCAGGGGCCCCAAAGTAGCAAGTGGCTCAGATTCCTGTAGCTGAGATTCCTGAGCTTTGGGCCGGCGTCCTTTTGGCTGAGGCTTGGCGGGAAGGGAAGGCTTGGCAGGAAGGAAAGGCTTGGCGGGAAGGGAAGGCTTGTTACCACGGGGCAGCTGCATGTTGGGGGGTGGCAGAATCTGCTTGCTGGCTTTCCCCCTCTTACCAATGGGCACCCAGTCATTGCAGCTGTCCCCAGTGTCATTGCGGCTGTCCCCAGTGTCATTGCGGCTGCCCCCAGTGTCATATGCTCTAGCTCTGCTGAGCAGGCCTGTCTGATGTGGTGACTGTTGCAGGCTGCCATGGGCAGCATTTGCCTCTTCTTCATCAGAGAAACCAAGCCAGTCAGCAGTATCCTCATCGTCGCTGTTGCCCAGAGCAAGTCTGCTGGTGCGGCGGCTGAAGGCTCCAGCAGTGGCCTTTTTAGGCTGGTCCTGGCCCAGGGCAGCAAATGGGTTTTCATGATCTGTGGCTTCTGACATAAAGGTGCCTCTGCCAGAAGCGGATGCAGCAGCTGTGCTGCGGCCACTGCGCCTTTGAGCTTGGGATGTCTCAAGAGACTCTGCTGCTGTATGCTGGAGTCCTACACCCTGCTGAGCCTTGCCTCGACCTGACAAACCACTCGCAGACTGGCTCTTGAGCTGCTGCTGTTGCCTCTGATGATGAGCAGGTTTGACAGGCCCAGGATCCAAGATGGGCACTGTGCGTCTCTTGACAGTGGCAGTGCCTTCTGTGCCAACAGCCTCATCTGCCTCTGCTCTGCGCGTTGACTCCCTCTGTGTCACTGCCTGCTGAGCCGCATGTGCATCACTGCCACCATGCGAGTGAGGAACAGCTGGGCCTGAAGTGCCTATCTTGCCCTTGGACTGAGATGCACTGGATGCCTTGTTCTGCCCAGTGCCTGCAGAGGAGCTGTGGAGCGCTCTACTCTGTGCAACTGCGCTGTTCTGACCACTAGCTGCTTGCTCACCTGCCTTGGCTGTGACAGGCTTGTTGGCAGGCTGACCAGCTCTGACAGGCAAATCATTGGCATTCACAGCATGCTCAGATGCTGGATTGGCTGGCAGGACTCTCTTAGCTGTACTGTGTCTCACAGGCTTGTTGTTAGATGGAGTACCTTGAGCGTGCAAATGGGACTCGAGAGCATTGGAAGCAACAAGTTCACCATCAGCTGCAGCTGGTATGCCAGCAGCCTGCGTTGGGGTGGGTAGGTTTGGCTGTTGTCCATCTGGAGGCAATGCCAAGTCAATGTCAGCAGTGGCAAGTAGGAAAGTAGCTTGCGACTCCTGTGCTTGACTGGCAGGTGCGAGGGGCTGGCGCTGAATCACATCTGAGTCATCAGCAATTTGACGCTGGTTAGTCAATGGTGTGACATCAGGATTGAAGGCTTCAACTGCAGGAAGAGTAGCTGCTGAGGGTTGGGGCTGGTGCAACTGTCCTGCATTTCTTCCACGCTTCTTCCCCTTTCCTTTCCTCTTAGGACACTTTTGCTGGCTGCTTGCAGGCGCAGCATTTACAGACCCCTCAGCAGCCTGCAAAGCAGCAGCTCAGTTGCTGCTTTGTTTGCCCAGTGTAGGGCGGCTGTGAGGTGTTTGAATGCTTTGTGAAATGGCTGCCAGAGTCAAAGAAATCGGCCAGAAAGCAGGTGCCAAAGCCTGAGTTTCACATGAAAGCCGACAGATGAGAACGAAGCTCAGCAAATGAGGAAGACCGAGATATGCTCTCAACACAAGGCAGGTCCTTACATTGAATCTGGATCCAATTCTACAGAACAACAAGGCAGCTTGAGCAGTCTGGATCCCCACCTGGTCACCTCCAACAGCAGATCTTTCTTGACCAAGCCCTGTCTGTGGAAACACCTCACTGCCAGCATCGCCCTCCAAGGATGAGACCACTGACGCGACAGAGGACAAGGTCTGCAGTTTAGGGCTTCCCTGCTGCTGACCGCCACCAGACAGCTGTGCACCTCTCATGCTGCTTGCTAGACTCACATTCTTGGCCTCAGCGTCAGCAGCTGGGAACAGATTGCTCCCATTTTGAAGATACTGCTTGGCATCGGCAAGTTCAAAGTCCCCTGGCACACACAATTTGCTTCCTCCCACAGAAACCACATCTGTTCTCTGTTGCTGACGAGTGCCCTGTGTCATCTCTGCTGGTGCTTGCTGTCTTGACGAAGCAGAGACTACTGCAGTGGGCGTCTCCTGGCTGATAGCAGCAGGTGACAGGGGTGGGTCAGCATCAGGCTTGAGGGCAGAAAAGCTTCTACAGCCTTCAGTGCAAACAGGCTGTGACGCTGCTTGTAGACCTGAGCCCTGAGCTGATGCAGGAGAGGCAACTGGCTTGGCAGGCTGCCTGTCAGCAGATCTAGCTGTGTTGATGGGTGATGCTGCAGAAGCACTCAATGGCACAGACGCCGGCTGCCTGTCAACACCTGAAGCCTGACTGGCAGGCAGCCCAGGGAAGACTAGTGGATGATCAGCACCTTGTTGCTTGGCTTCTGGTGTGTACTCAGCATCCAGCAGAGCAGCAGTGGGTGATCTGGTTGCGTTGGGCGTGCTGTGTCCATTGGCAGGTGAGGGAGGAGTGACAGACGGTGGAAGAGGGTTGCCTGATGATGCTGTGAAGGGCACATGCTGCCTGCCACTGATGCCAGCCATGGATGGACTGTGCTGTGAACTACAAGGCCTGAAGACAATTTGTGGGTATTGAATAAGTGCCCAAACAGCGCATGATAAGACTTTTGGCAGGTCTTGGGACGAGCATTGTCAAATGAACGCTGCATGGAGAAACATGTCTCCATACAGCCAAAGACGTCAGCCAGCATAATGTGTCTTGAAATTGTGAGTGCATTCACTCACACATCATGTCGGTGGGAGACATCCTATTCCAAATGCTTATCAACTGCATCGCTGCTGTAGCAGCAAATGAACATTTACACCAAATTTGACAAAACAGGCTTCTAATGAGCACAAGCAAGTTACTTACGGGTTGACTAGAGGCCTGCAATGAGCTTCAGGGCTGGCTTCTGAGTGGGCAGCTGCCTTGCCACCAGAAGCTGCAGCATTCATGCGGGCTGGGGAAGCTGGCATGTCAGCTCTGGCTTCCTGACCAGCTTCTGAGGTCAATTTCTGACCAGCTACAGCGTCTGGAGCCTGAGGCAGGGGATCCTCTGTGCCAGTCCCCAGAGCTTGCAGGTCTGATTGAGCCGCACGTAGCATGGCAGCAAGCTGTTCAATGATGACAGCTGGCTGAGACATGCCTATGCCAGTGCTGCTTCTTGCCTGTGACTCCCTTTCACACTGTGCCGCCAACTCAACATCAGGCAAGGCCTTAGACGGACCAGGCACATCAGCAGGTTGCTCCGGCCTCATCATAGCTGTAGTTATGCCATCGACTGTGTCCAGCGTTGGATTTGCCGGCTGCTCTTGGGGCGGTGCAGGCAGAGGGGGTGCAGCCAGGGGCAGTGCAGCCACAGGGGTCGCAGCCAGGGGCGGTGCAACAGGGGGCAGTACAGCTGCAGCCAGAGGGGGTGCAGCCAGGGGCAGTGCAGCCACAGGGGGTACAGCCAGGGGCGGTGCAACAGAGGGCAGTACAGCAGGAGGTGGGGCAGCCAGGGGCGGTGCAACAGGGGGCAGTACAGCAGCAGGTAGGGCAGCAAGGGGTGGCACAGCAGCACCTATCGCCTGTGCACCCTCTAGGCTGGTGTCTGTGCTGCTGATTGCCCGCCCTGAGCTCATCTGCATGGTTGTGATCAGCGCTGACGTTGCTGCTGCATTGACACTGCCAGTATGCTGTACAGCAGATGTGACTGCAGCGTCCCTGCTGTCAGCAGATGCCTGGCTGGCAGATTGTGGGTGCAAATCTGACTCCAGCATGTGCAGAAGGCGCATCAGACTAGGATAGTCCTCGCCATTGCTCATAAGCCAATCCTGCAGTTGCCAAATGCAGGTCTTGCTGCTGGTGTTGGCAGCTTGAAGGCTAGCCGAATCATTGCTATGCAATGGACAACTATCTTAAGACAGGACCAATGGCTCTCCACCAACATGAAGCAGTGCATAAGACAGAAGTGAAACTTTAGATCCTTTATTTAAGATGATTTGTTTGACATGGTCATGCACCAAATGCATGGGTGTATCACATTTCATCATCGCATCAAGCTACACCCACTCAGGCAACAGAAAATGGTCTGCATGAAGTCAGGCAACAGAAAATTCAGGTGCAACCAAAAAAGATACAGCCACATACAGGTTTTTAACAAATGCTGCTGGCCATGACATGCCCCTCACTTGCCTTGACTATCTGCAACCTCTCTCCAAAAACGCCTGCCTCACCCAACCAGACCTCCACTAGATACCAGGCTGTCAACATCAGCCTCAGATGCTGGCATTGCTCATCACTCAGCCTCATCCCAGCACACAGGGCTGCCCAGCAGATGTCACGCACATCCTCTTCTCCAGTACTGGCCTCGGATCCTGATGATGACTTGTCAGGACCCAGCAGCCAATGCATGACACTAGAGTCCAGCCCTGCAGATTTGCATGGTCAGCACAGGATTGGCAGCTGCATCTATGCTGTATGATTGCATAGCACCAGATGCATTGCATCTGAGACTCTGTTGACAGAGAGTCAATGCTTGCTTTGCTGACTGCCAGGTGATGCAAATATTTCCAAATAGTTGTTGCTCAAATGATATATGTCTGTGTGCACTGAGCATGTGATACACTTGCCTGTGCATGCAGGCCTCAGGTTCTTTTGTACGCATGTACATGCATGCATCATTGACAGAATACAGGGACATACCTGCAACAAATGCAGCCTGCATCTCAGCCTTGTGAAGCCTTTTCCAGTTCTGATAATCACACAGCTGGGCAGGCAGTCAGCATGACGAGCACTCCACCTAGATGGTGATTGTAGTGCTGTTCAACACAATCCAGTAGTAGCCTAGAGACCAGTCCCAAGAAGGCTGTGTTTTGGGGAGTCAGCTTGACTGCCCGGACTGAGGTATCCTCGGCCATCACTCGTATTGTCACAACAACCACGGCCTGGATGGCAAGCGTGATGGCATCAGATTGGCCCTCTGCGTGCCTTGACTGAAGTCTGGAAGCATACTTCATGCTTGTTGCCAGGGTTTCTTCATGTGGGTACCCAAACAGCCTGACATTCAGGGCAGTTGCCAAATGAGGTAGCAACAACGGCCACAGCTGTGGCAATGGCTGCTGAAATGGCATCAGCAGAACTGCTTTGCCAATTATCATGACAGCTTGGCTCATCCCTTTCCCATCAGAGCCTGCAATGTAGACTGTCACAGTTGCAACAGAAACAGCTCCCTTCCTCAGAAGGTCATGCTATGCCCACATTGAAGAGGCGAATGTTCATTGATGATGTCAATTATGTGCCTTGCATGTTGCTTGGCACATGTGGCAGGCATGAATAATCACTCAGTAGTCAGCACTTGAATGACAGGACTACCTATGCATGCAGTTGCTGTACATTTGTACCTGATACGTCAGCCTCCTGCGGCATATTGACAGCAACCTGCACAATTCTACCCACATCATCCTCATGTGCAGCACTCAGCTGACGCAGGCTGGGTACACTCAGGTCGTCATGAAAGACTGTCTGCACAGCCTCTGCTGAAACTGCGGCAGCCAGGCATGTAGCCAGCAATGGCAACACACCATCACGGCATCCACCCTGGCCTTTCTCCAGAGCAACCAGGAGGCATGGCAACAACCCTGCACAACATTGCTGCCCGTCATACACATGGCAGACTTCCCATCACATGATGGCTGGCTGATGCGGCAGCAAAGGCTGGCACAGCTACCACTTCCTATAAGGCTGGCACAGCTATAGCTAGCTAGTGCCGCCTGCTCATTCAGAGCGAGCTGCAAACCTGTCATTGTGTTGCGGCCAAAACAAACGGGAGCAAGAATGCGAGCATGGACACTGATACAGGCAACAGACGGCTTCATCTGTGAAAGACAAGAACTTCTTTCATCAAGCAGCAAGCTGGGAAAGATCGCAATCTTGCTGTGCAGACTCACCCATGTCCCAGGACCTTTGCTGCAGATCGGGGAAGCTGCTGATAGCAAATGATATTGCCTTGAGGAGACTTGCTTGCGCAAGTGGGAGACAGTTGTGATCAGCAGCGCAAGTAGGGCTGCTGCTCATATGCTGCAGAATAGTATGCATGAGCTGTTGCATAGCCAGATGCATCTCGCCTTGTAGTGGCTCTGCTATTCTTTTCATAACATCCAGCATGCACTTGGCCACTACTGCTGTTGATGCTCTACACTTCCAGATGCTCATGTGGAAAGCCAAAGCTTTACAAAGGACACAGCAGGTATGTTGCTGTGTTTTGACATTGTCCTCAGAGGCTGATGATGCGTCCATGGCTGTGGCAACAGCTTGCATGTTGTGCACAAGTTGCTGCTGCGGCAGCTCCAAGCGTTTGGCCAGGTCACTCAGCTCATCATGCAATAAGACGAGATTGCTTGAGTGCTGTCGCAATATTGCAGCAAGAGCTTCGCTGCTGTCCTCAACAGCTGGTAGCAAGTTCGTCAGCTTTCTCGCAGCATTCGCGAGAGCCAAAGCCTCCTGCCTGCTGGCAGTGGAAACAGTAGTCCTATTCGTTGGCTGACTCATCGGAGTCGATGCATTTGGTTACAAAAGTTTGCCTGCATAAACTGAGTTTCTCCGACAACTAAACCGAGCTGAAGACGCAAGCCAGAAGCGAGCACGCCGAACGCTTGGGGGAAAGCAGCAACATACTGAATAACCTCTTCTCACCAGCAACTATCAGTCCAGGCGCTTGTCGCATCTGAAGCAGCCTCTGCGGGGCAATCAACTGTAGGTGCGGCTCTTACGGTCTATATGAAGCATATCGCCTCTGCTTACGCCTGCGGCCGCTCAACGGTTCTACGTTGCCGAGGCCGTTGGCCGCTGCCATGTTCTGACATTTGACTTCTCTGAGAGGTTGGAAATCTCTGGAATCTGACATCAACAGGTTTGGCTTCATCCCAGTCATCTTCTAAAAGTGGACAGGACGCCTGGTAACACCGCCCTCACCGCCAGGTAGCAGGCCCCAAATATTGTGGTTCAACCAGAGACTATTTGGAACAATGTTGTACGGTCTGTTGTGCACAAGTAGAACTTGAAACATCAAGCCTATCTGGACAGCTATCTGGAGGGAGCTGACTTATGTCGCGTGCACCTAATGTTTGTTGGCTGCGTTTCAGTCATTATCATCAGCACCAGGACGGTCCTGGCTGCATGATTCCCCAAAGGCCTGCAACATGTTGTGTTATTGCCATTAGCCTAACTGACCCTATGGCCTCCGCTATACGGTTTCGCCCTCCCTTATGAAACGCACTAATGCATATTCAGCGAGACCTAGGGCAGTATAAGTGCCTGTATAAGTGCACCACAACGTAGCTACTATAGGTGGTCACTACTATTGCGGCTAGCCATATACAGTAAGCGTAGCAAGAAAACACAGGGCAGACATCTGTTTGCATACCAGGCTCATCAATTCCATGTAATGAAGAAAGTATGTCCGTCGTCAATGTCGATAATGATTACAGCAGCATGCGCACCCAGTGACACCTATGATAATGTGCATGCGCGTTATCTGTATCAGGGTGGACCAAAGGTGATATCTCAATGCTGCCAGATAATGATGTCATAGGCACGACTGGCAAATTCACTCCTCCTCATCCTGAGAGCTTGTCTGCTGACGCCCGGACAGATGCAGAGCAACCACGACCCCTATGAAAGCCAACGTGCTGACCCCAACTGCAAGCCATTTGCGCCCACCGCTGCAGGAGTCAGCATCTCCAGTTTTGCTTACAACACAAGCTGTGTGTGTACCACTGTTCGCATCAAACGGGTCCTTGACAGTCAAACCACTACAAGTTCTTTAGACGGTCAACGTACCGTGTAGCAGGCTCGTCCTTGGGGTCAAACATTCCAATTACCTTCCGATACTTGTTCTTGTCAGTTACCGTGTACCTGCTCATCACACTCTTTGCAGCCTTCAAGCCGGGTGAACAGTTGCACAGTATATCTTCAGGCTAGCTTTTGCACAAATGCTGAGCTTGCGCTCCTTTGAAAGTGCAGGCAGATGACTCATCTGAGATGAGTCATTCTCCGACAAGTCAAGTCAAAGTCAAAGTTGGTATCAGAGAGACAACCCTGTGGAACAGGTGCGGACACCCTTTGAGTGCTACGTGCAAATCACAAGCGACATGGGCCAGCAAAACAGCTCGCGCCGTGGTGACGAAGCCACACAAGATATGCATCACAAGTCTCCGCTTCTTCTGCCCAACGATAAAACCGTTGCAGTTGAGCAAGTGTCTACATCTCAGCTGAAAATGCTGGCCCAGCATGCTGGCGAGGACTCAGTCGGCATCCGGGATCGCGCATTTTTACTAGCAAGTATTGAAAGAACGAATCGTGCGGAAGTCGGCGCATCCTGGCTGGTGCAGAACGCCAAGGTATACTTTTCTTCCAGCACGCCTATTCCAAGCTGTGGAACATTGCAATATCATGATCTTCGATCAGTCGCGTGACCTTAGTGTTGTGAACAGGGGTTGTCTTATCAACGTGCTCTGGGTGCAATGGTGTCACTTGCTGGTGAGCTGTATGTCTATGGCGGGTTCTCCACCAGCTGCTTTCTGGCTGAACCCATGACCAGGATACTCCGTAAGGACGACCCTGTCATGGTGAAATTGAACAAAGACACTCATATGTGGGAGCCAGTGACACATGCTGGAGCGCTTGCAGCAAGCTGGTCTGGCGGCTTTAGAGATACCAAAGGCATTCACATACTACTGCATGATTATTTTATGTTCCTGCAACACCAGCAACAAGCAATACAATTAAATAGACATATCAAGCTCCAGTGTGGTGACAACACCAGCGTTGGAAGGCTGACTACACGATCTGCATGCTTTCATGTTTCAGCAAGATACTACAGCTAACTTGGCTGAGCGGTTTAAGCAGAATCTTTCCTGTCTGATGAAGGCACAAACCTGCTCTATGTTTGCCTATAAAATTTCCAGCTGGCGCTGTGGGCAAAACCTCCATGCATTGAAACTTTGTTTGATGTATGCTGCAGCTGTGGTGCATCAAGGCAAGTTGTTTTTGGTTGGTATGGCACGGTGCGGCAAGGATGACATGAGGATATTGGACTCTCAGACCCACCGCTGGAGTGTCCTCTCCTTGGACATCACCCCCACTGCCTACAGACGAGTTCTGCTAGATGCTTATGATGGTCAGCTGATCCAGTTTGGAGGTAAGACTGGAGCCATAGTGGCTGCATCACGTAAACAGTGAATATGGACGCGAGCTCTGTGTGGCAAAGCTTGCTGACAGCAAGTTGGTGACGGCCTCCTGCATGAGGTCTTGAGGCTCCTAATCATCATTACCTGACCTTGCGCTTGAACATGTGCACTTTGCATTGACCAAACGGGGTAACAGTACGACTCATGCACGGCCGATGCATGAGGGCACCGTGCAGGTAGTTATCGCGAGGGCTACTACTATGTGGAGCCTGAAGATGCATTGTGGACATTTGACATCAGCCAGCAGACATGGCAGAAGAGGGATCCCACTGGACCGCTGCCCATTCCTGACCTAGCTTTGGGGTTGGCCGTTGCCAATGGGTGTGCATACGTACTTGCCAACCCTATAGACCATGCTTTCATGCCAGATCATGTGCGGCGCATGGAGGTGTATGCGTTGAACCTGGAGACATGGCACTGGCGCTTGCTGCCCTGCAAAGGCGAAGCTGCTTTCTGCGCAACTAAGATCACACCTGTAGTTGTACAGGTACGCCATCCTGCGGTGTACAGAAGTGGTATCCTCTGATGCACAGCTTGTCATTATGTTCTGTACGCCATGAAAGCTGATGTATGGCTGTAGCCTTTGTCTCTTTGTTGGTCAACTGCTCCTGTTGACATGGTTGCAGTTTGTCATGCAACAGCCAGTGGACATCAGGAAGTGTCTGCAGATTGCTTGCATGAGGATTTTGACTGCCATGCAGGGTCAATGGCTGGTGTTTGGAGGGTTCCCTGTCCCGGCTGAAGATGAGATGACCAAGATGTTTGCCTTTGACTTCTCCACATTGTCATGGAGCCTGCTGGAGCTGACTGGCACACCTCTTCAGCATCGTATGTCATACCATGCAGCCTGTCACAATGACTCTCTGGTCGTTGTTGGAGGTATACCATCATGCTTGTCACTGCTCTTGCACTATACTTGTGTCCATGACCCTTGCTTTGTTATCTGTCTTGCTGTCACTCCAGCATGTTGAGCCATGCATTCACCATAGACTCACCTTATGTGACACTGCAGCATGGGACTTTCTCAGCACAACCATTCTTTGTTACTCCTACTACAGATGGCACATACTATGTACACCTACATTACTCACGCTGCTGCCTGTGATGCTACTATGCATGTCTTGGATGATGCGCCACTTGGTCTCATGTCAAAGCTGGCATGAGACAGAGAGTCTGGACTTTGCCAGGTGTCATCCTCGGCTCATGTAGTTGCCACCTGCAGGCTTGCTGCCCTCACCAGACAGGGTCTCAGAGGACTATGGCGCACCCCAGACAGTCCAGGTCATCAAGCTCACCCCCAACGCCCGTGAGGCAGACCTCCCTGACACCAGCATCATGCGCTACAACATGGTCAGAGACATCAGCTCCATGTTCAAGCGCTCAGAGCTTGCAGATTCCGTGCTAGCTGTGGCAGGTTGTGGCCAGCAGTGGCGGGTGCACAGAATAGTGCTAGCCAGTGCCAGCCGTGTATTCAGGGAGGCCTTTTGCAGTGACGAGGAAGGGCAAGGTGAGCTCCAGCATTGGGTATGACATGACCTGCTCCCACATCACCTGCCCACATCACCATGGTCAAGACTCACAGATTCGCGCAGTCCTTGATGACATCATCATGGAATGGTCTGTACACATCTGCACAGCAAGACCTGCGTTTCAGCATATTTTCTTTCTGCAATGCAATTTTCTTTATGTACATTCTGAGTCAAAAGCGTGCACCCTCATGCAGACATGTAAACAACCAACTGATGATGCAGTCATGGTGCACAAGCTGGAGCTAACAGATGTCTCACCAGAGTCCGTCAATCTGATGCTTGACTTCCTGTATGGTGACTTCAAAGCCAGCCTGACCTTTGCCGAAGCAGCTGCGCTATTCCGTACCAGCCACAAGTACGACGTCACCGAGTTGCAGCAGCAGTGCGAGCGAGCTTTGGTGGCTCTCATGAGTCAGCACACCATCTATGAGTTGGAGAACCTTGCCATCCAGTATCACAGCCCCAGACTTGCACAGGTAAGGCACCCGGCACACACCTTCCCCCCTGCATGTAGCAGCTCTTGTGTGTCTGCAGAGTGCCTGTCAATCTGTGATCGCTGAGTGTACCACTCAACATGTGCTGTGTGTGTGAAAGTGACATCACAAGCAGTCCTTGTCACGGTGTGCAAGGTCCTGCTGCTGTTTCTGCTTTTAGTGCCAATGAACACTGAGCAAAGCTGTGATATGGACGCATTCGGTTTGTCAGTCACAGTGCCAATGCGGTCAGTGACAGATTGTCAGTGCCTAGCGTCTCTAATCATGCACGCCAGTGTTGTAGGCAATGCTGTTGCTCCAGCTGCTTCAAAGTGTCTTACTCTTGCAGGCTTGTCGCACTTTCGTGGAGCAGGCAGACAAGGACCAACGCGGCTACATGGATGCACAGGTGTTGCCTTATGGCCAAAACTCACGCTCAATGCCTGGCAGCTGTAGGCATTGTCTGGTACATTGCATGCTACCAGCAGTTTTTGAGCAGGGCATGCTAATGCACTGTCCAGCTTGCAATGCAAATGCCGCATCTCGCAGTACGTCTTCATTCTTCAGCTACACCTGCATTGATGATGCAAGGCGTATTTGTTGCGTGTCCTGCTGGTTCCTGAATCCATACATGGTGGCTGATGTGAATCTTTGCTATGCAGAGAATGCGCATCTCAATGGTGCGGGCGAAAATACTTACTCAAGACAAGCCAGACCGCGCCAGCTTTGCCCTTGATGATGTATGCAGTCACGCCCGGACAGACCTGAATGACATGGAGTCCTGCAGTGATGACACAGAGGAGGTCAGCATGCCAGCAGAGACTGATGATGGTGGCCACAGCCCGGTTGGAGGTAAGCTGTTGATTTGCATGTGCCCTTCTGGGTGACACTGCCCTGCTGCAGCTATGGTCCGGCTTGATCGTGTGCTTCAGTCATGGCTTTGCTTGGCTACTTGTCAATCACATGCTAGGATTTACTTGTTCCTGTGGATTGACAATGTTGAGCAGAACCACACTCACACGCATGCATGCGCACACACACACACACACACACACACACACACACACACACACACACACACACACACACACACACACACACACACACACACACACACACACACACACTCACACACTCACACACTCACACACTCACACTCAGTCAGACACTGGCCTGCAATTGCACCTTTCTTGCATCTGGTTCTCTTTCATTGCCATAACAGCTCATTGCCTAACAGCGTCCCAATGTTTGATGAACTTCTGACATCATGGCATTGCACCCAAAATGTCAAGAAACGTGCTGTACCTGACTTATCAGCTTGGGCACATAACCAAAACGTTCAAATACAATGCACGTGAACTTGCCTCAGATCCAATGGTTGCCTGCTTCAAGCATCCTCTCATCCAGCATTGCAGTATGTTTGAGCTGATGTCCTGTGGCTGATTGGCGTGGTGTCCCTGCAGATAACGCAGCAGACGTTGACATGGTCGGTAGCAGCGGCAGGGAATGGGTCAGCCAGCAAACTGGTGAAGCCCTGGATGCTGGCACTGCTGTGGCAACATTTTCTCAGCGTTTGGAACCTCATCAGGTAGGTGTTATGCTTCTGTCAGTCATAGCTGTCTTGCAGGTAGATTTGATGGAGATATGTGGCAGCAAGAATGCCCTGCATGCATCACTGCTGGTGCTCAACCAATAGTTGGATTATGCATGACACCACAGCTTTTCCAAGTACAGACGTGTTTGATGGAATCACAGGGGACTGTGTGTTGATCACAGGGGACTGTGTGTTGTTCACAGGAACTGTGTGTTGTTCACAGGAACTGTGTATGCCAATGATCAACTCTGCATTTCAGCACACATGGCGTGATCAGTGCCTTGCCTCAAGAGCTTCCCGCTGCAATATCATTCAGGTGGCCTTGGTCCATGCCAACCTTCAAATCCAGATTGCACATGATCAACGCGCACGCTTTGTGCCTTTGACATTCTGCACATGGGCAGATCTTGTCTTTGGCTGCAGGACGTCCAGCTGTATGAAGTAACTGAAGCAGCTGCAGACCATGAGCCTACTATGGGCCAGTCAAGCAGCTCTTATGATGGGACCTCCCAGAACCAGGACGTCAGTGACAATGGTGCAGCCTTGGAGCCTGCAGCACTGCAAGAGGGATGCATCGTGACCTACTGCAGATCCGAAGATCCAGTTGCTGCATAGCCGCATTCCAGCTGCGTATTTTAAGACTGGACAACAACCCTTCTCCTCCAGCTCTCCTAAAGAAGTTCAATACGTGTATGAGTACCCTCCAGTGCTGCATTGGCACTAATCAGACCCAAATTCAGTCAACACCTCTAAGGTGACTTTCACTGTTGCTGCAGGATGTGCCTGCTCATGGCAATGGCATGCCAAGCTCAGGCTTCAGTCTTGGCAGGTTTGGGTGGGGCCTGGCAAAGGGTGCTGTCAAGGTGACAGCCGCCACTCTGTGCACGGTAGCCATTGCAGCCCTGGCTGACAAGCACACCTGCCACGCGGTTCAGAAGCGCCACCAGATCCCCTCTCTCCCCAGATTCAGATAACAAGGTAACCACCACAACCTCTTTGCGCATAGGTTCTCTGCAGCAGTGGTAAATCAGCTACTGCTGCAGAGAAGTTCCTTGTAACGTGTGCATACAGAGCGCTGACCAGGCATCATGTTTTGTATGCTGTCATTCTCATCAAGACCAAAAATGCGTCAACTGCAGCATTCTCGCGTTTGCCAGTTGTGCAGCCATTGCATACCTGTAAACAACCAATTCCTTTGCTTCAGACATGCTTAGCGTGTTTGCAGGACTTGGAATGCTTCACAAACAGCGGGCAGCAGTTGCATAGGCTGTATAGTAGATAGCTTTGGCAGACCACTTAACTAGCACAGCTGACTGGGATGACATTCCCATCCCAGTCTGCTTTAGAATTGTCAGTACAGTAGCTAGAGAAGAATTGTAGGGTAATCATGAGCAGACTGAGAAGAAGCGTGAAACTTGTGGCAGCGTAGCAACAGCAGCAGCTGCGCCCAATCTGAAGTCAAAGCAGTTGACACATACAGCTCTTGAGCCTTCTTGAATGGCCCAGAGCTGCCAAGCCACTATGACAAAAAACCAGCGAGAAGCAACAGGGTTGCAGCGCAGTCGTGAGACAGCAGCAGCAGCCCCCTTACACAGCCTAGACGCCTGAATACTCTACGGATTCAGCATCAAGGCTTTGACCTGCAGCTGGCAGTTGGCAGCTGAACAGAAAACCCAGCAGGGTAGCAGCGCAGTTCCAACACAGCAGCAGCACCCTCCTGGGAAGACAAGGTGTAGTCATGTTGAAAGGTGGGCACAGGTGCTGCAGCAGACACCTTACTTGCTGCTCACTGATGAGTCTCTTAGGAGATATGCTTACATCTATTTTTACTGATTCTTCATTGCAATGTTCTTTGCATTGGATGCACATGATTTTTGGTTGTATTGCAGGAAGCACAGCAGCCTTACTGGCCAGGCAGCAGTGCATTTGTATTTGAAGACCACTTGAATGACATTGGCCATGTGATTGGCCCCTGTCTTGTAATCTTTTTGAGAGGCAGCTGCACATGTCTTCTAGCATGCACCAGCCTTCATGATCACCCCTTTGCCGTGAGTTGGCTGTCAAGGGTTGCCGGAGGAGTCTGTGACCATTGCAAGCTCCTGGCAGAGTGCCTTGAGGTGTCAGAAGATACTTATTAGCCTATATCCTTACACCTGATTTCATGTTCGGACGACTTGACAAGCATGTTTTGTGGCAATGCTGTTGCAAGACGACCAACAACACTGAACTCATCACAACTGTGTGCAGTGTGCAGTACTTGTACGTTAGAGATGTGCTCATGTTTTGGAATGTGAAGTGATGATCAAACATGCATGTGCCCTTTTTCCTTTGGATGTACGAGTTGTGGTATGATGACAGCGTTTCATGACCAACACAGCACATGTATGCGTGCTGAATGTGTTGTGCTGTTGCACTCTCAGCAATTGAGTTGCATTTTGTATCTCACCCTGTTGGGAAGGTGTACCGCAACTTGAGTAGCTTGTTGACATTTAGGCCAGCACTTTGTCCAACGCTGTCATCGGATTACATGAGCTTTCATGCTTTGTGATAAAATCACATTTGCTTAGGTATACGTATGTAAAAGCACTGTTTCAATTGCCAATCTGAGTACTAGGATATCTACTCCAAGATGCATGGATCTACTGTGGTGTTTCATGCGGGCCCAGAATTGTTCAAAAGTGAGGCCAAGAGGCAGAGATTGTTTCTGTAAGCGCATCTTATCATGCAGCATCCCAAGCTGTCTATGCTTTTTCTTAGCTTTCAGTTGCTGATCCAGGCCTGGTATGATGCTTGTGTCTCCTCGTCACTTGGTGGTGTTGGGTATTGTTCCATGGGGCTTTTCACTTTTCGATGGGGGGGGTGCAAATTAACGTTCTTTGGTGGTGTTGAGCAATTGTATATCAAGAACTCACTCTTTTACACTCATTGTAAAGTTTGGTTCCATCTGCATCACCTTCGTCTAGGTCTTGCCTTTTGAATTTGTGCTGACTGTCATGTTTGTCTTGCTCTTCCTCTTTTCCTGCTTGTGGGTCTCGTGCTTCCTCTTTTTCAGCATGGCTGCAGTGCTCCAGGGTCTGCCATAGGGTGTTCAGGGGTTAAGTGAGTTTTGTCCTGTCGCTAGCCAAGGAGCAGCACAATACCTGGTAAGCTAGTCTTCGAATGCTGCTATGTCGCACGAGCTGATCTTTGAAGTATTTGTTGACGAAGTGCTTTTAGACACCGGTGTCAGACAGTACACAGGGGCGATCCCTGCCTTGCGCTCATATTGCTCTGCAGACACTTTGCCACAGTTGCGACAAGTGGTAAGTGGCTCTGTGATGCCCCTGCACACAAGGTTGACATTAAAGAAAGACGCATACCGGCGCCTGCAGGCTGAACAGCAGGTCAAGGACGTGCTGAGCTTCTATGAGGAAGAAGGCGTAGACTTGCCTGTATGTCAGAAGGAAAAGAAGGAGGACACCTTGCTTTGTGACCCTGTGTCCTTCTGCATACGCATTCCCAGATCCGGGCACGATCAGGAGGTATAAAGTGGCACAGTGTCGAACGGACAGATGGACGCCAGCAGCTATGCTCAGGCCAGTGCCAGGTTTAAAAGGTAGGGCAGAAGAAACGCCCAGTTTTTGGCAGTCACCTTGAGCACAGCGGCAGCAGGACTTGGCATGGCCTATGCCCTAGGAAAGTTGAAGGAGGAGTTATGCCAGGAACAAAAGCTCAGGCAGACAGCCATGGACAAAAGGACAGAATTACATGCTCGAAAGGGTTCTTGCCGACATGAACAACATCGTTCAGTTGACATTTGCAGAGGAGTACAGGAAGAGCCGCGGCCACGGAGACTGAGGGGTTCAAAGTCTGTCAAGATGATATATTTTGAAATGCAACTAAATCAACAATGCATTGCATCAACATATGTTGACAAGACTTCTCAGGCTTGTGGATTTCTTGTCCTCTGCACTGTTGCCTGCTGTGACCTCGCTGCCTGCTGCTGACCCCATATGCATGTCTTGTCTCTCCTGTGGCTCCCTGCTGACAAACACACCACTTGTGACTGCACCAGCTGTGAATGAGAACACAACTTTGCCCTCTGCAAACCTGGATGATAACAAAGATGAATCAAGCCCGCCGTTGGCATCAGGCCCCACCATTGACCTACCTTCACCAGCATACACCCTAGATTATGATCAAGACATGGTGACTGTTGGACCAGACAACATAGACTTCATCTGATTCAACATGGTCTGGCATTCTGCATCCCAAGTAGGATGTGGTCAGCAGACCGCCCGGGCATGGCACACAGTCTGGGAGTGTGTTTGTTTGAACCAACAAATTTGGTCCTCCCAGCAACGGCTTTACGTCCAGTGGCGTCATAGCTTGCCATTCATTACGATAATCGCTCCTGGACCAGCACTTGTTTGGTCAACAACCAGCAACATCTTCTTCTTGAAAGCTAGGAGGCCTCCAGAGTGGTCATTGATGCCTCTTGTCTTGTCCTGTAGAGGACGCAGGAGTCAGCCTTGCTGGCATGGTCCCCCATGGTGGTCATGAGCAGGGAGAGGAAGGTGGATTTCCCCTTCCAGCCATTTCTGGCATCTGACAAAACGAGAAAAACTGTAACGAATGTGATAGTTATGTCTGGTCTAGTATATATAGTAGCTATACGTAGTAGGGAATCTGCAATACAGATTTGCGGATCATCAATATCATCCCAATATTCTTTGCATTGGTTTTCGCAGAGGTTTGATGCATCAAAGGAAGCACAGCAGCGTTACTACCTTTGGATCAGTATTTTGTCTTGTGCTTTCATCGTATCATGATAAATCCAATGTGCTTAGTCATGATAATGCGGTATTTCAACTACCAATCTGAGTGAGTACATGCTCACAGCTTCTGAAAACCACAAGCAAACCTCACAAGCCTCTGAAAGACTCTTCTTCAGCAATGCCGCATATAACACTCAGCTCACAATGCCTGTTTCCTGAAGCTGCCTGTCAATCCAAGATTGCATGGCTGTCCGCAAACTGAAGTTGGGACTCAGGTGATTTGCTTTCACCTTCTTTGCTGTTTTGGGATCCCGTTTTTGCTGTTGAATCCAGCGAAGTATTGCAGGGCGGTCATATGTGAGGCCTGCATTGCAGACACCACCTTCATACATCATTGCAAAGTATGAGCATTCTCACACAGGCATCTTGGTCACTCTTGCTGATGTGCACACAAAGCACAGCATGCAAACATCCAATCAACATCACACAGCTGCAATTGACAGACACAGCAAGAAGTTGCCAGCGTCCTGGGAGCAATGGACTCCAGTCCTTAGCAAAAGACATTGACAAGGGAAGAGTTTGATGCACAAGAACAGTTCACAGTAAGCAATCCAAGTGCAAAGAAAAGTCAGACACTCAGATGTCTGACATATCAATTGAAACGGTGGCGCAGAAGAGCACCAGCTCACATGTTCTGCATAAGCGCAGCCGGTACCAACAAGAAGAGTACCTTCATGTGTGGTAGCTGGCTCTCTCATGTAGGTTAGTGTGATGGGACATTTGAAGGCATCCGGCACCTCCACAGTCTCCTCCAGGATGTCAGGCACCACCAAGGCAGGCGGCCAGTGCACCTCTGCACTCTGCTCTGCCTCCCTGCGCACCCTGCGCATGCTGTCTGAATGTATAATCATGTACGATGTCACCAATAGCAGTGGTGAAGCGAGCAAGTGGGTGACCTAGCAAGTGAGCAAGGCAGCGAGGCAGCTGATTAGAGCACAAGTGATCTGTCTCATGCAAGCTGCAACTGGTGCAAAAAGCGTATTATCCCCAAGCTGCCTGATAATATTCCCATGCAACAGTTGCATCACAACCATATTTTAGGTACAAGGCAAGCTTGCAGTCACAACAGTCATGGAGAAAGGTGGAGGCAGTGACAATCAACTGCAGTTTCTGTCATGAATTCTGCCTGACACATTTGTCATGCAGGCAACAGCCCCCTTGTGCAACCTCATGTGGCAAATCAAGCTGTGAACATGGCAGGGATGAGGACACGTTTGAAGCACACCTGGTTGCAGATCCTGTCGCAGCACCAGCCCGCAGCCGCCCAGCTTGGACTCGCGGCAACAAATCAGGAAAGTCATGCTCAGGCTGCAGCTGCACACGTGAAGCTTGCTGCCCGCCTGAGCTGTCAATTGAGAGGCTGGAGGGAAGGTTCATCTGGCTGAAGCTGTTGAGGAGCAGCTGAGCACCGGTCAGGACAGCACGAGTTCTTGGGCTCGCACCAATCAGGGCATCCGCTGTGGCGTGAGCAGTGGTATTTGGTCTGCGGGAAGGTGTGCAGGTTGTGAGGTAGACCAAGAGCACTGTCAAGTCATATAGGACCATCAGCAATGCCACATTGGGACAAATGATGGGCATGCCAAAGCGCTTGACCACCAGCACTGCTCTGTGTACTAGCGCTGCATGATTTTGCTGCAAGAGACTTGGGTACAGCCACAACTGGGTGCAAAGGTGGATTCCCCAGCTGACTGGAGCCCTTGCAACATATTGCACCAGGAGACCTGTTTTCTGGCAACAAGGATGTTGCACCGTACAATCACCATACATCGCATTGAAGCAAGAGTATCGCACTGTTGCCAGCTGTGCTGGCATAGGGTCTGGCATGAAAGCATGCCTGATGCACAGGTACAGCAAAGAAACAGATGGACATACAGAAGGGAGTACGTGGGGGGAGTGAGGGTTGAAGAGCCCAGGGTGGAAGCAGAGCCCAGGGAGGGTGCAGAGTCCATGGGGTTTGCAATGGCTAGGGGGGCTGCAGAGCCAGGTCTCTGAGACAAGGACTCCAAGTTGTGCTGAGGGTGCATCACAGTACCAGGACCCAGCGAGGAGCTTCCAGAGCCACCCCTCCTAGCCTGCCTAGCCTGCATCAGCAAGCAGCAAGTCAGAGCGGGTGCCTGACTGCACGGGATGATGAAACCTGCTTGGTATTACTAATGACCATTGCACTCATCCAATCATGTTTATCCCAGGACCAGTGATTGGTGCACTGCATGTTGGAAATCATAACAACAAACAAACATCACAGACCTGCATGTGCGGTATGCGGGTGTTGTTGACAGACCAGCAATGGTCATGACAATCTGCTCAACATTATGTCGTGAAGTGCAGCTGCCATGCAAGGCATTGGCCTGCCTTCCTACTAACCAACTCACCTCGAAAATACTCCACCTTCTGTAAGGACGTCCAGCAGCCCACACCTCAGTTTCATACCATGACATCACATCATGTAAAACACTTCTCTCTCTCTCTCATGCTCCTGAAGCTGCTGATTTTCCAGAACACCCAGCTGCTGCCCATTGCAAAGGGCTTGCCTGATGCTGTTACCTTCCTCTGCTGTGTCTGTCCAGGCTTGCAAACGCAATTCGGCTTGCTGCCTCCTCTGCCGTGAGGCAGAGAGAATCCCTGCAGACACTCAGAACACTTGAGCATCCCCTGTTGCCTTGCATTACACACTTGTGAGCTACACAAGTGGTGCCTTCAGTCACATCTCGGGCGCCCTTGAGGTTCAGCCACATCCTGATCACTAGCAAGCAAGTCAAGAGCAGGTGTGGCTGCAAATCTGCACGCATAACATTAGAAACTGGGGGGGGGGGAGGGATGTGGCATGGGAGGCTCACCCTGTGAGACAGCAGAGTGCATCTGGGCAACCTCCAAATTGAAGGCATTGCCATCAAACTGCTGCAGCAGAACAGCCGACAATATGACCAATATCCCACCCAGCCTATGGTCAGCATGTCGGTGCAGAGCATCAATCAGCAGCATGGACGTTGACGTCAAAAAGTCATCATCTGATGGCAGTGCAGCGGGTCTGAAGGGTCCATGCTCCTCACCCACCAGACTGAGCACTATGACTGCTAAAGCAGAGACCCCATGGTCATAACATCATCTGTGGGCTGCATGAGAGCTGCAGACTGGGTGTTGACCGTCGCTGCTCTTGCTGCAATGTGCTGTGTAGAGTCCTCCGGCAGAGGGAAGTCTGCCAGCTGAACATGCAATGCCTGAGCTATCATGCGCAGCATATATGTTCCAACTTGCGGGTCTGCAGGCTGGTGGTTCAGCAGCACCATGTTTGTAGACAAACTCAGCCGGTCACACAGGCTTGCTGACCAGGTACCTGTGTGCAGCAACACATGAAGCTCATTGCTACTGCTTGACCAGCATTGTGACCGTAGGCTGACTCTGTGCTGGGACAAGCAAACAACTGACTGAGGGTGCAGAGTCAGAACCTGACGTGTGCAAGACGCATAAGTTTTGACACAAACTTGCAGCCGACAGCGCTGTAGCACACGTTTTGGCACCACATGCAAGTGAGCAGCTGTACCTGATGTTCCAAGCAGCATGCCCAGTGCAGCGTCTATCACATTAGCCAGACAGTGGGCTGAGCACTCACATGGAGCACTCAGAAGCTGCTTAGTTGCCCGTGCAAGCTGCTCAACCACTTCACTAATCTGCTGCTCAAACGACTGTGCCTCCTGTGGAACAAGCTGCTGCAGGGAATCTGCCAGAATTCCCACGGCAGCTTTGCATGTCCACCTGTTTGCTCCACGCACAGTGGCTGCTGCAAGCACTGTGTACAAAGTTCTTGCTCTGCCAGAAACATCTTGTCGGTCAGAAGTAGGTGCTGGCGGCAGAGCTGTCAGCAGGTCTGCTAGGCCTTGCTCAGCTTGTTGCTGTGTCAGACCAGACTGCTGCACAATTGCAGCCAGTTCATCTGTTGGCAATGCTGCATGCTGCAAGTATGCCTGCTGCAGCCCGACGTGGAAAAGCTTGCTGCTGACACCGTAATGCGTGAGCTGCTCTAACAGCTCCTTAGCAGTGCTGGCAAGCGCAGACACCTGCCAGCCAGCGCGCGCCTGCAGGTAAGCCATACTGTAGGCTGCCGCAATACGGACGTTGCCCGATTTGTTGACGGCACAGATGCCAGAGATAGCTTGGGCTGCTACACCTCTGCAAGGAAGCAACAAGCTACACCCCTGCAAGGAAGCAACGAGCTCAGTGCTCTGCCACCCTACGCTGTCTTTGCAGTGCTACGCAACTGAAGCGCCGTCACAGCTTCGCTGTATCAGCTAGTAAAGGTTTCTTCAAGACCGGAAGTTGCAGTACCTGAACAGGACCATGCACTGTTTACACTTTCCAGTCTGAGTCAACGTCACACTGGGGGCACGGCTCCCATCACATCATGCACCTGTCAACGCTGCTGTCAACGGAACGGTGTTCTGCAAGCCGAAGGTATCGGTACAGCAAAGCAACAGACGTTCCTGCCGGGCCACAGTTCTGCTCTGCTTGTATGCAATTTCAATCTGCTTTTGCATTTTTTCAGTTTTGTTTTTGGCAGCCAGGTGCATATGGAGGTTGTGCCTGCAATTGAATGGTTAGTTATTCAACACAGAGGATTGAGGCTTTTGATCCACATTTCATGGTGCAGTCACAAGCTTGTCATTGATTCTGCTATGTCAGCATGCAGTTGCGCTTCCCTGTCAAGCTGTTTATGATGGCAAGCAACACGAATAATTGAGTCAACCGGGTGCATGCCACACCTAGCATTGTTGTCATGTCCCAGCTGTACACATTGCCACATTGCATCCTGGCCTTTCCTGTTCGTCATATCCAATGATGCGCATGCGTGCTCCAAGCTGAGTCGAAATGGAGTACTTCGTGAACTAGTTGCGCCTCTAGATCTGGTGTTGCAGTGCTGTGTATCGTACAATGCAAGCGCTAGATTGGCTAGTCTGGAGCTTTTGTTGTGCTACAGTGCAATGCCCCAACACGTTGTACCCTGTGAAACCTACGTGTGCAAGAACAGCTATTTAATTTCTCAGCTGAATATGTTGCAAGGAACGTCTGAAACCTCAACCCCCCAAAATTCTCAATAATTTAGTGACATTTTGGTCACTCTTAGAACAAACACTACCGGCACCACACATGAGACGATTTAAGGGTCAGTACATCTTTTGAGGCAAACTTATGCTGAGGCTCCTTTTGGGAGATCCTCTTCAGCTGTCACAATTGCAAAGAGCGTAGCTGCTTTGTCCGGCCTTGTCGTGCGCTGACAGCTATTTGGTGCCATGTAGAGGTACATTGTGACAATCTATCTTGCATGCTGGCTCAAGGTGTGCTCAAGGTGTGTTACTTTCAAGAGCTTGGAGCAATGCAGACTGGATCTCATTGAGCAAAAGAGTTTATATCATGACTTCATGAGCCAAAAAACTCATATTATAAACTGATCCTTGCGCAAGGGTCCAGGTCACTTGTCAAGTGGAAGACCAATGACGGCCAGGTTGCAATTTGCAGAAATTTCAAGCCAAATTTGAGTATTACCACAACAAAAGCATACTCTTCAAGCCAATGATTGCAACATTGTAGTCCAAGTAGTACTTTGTGCATTGCATTACAGCATTAAATGACATACTTGCATGCAAGAACTGACGGCCAAGACGCAGGTACCAACACAAACTTCTGTGGATGTCAAACCGCATTTCAAGAGCAAACAAATCGGAAAAAGGGCTTTGCTGCGCAGCATGCTAGCATGCGCGAGGCTCAAAGAAAAACGTTCCTTGAGCCATTGCTCTTTGGAGAGATAGCGATTCTTGCCAGACCACGAGTGACAACACGGGTGCTCACGCCTATTGCAGCGCCTCCAAGGACAAGTGTACACACTATTGCCAGGCTTATGATAAAGCCACAAAGCTGGTGCAGGAACGAGCTCTGCTGGGCATGCTCCTCTTCAGCGTTGCCACCATCGACAACAGCAGCCCTGCATTGAGCAGCGGCAATTGAGTCCTTGACAACTTGTCAGCATAACGCTGTCGGTTTTTGCTGGATACTCACTCCGCATGCAAGTCTCCTTGTGGCAGGTCCGCATGTGCTACAACTCCCTCCGGAACGTATCTGGCTCTAAGCCTTGCGGCTATTCTCGCCATCTGCTCAGGATCACGGACACGCCGACCGACATTCTGCACCGAAGGGGCAAGCGATGAGCAGCCGTCTTGGCAGCAGTGTCAGCGTGAAGGGAAACCCCGCAACATCTTCATCACCATTTCGCGGCTGTCTCCTGGCCGACATCTCCTCGTCCTCCAAAAAGCCCCAAATACTAAGACGCGCTGCACAAGCGGTTCAAACTTTGGTACTCGCAATGGTCAAATCGTTTGACTCATTGGGGACAGCGGTCAAGTTTGATGGGATGGTGCCGTCCCGGTTACGCTTTCTCAGAACCGACGCTTTGCGAGCTCTGCTTGGTGCGAACCAGCCTGAGGCTTTCTTGCCGTCTGCTAGTCGCAACAATAATCGAGATCGCCGATCGCTTTGCTTAGGACTTGTCCGAAGCCGAGAGAAGCCATAGGTCGTCAGCGATGCCGACAGAACGCTATGTCAGCTCTCGTCCGCCTGTGATAGCAAACAAGCCCCTCTGCATCGACCAGTTGTCGTCGTTCCAGTTGAAGGCATTGGTTTCATTGGCTGGCGGCTGCCGTCCATCTTGCAGCAGCCGTGCAACACTGCTCGAAGCAGTCAGCAACGAACTGCAGTCTGTGAACGGGAAGACCTGGCTTGTTAGCAGCTCCAAGGTTTGTGCCTTCACGAGTCTTGCAGATTCTGGTGCCTCAGTAGCTGCTCAACGTCTCTCGCATTCAGTACAGTACTCACAGCAAGCTTGTCATGCAGCAACTTTCTCCTGACCGTATATTTGGGGGCCTAGTCTCGTTTGGTGGCGACCTCTGGATGTATGGAGGTTTCTCCAGGGCTTATTATTACAGTGCTGATGATGATCATGGGTATTTCGGTGAGGATGCGACATACATGATGAAGCTGAACAGGCTTTCTCACACGTGGGAACCTGTCAGCTGCCGAGGCGCACCAGCAGATTGGTCCAGGTGTCACCCACAGACAATTGGTGAGCAATGCTTTGCTGTGCTGGCTGCTTGCTGTTTGAGCAAACTTGTCAGCTGCTCAAGTTGAACGCCAAAAAAACTCTGGACCATGTGCCTGGTTTTTTCAAGGGTGTGCAAGCAACAGTGTTTCTGCGTGACAATTTTGTGCTCTGTGTGTCAGATTGCACCAGATGCACATACACGGCATGCCCTGATGCCATGCACAGCTTCCTCACATGCACAGCAGTTGCATGACTTTGAATTCTGGACCATAGAATGACATTGGTGCCTGCGTGGCATGACTCTGTTGGCATGCCTCAGCAACACCTATTGATGCAGAGGACTAGTGCACAATCAGCCCTCACCAAGTCGGCAATGCCGTGTTTGCTCATTGCAGGTGTGGTCCATGGAGGCAAGTTCTACCTCCCAATGCCAGCTGTGAATGCAGACGAAGACATGAGGGTTTATGACTTCATCAACCAGGAATGGGAGCTTCTGCCATTGGCGGTTCGTCCAAGGGGCTATGAGGCCCAGCTGCTGGTTGCTCATGAAGACACTCTGCTCCAGTTTGGAGGTACACATGAGCATGCTGTGATATGCCAGCCTTGAGCACCACTGGAATCCACTGCCAATGCCTGCATCAATGAATGACCTCCTGAAGTTGACTCAGTGCTGAGACAGCAATGGACGACAACTCTGGTGTTTGCCTGAGCAAGTCATTCACAAGACTGGCGCCAGCAAAGTTGAAGCTCTGATGCAATGCAGGGATGATGGGCCAGGCCTATGTGAGTCCTCAGGAGGCGTTGTGGACCTTCAATGTCAGCAGCCGCACCTGGCGGCAGCACTTCCCATCTGGTGTGCTGCTGCAGCCTGCCTTGGCCCGTGGCTTGGCACTGGCCAATGGGCGAGCATACCTGCTGTCAACTGCACACGACGAAGAAGGACCCATGCAGGTTCATGAGCTGAACTTGGACACCTGGCACTGGCGCCTCCTGCCTCGTGCAGGCATCGTACCCTCATCTGCTTTTGGGGTGACCCCTGTCAAGGTTCAGGTACACACATTTGTCATGGCTCTGAGGGCTGAAAGCTCAGAAAATCACAGACTGCGTACCTCTGCATGGAGCAACACTTGTTTCAAACCTCTGCATGGAGTTTGAAACAAGTGTTGCTGCCTATCAAAGCTTTTGTAACCCTTCACCTGCATGTGGGAAAGTACTTGGACACAATAATGTTCATTCAATAAGCAATTTGGACAATGAGCTCACAGTTGTGCGTGCGTGCGTGCGTGCGTGCGTGCGTGCGTGCGTGCATGCGTGCGTGCGTGTATTTTTTTGGGGGGGACAATGCCCTGAACTCAAGGATGATCTGCAGAACCAATGGCTGGTCCACTCTGGCGAGCACTCTTGCTGTGGCATCTACATCTTTGACTTCGCCACCCTATCATGGAGCAAGCCTGAGGTGGCAGGCAAACCACTGAGCCCCCGCAGCTGCTACCTGGCAACCTGCCATGAGGACACCATGGTCATGCTGGGAGGTAACAGCTCTGCCTGCAGCTCCCAAGTGCAACTGAGGCTTCACTTATGGTTTAGATTTGCAGACACGGCCTGTGACCATTTTTGGAAGGGTTGCCTTGAAGCAGACCTTGCGCCTACAGTTCATCCAAAATCTTGCGTACAGCACTGGTTGCCTTGATGTGCACTGAAACGCCGCCCTGTGCTGCCCTGCACTTCCTTGCGCCATGAGCTAATCATGTCTGGTACTTATCAAACATGCTGACATCCCATTCACTTATGTTTATCTGCAGATTTGCTGGGCCTGCTTTGTGTGCGAGGTTTTCCTGGCGTTACGCTATGCATGAAATGCCTGGTGCTGAACAGAATGTGAGCATCTTTGGCGCATGCAGGCCTAGAGCCAAAGCCCGCCCCCAGCCCAGATGATCCAGATGAATTGCAAGCAGCAACAAGCATTCAGTGCATCAGGCAGCAGCCGGTGGCACCAGGCCTGGAGGTGCCTGACTTCACCTGTGCCCGCTTCAACATTGCTGCAAACATCCCCAACATGTTCACAGATGAGCTCTTCACAGATGCGAGGGTGGTGGTAGAGGGCAGGGTGTGGCATGTCCATAGGGCCATGTTGGCTTCAGCCAGTCCCATCCTCAAGGACGCCTTCCTATGTGGTGAGCACATGCCCTCAACAACATTTTGTCACATGCACAAGTGTGTGTTTCCTTGGCAACTGCAGAAAATCCTCATCAGTGGAATTCTGTGACGACATTGGCCTAAGATGTCCATCAGCACTGTGTGTTTCGCATTGTGTATTTGGAACCAAATTGGCGAACTGACAGACAGCCAGAATTTGAGCAGATGCTTCGTGTGTTGTGCGCTGATGGTGACACGCATCAGATCATCAGTGGGTGTCCATTGATAAATGCTCCTTTGTTGCTGTGAAACTCAAACTTCTGGCGCTGATGGGTTGTGGGCATGCAGGTGGCTTCACTGAGCTCCCACTTGGAGATGTCACAGCAGATGCCATGCAGCTGCTGTTGGAGTGGATATACGGCAGTGTGAAGGCTAGCCTCACACTCAGTCAGGCCGTAGCCCTGTTCCAATTGGCCCACAAGTTTGACATCCTGGAGCTGCAGCTTCAGTGTGAGCAGACCTTGAAGGCTTCAGTTGCCATGGAGACGTACCACCAGCTTCAAGACCTGGCTGATCGCTTCGACTGCACAGCGCTCATGCAGGTGGGGTTTCAAAACCTCATCATACATCATACATTCCACACCCTGCTGCTCTGTCTATTCCGCAGCTTGGTATGAATAGTGCTGCTGCGCAGGCTTGAAGTCTATCCTGCAGTGCAGATGGTGTGGGCTACCATGGCGTGTTAGATGCCTGTATGTTGGCTTGCACCAGCATTAACTACCAACTCAATTGCCTTGAACACATTGCCTTCTGCAGGTCTGCAATCAGTTCGAGGAAAGGCTGGATGAGGGTGGCTTGGAGCAGCTGGACGAGCAGTTGGCCTCCTACACAGCTGCTCAGGTAGGGCCTCCATCAGAACTGCCACCATCACTGCTGCCTTTTCTCATGCATGATGTGTCCACATTAGCTGCAGCACCTGCTTGTTTGGTCTGCTGGAACATTGGTCGATCATATCTCAATTGAGCATTGCAGTGCTGTATAGTACTCCTGCAATCCCATTCTGGCTTTCACATGTCGCCTTGTCAGCACTTTGTTCTGCGGTTTGTAAACAGGTGACAGGCATTCTTTTTAACAATCCAATAGCAATTGCTCAATGTGCAGGTGGTGCATCAGCCTTTGTGTGGAGCCCAGATGCCTGCTTATGCAGAGATGTCTTCGTGCCTATCTCAGAGTGAGAGGGTGGACCAGATTGGCTGCCTTGGTGGCGTACACTGTGCAGATGCGGCCTCTCAGACCTGCCCTGGTGGCAAACGTTATGCAGATGCGGCCATCCAGACCAATGGTGAAAGCTTGAGGAAAGACACTGCTCAAAGTAAGTACCTGATGCCGCTGCTTGAACACTACTTGATACTTCTCTGCACTGTCTTTTCTGCGACGACCCAGCTGGCTTGCGTGCATCATGTATGCAGTGATGCACTGAGCCAAGCTGTTGTTTGTTTGGTGCCTTGCGCTTGAGTACTTGCCCCTGTCAACATCACTGCGCAGCAACATCATGCTTCGGCGCATCTTTGAAGCTGCAGCTCTCTCCAACAGCATGCACAACAATATGTGGTATCAGCGCTGCTCATGCAGGCAATGCAACAACCTTCACCCTGTCCACCAAGGCTCACTGTCACAAGTGCCTTCTGGCAACAACAATGCCTGTCTGTTCAAGTCAATGCATTGTCCCTTTGCTTTCAGGTGGATGGGCTCTGATTGATGGCAATGCTGAGAGTGCACAGGAGACCATGGTGAAAGACTGCCAGCCCGCAGCTGTGGAGGGCAGGCACGCTGTGAGCACTGTTCATGGAGCAGAGACCCCCAACTCCCCTGTCCCACAGAAGGTACACGTCAATTGTCAGCTGCCATGGTCACTGCCTGGTGGAGTTTTGTTTGCAAAAGCTGTCAAGTACGGATGCTGTATTGCATATGACATGATTATCTGCCGATCAGGATGAGACACAGATCAAGGCCTGTATTCTTATCATTTTCTTGTCATGGTCAGGTGGGCTTTTACAATTGTGATTGATCACAAAATGGTACAGATCTTATAGTATGGTTATGGTGATATTAGGAGTCGCTGTTGCTCATGCTTGTGCTGATGATCAATCCGGCAACTGGTCTGATAAGATCAGGGGTTGACCTCAGATGCAGTGTCATTGTTCAACGCTGATTCCAGGTCGCTGGCACTCTGTGTTTTGCCATCTTTGCTGCCCATCCATTCATCATGATCTGTGATCAGTGATTGATCACCTATCAGCATAGATTCTATAGTGTTGATAAATGTGATTTAAATACATTGATCACGCTTGCACATGTTGTTTTGCATAAAATTGTGTGCCAGCTTGTAACACCAGTTCTGGTGACTTGTGATTGTCAAGCTGACATGAAGCTGATGTGCAGGACGCTGAGTTCCTGGCTAGTGAGTCACCTCAGTCAGTGCTTGAGACACGAGAGTACCAGGGGATCACCAGCTCTGACGGCTGCAACAGTGATGACACAGGTGAGGGCAACTGTGCTCTTGTTTTGCCACCTGTTCTTTGTACACTGTCTCTAAGGTTTTTGCAATACAATGCTGTGCACATGTGCACCCCTGTATGGTGGTGTTTCTCTTGCAACACACACGACCCATGCAGAGCAATTGCAACGCATCTGTAGGCACCTTCCACATCCTGCGTTTGCTGAGGCCATACAGTCTGGTGGCACTGGGTGCATGCATGAGTTACATACTTGCTGAAACAGCAGGTCACTTGTTCCAACTGTTTTGGAAACAGCATTGGCAGGCCTGCTTGCCGTCTGTGCAGGAGTGACAGAGAGGATCAGTATCTCTGACATCCCTGTCCAGAATCCTTCAGAAGCTGTTCATGAAGGTCTGTCGGAAGGTGAGGAGGCAGCTGCTCCATCTGACAGCAGCAGCAGCAGCAGCAGTGCCACTGCAGAGTTCCAGCCTAGGGAGAGCTCAGGCAGGTCACAGGAGTCCAGGCTGCAGCCACATGTGGTGGAGGTGGAAGAGGCTGTGGCTGACAATGCTGTGCAGGCTGATGACACTGAGGGTGCAGAGAGCAGTGGGGCAACACTCAAGGTAGTTCCTCATGCACCCCTGGCTGCGGCATACCTTCCAGAGTCATTGGCTTGCAGAACAACAACCAAACATGCAATATACACTGCCATTTTATGACTTTTGCATGACTGTTGCAATGGTGCGATTGTTGGCAAGGCTGCGGATGGATGTTTTTACCCTCTCTGTTGAGCAAAGGTCATGTGTATACTGCAAGCCAAAATTGTTCATTCCAGGCCCTGGTGCTCACATGCTGGTTTTACTGCAGGATGTGACGGACATTCCAGGATGCAGTGCTGCAGAGCTGCTCCCCTCCGTCAACAGTCATTTGGATGAAGCACAGGTGCTGCATGAGCAGCCAAGTGAGGATGCTCCAGTGCTTCAGGGTGACATCTTGCCCAAGGCTCAGGTGTGCAGCAATCCAGTCTGACTGGCTCTGTGCTGTATCTGCTTGTGCCTCTGCCTTTGCCTTCACAGCTGCCTCCGCCCGTGCATTGCCTTTGCTGTTGCCTTTGCCAGTGCCTGTGCCTGTGCCTATTGCCTTTCTCGATGGTGCCTGCTGCCTCTAAGTTTTGCCAGTACCCTTTGCCTTTGGCCTGCTGCCTTTGCTGGTCGCCGGTGCCAGTTGCGCAGTTGGCAGGTAGCTGGCAAGGGTTGTTGCAATTCTCACGTCTGTGCAACTGCAAGCATGACACTGACACATTGGGAGCTTCTGCCTGCTGTAACAATATCCAAGCACAAACATCACCATTTTGCGTCTTATGCACATGGCACGTGCATACATACACCAGCCAATGCCAAGAACTACTCTCTGCTGCGTCCGTTGCACTGCTCTATCAGTGACCAATCACAGATCAGTCCATGCCTGTTTCCAAACGCTCAGTGGCAGCCTTGGTTTCCTACAGGTTGCAGGTAGCCCCTCTGAGCCACCCACCACCCGCCCTGGGGTCACTCCAGACAGTGACACTCATGTCAGCATGAGTCATCAGGCACCCTCAACAGCACATGCTCCAGAGGCTGCAAGGCAGGAAGTCGGCATCGGTCAGGAGAGTGACAATGCATCCACATCCTCGGATGCTGAGTCAGCCTCACCGGCGACACTCTCTGAGGTGGTGGAGGAGGCTTTGGCTGACAATGCTGTGCAGGCTGATGACACTGAGAGTGCAGAGAAGGTAATTCCCCATGCACTTCTGGCTGTTGTAGTACATCTGCAAGATACTTTTCAAAGTCATTGACTTGCAGATTGACAACCAACATGCAGCATGCACTGACACCTTGTGACTTTTGCATGACCCTTGCAATCCTGTGGTGCACTGCGCAAAGCTGTACCTGGATGTTTGTGCAAAGGACTACCAAGCCATTGTGTACAGTCTGGCGCTCATATGCTGGCGCTACTGCAGAACATCATGAAGGCTCCAGGAGGCAGTGCCACAGAGCTGCTCCCCTCCACCAGCAGTCCTCAGGATGGAGCACAGGTGCTGTATGAGCAACCAAGTGAGGATGCTCCAGTGCTTCAGGGTGACATCTTGCCCAAGGCTCAGGTATGCAGCAACCTAGATAGGCTGGATCTGTGCTGTATCTGCTTGTGCCAGTGCCTTTGCCTTCACAGCTGCCTCTGCCCTTGCATTGTTGATGTTGGTGCCTTTGCTGGTGCCTTTGCCTTTGCTTGTGCCTATTGCTCTTGCCTTTGTAGGTTTGTTGTGCCTGTTGCCTTTGGCCTGCTGCCTTTGCTGGTCACTAGTGCCTTTAGCCAAGTCAGCAGGCAATTGGCTGCACTGGGTTGCTGCACTTCTCGTACCTGTACAAGGTCAGACGTGATGCTGACACCTTGGGACCTTCTGCCTGCTATGACAATGTCCCAACATAGACATCACCATGTTACTCATACGGCATGTGCACACTTACACCAACATGTGCCAAGGACTACCTTTTGTTGTGTCTGCTCACTCACAGATCAATAACAGGTCAGTTCATGCCTGTTTCCAAACGCTCAGTGGCGGCCTTGGTTTCTTGTAGGTTGCAGGTAGCCCATCTGAGAGGCCCACAACCACCCCTGGGGTCACTTTGGACAGTGATGGCTGCGTCAGCATGAGTCATCAAGCACCCTCAACAGAAGTTGCCCCAGACGCTGCAAGGGCAGCTAGTGAGTGCATGACTGCTGCAAGGGAGGATGTTGGCGGCAGTCAGGAGAGCATTAGCACATCCTCCAATGCTGAGTCACCCTCACTGCCACCACTCTCAAGGGGACAGCAGGCTCTGGTGGGCGTCGGTCTAGTAGCATATGGAGGGCTGTTTGCCGCCACTGCCACTGTCATGGTGGGTGCAGCTGCTGTCAAGATGCTGCCCACAATCCCTCGCCCAAGATTCCAAAAAGCTTCTTGGCTGTCCTTAAAAATCCCTGGCTTTGCTGCCGAGAACAACTGGCCGGCTTTGCACTACATGAAAACCAACTGCAGACGTCTACAACAGCTCTGTGATAATGATTGCCTGATGTCCTTGACCTGCAGAGCACATGACTCGCATTTTGAAGTAGGTGAGCATTCATTTCCATTTAACGCCGCCGTTATCTACAAAAGCCTAAGGTGCGTCTTTGACTGTGCAACTTGCAGTGATATGTGTGACCACTGGAGTGGGATTCACCAACAGAAAGACATTCAGGGAAGTGAGTGGCAAGCATGTAATCAAATGTCTGTAGTGCAGCAGATCACCAGTCTGCAGAAACAGCATCAATGCTAAGACTCTTGCCACGCCAATATGCAACTCTTCAGCAGTGGCGCTAGCAAGTGTTTGAACATGCAATTGTCATCAGAGCTACTGGGTGCAGATATACCTGATGTGTATGCAGGTCTCTGTGGGCTCAGCAAGCTGATCACAGAAAACAGAATTGAAATTGCAAAAGCAGATTGAAATTGCATACAAGCAGTCCAGAAACTGTGGCCTGGGCGAGAACAGTAGGAACACTGGCAGGAACGTCGGTTGCTCGGAAATTTCGGCTTGCAGAACGTTGCATCGTTGAAAGGTGCATGATGAAATGGCAGCAGTGCCATTGATTCTGACCGGAGAGTGAGAACAGTGCATAGTCCAAATCAGGTACATCAACACTTCGAAGAACACACTGCTGTCTGATACAGCAATGCTTTGACAGTGCTTCAGGTTCAGAGCACTGCAACGGCAGCTTAGGGTCGTTGTGATGGCAACAATCAAAGGGTAGACTTTCTCCCTTGCAGGGGCGTGGCAGCGCAAGCTATCTCTGGCACCTGTACTGGCAACAATCGTGCAACGCCCGTACAGAGGTAGTCGACAGTATGGCTAATCTTCAGACTCGCGCTGGCTGGCAGGCGTCTGCTCTTGCCAGCACTGCAAAGGAGCTGTTGGAGCAGCTCAAGGACTGCGAAGTCAGCAGCAGAATTTTCCATGTCGGGCTGCAACAGGCATACTTGCAGCATGCAGCATCAACAACAGATGAACTGGCTGCAATTGTGCAGCAGTCAGGTCTGACAGAGCAACAGGCTGAGCAAGGCCTAGCAGACCTGCTGACAGCTCTGCCGCCAGCATCTACTTCTCACCAACAAGATGTTCCTGGCAGAGTAGAACACTTGTGCACAGTTTTTGCAGCAGCCACTGTACGTGGAGCAAACAGGTGGACATGCAAAGCTCCTCTGGGAATGCTGGCAGATTCCCTGCAGCAGCTTGTTCCAGAGATGGCACAGTCATTTGAGCAGCACGTTCATGAGATGATTGAGCAGCTTGCAAGGGCGACTAAGCAGCTCCTGAGTGCTCCATGTGAGTGCTTAGCCCACAGGGACTGCGCAGAAGACTGCCACTTTGCAGCTGAGACCAAGCTCATGACTGCTATGTCAGCAGCTTTGGACAAGTTTCCTGGTGCAGGGTCACGCTGTTTGGGCCAAGGTAAGGCATTTATGGCCGTTTGATTTCTGAGCTTTGCATCACCAACGTGTAAAATGCTTGACGCATCAAAGACAGTATCTTGCCCAACAATAATTGTTGAACTGTGCTACAGGGGTGTTATCATGCCTGCTCGCTGCGTTCACTGGGTCGGCTGCAGCTTGTCAGCCAGTAGGAATCCATATTCTGTCGGCACTCTAGCAGCCAAGACATCTCTAGGAGATGTGCAATCCACGTTGTATATTACTCCACCAGGTTCTGCTCCCCGTGAGCTCCTTGGTTCCACAAATGGTGGTCTGGCCGGTGTCATAGACGCTGCACTGGGCATGCTGCTTGGATGTGAAACATCAGGTACAGCTGCTCACTTGTATGTGGTGCCATAAAATGTGCTACAGTGTTGTTGGCAAGTTTGCGTCTGATTTCATGCGTCCTGCACACAAGAGGTTCTGACGCTGCATTCTCAGTCACTTTTGCTTGTGCCAGCGCATAGTGAGCGTCAGCATAGTCACAATGCTGGTCAAGCAGTAGCAATGAGCTTCATGTGTTGCTGCACACAGGTACCTGGTCAGCTGGCCTGTGTGACAGGCTGAGCTTGTCTGCAAACATGATGCTGCTGAACCATCAGCCTGCAGACCCGCGAGTTGGAACATATATGCTTCGCATGATAGCTCAGGCACTGCATGTTCAGCTGGAAAGCTTCCCTCTGCCAGAGGACTCTACACAGCACATTGCAGCAAGAGCAGCGACAAGCAACACCCAGTCTGCAGCTCTCATGCAGCCCACAGATGATGTTATGATTGTGGGGATCTCTACTTTAGCTGTGGTGGTACTGTGTCTGGCAAGTGAGGAGCTGGGAACCTCAACACTGCCATCAGATGATGACTTCTGGATGTCAACATCCATGCTGCTGATTGATGCTCTGCACCGACATGCTGACCATAGGCTTGGTGGGATATTGGTCATATTGTCGGCTGTTCTGCTGCAGCAGTTTGATGGCAATGCCTTCAATTTGGAGGTTGCCCAGATGCACTCTGCTGTCTCACTGGGTGAGTCTCTTTCAACAATAATGATAAATTCGCTTTCCAGCTTGTGATGAGCTAGGTACGTGCCATATGCTTTCCATCGGTTTGCACGCAAACTTGCAGCTACACTTGCTGATGACCTGCCTGTTCGTGACCTGATTGTGGCTGAAACCCAAGGGTGCCTGAGCTGTGATTGGAGGCACCACTTGTGTAGTTTACAAGTCTGCCATGCAAAGCAACAATGGATGCTTAACTGTTCTGAGTATTCGCAGGAATTCACTCTGCCTCACAGCAGAGGCTGCAGCAATACGAAATGGGTCTCCAAGACAGAACACGCACAGCAGAGGTGGGCAATAGTCTCAGGCGAGCCCTTTGCAATGGGCAGCGGCTAACTGTACCAGAGTATCAGCAGCTTCAGGAGCATGTGATGTCGTGGTATGCAATTGAGGTGTGGGCTGCTGGACGTCCTTTCAGAAGGCGGCGTTTTCAGGTGACATGGTCAGCAGAAATGCAGGCCATTGTCTTGCATGGCAGCTGCACTTAATGATGTAGTGGTGCTCAGACTATCACGCCCTCTGTTGATCTGTCCATTATCTTCACATGTTGCATATGTGGATCCGCGATGAGGACTTGATAGTTTGCTTTGTGTTGTGCAATGCATCCACTACTGGTGTGCTTGGGCAGACATGATCATATGAGTGCAATATTCATTAGGAACATCATCATCCTGTGCAATTGGGTAATTGTCCTAACTTGCTGCTTGCTAAATGCAGTTGTGGAGCTGCGGCTTGATGGGAATGAACACCCTGGTGGCTCCTAGTGCTGGGAGGCACCGTCAACACAACCTGGAGTCATCTCAGAGACTTGCCTCTCCATCCGCTCTGGACTCTGCATACACCCTGGGCTCTTCAGCCCTCACACCCCCCAGGTACTCCCTTCTGTATGTCCATCTGTTTCTCTGCTGAACCTGCGCATCAGGCATGCACTCATGGCATGCCTACTGACAGCAGAGCTGGGACCAGAGCAATACTCCTGTTTTAGTGCAGTTACTGGTGATTGTGTGGTGCAACTTTCTTGTTGCAAGAGGTTGGGTAAACTGGTGCATTATAATGCAGTGGCGCCAGTGACCTGGGAAACGACCTTTGCACCCAGTCATGGCTGTACCTGTGTCTCTCTCTTGCAGCAAAGTCATGTAATGTTCAGCAATGCAAGTACACTGAGCAGTGCTGGTGGTCAAGCGCTTTGGCATGCCCATCAATCATCCCACTGTTGCGTTGCTTTTTGTGCTACAAGACTCAACTGCACTCTTTGTCTACCTCACAGCCTGCAAACCTTCCTGCAGACCAAATGCCACTGCTCAGGCCATAGCGGATGCCCTGATTGGTGCGCGCCTAAGCACTCGTGCTATTGTGAATCCCCGTGCTGCCATGCACCCCCGTGCTCAGCTGCGCCTCAGCAGCATCAGCCAGATGAACCTCCCATCAAGCCTCTCAACTGACAGCTCAGGCGGGCAGCAAGCTTCAGCCGTGCACCAGCAGCCTGAGCAGCAAGGTTCACCTGTGCATCTGCAGCCTGGGCAGCAAGGGACCCACCAGCTCACTCATCTGAGGAGATCAGGAGCTGCTCCTGCCATCCATGACGACACTCCTGATGGCTTTGCTGATTTCATGCAAGTCCAAGCTGGGCGGCTGCAGGCTGGTGCTGCGACAGGATCTGCAAACAGGTGTGCTTCAAACCTGTCCTCATCCTTGCCATCTTCACAGCTTGTTTTGCCACATGAGGTTGCACAAGGGGGCTGTTGCCTGCATGACAAATGTGTCACGCAGAATTCATGTGCAGTTGATTGTGACTGCCTCCACCTTTCTCCATGCCTGTTGTGGCTGCAAGCTTGCCTTGAGTCTAGAATATCCAATGAGCATGCCACTGGTGCGCAGGGAGACAGAGCAGAGTGCAGAGGTGCACTGGCCGCCTGCCTTGGTGGTGCCTGACATCCTGGAGGAGACTGTGGAGGTGCCGGACGCCTTCAAATGTCCCATCACACTAACCTACATGCGAGAACCAGCCATCACACGTGAAGGTACTCTTCCTGTTGGTACCAGCTGCGCTTGTGCAGACATGTGAACTGGTGCTCTTCTGCGCGACCAGTCCAATTGATGTGTCAGACACGTGACTGTCTGACGTTTCTTTGCACTTGGATTGCTTACTGTAAACTGTTCCTGTGCATCAGCTTCTTCCCTTGTCTTTTGCTAAGAAATTGGAGTTTGACGCTGTCCATTGCTGCCAGGACAATTTGTTGACGCTGGCAACTTCTTACTCTGTCTGTCAGTGCAGCTGTGCAATGACGATTTCAATTTTTGCATGCTGTGCTGTGTGTGTGTGCAGCAGCAAGAGTGACCAAGATGCCTATGACAATGGTTATACTTTGCAGCAATGTGTGAAGCTGGTGTCTGCAATGCAGGCCTCACATACGACCGGCCTGCAATACTGCGCTGGATTGAGCAGCGAAAGAGGGATCCCAAAACAGCAAAGAAGCTGAAAGCGAACCACTTAATTCCCAGCTTCAGTTTGCGGGAATCCATGCAAAGTTGGATGGACAAGCAGCTTCAGGAAATAGGCATTGTGAGCTGAGCATTACATTGCTGAAGAAGTGTTGCTCAAAGGTTTGTGTGGTTTGCGTTTGACGTTCAGAAGCTGTTTATTGAGTGTATTCACTCAGATTGGCAGTGGAAACAGTTCATTAGTAAGACTAGGCACGTGTGACTTGTCACAAAGCATGAAAGCACATGTGATACCATAACACCACTGGACAGAATGCTGCCAACTATACAGCAATGCAAAGCTTATGGAACGCCTCTCATGAACACAGTTACACATCAATAGCAACCAGAAGGGGGACACAACAGCCGCAGTATTGCCCATCTGATTTAGACTCTGCAGTATAATGACTCATTCAATGGCCATTACATGAATGATTGAAAATGCTGAGAGCCCGAACCTAGCAGACACTGCGCATTCCAGCGCTGAGCATTCCAGTGACCCACCTAGTTGCGGCCCTTAGGGGAATCGTGAATGCGAGGGCGTTGAATACAGTTGGTCTCAAATGTGACGTTAGGAAGTCGACCGGTGAAGCCCTGTAATCAACTGGCCTGTCTCAGGATTAGGTATGTCCGCTTTGCTGCGACTGAATTTTCGAGCTTCAGGGCTTTAGTGCATGCAACCGACCGGTGCTGACGTTGACTGCATCGCTTGTATTCCCTGCGCAAATATGGTTCGGTGCAGGTGCAAGTCAGCTAATCTCAGATCAGTCGTTCTGAGCAGTTGGCCTGCTGCTGGTTGCAACCCGTCTTTCACTCAGGTACAAATATATCTTGGCACTCTGTCGAAGCCATGTACGTTTAGATGATACTGTAACAATTGCCGCTCACTTGCCTGACAAGGGGTTGAACACTGGTCGCCTGTCGTCATGCTTGATTGCAGTTATGTAATACAGCAGAGTAACGACTCTGCCGATTGCTTGAGGATCCCGCTTCCCACCTTCCAGTTGCCTTCCTGAACATGCATGTGGCGTCAAAGACACCATGCGTGCACCTCAGCTTGCAACCTGGTTGCACGCAGGAAGCTGACATGGACCCTCAGCAGTCAGACTGGGCTGTCATGAAGCCGCATGTCCTCTCACTCATACTCCAAGCCCAGCACAACGCACTTGACAACTGTGCAGCGGCCCGCGTCTGCATTAACTGGCGAGATGCAGTACAGTCCACTCCTATCAGCATGCTGCACCTACACGCCAGGCATGGGCACCACCATAAGCACTGGAGCAAGTTCCTGCAGTCTAGACTCTCATTCCGTTGTCTGAAGCTGACATCTTCTGTCAGACAAACAACAGTAGAAGATACTGAAGATCTGAAGGCCCGAGGCAAAAGCTGCTTCCTGCATCTACCCAGAGAATGTGACACTTTATTTGTCGGTCAGTACTTCACGGATGCTCTACATCAATACATACACAAGACAGCTGCAGCGGGGCTGCGCCATCTCACAGTCCAAGCCACTGACCTTGACGGTCATGCCACAGACGTTGTCTTTCCAAGTCATAAGCACCTGACCCAGCTCAGGTCACTCCACATTGTGACGGATGCCAAAACCCTGAGCGTTAGGTCAACTGCACTGGACAACTGCCTGAGAAGCTGTTCTACTTCCCTGGAGAGCCTGGTGATTGAGGCTGTGAAGATGCCAGAAATTGATGTCCCAGTCCTGTTTCAGCTTGAGCAATGCTTACAGCACATTACCAAGCTGGAGTTGAGGAGTTGTTGCACCATACTTTCTGAGGCCTTTCCAGGTGGAGTTGGCATAACTGCCTTGAGTGGCTTGCAACACCTCAGCCTGCATGGAAGCACAATACAAGGGGACCAGACGCATATCTCCACTCTTACAAGGCTGACACACCTTGACGTGGCTCTGTGCAATTGGTTCAGTCTTGGGCAACTTCTACAACACAATGCCTCTGCTCTTGCTGGGCCCCTTGGGACTTTCCATGGTTGGCCTGCACTGCAAGTTCTGAGGGTCAATCGTTGCAACTTGTATGGTGAACATACATTATTGCATGTCAAAGCAGCACAGGAGTTGCACGTGAGCTATGTTGGCCCTCATATCAGCATGAAGGAGCTTCACATAGATACAGACAGCCTTCTGGGGAACCCAGAAGGCTGGTTGCACTATTTGTCACTGCCAATCTGTGTTCATCATCTCGTAGAGCTGAAGCTTCGCACCTATAGTGTGCGACATGCTTCTTCATTAGTGCCAGCAGGTCTTTGCAGCCTATTAGAGCACTGTCGGCATCTGAAGGCTTTGCACCTTACCAACTTTGCTGTTTCTGGACCATTTCAAGCCTTGTCAGTGGATGTTGGTCAGGGCGCTTGTCTGCAGGAGCTATGTCTGCATGGCTTCAGCTTGGCTGTTGTTGATCTGAGCTCATTAGTCTCCTTGACTAAGGTGAAACTTGATAGGTTGAGACACAGGCCCAGCACAGTACCTGTGCTGCATCTGCCTTGCAGCCTGCTTTCCTTCTCTGGCTTTGGTAGCTACTTGTTTTCTGCGTCCTCGAGACAGCCGCTGTTCGAAACAAGCCATTTGACTCACCTTGAATTGTCACTGGATCTTCTTGATGCCCAGCATGATGCTGCTTTACCTTATTTTCCTGGTAGCTTGTTACAGCTGCACTTGAGGTTAGCTGATAACGCCCATGGGTGTGATCTTGGCAAGTATGACTGGTCATGTTTGGAGGCATGCACCAACCTTGAAAGTTTGACCTTGCCATGTGCTTCTGTCGGATTAAAGATTCAAGCATGGATTGACAGTGCTCGGCACTTGCACACCATCATATATGAATAGGCAGCTGTAGGGAGGTTAGTCAGGACTCAGACGTATGAACCCGCAGCATGGCAAGCCTGCAATGCAGGGTATCAGCACTGCATCTTGCATCTCATGTAAAATTCAATTTAATAAGCAGTGTTCTTGTTTGATTCATTTCACGAAGTATTGGCGTTTTGCACAAAGGTATGCGTGAATCATATGGACATTGGTACCACATGGACATTGGTGCCTGTAACGTACGTACATGCATATTCAGGTAACATGCGCGCGCTTTGGTCGGGATGAGATTCATTCCTCTTTCAGACTAGTCACTCCGTTTAATAAGACCACCTTCAGGGCACGACAGGGCCTTCAAGTTTCGCATGGCCGGCCCCTTGAGACGAGAAGTTGAACGGGGGCTGCACCTCCACAAGTTATCTCTTTATGCAATTGCATGGATTGTTCACATGCCATGCACACGTGCATGGGGGGTAGGGCCTAGGGATGGACAACTAGTAAATCAAAAGTTGCAACGGCTGATGAAAGGCTGTGAGACAGCAATGCTTGGGGTACATAGCTACGCTGTCTTTATGCCGCATACAAGCGTACTATGCCTGCTGGCAAGAGCTTGCAGACTCAAATTGCACAGACGGCGCCGCATTCAACGAAGTAAGACGTCACAGAGTTGCGTCACTCCATTCAAAAAACTGCAGTAACAAAAAGCGCATGCAAGCATACTGTGTGCATTCAGTTCATTGTCAGGAACCTATGGACCAGGCAGGATTGTGCTGTAGGCGCCAGTTTGGATTCAGCATAGCTGCCAACAGCTCCCATCCAGCCTTCCCATTAGTATCCAACACCTGCACTGCTTTTGCCCATCTATCGTCTGCTTCACAGAAGTCACGCGCTGACAGCACATCCAGTTGGAATGTGTTTTCAAACAGCCTGCACATCAGAGCATGAGTGGAAAGGACAACAGGAACTGACTACAGCAATAGCAACCATTGGGCAATCAACATGACAAGCGTCGTTGCTGATGTGTATGACAATGACATCTACAAGTAATCCAACATGCATTGTGTTGAATTGTCAGGCATTGCCTGGCAACAGAGGGCAAGTTGTATGATGAAAAGGCGTCAAACAAGCATCATTAGTGGTACTCACTGCAGCAACAGCAGCACACCTTTGCAAGGATGGTCCATCAATGCTGCCAGGTTTGCAAAATGGGATGAAGGCCATGTATGCCAACAGGAGGCCTGCTGCATAGATGTCGTCTGCAATGCCAAAGTTGCGCCGCTCTGTGTCTGTATAGGCACCAGCTTGCCGAGCACGCGCCCACAAGGGCCTTGCCAACTCCTTTCTGCAAAATATGATGGCAATGAACACAGACATGTCCTTGTTTCACTGCCACACATGGAAGAGCACCCAGAGCATGACAGGTTTATCACAGTATGGGCCTGTCTTTCTGTGCACAACCATGCAGAGAACTCTCTGCAGGCCTGCGTGAGTCATACAAATCTTGCCATCATAGTTCACGATGCACTGCCTGGGCCTCTGGTACTGGCACTGAGGGTTGTATCGAAGCAAGGCCAAGCAGCAGACTAGCACATCAGGCGCTTTCACAGCCACAGCACTGACTGGTGCAGGAAGAGATGGTAATGTCATGCAGAACTGCAGGCAAGGGAGACCTCAATTTGAATTGACGTCCATGTCAATGTTGCTCAGCGTCATCACTTTCCTGACAGCGGATGACAACAAATTGAAACAGCAGTTCAAGCAGCCACTCAGCAGCTCCAGGCTGGTCACGAAGGTGCACGAGTGAGCTGGTGCTGAGAGCGAGATCAGTAGGAGCCATGAGATCAAGCTCTTTACTCACTTGGGATCAGGTAAAGATATGGTACCCCTGTCCCAGATCTCCCCCAGGGTCGCCCCACCAATCATGGCTTCATTGCTGATGTCAACTGCAAAGGCCAGGTCCCTGAGCCTGGCTTGCATGGCTCGCAGATCTCGTTCATCAGACATATTGATGACAACAGACCCTGGACCTATGCTTTGATGCAGTCTGCTGTTGGCGTGCATGAAGGCAATCCCCTGTAGGTCACAATCAGTCCTAACCAGTCATAAGCAGTCATAACAAGTCATAATCAGTCACTGTATAACTTCAAAAGCTGGGCGGTGCGAAGAACAACTCCACAGCAGCAATTGCTTGACATGCAGCCATTTCTCCAACAACATTCTGCCAGCATCTACAAAGGTAACGCAATGGTGCAACAGAAAACAGTTTGTTGTAACAGTTGCTTGGCAGCTAGTTTGCATAAGCAGGAAGAAAGCAGAGAATGAAAATCCATGCGTAGGCTGTCCAATAGCCATGCAGCTTTTGATTTCAAAAGTTGCATGGCTATTGGACAAGCACAATGGCAGGCCCTGCATGTGCACCTGCATGGTCTGGCGCAAAATGCTGCACACAAAGGCCTGCCGCCGTTGCAAGCGGCGCTGAGGCTCAAAGAAGTCCATGAACTCGCCATCCCCTATGCTAGTATTGGAGGCAGTGGCCTCTGCCGCCTTCTGTGCCCATGCTGCAGCTGTTTCACTGCCGTCACGCCGGAATACCAGCCACTGCAAGAATGCCAAGCTGCAAAAATGGGCCATTGTGAAAGAAATCACATCGCACTGCAAGCAAAGTTGCCGTACTCTTAATGCATCTGATGCCCAGCAAATGGGCAGACACGCCAGATGGGAACACAGCTCACTAAAGTTTGTCATGCTCAGGTTGCTGCAATATAGCTTGTACAGGGTAGCAGTCTTTTGACGCACACTTCTTATATTGCCTCTGAGCACTGCTAGACACAGCAGAATTGCAGTGCACAGCGATGGATGATGAGCACCAGTTGCTTGCTGCATCAGCTCACCTGCTCCTTGCCAGGACCTGAATCCTCATTCAGTACTTCAAATCCACCAAGCAAATGGTACAGATGCGGCGAGTCTTGTCTCTGCTGCAGTGTGACATGTGTTGCGACTTCATTGGCCGCTAGCACATCACTCTGATTGTCTGAGCTCTGCGGGTACATCTGCGCTGCAAAACACAGGCATTGCTTTGGTTGCTGACGCTGCTTGACAGGTTGTGCAGCCAGACATGCACTGTCAGTCGCACACAGAGCTCAGGTCATGCATGACTGTTGTGCATGTTTGGTCTTGACAGGCTGTATTGTTAGGGCCAGAATGTTGCTTTCTCAATGGGAGCATGTGATATGTTCAAAAGCACTAGTACCTTGAGCAGAACTCGGGTCCCTTGCAACCTTCCTCTCGTGACTCGCCTGCACATACAACATGAACAATAGCTGGAACAAAGGCACATTGCATAACACTTGTTGTGCTTGTGCACAATTACAGTGCCAATTGTGCTGCCTAAACCTAGCCAAAGCCCTCACCCAGTATACAGGTGAGCTTGGACACCACCTTGTGACACTGATTGGGAATTCAGCTCTTGAACCCCAGACAAGCTGAGCCCTTGAAGAGAGGACTTGTTGTCGTGCGTTGACGTACTGCAGGTGAAGGCAAGCAGGTTTACATGACCACATTCAATCGTAACTCCATGTGCAGGAGCTTCCTGACCTGGTCATGTCCATGTACCCCAGAGGTCCCAAATCTGACTCCAAAGTGATGTCCTGCGAATGGCATGGACAGGTTCAGGTGGATGAGATTATGAGGGAGTCTGAGTACGAGCGAGTGACACTTTGCTGACCTCTGCAGACAGGTCTGTCGTCAAGCAGCTCGGGGGACGAACTGTTGTTGATCTTCTTGTGCGCTTATATCCAGGTCTAGCGGGATGTGCATAGCTTCTGAACAGCATATTGCTGCAGGGGCGACAAGCTCTGAGCATAGCCATCTGATCAGAGTATGCAAGTTTAGAAGCACGCTCCTGCCAAACACATGGCATATACTATAACTGCCAAAATCGCGCACGTCGTAATGTAATTCCAGTCGTCGTATATGTGTTGCACCGGAACGCTGTGCATGCCAACTCTGTCATGCAAGCGTTTCAAGTTTAGTTTAGTCATTGTCATACGCTGCCTCGTCCTGCAAGCTTCGCAACATTTCGACCGAGCAGTGCTCGGCGAGCACACCTACTTGGGCACCCGTGGGCACCTTTGCAGCCATGCTAGCGTCTGCAAGCTCTCAAGGCCTCCCGTTTCCAGAGTCACAGAAGCAGCTGTGTCAGCGTGCAGCCCAAGCTTCGCTGCAGCCTTCGGTACCGGTTTGGGAGCAAGCTGACCTGGACAGCATACCCGTCCCACCTCATTGCAACCTTCCTGACGTAGTAGTGAGTTTCGTGAAAGATAACTTTCTTGGCTCGGAGGTCCTGCGACACGAGAACATGCAAGCAGGCGTGCAAGACGCATCTCAGCAGAAGCAACTCAAAGCACGGAAGACAGAGCTTTTGCAGGTGTGTACAGCAAGACAGCTATGCTAGCCCCGTGTTTGTGTGTGCTTGGGGCCGGCAGTTCTCTGCTTACCTGCCTCTTCAAGTCAACCTCTGTTTGCTGCAGAATGCGTATGAGACTTTGTCAGTGGAACTTGGGTATCAGATCCTGGTCGACAGTGATGAGGATTGAACAGCCTCTGAAGATGTTGCAAAGCAATTGCTGTGAACCTGATTTCACAGAAGGAGAGAGAGCAGAGAACAGGGGCGAGGCTCTAAAAACATTGGACCTTCCAATGACTGCAGAGCCCGTAGGAAAGTTTGTTGCTCACTGCACCAACCCCAGACCGGTGTAGCTGGTGGTCAGCACACTGCTGCACAGGCACAGTTTCCTGCAACTTTCCAAAAAGCCAAGGCAAGCAAAATTCAGATTGGATGATGATCTTGCGAGATCACAGCAAGCTGAGCGGAAAGTCTGAGCCTGTTTTAAAAAGCTCACAAAGCTGTCACCCCAGAGGGCCAATGATCTGGTTTTTGTTCTTACCAACTTGAGATCATGGCCAGCCAGAGAAACTTGCAGAAAGGGTGGAAGCAATAGATGAGGAACAGCAGCTTGCCCTGCTGGGGTTCAGCAAACAATGAAGAGTTTGTATCTGCCATTGTAATGAGTGTAGATAGTGATGCAATTGCTGCAGCTGATGAATCTGCTGCTGAGTAGGAGCATGTGTCTAGTCAAAAGTGATTTTGAATTGTGCTTGGTGGATATAATTCGACACTGCATACTTATTCTGCAACCGTTACGTTGTATCAGAAATGTCTGCAGCATCAATGCTGTACTTGCAATTATTTTCAACACCGCTCTGAGCTAGGGGACCTGCTGAAAGCTGCGTGCACCTGGAACAGCGCGCATGTGGGTGTGGCACATGGAAAATATGCAGACTACATAGGAATGTATATCCTCCAAACAATGGTTACTCTTCTGATATAGGTATACCACTGACACAACCTCCAATTTCAGCTCTACGTGCGTTGTGCTTGCGCTCGTGGCCAGCCAGCTGGACTGTCAGCCTCGATCTTACAACCAGCAACAGACGCGAAATTGGTTTTCCCAGCAGCTATTGATGACAGCAGCTCCACTTAACTGTAACAATACTCTCCGAGATGCATTTCAATGCATTTCAGTGCATAGCGCAGCCTACCACAGCCTTGCGTGACTGCATATTGCCTATACCACAATACCTATGATCCAGGCATTTCACCAGGCTCTGCAAATCAGTGTATCCTTGGGGACATGTATCTGAGATCCAATCTACCAAGGAAACAATGGTTAGGCTTTTGGGCCCTTGTGTAGGAGAATTACATACACCCAATTGTAGTGCGTAATGACAAATTCTGACAAAGTATAGGGGGAAATCCCAAGGTCAGTGGTCAGTTACACAATAGATGGCTGCCTCGAAGTTGTCTTTCCAAGACAGCTATCAGCATGCAGACATACATGCGAGGCTATCTGCTTGTCTTATGTTGTTCCTTGGCCCTACCAGCCATCACAATACCCTCACTATGATGACATATGAAGACACGGACAAAAGCAGCTAGAACACATGCACCAGACCTAAGACCTGCAACCCCTACATAACGTCACAAACAGCACAAGACATACCTACACAAGACATACCTACACAAAAGTAGATATCACCAACGTCTCCAAACAGCGCTGCACTCATGCACGCCCAAGGTTATTCTACTTCATGCTTGCGTAGCGAACTTGCAGAATATGGTACACTAGCTGCCAGACATCCAAGAAGCATTGCAGCAACCTTTGCCATTGATGATCCTCTATGCAGACAGATGTTGTTCAAGCTTGTTGAACTCAGTCATGCCAGCTACTTCAGACTCGTCAGGGTCAGCTTCTACAACTGACTTGACTTCAGGGATGTAGTGCATCAGCATGTTCTCTATGCCACCCTTGAGGGTGACAGCAGAAGATGGGCACCCACTGCATGCTCCCTGCATCTTGAGTGTGACTATACCGCTGTCCTCATGAAAGCCCTGTACACCAAGGCAAATTTACAAGCACGCCATGGCAGGGACAAAGTCAGAATCTTTGAACATGCATCTGCATTGCAGAGACCCAGAAAGCGTGTATGAAATTCAAGACTGTGAGTGCAAGTGCCATTACATTTGTGTGCTAAGCAACAGTGACTACATGTATTGCATACACATGTGGAATATGTGCTGCTGGATTGCACAAACGACATGCTACACCAATCACCACGGCGCTTGATTTGGCGTAGCATGTCATTAGTGCAATCCAGCAGCACATATTCCACCTGTGTATGCAATTATATACAGTCAAGTTGCTGTGACTTAGCAAACAAATGTAATGGCACTTGCACATAAGCAATGCACACCTGACTGTGAGCAATTCCAGGGCAGTGATGGGATTGCAAGTAGACACCAGAGAGACTGTTTGGAGAAGGTGGAGTGCATACTGCTTCTTGTAACAACCTTGACTAGAGGCTGTCATACCTTGAACACAATGTCACCCCCATCTTCCATGACTGCTGGCCTGATGCGTGTCTCCAGCAGCTCTTTGATCATAGCCACCACCTCACTGTCATCCTCATTGATTGCAGTATCAGACTTCTCTGTGCTACTGGCATCAGTGATCAAAGGGTCCCCTGTCATAAGCGCATGGTAGCTTATTACACATCTGCCGCATAATAGGTGTCAATGTATGCATATGCCCCATGCCAAAGGCGTGTCAGAAAATGTCAGAAGTTGAGCATAGACATAGAAGTGTGCTGTACACAGTGCAGACCTGGTTTCATTTCATGGTGAACCAGATGCTGGCAGGGCATGCTGCATTCAGTCACTCACCTGAAGTGAAATGATCCATGATGCCAGCAAAGATGTCTGGCTTGACCACGTTCCATGTGTAATCATCAGACTTTGTGACAGTGATAAAATCTGATCCAAAGAAGACATTGGTGACACCATCCACTTGGAAGAGTTTCTTGGCCAATGGTGATTTCATCGACTCCCTAGCAGTTGCAAACTGCATGCTTCCACTCTGCATGCAGCCATATACATCAGCTACAAGTTAAAGGCAAAGCTTCATGATTCAGTGCTGCAGCTGCAGACTTCAGAATGAGCTTGGCAACATTGATTATACTAACAGAAGTCCCAGCCAGTTTACGTGTTGAAGTCACCCCCAGGACCGTCAGAAGTCTCCACAACTTTAGGTGTTGAAGTTACCTCTAGGACAGTCTGCCCAGGCAAGAACATCATGCTGGAAGGATTAGGGGTTGGCTGCGTTTGTATGAACATGCTGCGCCTTTGCTGCCCCAAAGAGCCTGGAAATCATGAGCAAGAATTTGATATGAGGGTCCGTGCCTTTGCCACCTGCCCTGAGGCTGAAGACTGAGCGGTCTGCATCACGCTGCAGCACATGTGAATTGGAAGAAATGTCACCTGTTGCAGACGTAGCTGTCTGATGTTGGTGAGTCGTTTGTTGAGAGTGCAAGTGGTGCAGCTGAGCAACTGGTTGCCATTGAAGCACTGTTGCACAAGGTAGCGCCACCTGCAGAGCACTCAACAAGATAACATTGCTGAAACACACAATGATCAGCTTGCCGCAATGAGTCCGCAAAGCGTGCGCGACCTGAACGACACTTACCAGACCTGCTCTTGCTTGTGCAGTTGTTTGTGACTGCAGGGAGCGACAAGCCCGAGGAGCCAATTCAGCAAAAGCTCTTTTCATCCTTGCTGACCTGAGACGAGACTGTTCACTCTTGCAGCAGAAGCACTTCAGGAAGCACTCCAAGCGATCGACAAAGCTTCGAAGACTTTACGTCGATCAGTTACTAATGTGACGTGGTTACATACGGTTGTAGTCCAGATAGCGTACGGTATTTCTCCTCCTCGTGCTTGCTTTACTGCCCTGAAGAACGATATTCGTCGTCTGGAAGGTCTACCGTTTGTTTGAGTTGCATACAAAGCAAAATCCGAGCGCTGTCAGCACAGTCTTCGCAGGCTGGCAGCGTCTTCAAGCCTTGCGTGATCATTCATCCAGTGCGTCTTGCACAGACTATTGCTTGTTGTCCCTGGGGACGGGTCGTCGATCACCGAGACTCACGAAGAGCAAATTCGGCAAGCCCTTCCACAGCAGGCCGCGTCGATCATTGTATCAGTGTTTCCAATATTACTTTACGTTCGCGCACCATCTGAATTTGGCGGAATGTGACCTGACGTCTTGCGCTTGCACCAGCTGCAGCATGCAGGCGTGCGGTATCACGCCAGTGCTCGGAACCTCGGCTTGGTCGCCATGGACATGCTGAAAGCGGAGAGTACTCGCACCACACATCGCTTGCGTTACGAGCGTCAGCATGTTTTGCCATACGGCGATACTTTGCACTCGGCTGAATGCGGTTGTCCAGACAACTGGTCGAAGAAGACCAGAGCTGCAGACCTTGTCGATATGCTGTTTCAGCAGGCGTTTAACAGATATCAGCAGGGGATGCTACTACGGTGCAGGCATCTGACTGTTGCCTACATGCTGCCTCATCACAATGTGGTGAGCTATCAAAAAGTGCATGCCAAAGCTTCTAGTATTAAGACAGCAGTATGCAGTCATACTTGACGTCCTGTCTTCACTTTTGTTCAGCTACACTCATGCATTGATGACGTTCTGTGTGTTTCATGTGCAGACTGGCGGCATGAAGTGTCTGGTAGAACATGTAAAGCTGCTGACATGCAGAGGGCATACAGTCATTGCAGTACATCGCTCGGACACAGCAAACACTGCTATGCCACCATGGACGGATATCAAACCTAGCGTGGATGTTGTCTGTCGCCTACATCAGAGGCTTGGAGACGTTTACCCTGCCTCCAAAATTGATGTTGTGGTAGTCGGCATCTTCCACCAGGTATGCACAAAAATGAGCTCAGATTTGAGCTTGCATGTTGCACAAAACTGAGCTCTGATTTGAGCTTGCACATTGGGTCATTCTGCACTACTGTGGTAGCATATCCTCTGACTGGATGCATGTAATCATGACAAACGCTGCCAATGCTACCATGGCACACAATTTCTGCATTGCTTTGCTTGCACATTGATTCTGGCCCAGTGTTCTGCACAGCATACTAAGCGCACTTTCAAATGTAGTCTGGACACTTTCTTCCAACTGAGCCTGCTATGCACGCTGTGCCAGGTGGCAGAGTTGCTGGTAGGAGTTGCAGCACCTGTGCTGTATTGGGAGCAAGGGCACGAGTGGCTGTTTGGGGATCCTGTCCGGTCTCAGGTCAGACTTGGCAGCCACAATAAATTCTGTGACTCTGAGCAAAGCCAGGCAATAAAAGCAAAAGTGTATCTGATAAAGTCAGCATGTCAAGTGTGTCTACTATGCACATTATACCTTAAAATGGTGGCATGTACAAACACGACTACAACATGTCTCTGCCATACTTTTCATGTACCCATTAGGCTTATTGCTTTTCTCATCCCACTGTCTGCATTTCAGACAAAACAGCTATGGAAACAGCACCCACTGATGCATGCTCAGGTTTGTCTCCAGTGCAGGTTCAGCACAACTACAGAAAACAGGATCAGCTGTTCCACATGGTCATGCATCTGCCAGTTGCTGTGGCCGCCGTCTCAGAGGCGGTGCAGTCCATCTTGACCCAAGAATTTGGCCGCACCTCCACCATCATCCCCAACAGTGTGGACTGTGACCGGTTCCGTCCCGGCCCTTTGTCATCTCATCCCTATACTGCAGTCCTCACAGCACCTGCAAATGAGGTGACATTCTACTAGACTGTACACCTTCTGTACTGATTCTGCACCTTGGGCTCCTTTACCTCTTTATACAGCTGTCATGCTAGGCACAGCTGCTGTGCATGCCTGTCTTCTTGCCTCTGCATCTGATGCACGTCCATATTGAAATGCGTGCTGTCATTCTTGCTGTGGGCACCTCAGCGCCAGAACTTTGTGCTCACAGCTGCAATCAAGGTGCAAAGCCCCATGATTCATCCAAGGCTTGAGCTTTGCGTCAGCCTGAGCCACGCTTCTTTGGTCATTGCTTCTGGCCTATTGCTATTGCTCGTCACCTGCCTCATGACCAGGTCCTGAGTTTCTTCCACATGCGCTATGTAGGGGTGTAGCCACCCCAAGGCAGGGGTGCGGTCAGTTCTGCTGGTGGGTAACCCCTCGCTGCACCTCAAGGGCTTTGATGTTGCCATCTCAGTTCTGGCAGCTGTCAACCAAGTGGTGCCTCTGCACATCACCTGGGTCTGCCAGACGCAACCCACTGCAGCTCTGGTGCCAGCACTACTGGCTAGCGGCCTCAGGATACATCTCCATGTGAACCCACCTCAGGTGCAATTGCTGAGCTGTGTGTCTGTTGACAGCTGTCAATGCTTGCGCTTGTGCCCAATATTGACTAAAGCGGATGGTATGCTTTTGTCGTGCCTCATAAACAGTTGCTTCGCTTTTACCGTGCCCGCCAACAGATCATTTACTTTTCGTCATGAATCAAAACAGATGATTCTGTCTTGCCTCGTGACCAGATGAATTTCTCTGATTATGCCTCACAAACATATAATGTGCTTTTGACCTGTCTTCATCAGGCAGCAGACTCTCCAGCATTCTGTAGAATGCTTGCTGATACCCTTGCTCCATCTCATACAAACACCCAAGAAGGCGACACAGTGAACATGCTGGCTTTGGCTGTGATGCTAGCTCATGTGTGTTTGTGTGACACCCTGCAGGACATCTTGCCAGAGCTGTACTGTGGGCACGATGCCTTCCTATTCAGCAGCCGGTACGAAGCCTGGGGCATGCCTGTGCTGGAGGCCATGGCAGCTGGCCTGGCGGTGGTGGCCACAGCCTGCCTAGGCCTGGACACCTTTGCCCGCCATGGCATGAATGCACTGCTAGCTGCACCTCAAGTAGGAAGATGTTTGTAGCCTTTTTTTTGTTTTGTTTGTGATTTTTGATCATCATTGCCGGTTCCATGATAGCGCGTAGCACAACAGGAAAATCATGATGTCCCGAAGGAATATAATAAAAGCACAAACTTTGAAACTCGATCGTCAAACATTTACCCATAGCATGACCTTGCACCTGCTATGGCCGTGCACAAACCGTGACTTCCTGCGCCGTCGCAAGCTGCAACCTACCTGGAAAGCAAAAGCTGCCTGATTTACGCGGTACTGCTCCTCAATCAGTCTCTTGGGGTGTCAAACAGGCTGGTCTTGCCACTAGGCTGCATTTGCAGGTCCAATTGCAATATGTGTGATGCATCTTGATCTGTTCTGATACACTGAACAGGGCGAGGCCTGCCAATCTGATTTCACCACAGGCCAGCTCTGCACCACGACAGTGCTGTTACTGTGACACTATACTGCCTATTGTGCATCATGACATGACATCTCTCAGGTGCACCCTTCACGATTTGCTGCTGTGCAAATGCAAGTCTTTGCAATCTGCTATGCAAGTCACTTTGTGCACAAGCCGCATGACCCTGCAGCCACTATCACTATGGGCCCTGCCTGTCAACCTCAGGGCCATAAGCAAAAATTGTTGCACTGCCTGTCCAGCTCACATCCCCAAGCTCACATCCCCAAGCTCACATCCCCAAGCTCACATCCCCAAGCTCACATGCCCAAGCTGACTGGACGCTTGCTGGTCCCCATGGCTTGTACAGCCCCTTGGCATGCCCAGTCTTGTGGCATGCGTTGAAGCTCTTGCATCCTGCTTGCAGGATGTGATGGGAATGGTGCGTAATCTGTACCTGGTCCTGACCAATGAGCAAGTGAGGTGCCAGCTGCAGATCAATGCCCGCCAGACTGCTGAGCAGTTCACTCCAGTTGCTATTGCAGAAAGGTAAACTGAAGCCATAGATACCACTAAGTGCTGCATTCCATGGTCCAATGCTTGGTTGTGCTTACAGCTCTTTGGACTTGGTCATGTTGCGCTGTTGTCTCAGGGCACAGAAAACACTCTAAAGTTTGAGGTTTTGCAATGGAGTCAGCCATTGTAGGACTGACCATGTACAGTTATTGACATGCTGCATCCCTGCACTCATGTCTCATGTACAGCTTGCTTGATCACATGAATGGTGCTGGAGGCATGCAGATTTTGCTTTGCAGGTTGGAGGGCGTTCTGTACAGTCTCACATCTTGTTCCAAGGAGTTGTTGCAGCTGAGACAGCCAGCATTGGCAGATCTGCAGCAAACATGTGCCTGGGCCTCTCATGCTTGCAGCAAGCCCTCCACTGCAAAGCCAGCCAAGCAGGGGAAAGAGAATCTGAGTGTGCCAGACAGGCAAGAATGTCATGGTGATGAAGACCTTGTGCTGTCGGCTTGACACAGTGTGATATCATATATGTGTGTGCATAAAGTGTCAACTGTCGGGGTTGTGCTTGATTGCTTATGGTGCAGGATTGCAGGACAGTTGATACGTTGCACCACGATGGAGAACAACTTTCTCACCAGTTGATTCAGTTGAAAGCAGATGATAGTGTGCAAGCTCATAAATACAGGATGTTGTTTTGTTGTTGAGAGGAGTGTCGAAAGGTACTTTGGGAGTGAGTTTGGAGTGTTTATAATTGAACGTTAGCTTATCGACAATGTGGTTGCAAACTGCTGTGTTATTCGGAGAATCTTGTGAGCTGTAAATTGCAGCATCATACTATGATGATCATAGAGTCCCCATGGCAATGAATAGTGCCGCTACTCTGCAGCAGACACTAGTCAGTGGCACACACACTGGCCCCAGGCTTGCTTGAGCACAAAATGAAATGTATAACAAAACATGGACATCTGGGAGTATACTTGCAGCCTACGCTAATAATCTACATGTACAAGACGTTTGCTTCTGAGGTTGGTCTACTCGTCAAGACACATATGTTTGTGTGCCTGACGCAAAAGTTTAGCAACACTCTGCATATGCCACACTAAGAGCTTTATTTGCCTAGACTTGCCAATGAACGTTCTCACTACTTTGAACATGCAAGCATAGGTTATTGCTTGTTGTCTTCAGACAACAAAGGACTTGTCTGCTCAGCTATGGTCTTCATTTGAGACCTTTCAGCCTCAATGCGCGCATTCAGCTTGGCTTGAAGATCTTTCCGGTACCCGCAAAAGAACAGAAACTCCAGCCACACAAAGAGATTTGCCAAAGCAAGGCTCTGCAAGGTACACAAGCTCTGTTAATGACGAACACATCCGTTGGAAACTGATCAACCCAAATGCTCCTGGGAAGTATGCCAAAGTGTCTGGCCCACCCATTTACTCCAAGCAGCCAGTCTGGCCCGCACACCAAAGGTCGACAGCAAGCGGAAATTTGCATGAAGTTGCTTACAAACAGTGTAGTGAAGCATGGTAGGCAGAGGGAGAGTGATACAGATGCAGACACGTTGGCATGGCATAGCATGACATGGCAATGCTACTTCTGCAAACAGGAGAGGGGTCATTGCCTGAAAGAAGCTGTCTAACAGAGCTGGCTTCCTGTGCTCGAGCATGATGTGACCCAAATGGATCTGTGCCCACCATGACAGGACATGCACTCCGATGGCATATGCCCAGGCATGTGGTACATGCTGAGAGAAGGCAGTTGCAGTCAGCCAGCATGGGATGCCAGTGGACAGGCACCATGTGACACCAGCAAATTGCTCTAGGCCTATATAGAAAAGTGAGTACACAACAACGCCTAGAAAAGCTCCGTTCAAGACGGCACACCTGCACAGACAGACAGTAGAGTACAAGTCTGTGCAAGTATGATAGGCACATGTACGGACAGCAGCACGAGCACAGCAGAATTGTCACTCACTGTGCAACTCCTGCAGGGAGTGAGTGTAGAGCTCCAGGTAGGTCATATGGAACTAGCTGCCCTGTGTAAGACAACCACACGGAAGCCGACCAGAAAATCAAGGGTACAAAGATAAAGTGTACCAGCTGATTCCATTTATTGTGGTGATAAGCGCCATAGAAGCTCAGCTGATCGTAAAAGTTGAGGTTAAACCCCAAAAAGCCCATGCTGTGAGCGTCACTGACACCCGACACCTGGCAACGGCTGACAAGATCCCAGCAGGCGCAGGCAGGATGTGTAGAACAACTTCGGCGGTGAGTTTAGCTCTTCGCCTAAGCCAGGATGCTGGGTAGGATGCAGAAGTCTGAGTCACCTCATTTTGTTGGTGAGGGCGTCCCGACTAGAATGCCCGAAAGTGCCCTATCACTTCGAACATCACAGCACAGCTTCTTTTCTTGTTTTTCTTTTTTCCCCCCTCTTTTTTCCTTTTTTCCCCTTTTTTTCTTTTTCTTTGGCAGCACTGTGATGAAAATTTGCAGAGAGTGACTGCCGATTGTCAGTCAGATTGGGTCTTGGACGCTTTGCTGCTGTATGTGTGGGTACACGTGTATGTTTGAAAAAGCCATTTTGTTGAGTGACCGGCTTTGCTGCCAGTACTTATGCTGCCGCTGGGCACCAGCACTGCTGCACAGACTTGTCTCATGCCAGTGATAGTTGCTTTCAATGTTCCTCCTGCCCCTGGTGATGCAAGGCACATTGCTTGTAACAATCATTATAATGGATTTGCACAAGCATGCAAGGTAGACCCTGGACATGCAGGCTCTGGGAGTTGCAGTGGAGCTTTCTCCTGCCTCTGTGTCAAAATGTATAGAAGAAACCCGCCTGGGCTTCATGTACGCTCCCTACTACCACCCTGTCATGAAGTCAGTCAAGTCAGTCAGATCCGCTCTGCAGGTGAGCTTCAAGCAGGCTTTACACTGTCTTTGCATGCCAGTCCTGCATTGCAATCTTCCATGTGGTGGACCTGTGTGTCAGCTGGTGTGTAGCTGCCATGGGACATCTAAATTATGTCAGCATCTGCTGGACTCTGCCAGCTGCAAAAATAACGGCTGATTCTGTTCCAACTGCGTGAAACCATGCGCAGTCTAGTTCAGTATGCTTTAGCTGCTACGCCAGCAGCTAGTGTTGCACTGCAATGCTGACATGCGAAGCCGCAGGCACCTGTGCATGTGCATGTGACAATCAGACTGATGTAGGGCTGACATGACAACCACAGTGTGAATCTGTAGGTTCGGACTACATTGAACATGCTTGGGCCGTTACTCAATCCAGCAGGGGCGGTGTATGGCCTCATAGGTGTGTACTCCCCAGACATCAGCATGCTCATGGCTCAAGCTCTGCAGCAACTGGGGACCAGAAAGGCTCTTGTAGTGCACTCCCAGGTATCATCCATACCAGAATGGTGTTTTGACTCGTCCTCACATGTTTAATGACACATTTTGCACGTACCACATCTACTGGTGGATGCATGGCCTTGGATGCTTTGTTGCACTGTCATCAAGCAGCGCAGGATGCTGCAAGGCCTCAGTGCTCGACTGCATGGCTGTGTCCTCCTGCATGTGCATGTAACAATGATAATAGTTTACAGGCGTTTCCAGCTAATTGTTCTTGCCAGGTATCTACTAGGTGTGCCTAAACCCTAGACCCATCTGCATGTGCTCCTGTCTATATGTGTGTCTGTCCAAGCTTGTGCATAATCAGTAAGACTGCAATGTCATAGCTTGCATCATGACCCTTCTGCAGAACACCTAATGCTTACTGCTTTTGCATGTGTCAGGCAGCTGTTTGTGCAGCAAGCTTGATGCAAAGCGCCACTTCTGCAAGATGTGCAACAGCAGGTTAAGGAGGAGTCTGCCTGCAGGGAATGGATGAGCTAACCCCCATGGGAACCGCTGATGTGGTGGAAGCCACGCAAGACAACATCAGGCGGTATGTGCTGGAGCCCAGAGACCTGGGCATCAAAAGGTGGGCTACCCTCCCTGACTTCATGCATCCCGGCACTTCTTCATTGCGGTCTTTTAGCATCAGGGGTTGGCGCATGTGCTTGACAGCACGAAGACCAAGCAGTTCTTACTCTGCGACTTCTCGCTTACTCAGCTTGCATCAGTGAGGGTCTGGCTGTGGGATCAGTGTCGTTGCCATTACTGCTGCTGTTAATACAGTCACTTTTGTTTGCTGGTGCTGCTGTATTTGCTACTACACGCCACATGCAACCACTTTCATTGTTTACATTGACAGGCATGGTTGTCTTGACCGCGGATCAGCTGCATCCATACTCAGGTGCTGTGCACATCCCATGAAGCCACTGTTGAGAATATCAACTTCATATACTCAGTTCCTATGCGTGATCATGCAGGTGCCAGGTCAGTGATCTGAAGGGCGGTGACGCAGCTCTGAATGCACAGATACTGCGAGATGTCTTTGGTGGGCAGCAAGGGGCTGTTGCAGATGCCCTCTGCCTCAATGCTGGAGTGGCCCTAGCAGCTGCTCAAGTAGCGCCCACTGCTCAGGATGGCATCAGAATGGCACAGGCAAGAACTTGTCTGATAAGCATCTGTGATGATAGACATAACTACACACGCTGCAGCATGTTGTGCGTGCAGCGTAGGCAAAGAGTAGTTTTGACCCATGCCTTGGACATCATGTTCAGCTTTGCTCGTTTGCACCGAGCTCATGTCAGTCTTTCTCGCTGTCAGTGTGTCCAAAAATAATCCTGCGCCTCGTCTCTCTCTACACTGTCACAGTGTACACAAAACCCTACATGAAATGCTGGCATGTGCTGGTCATAAGCCATACCTCCACTCTATGCAGGAGGTTCAAAGATCTGGACAGGCTGGCAACACACTGCAGAAATGGATAGACGTGAGCCAGCAGCTGCATTTTGCAGACAGTCAAGATGCTGCGCATTCTTCATGAAGCAGCTAACAAGGCATTGCAGCACTTGTTAAATGTGGATGCTGCCCTCGATACAAAGCTAAACCTGTTGGCCATTGCAGTAGAAGTGTGGACAAGTACATGTTGAAATCATTGTTTTGTGGTCATTGTGGCAAATACTCTTAAGTCAATTATTTGCAAAACAACAAAAGTGCCTACCCTGTTCATATATTGCTGAACTCAGATAGACAGTGTCCTGGACCACCATATGCTTTTCCTATCTAGGTTTTCTGTTCTGATGCAAGAGCCCTACAAGTTGCAAAATGTGTTGAACAAAGGGCCTGGTGGCTTACCAACTGATGCAGCTACTATTAATACAATATCGTTACCACATGCCCAACGTTTACAGGATCGTAGGCATTCTGTGACACATGACACAGCAGTGGATAGGAGCCTGGGCATCATCAGACATAGCACTCAAGCTTGTGACACCTTTCAGGCATTGCTTTTCTGCTCTCTAGCTGTGCAACTAGTTTCTGAGCAGATGATGATATGCCATGTGACTCTGCAGCGCCACTCGTTGGGACACATAGGGGTGCCATCTTATTTCCTCCACATTTGATATGGCAGAACCTTGCGTAAATATACTGGAAATGTGGATATCACCTGCACGGGGTGTGAGCTGAGAATGACAAAAAGCGGAGTCTTGTGTGCATGTCTGGCGTAGAGGACGAACACCATTTTCTGTTTTAATTGCTCTGCATACAGTCAAATACGTCAGGGGTACAGCCACCTTTTCCATCAGGCTTCACCTTCAGTACCAGCTTTTCTGGCCACTGACCAACCCAATGTGGTAGGCAGTTATCTCAAGACTTGTTTTGCTCAAAGACAAATTGGTTTGTCCACTCTTAGCTTGGCTTCTGAACTTTGAATAGCTAGATTAGTGTAGAGCGTGTGGCGTCACGGTACTAGCGCCCTCTTTCCTCACAGCATCACTCCAGCAATTGATTTGGTGCTCTATTGTCGACACCTTGAACATTTAGTGCTTAGTGTATGTTGTTTTCCCAGTCATTTGTCTGTTGACTCTGATGACCCTGATGACTCTGATGACTCTGATTGACCCTGATGAGTCCTAAAGACCAGAAATGTAAATTGATTGATTGAAGTCAACGGTACGGCTCAACCTCAGCTTGCTGCTGCAGCATGTGGCCCCAGTCTGTACCACATTGCGCATACAATTCCATCTGAGCTTACTGTTGTTGAGGTTGAGGGCGGTCAGCTGAGATAGTCTGTTGAGCTGCCCCACGGTCTGGTGCTGAAGTCAGCTAGATTGCAGATCCACGCTCTGAAGTACAGGGAAATCAGAGCCTGGATTTGCAGGCTCTGACTTCCCTCCACTTCAGAGCGTGGATCTGCAATCTAGCTGGCGTCATTTGGCTTGATCAATTGCAGATATGCCGTCAGCATCTATCTCACTGCAACTGACATCCAGCTTGTCTGGGCAGCGCTGAGAACCGGTTGAGCCTTCTGCTGTCTCTTGTTCAAGCCCATAGACTGCTGGCAGTCATGTCTGAAGCTGTGCCGCAGCTGCCTGGAAGGTTGCCTCTATATTGTGACTTGAAAAGAGAGAACAGCACGTACGCACCTGCAACACTCCTGAACTGAGATCGCGCTGGGTTGTAAGGCGTTTCGTTCTTTTCTCTGAGCAATGTTGTAAAACATGGAACCTTGCACTGACTGAGACAAAAGAAGTCATGGCTTCCACTCTGAAGTTGGTATAGGTGCACAAGCAGATGCATGCAGTCTTTGCTTCTTGTCAATATCTCTGGGCAGGCTTGTGATGAGCACAACTGCCATGCTATTGACTGGTGCACAGTGACTAGTGCACAACTGCCATGCTGTTGACTGGACAGAGCCTCTCCGCTGTAAACTGTTGTCATTTGGCTGACGTTCAATGTACGGCTGGTGTAGATCTAGAGTCACTCTGGAAGGGACGACAGTCTTCAAGCAAATCAAGAATTTTACGGACTATGAGAGGCAGCGGAAGACTTGTCTTGCTGCCATTCAGCGAGCATATGCCATTGCTGGGAGGGCAGCTGATGAAGCCAAGCTCGAGGGACACCCTCAGTACCTTGTGAGCTGTACATTGCCGCCTAGGGTGCTGAGGAGCCAGCAATATCAAGTTAGAACGTCACCTCATGGATACTTAAGCACTGTTTTGTCTGAGCAGGTGACCTTGTTTTTGTCAGACAGATGAGGAAAGAAGCGCTTTACCATGCAGTTGGAATGTCAGCTAGAACTCGGTAGCGATGCTAGCACAGCGCATACACATACGCACACTATTCATGCACAATAACAAGGTCCATGACATGGCTTGCCTTGTTTTTTTGACAGTCTTACAGGAGTGTGTGGCTGTGTCTCCATTGTACAAACAGGCTGTGTCCTGCAGGATCTGCACGCCTTGGCAAGTGCATGTTGTAAGGCAGCTCGATTATTGCAAAAACTTGGTTCATCGGGACCTGCGAATGCCTAATGATATTCAGCTTGCGCAACATCAATATATGGTGATTGGTTTGGAGAGCGCCGCAGAGTTGACCCAGGAACGCTGATCAGAGGATTTCTGTTGTGTCCTCAAGACATGCACTTCAGAAGCGCTTGATGCTGCCGGCTACAGCCCTGTCTGACATGTACTGCATTGGGGTCCTTCTCAAGGAAACATGCTCTACACTCTGCTCGTTACAAGCTGCAATTTTCGTCAAGAGTCTCACGGCCAAAGAATTGACTGCAGAGGCAGCCTTGGAGTATTTGCAATGTGAGTGGTGTCCATGATCATCTATGTGGCTGTAGCGCACTGCTGACGTCAGCAAGCTAGACTTCAACAGCAGCAGAGGCTCACTCTTGACACACTGCTAGAGCACTGCAGTGATTGATTCGAATATTGCAGCTCTGTGCAATGCTATTTACTAAACACTTGCCTTCAACAGAACAACTATGTGCTTCTTTTGCATGCTGCCATGCCCCTGCAGCTTGCAAGGGCATCAATTGAGCTTTGCTTGTGCTATTTTGCAGTCAGTACTGGACGCTGTTTTTCCTGACCTGACCTGGATTCATCATTTTACATACGTACAAGCAAGGCCTTTGTGACTTACCTGAACTGATTAGGTGCTTACCCACCATGTTGCTAGGCCTCCTCTAGCTTGATTGCTGGGCGTTCTCTAGCTTGACGTGGTATACCCTGTTTGCAAATCGATCACCTGATCGATCACGCACTTTCTGACTCGACCTGACGTGTAATATTATCTTCCTTTGATACAGCATGTTATGGTTATTCTACGCTGCTGGCGCGGTCGTCGCGGCTTCGCTTCTGCCGCACACCCGAGACAAAGTGAAGGAAGTCCCGTGGCTTCCAGTAGCTGTCGCTGTAGGTCTCGGTGTTCTGGCCGACAGCATCAACTCTATCGGCACTGACAGCGTGCAGCAGTTCGAGATCAAACCCTCACTCGCTGAGGGTGCGCAGTACAAAGCGTTCGGCAATATGACCCCAAGCAATGTCAAAGGAGTCACCCTGATCAAGCGCAAAGTAGCGACCTCTTAGATCTAGCCCCATACCTGTGTGGTGAGCCATCAGCGTGACCGGTTGTATGTCACTGCAACCATATAAGGTTCGTTTTGGTTCAGGTCAATTTAGCCGAAAGATTTCTTCCCAATCTAACAGTGGCGACAACACAGACAAAACTCGTGGCAGTCGCGCAGGACTTGGCAAAATAGGGCACTTCTGAAGGAAGCATGCCCAACAGTCTGCTCGTTACAAGCTGCAAGCTTCATCCAGAGACTTCTGGCCAAAGAGTTGACTGCAGACGCAGCCTTGCAAAATTTGCAACATGAGTGGTGCCCATGACTATCCATGTGGCTGCAGTGCACTGCTGACAGCAAGCTAGGGATCAATAGCAGCAGACTCTCATTGCTAAGCCTTTCCTGTAGTCTTTTGATACTTGAGCAACTTCCTGCACGTTTTCAAGAAACACTCTGTTGCGGAGGCATGGCAGATCCTTGTGCTTGTGTGTTCCTAAACGTCTGCGCAAAGTAGGTTTAGGCGTCTAGTATTGACTGCATCGTGTGGCACGACTCTGTACTGCTATCAATGACTCAGAATGAGCATTCCATGGCAAAGCTTCTAAGCTTTCTACTGCCCATGTTTCCATGTGGCAACCACATCAGCTTAGTGTAGCAATCTGATCTCACTTTTAGCTATTCACCGCAGCAGCCACGCGTGCACACTCTGAGCCACTGTACAGGCAGCCTCTGGCATGCATGGCACTGTGCTTCACACGCATCAGCGGTACACATTTGTTTCAAACTGTAAATTACTATCTGTTTGTTGTTCTGGTCTATCAGGCCCCGCTTGCGCATCACGGGCATTTCCAGGATTATCTCCGATTAATACAAATGTCGAATTAAGATGTTTGGCTGTATATGATTGACATGTCAGCCGCTACTGTTGTGCAGCGTTCAGCCAACCTGACAGAAGTCAGCTGCAACCACCTTTGAACCCAAACCTAACATGTCAGCAACTGTAGGACACCCTGCAAGACTTTATCTCATGACCTATCACACAGCGCTGATGAGAAAAGGATGAGGTCCAACTGAAACCCGCCCCTGTACTATTGTTTACCAGATGAGTTTGGTGAACATAGCCCAAGCTTTGGAGACAAAGAGTGCTGAAGCACGTGCTAGACCATTCAAGCATCCTTGACAAGGTCTTAATGAACTGCAATTCACACAGACAACCAGGCAGGCCTAAAGGGCCTAGCTAGACTGGCAGGAGCACAATGCCGGTGCCAGGCTCTGGTGACTCGAGCCAGGGCAACTGGCACGGTTTGCCGCCTGCAGTCATGGAGCAGATACGCAGCACGCCGAAGGGGCAGCGGGGTCAGGCCATGCAAGCCCTCATGCAGTCCATGCCAGGCTACGACAGCTATCGGGTCAGCTTGCATCTTGCAAAATACCCATTGACACTGGTGTTGCATCATTTGAGACCTTTAGTGCTTTGACTGAGCTGCTGTCTTCTTTGTCCCCTGGCTGCTACAAAGATACCTGCTTTGTTCAGCTTAGGCAGTGTAGTGCAGTAGAATTGCAAGTATGCTGTGATTCATCAGGCTTGCTGTGTCATCAGGCCAGGATAGAGCCTCCTGTCATCAGCATTTGCCTGCTGCAGCTTGTTCCGGATAAGATGATAGGGATGCGGCCTGCCCTATGTGTACATTGCCCTATGTGTGCATTGTCTTGACAAGCCTGGGTTGCAACCAATGCAAGCTGTGCAGAGACTGTTTGACCAACATGTGCATCAACAATGACACATCAGCGCCAGTGCACTCACATGACAAGTGACACGCAGGGAGGGCCGCCAGGCACACCCACACAGCAACAGCAGATGTCGCAGCAGCAGCAACATAGCAGTGCCGGCGGCAAGAACCCTAGCCAGCAGGCAGCGCCAGACAGGTTTGGCCTGCTAGGGCTTCTCAGCGTTATTCGCATGACAGACCCAGATTTGACAACCCTAGCACTAGGGACAGACCTCACCACTCTAGGGCTGCACCTAAACTCGCCTGAGAATGTATACAAGACATTCCAGTCGCCGTGGGTGGACAACCCTCTCAGGCCAGAACCAGATTTCAAGGTGCCAGCCTGCTACCTACACAATCCCCCTAGGTTACAGCCAGGTTACTTCTCTAAATTCCAGCAGGACACATTGTTCTTCATCTTTTACTCCATGCCAAGTGATGAGGCTCAGTTGTTTGCTGCTGATGAGTTGGCGTCCCGGGGATGGTGGTTTCACAGGGAAGGCAAAGTGTGGCTCACACGGATTCCCAACACTGAGCCACTGCTGAAGACTGACAGATATGAGAGAGGGTCATACTATGTGTTTGACACAAACATGTGGGAGTGCGTTCGAAAGGACAGCTTCCATTTGCAGTATGATCAGCTAGAACGGCCGCCAAACTTGCCTCGATCAGCACCTCAGCCTGGTGGCAACCCTGGAATCTCCATTCCTTCGGCAAAGTGACACAGTTGCTTGCACGCTGATTGACACCAGTCCTGACAGTCTGATTTGCAGCATGTCACCATGCAATGACTATGTTGCAATTTTGGTTTCAAGTGTCAATGTGAGCAGAGATGCCACTTGTGGTTATGTAGTAGTTGTCATTTCTCTGCTTGAGTGCTTGCCATCTGCTCATAGTGTTCTTGCACGTTTGAACATTGTGTTGCGCCCGCCAGCTGCAGCAAAAGAGCAAGTCAAGTGCTGCTGCTGGCTGCACTCTCATGCTCAAGCTACGCTGTAAAGATATGCCATGGCTTGGTTGCCTTGGGGCACTCTGGGTCACAGTATGGTATAAATGGGGAGGAAAGCATACTGCTCGACTTCACAATGGGGCTGTTGCTGTCGTTGCTAACTTGAATAAAATTCAGCATTTCAGTTGCTGCGCAAAGCTCTGTGGGCACGAGCCCGGCTGAATGCAAATTTTGGCGCACAAATGTACTGCACATCTACAATGTGCGATAACAGTGTTTGTTTACATAGCACATCATCATCTTCCCTTACGTGACCTGCCCCCAGCAGAAATTCTTCCTGTAGTGGCAGGAGCAGCTGGGGTTGTGCTTGGAGCAGCTGTTTGTCCTGGTCGAGCTGCTGGCGTAGTATCTGCAGCCCCAAGTATGTTCATCAACTGCAGTGACCAAACAACAGGCTCAATCTGCAAGTGCCTTTCTGTGGAAAGCATAAGCTTGTGCTTTGGGCACAATCACAGCTGTTTGTGTGCAGAAGCATGTCTGTTTGCATGGAAAAAGCATGTCTGCTTGGCAGAGCCTGATGACATGGAATCCTGAATGGATTGTCATTTGATGCATGATGCACACAAGCAAAGGTCTGTAGTTGCAGACTTTTGTTGATGGTTGACAGATTGTTTGTAGAACCACATGCCATATGGAAGCAAGACTGTTTCCCAAGTTTAGTTAGTGCAGAGTGCAACATGTCATCTGCAAACAGGTCCTCAGCTTGCAGGAGGCTTCAAAAGGATCTCTTCTGACTCCAACAATACAGCTCCTACTCACAGCAGACATGACTCATCAGGTCTTCATAGTGCACATCCTAGAGGTTCAGCAACAAATGCCATGTCACAGGTAGCTGCTTGCACAGAGATGCATACACTGAGCCATGCATTCAGAGTAGAACAGCTTACCAGCATGCCAGCTGGGATCAGAAAGATCCAGTTCTTCATGATCCAGCTGCGCTCATCCTTGACGGGTGCCTTCTTCTTGGGGTCACCCCCCATGCCCTGGGCTGCCCCAGGATCCTGTGACTCTGGATATATGGTTGTTCCCTCCGGTAAGCCGCTGGGCTCAAGCCCTGTGACACAAATTGGTAATTGCTACGTGTTCATTTTTTCATGCAGCCATGGCATGTCTTCCTACATGTCCACTGGCCCTACAGAGAAGTGAATTACTGTGTGTGAGCATTGCTCCTGGCTCCAGCGTCGATGCACAACAGAGTAACGTACATGATAAAGACAAAGAACAGACCCAAAAAAATCATAACAGGAAGGCTACAGGAAGGGGGCCAGCATGGACTGGGTCCAAGGCTGAGGGCAGCTTCCTAGCATGCATGTTCAATGACAAGTCTATAGTATGCTGCACAGCCGCATTTTCATTGCTGGTGTTGCATCTGCAGTATGCTTGTACGCAGCTCAAGGTGCAGCCAGTATCTATACAGAATGTGTGATGACTGTTGCAGCTGCGCAACCTGTTTTGCGGAACCAAATGCATCATCCAAATTAAATGACATTGTAGACATGTGATATAGTACAGCATTTTCAAGATTCCAAACTGTGCAACCAGGGTGAAGGCTCAAGCCAGAGTCTTGATTGGGCGCATTGACATAAGCTATGAGTATCAGGAAGTTGCTGTGATCACCTGGGGTTGCTGTTTGTCTCAGGGGCTCTGCAGTCTCTGGGAAGCGACAAAGAGCTACTACTTGCTGTGGTTGTGACCAGTCTGAAGGAAGCTTTGTCGGCTGTTCATTGCATCCAACTCTGTACTCCACAGCTGAGATATACCCGCCATTATTGAGGTACAACAGCACCTGCTCATCTACTGCTGACTGCGCGAGGCATCTTGCTCGTGCGGAACCATATACAAACTTGCCAGAGGGCTGTTCTACATTGTTTGAGACCTTGATCTTCACAAATCTGCAGAAGCATATATATTTTGTAAAACGTGCCCAGTGATAGGTGCAGGTCCTGAAGCAATACGACGATGATTGGATGAGTCAGCAACATTGAGCTGCGGCCTACCAGACTCACCCATTCTGTTCCACAACTTCTGCAAAAGCTTTGAGCTGTGATGCAGTGTACTCTGGCCTCTCCCAGATCAGTTTGCTGAACAGCAGTGACTGCAAAAGCACAGGAGAAAGTCTCAGGTGTCAACTTGTAAAGTATATCATCTTTTGCTTGAGGGTATGCAAAAAATTGTGGAAGATCACTCACGTTCTCTTCTACATGCCCGTATATGGTACCGAAAGATGAAAAAGTGTCGTCAGAGATCGCAAGCTGCACTTCAAGTTTGACAAAGGCGCACTCTGACTGAAGACATAGCCCTAGCAAGACAGCGGCAATGACGCAAATAGTGCGAGACATGACAATGGAATTGGCCGATGCATTGACTCGGTGCATTCGTTGCGCAAAGCGAAAGCGAAACGCCTGCAGCTAGGTCTCAAGCTTGAGTAGGGTCTTGCGCATATACTTCGCATGCATTGCAGCTAGCACATGCACATACTGTGCGCAGCGCTGCTGACTGCCTGAATTTGTAAAGCATCGTTTTGCTACAATCAGATTCACGGGCTTCGCAAACGCCGGTCGGGGCCAGCTCGCCCAGCCGTTGACCAGTCTTAGTACTGATCCATCGTGATCTGGTTGCCTTGGCTGGCAGTCAGTAGTCTGCCCTATCATGCACTGACATCACAGCATGATTCCACAGCTGTACAGTCCGGCAAAGGGGCGACGCTGCTCAGAGTCTTGCTTGGACCTTTTGGCAATACAGCTCGTGCGGTACTACCAGAAGCAAACTCTAGCACCTGCTGCTGCTTCCATCGAGGCTATAGGTGAGTGCCTGCGATTGGCTGTCATTCTGCTTCTTGCACCTTCTTCCTGCCAGTCTTGCTCCAGATGAAGTCTATACGTCCAATCAGTGCATTGCTGAAGGTTTCAGAGTCGGACGTCAGCTGGTTGAGCGATACACACAGAACAGGCCCAGACTGGGCGAGCACTTGGACGTAATCAAGTTCATTTGCAAGGAGTTCTGGGCGGACATGTTTGGCAAAACAGTAGACAACCTCAGAACCAATCACAGGGGGACTTTTGTTCTGAAGGACAACAACTTTAGATGGGTGACTAGATTGTCAGCAAACCAGCAAGGACTGGGTACCCCAGACCAGCCATCTGCTGTAGAACTAGCTAAAGATTTCTTAATACTCCCATGTGCCATTGTCAGAGGTGCTCTTTGCCACCTTGGAGTAGACTGTGCAGTAACTGCTGACTGTACCAGCCTTCCTGCCTGTGATTTCACCATCAATTTGAAGATGCGATGATTGTAGGCCGTGCGTGCAGTGATGAAGCTACCAGTACTGACTGGCTGGTAGAAGATCACCATGTGTGTCAGAGGTACCATATGTGTTGCACGTAGATGTGTGCTAGGGTATTACTGGTATTTGAAGACTTCTGGTAGTATCTGCAACATACTAGGGCCATAGTCAGCTGTAATGGGCAGCAGGCAGACCGCATTCAAGGCGCAGTATGGCGCTTTCCTCCACATGCAACAGGCCTGGCCCCTTGCATTGGCACAGCACCCAAAACTACCCCTCAAACATCACAGATGATCTGAAAGGGGCGCCCGGGCTGTTCAGGTCCAACAAAGCCAGCACCAGGGCACTGGTCAAAGCAGTTTTGACCCGCTCAAATGCCTGACTGCATTCTGTAGACCCCACAAAGATATATTGTTACACGTGAGCTGCTGCAACGCGGCCATCAATGCAGCCCAGCGTGTCACAAACTTCCTGAAGTAGGTAGCCAATCCCAAGAATGGTTGCAACTGAGTTACCCCAGCCTGAACAGGCCAGTCCTGCACTGCACTATGGCAACCTCTTTGGGGTCCACTTGAAGGCCTGGGGGGCCCGCAATGTGACCCATGATTTTCAGCTCAGACTGCATAAAAGTCTGGCGTTTGGCTAGCTTTGCATACAGCTGCTGCTTTCTGAGCAGCTCAAGCGCAATTGTAACATGCTTCACCTACTCCTCAGCAGTTTTGCTGATAACGACTAGATCATTCAGGTACACCAAGACATGCTTGCCAACGTTATCCTTCAGCACATCATTCACAACAGCCTGAAACATATCTGGGCGTTGGTCAGAACAAAGTACAATATTGTGTCCTTGTAGCATTGTGAACACGCACTGTAAATGTCTTGCAGATTTCATGTTGATTTCGTCCCTGTGATGCATTACATGTCGAAGGGCGACTCTGTCAGTTCTGAGCGCACATGTACAGCAACAAGCCTATTGAGCACAAACTCCTCTCTGCTCGCTGCAGGTGCCACAAAGTACCCAGCTGACTGACTTGCTGCACTGCCGTTCTCATGCTGGGCTGCACAGTCACTGTCGCCGTGTGTTATATTAGCTGCAGCTGCAGCTTGTGCTGTCTGTTCCTGCACATCAGCTGCATCTTCCTCTGTCTTTTCCTGCATGTCAGCTGCATGAGGCATTTCAGCACTGATCTGGCTGGCTGCAACGTGCCCTGACAAGCGACTGGAGTCCATCGCAGATGTCTCTTCTGTGTCTTGCCTTGCTGCCTCCTCATGCTGTCTGCCATGTCTGGACATCTGCTGGCCTGTCGCAGCCTGCTTATGGGCTGACGGTCGCCGAGCATGCCTAGTCTGGTTGCGTTCAGAGCTGCCAGTAGGGATTCTGCTAGGTGCGTTGCGGTGCATGGCTGCATGAATGGCTGCTGAGCGCAGCTGCTGGGCCCTGGTTGGGGGTGAGACACTAGGGGGAGGGCTGAAGTGAGGTGGGGGTGTCGGCTTCACCTGCATGACCAGATGCAGAGTCTTGATGTCAGATGTCCATTGGGGCAGGCATGCTCATGTCTTGATGCACTCAGCTCAACACCTGGGGACTGCACTTCAGTGCATTGCATGATCTCTCGCTCACACTTCACCATTACACTGACACACCAATCCACGCCCACTGCATCTTGCATGTGTGACAAAAAGCGTTTCACATGGCGTCACATCGCTTGTTCACATTGTCATCATCATCTGATCACAGTCTGAGTCTCAGCAGCTGCTTGTCTGCATGCTTGAGGGTGCCACAGAGTGCTTACTGCAGCTGAAATCTCAACAAAAGAGACTGGACAAGTACCAAGCGTAGAACATAGTGTACAAGTCCCTTCATTCGGTGACTTCAGCCAATCATGTACCTTTCCTCGAGGCGAGACGTAGGGCCAGCGCATCTCGAGCCCATGCTCTTGGTCCAAGGCAGCTTGCTGAACAGCCTCTTGCCGCCGCTCCTCTGCATGCTTCTTCCTTGCCTCTGCCTCTGCTGCTGTGTCCCCACCCAGATGGGGATCCTGTTTGATCAGGAACAACTTGCTGAGCTTGACGTGGTCTTTTATCTGAGATTGATGGGGATCCAGCTAATCATAATGTACAGAATGGCTCGGTAGCAAGCACTCGCTCATGCAAGTGAATAGTCAAAGAGACACACAGTCAATCAGGAAGGACTGATGATACTTTCAAGTGTCACTTGCACTTCAAGGGGGTGACACAGGGTGATCTCTACAGGGAAATTGTGTACTATATCCCTCATTTGGATGTCTGCAGCATGGCAACAGCCATATTTATACAATATGCAAGCAACGAGATCGCGCCTTTGGGGACTCTACAACATGATTCAGAGCAGCATTGACTGCTCAGCATGTGAAATCATGACAGAGGCTCTCACCTCTGGTATGGTGGACTTGGATCGGTTGGTGGCCTTGCAGTCAGCCAGCTTGTTCTCCCAGGATGTGTGCAGCTGCTGGAAGTTGGGCACAGGGCTGTGCCGCCCACAAGCCCTGCCCTCAGGCTCAAATCTCTTGCTGCACTTCTCGGCATGGCGGCCCTTTCCAAGCTTGCCCTCAGGTGACAGACTCCTCTGCAAAGCATGTGATATATTAAGCCCATGTGACATGTTAAGCCCATGTGACGTGTTAAGCCCATGTGACATTTCAAGCCCATGCCGCAGCAGACCAGAGTGTGCCTTCGTGACACTTGCCGTTTTGACTTTACATCTGTGCAGCTCTGATGCATCGCAATGAACGCAAAAGTGTTGCCATGAAGGCAGGCAATGATGGCGGCCTTCATGGCAAGACTTTCATGTTTGTTGTTGAGCGTCGGAGGAGTACAGGTGTCAGGTCAAAACGGCAAGTGTCGTCAAGGCTGCTTGGCACGCTGGCATGTCTGGTGTAGCCCACTCAATGAGGAGAGCGGGGTGAGGGTCAGCCTCCAAGACTGATGCACACTCAAATCTGCTGTGTAGCACATGCTCAGCAAACATAAGCACAGTAAGGAAACAACGAACATCAGTGTTGGTGCCCTTGGAAACACAGACCTTGCAGCCGCTTTGATTGGTCTCGTCCAAGCATTGCAAAGGCAAAGCCTCTATGCCCTCACAACATGACTTGGCAACATACAACATAGTCAAGTGCAACATGAGTCATTGACCATGTCATGCTGCGGGCATGCAAACGTGACGGTTACAACGCATCAATAGTGTCATGCGGCAGCGAGCTTGTTGCACCTGAGCAGCCAGCTGCATCCGGGGAGGCATGGCAGCTTCCTTCAGCTTCTGCTCAGCTGCCTGGTGAGCTGCTAGCTTCTTGGCAGCTCTCTCAGCACTGATCTCAGCCAGCCGCTCCTACAAGTGAAAAGACCGCCAACTTGAGCAACAAACACAGCCAGACTTACATGATCCAGCAACATTCATATGCTGAGCACAGCCTGGCCGTTGCTGTGCATTTTACATCCAGTCATTCATCAAACATGTGTCTTCCTGTAGGGTTAGGTACCTACAGTACTGAGTAGCTCCCAGTAGGCAGTATGACTCTGAGACCACACTAGATGCATCGGCGGCAGAGTGTGACGCCTTGTCTGAGTACAGCCAAAAGTTGAGCTCAAACTCAGAAAAGGCATCACACTCTGCCACTGCTGCATCTAGTGTGCTGGGAGTCAGTGCATACCAGCCCCTAGGGCGAGACAGCTTGTGAGTGAATGCATGAATGACTGAATGAGTGACTGAATGAATGAACAAGTGCATGAATGAGTAAGTGAATGAACAAATGAGTGAATGAATGAATGAATGAGTGATTGAATGAACGAATGGATGAATGGATGGATGGATGAATGAATAAATGAACGAACAAACGAATGAATGAATGCATGCACGTATGAGTGGATGAACAAAGGAATGCAATATGCACAGTGATAGCCAGGCTGCATCCAGTGTCGACCTTGCAGCACCAAAAGCGTTGGCCTTGAAGCAGCATGAAGAATGACAGGTCATGACTGAAACGACAAGCTATGCATTCATTTATGTAGCTCACTGCTTGTGCACGCCTTGCCAAAACAGGTGACAAAGGTTGGCTTTGGTATTGCCTGTCTGCCGGAATGAATGTAAAATTCCCTTTGATGAACACAGCAACGCTTGACTTTGTCATAGTATTCCAGGTGTGTACAGATATGAATGAGCACAGCCACACACAACACATGCGACATGCCAGGCACGGCAGGACCCTGGATCGGGTCAGCAAGGCTCACACCTCAAGGGATGACTTGGGTATGGGGTTGGCTTTGAAGGGTTTCTGGAAGTCCTTGGCAGTAGGTGGCTTGTACTGCTTGGCTGCCTCCTCCTTGGCCAGGGCCTTGCCATAGAAGGAGAAGGGGCGCTCCTGGGACTTGAGAAGCTGCAGGCTGCGCTCATGCGACTCCCTCACCTTGGCTGCCTGCTGCCGTCTGATGTTCTCATACCTATGGGGCGGGTTCAAACAACCTTAATACCTTTTGGTCCCTGCGCAGCTCGGTGTAACACTTGGCGTCTCATTACAACTGACACCGAAAGGTGTAGTCTTTTCTTTTCTTCTCATACCTAAGGCTCAGCAGGGCAGCAACATGTTGAGAAGCATCCAGAGAGCCAATGTCCCCTCATGCACCTGCCTCACCTTGGCTGCCTGCTGCTGTCTGATGTTGTCATATCTACGGGGCGGGTTCAAACAACTTTTATACCTTTTGATCCCTGGGCAGCTCAGTGTACTACTTGGCTTCCCATTACATTAACGCCCAAAGGTGTAGTCTTTTCTTTTCTTCTGATACCTCAAGCACAGCACAGCAGCACAACGTCGAGGAGCATCACGAGAGTCAATGCCCCCTCATGGGGTAGGGCCTTAGCGTTGGCAGGAATGTAGATACATGCCGGCAACCATCAGGGTATGCCATGTACATTAGGCCAATCAAGACTACATCAAGGTCGAGGAGGATCTGGTTTCTGCATACCATGCAAACAATGACCACAGCTCAGCGCCCACACATACACACAAACAAACACACACACACATGCGAGTTGCGCGCCAGCATGGACAGAGTGTGGATTGTGTGCCGCAAACTCACCTGGGCTCTGTGGTAGATTTGGGCAAAGGGTTGGCCTTGAATTGATGGTGCCTCATGGCTTCTTCTTCTGCCTGCCTCATTGCCATGTCTTGCTCCATCTTCACCTTCACCATCACAGCCAGATAGCTGAAGCATCTGGTAGACAGTCAAAGCATCTGGTAGACAATCAAAGCATCTGGTAGACAATCAAAGCATCTGGTGGACAATCAAAGCATCTGGTGGACAATCAAAGCATCTGGTAGACAATCAAAGCATCTGGTGGACAATCAAAGCATCTGGTAGACAACTACTGAGTTGACAGATGTAGCAGATCAGTCAGCAAGTGGGCAGTCTGTGAATGTGTGTGGAAGCACAGGTTTGTCTTAGGCTATGTAGTGCAACATATGCCTTCTGGCAGCAGACCTCCAGCCTAGGCTGCTAGAGGAAGAGCAACAGCATGAGTGCAGTGCACAATCAGCTGCTGTTGACCAGCGGCGCAATCTGGACTTCTGTGACACAAACTTGTGAAGCAACTGTGTGAGTTTCTTGTCTGGGCACAGTGAGCACTGTGACAGTAGTATACAAGGGCTCCTGAAGCAGGATTCATGATACACAGATCTATGTTTTGTGGGAGCACCCTCAGCTTGTTCTAGCTGGTACCAACCTGCATGATGGTCTTAGGCCTTGACTGAGCACGCAGCTCAAACGCCATGGGGCGAGGGTTGGTAGGGTTGAAGGGCTGTTGGTGGCGGCCCCTGCGAGCTGCCCTGGGCTTTGCCAGCCGCCCTATGGGGCCAGGCTGACCAACCAGGTCCTTGTACAGGATGGGCACATATGCCTGCTGGATGAGACTTTCTTCTTCAGGCGCCATCCCTGGCCTGGCAGAAGGCTCATGCTGCCTATTGCCCCTGCTGGATGCCTCACGATATTCGTCCATCCACTCATCTTCAGTGCGCCACCCGACCTACATGTCATGCCACCAATTATTCTGTTGTCCAACCTGTCATACGCTGATTTATGCAACAGCATCCACATGAATGTCTTCTGCAGTGGTAGGCTATCAAGACTCACGCACACAGTGCACATCTTGGATTTTTTGACAGATCACATCAAAGCAAGTACAGTGCGTTAGCACCTTACACACGCAAACATATCAATTTGCAGGACTTGATGATGTTGCTGCCTCACCTGATGACTTTGTGCCTCATCAGTGCCGGCATGCTCCTCATCCTGAGCCTCTCTGCAACAAGCACTGCTTGTCAGCTCCAGCTGTACAAAGCAGCCAATGCGCTTCTCAGGGTAAACAAGGGTACAAACTTCGCCTCACAAACCCATGACCCATGCGTGTTTTGACTCTAACTATGGCCAAGACGTACTGCAGCATCGATGTGGTATCAATGCACCCAGGATCCTGTCTGCATGAGTGACGTAACAGAAACAATGTCAAGCGCCTTGATATGCAGCCACTCTATTGGGCATAAAAGCGACATGCAGGCTGTAGTTATGGCAGCCCTGGTGTTGCGCATGCAGTGACAAACTGCAAAGGATGCTCACCGATTCTTCTCGTCTTCTTCAAGGTCAGAGCCATAGCCCGCTTCAGGGGAGCCATACCGGGCCTGCCCTGCCAAGGCTCTTCTGAGCATGGCCTCATTAGTCGCTGCATCCCATTCCTGCCACCTGTATGCCACGCACACACCATGATGTTCTTGCAAATGTAATGCTCTTGTCAAGCCCAAAACGTCTATTCCAAGTCAGAAACATCATCCCGACACTGGAAGTTCAGAATCGCTTGGGGACAGTGAAAACGTGTTTCTACATTGTGGAGATGTTTAAGGGCACATCAATGCTGCCATCAAGATGAGTATGACAAAGGAGGCTCAGGACCTAGCTATCTTCAATTTGCACCGCCCAACAAGGTGTTGATGCTTTGTTGGCAATGCAGCTCTGATAAGATCAAGTTATGACATCATCGCCTCCTTGTCAGCCATCATACAAAAGCTTAGCAGCATGATAGTCAGCATGCAGAGAAACAGCAACACTGATGTTGGGCCTGGCTTCGTGGCTCTGAGAGCTGGTGACTCTGAGACATGACAAAGGGGTCCATGAGCACTGAAGCAGCAGCATGTTGAGTCTTCAGAATCGGCAAGCAAGACAGCAGATCTGCCAGCAACAAAGCCTATACTTTGCAAGCTGGGTGTCAGCACTAACAGCAGCGACTTGCTATCTTGGTGCATTAAGTGCAGCATATATATGAATTGGCAGCCACCACTGGCCACTGGTCGTAAAGTTTTTTATAGGCAGCAGTGGTGGTTGTTGATTGACTTCAGGTCTGACTATACAGGGCGCTTGAGAGATTATATTGAGGTTAAAAATTGCTTGCCAGCAGTAGCCAGCAACCACCTCAAAGCCTGAAGGCAGTATGCAGGCTTCGCAGCAAAGGTGGGTCTCACTTGCACACACCTGTGTTCATCAAAGGCTGCACTGGCAATCCTCAGCCGTTCCTCTTCGCTCACTGGTACCTGCCAGTCTTCGGCTTCTTCAACCAGGTGGTCAGCTAGGCTGCGACGAGCGTGCCTGCTGTGCACGCTGTCAAAGACTGGACTGTGAGCTATGGTCAGTATGTCCGCCACAATTGCATCAGCATCAGCATCTGAATGAACCTCTTGCTCATCAGGGTGTGTGAGCACCTGCCAAGGCAGCATAGCAGTAATCAGCTAGATTGCCAGCTGCTGACTGTGTGTCTGCCCATCACAGCAGTTGTCTGTAACTATTGCTGTGTTGTGCAGCACGTTCCATCTTGAAGTTCAACAGCAGCAGCAGCAGCCGCAGCAACCACCTCAAACAATATCAGTGCATAGAGGCAGTCCAATTGTCAGTGACTGGAATTCTGATTGGTCCCAAACGCATCAGTGCAACCAAATAGCCTAAGACACAGCACAGCTGCAAAGGTAATGTCTGAATTCTTGCTCAGCAACAGTGGCCCTCCTTTCCCGAGCGGCATGCCGTCGTCATTCAGTGACTTTTTGTGTGTGTTTCTGACAGGCAACATCATATAGCACCTCGACAGCAGTCTGCAGATCAGCTATCTGTGCTTCCAAGTCTGAGATGTGTTCCTGGTCAGCAGGGCTGAGCCTGGAGGAGCCCTTCAGGAAAGGGGCGCTGCTAGGACGGGCCCTGACCCCACTTCCAGTTTTGAGGCGGCTGCTGGCAGCTTCACTAGCAGCTATCACTTCCCTGGCACGGTGAGTCACCTCCTGTGACTGGTGCCTTAAGGCTTCAGCGTCCTGCACTCACATTGCATCATTAGCATTGATAGCATTGATGTCAGTTGGGTCTTCAGCATCATCTCTAACACTGCACAGGTCAATAGGTGTGCTCAAGCAAAACAAGTGCTGATAGGGCTGTGTGGCCAGCCAATGTTTGTCTGCTCAGGCAATAAATATACAGTGTACATTCAAGCACTATTCTGTCCATTTACAAACAGTGAACATGCCAATTGTGAGGTGAGGTGCTGTGTGCAGTTTTTTGATATGTCAGGGAGTCTGCATCACTAATGTGGTTGAGAAATTGCACTGCAGTTGTCCTTGGCTGCAAAAGACATGCTGTAGAGCAACAGCAGGTAATGAGTCACAGATGCTCAGCATATGGCTGAATCAGCAGACAACCATAAACAACCATGGTGCTTGATCTGCATGCATCACACCTGTTTCAAAGCTGACCAGCTGCTGTTGCTCCTGTCACCTGCTGAGTGGCCTCTGCCTCCATCAGCAGTGGAGGGCCTGGCTGTCTGTCCATGCTGTGGTGACTGCTGCTGCTGCTGCAGCATGCGGAACCTGGCATCGTGAATGCGCTGGTTCTCCTCAGAGGTACGTAGGTAATGCTTATCAGCCAGAGCTGGGTGCAATTTGCTGAAGCTGCCCACACAACAAACACAACTTTACGTTTTCCCTTTCCGCAACAATATATGTCATGACAAACATGATCTCAACTTGCTGTGTTGTTCGAGAAGAAGTTGTGATGTTTGCCAGTAGGTTCTGCTTGCTCAGTCTGCTGCTCAACATGTATGCTGGACAGCTTGTGATTCGCATTGTACCTGGACCATTGGTCAGCAGGCTAAAGTAAATCATGATTGGCAACACTGATATATTGGTCCATGTGTTCTGCAATGTTTAAGCTCATGCTCACTGTGATCACCAAGGTAATGCAAAGCAGATGAAGAGTCAGTGGTGCACCTAAACAGGCTCTGGCGTAACGGGGACTGTGGCCCTTCAGCCATGGCTTGGGGAAATCGGTAATCTGGCACATTCTCCTTGTGACTTCTGCATGCAGATTGGGCTTCTCAATCGTCAGCACTCAGGACTCAGGAGTATTGCACAACATTGCAAGCTTCATGAGTCAAACTCACTCATGGCTGATTGCCCGTACCAGATTGTCTTGTGCATAAAGCCGCTGCTTGTGTACCAAAAGGCGTGCTTGCAAACCAGCATTACAGTGCTGCTCAGTTTGAAATGGTATGCAGACAGGCCACACACATCAAAAGCTTTGCAAAACAGGTCCTCCTTCCATGAGCAGGTAGCATGCAAGCAGGAGATACAGTTACCAAACTCAAATGGTGCAGATGCCAAGACTGCAAGGCAAGCTGAAGCACCCAGCTTGTTGGCTGAGATGCGCCGAGCTTCACCTGAGCACATAGCGCTTGAACCTGGCATCATACCACTCAGGGCTGTGACTACGCCGAAACTCAGACTCTGGTCGCTGATGTGTTGTTCTTGCAGACTGCACATCATTGGACCGCTGCGGTATGCCACAGCCAGCTGGAATGAGTGCATCCTCCTGCTGACTGCCTGTTGCAGCAGTGCTGTTGACATTGTCTGTGCCCTGTAGCGTTGCCTGTTCACTGCTGGCTGCATGCACAGCTAAGGCTATCGCATCTGAGTTGCCACTGTTGCTGTTATGTGCGAGTGCCTGCAGCCCTTGTCTCTTGACGTTCCGCTGCTTGCACTCAGCAGCTTGCTGCTGTTCTTGCTCAGGAAGGTCTGGATTGTTTGGTGCTTCAAAATGTCCTTGGAAGCGAAACATGTGGTCGTGCTCTGGAGAAGGGGGTCTTCGTGTGCCAGGTGAGCCTGTCCTCTCAGGACTGGCATCCTTACTGATGCTGCAGTTGTGGTGTTCAGCTGCTGCTGGCAGTGTCCCCCCAATACTGGCTTCTGAAAGGCCCTGCTGAAGGCTTGCTTGTGCACTGATAGCCTGTTGACATCAGCAAGAATTGCTGCTAGAATGGCCAACAGCACAGGTTGCTGTGGCAGAGATCACTTACGTGACGAGCTGCCTCCAGCGCCACACGGCCTCCACCAAAGCGTGAAGCCACCTGTATCTGAACCTCGTCAAGGGTCGAGGTGGGTTTCCTGTGGATCAGGAAGAAGTGAACTGACTTATGGCTTTCCTGACTGCTTTTGCAACAGCTCCTTTGTAAATTCTCACCTTGACATGGGCTCTGGGAAGCTAGCTCTTAGCACAGGCAAACTTTGCACGACCGGCATGTGAAACGCCATGGCAACTTCCGTCCGGACAGCGGTGAGACACTGTAGCGCCAATGTGGAAAGACTCAGTCAGTGCATGTCAGCCACCTTCAATCATCGGCATATGCGCAGGACATTTGTCGAGAAAGAACAAACGAAGCCTTCACGATTGCAGCTTCAAGGGCATTAAGGAAACACGAGCAGACGGAATTTTGAATTGGCATGCTGTGACTGTGCAGCTGAGCGCAGCGAGAGCCCGCAGCGGCTGAAAGTGATGCTGACGGGTCATCGCTTATGCCTGGAATGCTGTGTGCTTTTCTCCTGTGCACAGGAGCAACACGATCAACATCGATGCCTGCGCTGTGCTCCAGCGAGATCTCTGCTTGTCAGTGTTTTTGCAGAGAGGCTGTAAAGACGTAAGCAGTCTGTCGTTGTGAATAGGATGCCCTCAAAATACTCAGCTTTTGCGCATCGCGCAAGAGATGCGGTCGAAAATGACTCTGCCGCATTCCAGGAGTGCAGGTGTCCTGGCAATTTGGAGCTCGTGCTTTTCCTGGGGTATGCACTGCCGCTTGGCTCTCTCCCCTCATCTGTCTGCCTGTCATAGGTCATACCACATTGGGTATTGTGATGGCAGGGTATTTTGCAACACTTGCAGGTACTGCAAGGATTTTCTGGAGCGCGAGGCAGAGCAGAGCCAAAGCAAAGACACTATGCTATCTGCTATCAGAAACACATACAAAAACGTGAAGACACACAACTCGCGCGTGTACAAAGCTGCCCATCTCCTGGCATTCAAAGGGACAGGCTCTGCCGTTGTTGGGGTATGCACCCTTGCCACGTGTTCATCCTCTCTCCCATGCGTGCAGCCAGTTTGTGCCAACCATCATCATGTTCACTTGTTGGCACCATCAAGCGATGACATGCAAATGGGCATGAGTTGACAGCCGGTGTTGTCACTAAATGTGTTGCCATGTCATCCGCCACCCCCTTGTTAATGCTAAGTCCCAATGCGGCCCAGCACCGTCAGCTTTGTAGCATGCTGTAACAACATAGCTGGCATGAACAGGGGGCTGCCTGATAGCCTCTTGTTTGCAGTCCGGAATCCAACTGATGTATGTACTCAGGTGATCCAGAACAATCTGTGGCTAACGTCTCCCCCAGCGCCGCCATCTGCAGAAGAGATTGAGATTGAGAACAGGCAGGAACAAGCAGCAGTTCAAGAGAAGCAAAGGGTGAAGGTATGATGTATTTGACACCTGGACTGGCAGACAGCATTCTTAAATGCTGTTATGGAAGATCCTGCCTGCTGTGAGCAATCAAACAGAATGCAGATGTCAATACAAATAGCACTCTTTAATGCTGTTATGGAAGGTCCTGCCTGCTGTGAGCAATAAAACAAAATGGTTGCAAGGCAGCAGCTCATATCAGCTTGCACCGGAGCAACACTCAAACGCCGCAATCTGACTTTGCTATGGCAGGAGCTGAATAAGAAGAGGAAGGCAGACGAGAAGGCAGCAGCAGCGGTAGCCTCTGCTCGGGATGGATGCACAGGGGGGGCAGGGCCTGACCCTCTCAGAGGGGGTTTTAATGATGAGAACGGCATTCCTCCAGGGGAGGAAGGTGTTGCTTTTGACCAGATCTTGCATCTGTCTGTTTGCCTGCGTACTTGCACGTCCATGTCGCTGAGAAAGTCAAAAGCTGTGCTGTTGTTGCTCGTACAATATTGCATGGTATCTCTTGGCTGCAGCGTAGTGAATATGCGTTACATCTTGATGAGTGTACCATGCACAAGCAGCCTGAGCCTTGCATTCGCTAGCAGTGATCTTGTTTTAGCATGAAACAAGTCCCCGGTCACACCCGCTTCAGCTACGCTATTGGGTCTGCCTACAGTGTGCGCACAAGTAATGCATTGCATTACCGGCTCGCTTGCATATTTCTGCAAGTGATCTACCAGTTCGCTTGAAAAGAACCAAAATATGTGGTGCTATCGCTGTGCAGATCATGAGTCGAGTGATGAGGCAGTGCATGACACCCATCACCAGTTTCACATGCATTGCATGTCTAGCTATCTGACTGCTACACCAGCTGCATGTACCAGTGCAGCTGCTGCTGGTTTTTGCCCTGCTTAGTAATGCTGCTGCGCCCTTGCAGATGCTGAACTAAGTAGCCAGGCTGGCAGGAAAAAGAAGAGCAAAACAACCAGGGCTAAGAAGGGGTACATTCCTGGGCAGGGATCAGCCAACTGGGTCTTCCTGCTTATGCTCATCAAGGTAAGCATGTGGCACAGTGCTTGCTTGATCGCTCACTCCCACAGGCTACCTTCATCTGTCCTGAGACGCATAGCCGAGACAGTTGTCTTGGATTTGTTGCTCTGACACATTGTGCAGTCATTGCTCGTGCCAGTCAGGATTTGTGGGATGCCATGTGTTGCAGCCGTTTTTGTGCTGATCTGCATTTGCATCCCGGCCTACCATTCAGAGTTAATCACCCTGGAAGCATTGCAACTGGGCAGCAATTTAATGCAGATGTAGAGACAAAGCTGGCAACACTGACTACATAACAAGTGTCCGCTTGTCAGAAAGCGTGCTGCGCGTGAAAATTTTGTCTGTTGTACTACGTTTGCAGCTCGCCACAAACACTGAAGACCATCTGCGTTTGGGAGCACCCCAAGTTTCATGTGCATGGCTGGCAGTGTTCATCTCAGACCTCCTGTAGTTGCCAAGAGTCTGCAAGCTGAGCAACGAAGCTCTTGCTGAGTGTACAGTTTGGTGCAGCACCTGCGAGGGTCCAAGACATTCATGACAAAGACAGAGCTGGAAGATACAGCAGAAGCAAGCGGCCTGTCAGCCAAACCTATCAAGGGCGGGGGGGTCACCAGCTACCATGGGGGGCCCCCAACTGGTATGCCTCTCCATGTTGTGCCTGTACCAGCTGATGCCAACATGCAACATTGGTTCTACAGCTTGCTTGCTTTGATCTGACCAAAGTTTGCCTGTGTACCCAACCAATGCACTGGGATTGCTCATTGCCTGCTGACAAAGAGCATCACTCCTCATCTCACTGCATGAACACCCAATGGCATGACAAGCATGGCACACTTCTTGACTCACATCAAAGCTAACTGAGATGCTGTTGTCCAAAAACTCCCAGCTTTGCCACAGCCTCTGCAAGTCCTTCTCGCATTCCTTCATCGAGGGCCACCGTTGGTTGAAAACTTAGCAAGTAGCATGATGCTGCCTTGTGTGAATTGCCCAGGCCTGTCAGCTGATGAACGTTGCAGTGATGTTCTCTGACTGAGGTTTACAGCAAAACTTGTACCTGCTGACAGGGTGTTCTTGGCTGCAGGTTTTGTGTACACTGGATGGAGCAACTTTCCATCCATGTGCAACAGAGAGCCTCCCTTATGTGTACAGTATTCCAACCCCAAGAAGATCAAGCTCACCCCTGATGTGAGTCCTCCCCCCACCCCCTTCCTTGCATTGACCCAGCAGCCATCTTGGCTCTCAGCAGCCAGCCCCATGCGCAGGTGGCAGAACACATGCCATATGCTGTGACAGTTGTTGCTTTGATCAAGCACAACTCATGCCAGTGTTACATTTGTTACGCTTGAGCCCAATTTGGCTTTGTGTGCCTTGGCCTGAAGCTTTGCTTCATCAAAGTCCACTCATCAGCAAGTGTGACGACCAGTACTCATTGGCTGACGCAATCTGTGTAGCATAGCTCAGCAGCTGCGGATGGTGTGGTTACAGGGTGAGCAGCTTGCACTCAGGATCTATCTTGATGCTGTCGCATCTGACCGCTTCACCTGGCGCATACCTGGCATTCCAGTGCCCTCAGGGGCTGAGGGCATGCCCCAGCCAGCCCTAGCCCCCGTCGGACCCCAAGCAGCGCCGTCCAGACCCCCCTCACAGGCTTTCCGGAACCAGTCACATGCATCACATGGTGCGTACAGTCAGCATGGCAGCACCCCGGCCTCCGTGCAGGGTAACTCACATAGGGGCAGGGCCCTTGAGCCTCAAGGGCCCAGTAACAGTCCTGACCTCAGCCAGCACATCTCTTCTTCAGGCAGACCTAGATTCAGTGAAAGGCCAAATCCTAGTACAGCTAGGGTGGGTAGTCTGCAGACTGGCTTGCTGTCACACCCAAGCACCTCCCTAACAGTTGATGAAGAAGAGCCAAGCTTAGCCCAGCGCTTGTCCCAGTCAATGCATCGGTCACAGGCTTATTCAGACCCCCGTCCATATTCAGATTTGCAGCCATTCTCGCACTCAGCATCTCAGGGAGTCCAATGCAGGGGAGCCACAGTTGCTCAACCAGGGTCTGAATGGGGGTCACAACTGGGGTCACAGATGGGGGCAGGAAAGCAGCCATTTGCTGAGCAGCGGCAGTCTGCAAAGAGGCCGCGTGAAGAGCAGATACTCAAAGTAATGGAGTTCACAGAGTGCAGCTACAAGAAGGCACGCAAGGTGTGCTGCCAACCTCAACCAGGCATGTGCTTGGTTGCATTGTGTGACCTGCTCGTGGTCGTTAGAGTCCACAGGCGTCTCAAAGGTTTGATGTGCCTGCGTGCAAAGGAGCACTCCCTAATCTGCTTCTGGCCAATGGAGTATGCATGGCTGTCTCAATGTGAGCCTTTGCATGTGTCAAATCCTGCGCCCAATTGCATGTCTCTGGTTGCAAAATGGTGTCCTGTGTATTTGTGTGTCCTCAGTTGCCCTGCAGGGCTTGTCTCAAGATGTGCATCATTCACAACATGCAGAACATAGTGCTGCAGATGGAAACACCAATACAGTTCTCCAGCTGACCGCAGACTGACATGCAGCCAACACACCTGATGTTTGACTACGTGCAAAAGTAGCTGCTGTCCTGTGCTCCTCACATTTAGCTGCAATTCACATACAGACATCATCATGTCTCTTTGAGGTTACAGCTGTTGAGAGAGTTTACAGACAGGTTGATAGAGGTTACAGCTGTTGAGAGCTCCTGATTGTTGCTGTCACTTTCAGTCAAGCAACAAACACTGATCCTTCTCTGTGTTGCAGGCTTTGAGGAGGACGCTCACAGTTGAGGACGCTATCGAAAGCGTCTTCCAGCTGTCTTCTGAAAGTGAATCTGGTGATGATGATGATGGTGACGACGAAGAAGGCAATGACCTGGCCCATGTGGGTTCTCAGCACATGCGTCACATGTCAGATGACTACGACATCCCCATGGGTGCAAGCCAGAGCGCCAAGCCTGCTTCAATTTCAATAGATATCAGTCATCAGGACATACGTCCTGCCCAGAAACGCTCTCCCAAAGCTGCCCCTGTGCCAGCTCTGCATACTCAGCCAGCCTCATTCCATCATGAATTGGGTTCTCAAGCTCCAGCATTGAGTCACTCTCAGCAGCTGAGTATGAGCCGGCAGCATAGCAGCAGTGGCAGTGGCAGCTTGGGGAGTGGGGTGGGGCGGGGTGGGAGCTTGGCAGGGGCTGCAGGACCATCAAGGCTGGGGGCAGCAGGACAGGGCAGGGCATCTGGCTGCTCTCAACAGGTACTACCTCGCATGACAAGGGCTGCTTGGTGCTCACACTTTGCACCTAGGCTTCACGTGTGTCTGTTTGTGCTTGTCTGATAACATAGTTTCTGGTTCATGGTGTTTCACGGGTTCTAAGCAATATGCTTGAACATTGGCAGGGACAGATGGATTCTGTCCCTGCCAATGTATTGTTTGCATTGTAAGAGCATTGCAGATACAGACCTGATTTGCTGAACTTCCTTTGGGTTTTGTGCTGTGTGAGCTTTCAGTTTAGTGGATGTACTTAAGCCCGCACTGTTGTGCAGCAGGCAAGTCAAGGGGCAGGGCATATAGCCCAGCTGGAGTCTTCTGGTACCAGCTGGAAACTGCCCTTCCTGGGGGCCGGGGGCAGTTTGGAGGAGACAGACATCAGGCTACCCCCCTTGTCCCCAGGCGCCTGCTTCAAGGATGAGTACGAGGTGCAGATCACATTTCACTGCCTGCTGCAATTGCTATTCTCTGGTGGTAGAGGCAGTACAGGCAATGCATCCATTGGGCTACCCCTTCGGTTTCCAGGGGCAGCCCAGTATAATCCTTGGATTCTCACTAAATTGATGCTGAAACGTGTAATGTTTTCCTGTTTTCTCTCCATACATCAGCCTCAAGACAATCATGGTTGTGCTTGGCTTAACAAGTTGAACTACCCTTTGCCCACACCAGGCCTCGTGACAATGATGTCTGTCTGTCGGTGTGTGCAGCTGATGCTGATCATAGACTCTCGGGAGAAGTACAGCAACACAGGCAAGGACCGCGCAGATGGCTTGGCGGCCAAAATCCAGGTCATCCGAGATCGTGGCATTTCAGTAGATGTCCGCATGCTTGAACAAGGAGATGTGCTGTGGATCGCACATTCCAGGTACCTATAACATCTCCACAATGTAGACACATGTTTTCTCTGTCCCCAGACGTTTCTGAGTGTAGAGTTCCAGAATAGGGATGGCGATTCTGAGTTAAAATAGACGTTTTGGGATTGAAAACAGCATTCTGTTTTCTCACAATTCAGCATCATGACCACCTATCGGCGTTTGCGGTACAATCTGAGCAGAGGACCTTGCAAGCTGTGCTGTGGATTGCTCCCTCCATTTTTCACATCAAATGCTTATAGTTCAGCATCCTGTCAGTGCTTCTGACACACAACCTGAGCAGAAGATGTCGTCAGGCTGTTGCTGTGTTGTATAGCATCTGGCCGCATGGACGCATATAGAATACTGCGTTGTTGCCATGACGCACAAACGTGTTATGAGTGCTGTCTTGCATGCATATTTGACCCTTTACAATATTGAGTTTATTCCTTCCTCCATTCATCTGTCCAGTCGCTTATGTATGCATCCATTTATTCACCCACTCACTCATTTCATCACTCATTCATGCATTCATTCAATCAGTCATTCAATCATTCATTAGTTCATATGTCAAATCATTGTGCATAAAAGGATCTTCCTTAAGGTCACTGCACACAACCATGCTTAGTAGTGCAGCCTCGCTGTGTTGGTTCTGCTGTTGTCACGACAGCCCTCTGCAAAGCCCACCAAAGCATCGACGCTCTGAGCCAGACAGACGATTGTCACTTACTCAGCAGCTGTCGTCCGTGCAGGAGACAACCTGGAGTGGAGTATGTTCTGGATTATGTCCTGGAGCGTAAGAGGGTAGATGACATGGCAGGCAGCATCAAGAGCAGGCGGTATGACAGGCAGAAGTTCAACATGAACATGTGCGGCCTGCGCCACCTGGTGTACCTTGTTGAAGGCAACCCTGACACTCTTGGCAATGAGTCAGGCAGGCACCACACACCCTCTGTCTCTGACACAGCATGTCCTGCACCGCAACACAGCAGACTGCATGCCAGTGCCACCTGCATGTTGTATCAACCCAATGCTCTGCTCAGCTGCATATCTTGGCACAAGGAAAACATATGCATGACCTGTCATGCTATGGGAACGATACACCGTGCGAATCTTGCCAGCCTGTCAAGATCAGTCATGCTGGGAGGGTTTTATACCACAGAGAGTTCAGGAAAGTTTGGTCACAAGTCATGAGTTTGGTACACACAGCTTGCAAGTCTACCTTGCGCTACAGGGAAGCCCAATGTATCTCATCCCAGGGTGTTTCTTTGATCGATGCCAAAAGTTGCAGTCTTTTCTTTTTCTTTTCTTTCTTTCTATGTTGGTAGAGCCATGTGATGTGTGCTGCATGACCGCCATCCCAAGCAAAAGCCCCGCTTGTGTACACATAGCAGGCTTCACAACACACATGATGCTGCTGCCGCAGTAATGACCTTATCCACTTTAGTGCTTGGTGACAGATGTCCTCAGGAGAAGCGCATCCTGACTAGCATTGCTGTTGTGGCCCATGGCTGTCATGATTGCTGTCTGGCTGATGCTGTCTGACTGCTGATGATGTCTGATTGTTGATGATGTCTGGCTGCTGATGATGTCTGCTTGATGATGACGTCTGATTGATGATAATGGTGTCTGACTGCTGATGAAGTCTGAATGATGATGATGTCTGATGGATGATGTCTGATTGATGACGATGTCTGAATGATGATGATAACGATGTCTAATTGATGATGATGTCTGAATGATGATGCTGTCTTCATGATGATGATGATGTCTGATTGATGATGATGTCTTCATGATGACGATGTCTGAATGATGATGATGATGTCTGAATGATGATGATGATGGTGTCTGACTGCTGATGAAGTCTGAATGATGACGATGTCTGATTGATGATGATGTCTGAATGATGATGATGTCTGAATGATGATGATGATGATGTCTGGCTGCTGATGATGTCTGACTGCTGTGCGTGTGATGCAGTCACCAAAGCTGTGAAGACAGGCACCATTCAGACGCAGGTCATCGATGGCTTCCAGATCTTACGCAGTGAGCACTGCAACCAGACCATGCTGCACCTGGTGGACTGGACCAAGGCTCTCAAGAGGAAGTATGACCATCTCACGGTCAGTGCCAGCAAAGGCCCAGGCATTGCACAAGCACTTCTGTCTTTCTGCTGGCAGCATGCTGTGTTCAATCCATATACAGCTCTGCAGATGGTTGTCAATGTTGGCAATACATAGGACTGCAGAATGCACATGCAGAGAGTACAGTGATCCTGCTGCACATCAGATGTTTTATCTGTAACAGCCCACAGTCAGTGTTTTTTTGTGGCGACTACATAGGACTCCAGCACTTTTGTTCATATTGATCAGCTGGACATGATTGGCGCTTGCTGTTCTCAGATATGCATTGTCAGCCAACTAGACGTCACCTCCTGCTAAAAGTGATTGTCCCTGAATTTGCTACTGAGTGGATTTGTCACTATGTACGCTCTTCCATGAGAACAACAGTCCCAACAGGGCTCAGCGTAGCCTCAATTGAAGGTGTCAACAGCATGTCAGCATGTGATCTGCACAGACTGTCACAGTGTAGCTAACCAGACTCCTTGCCTGGTTTGCAGGCCAGTCATCCCCAGGTGCAGAGGGGAGGGGACCCTCTGCCCACCCTTGAGGTCTTCAAGGCCAAGTCAGCCCAGATGCAAAAGCGCACAGTGCAGGACGTGTGGGGCCTCATGCTGACCAGTGTCCCAGGTGAACCTCCACTTCCTGCTGTTACATCTGGTGCTCTGCTGGTCTGCTGTTGCTGAGTGACCTGTCAGGGGCTGAAGTGTTGGGTCTAATATCTCAATTGAGGCTGTTGGTAAGCAACAACAGAGGCTGACAGGCACCTCCCAAGGCATAGAAATTGGAATAGCTGTGGTGCTGCCATTGCTTCTGCTTGGCGGCAGCTTGTTTATGCACTCTTTGCAGTTTGGCATTGCCTTCCTGCTGTAGAGTCAGCAGAATGCTACATCAAGCGTTTGGGTTCAAGCAGGATCTCAACACGCAACTCACCATGGCAAGCCTGCAGACTGTGCTGCTAGCTTATGAGAGACATGCGCTGTCTGCTGTGTGCTTTATTGCATAAAGAGCATTGTTACGCTAACCACAGGTAATGTGCGGTCTCAAGGCATGTCTGCAGGTTTGAGATAAGACAGTCAGCTTCCGATGCAATGAAGCTGCATACAGCTTATTTTGAGTTGATATGAATCAGGCAATTGACACGGGCACACTAAACAGTTGCCCAACTGGTCTACCCTTGGGAATGTGGCCCTGACAACGAAGTTAGCAAGGAAAGAATTCCCAAGTCTCTGCTCATGTGTAGGATGGAGTGGTGCCATGGCAGAAGCAGTGGTGAAGCATTATGGCACCCCACTGCTGTTGTTTAAGGCATATGAACGAGCCATCAGGGCAGCTGCACAACAAGGGAGAAACCCAACCGAAGCTGCTCGGCAGCTGCTCATGTCCTGTCAACTCTCAAAAAATCGCAGGCCCATCTCGGCAAACAATTCTGCTCGAGTGTTTGACTCATTGTTTGCAAACGGATGGCAGTGTATATAACGTTTGAATGCGTGAACGCTATAATAGGCACCTATAGTAATTGCAGACTAGCCATTCTTTTGACATTGACAACGTAAGGAGTCTCCTTGACACTACATGTACATCTGCAGCAGCACCAAATTGATGACATGCCAACAGAGTTAGGCAGATGGAATGCTGCAACCTACCACTTGTCACTGTTTTTAGTAACATACAGAAAACACTGTCAAGCATACAGGCAAACTTTGACAATGCCTTCTTCACATGCAGCTCATTGTTAGCTTGTTCCATTGGCATCAAGCATGGGCGTGTCAGTAAATTTGAGTTTTAGTCGCAGGGTAGCAGATAGCTTCTTGTCATTGATCTGTATGATGCTGCCATCACCATCCACCAGATCACCAATCACCTGCGTGCAGTAAGAGCTCACCACCATACACACTCAAACTCATTACGTTGGCTTACAATCTGAGTTTTGGGTCTGATACAGAATTCAATGCTTATTTTACTAGAACGCAAACTGCAGCATGGTCACCACACTGTATAGCACTTGCACAGCGAGATTACCCACGCTGCGTGCATGATACACAGCAGCTGATACGCTGACAAGCAGCTTGAACTCAATGTGACAAGACATGGAACCAATGCAGCTTGAACTCAATGTGACGAGACATGGAACCAATGCAGCCGTCATGACGCACTCAATACACAGAAGTAAAGGTCATATTGTCTCAAGACATACATATGGATGGACCAAGGGATACCTTTGTGAGGTTGTGGCGAGTCAGCTCTTCGAGAGGGCCATGCATGTACAGGTTCTCAGCTCCATAGCTGACACTGGGCTTGTCTAGCTGCCTCGCTGAGGATATGGCATTGATGACCTGCATTCCAAAGAAGCCACAGACATGTCACCACCCAAACGACAGAGCATGTGCCACTACGCCAATTGGAACAAATGGGGATAAGTTGCATCAAGTTGTATATCAACAGGCACAAACACAACGCTGAGACATCCTCTGCCCTGTCTTCACACAAGTTGGCTGAGGTTGAACAGCGCTGTAGAACATTGGACCCTTTACATGCCCCACTGGCTGAAAAAGCATGAGAGCAGCTATAAAGCAGCATGAAAGCTGGTGGTGCTAAAGGCTGGACTGACAGTCAGCAAACAGCTTGAAATGTACCTGTTGCAAGGTCATGCTGCTTTGCACCTCAAAGGGCAAGCCTGGGCTGCATATGGCACAAAGTGGGTCCTGCTCGTAGGCTGCTGTGTGTGTATAGATGCCATCTGTACCAACATACCTGCATGCAATGAACACCTGCTCAGATAAAGTACAGTCTATCGAGCATTGTGTCATAATGTGTCACATTTGTAGACAGAGCACGGAGGTGTGGCACGCTGTGGTGAGTGTTGATTGCGTTGTCACTTCCATGCTTAATCAGAGGATGGCAAGCAGGTACACTTCTTGATGACCTGCTGCGACACAATTTAGTGCTGTTATCTACGCTTGCTGGCAATCTAGCATACGCAGTAGATGCCCATGCGTATATCCTTATGATGGGCATCGACCAACAATTGGCAGTGCAATTAGACTAATTTACCATAAATGCAGCTACATATCTACAAATTCATGTACGAACAGACAGGCGTATATACGCCTCAAAAATTGGACATTTGATATATGTAGATAACAGCAGTACAAAAGGGGTCCAACTGCTCTGGAAGCTAATCAGGGCTGTACGCATCTGACCAGAGGGAAGACACAGCACTTAGTGAAATGAAGAATTGTTCCAGCTTTTGCAGGGCAGTTTAAGAGCGAAGGAGCTTACATCATGTAGTTCTGCATCTGTGTGCTGCACATGGTGACCATTTTGAGGGCTTCTAGTGTGCAGGCTGCAGCTACTATTGCATTTGTGGAGGGGATGGCGGGGATGATGTTCTTGACCACCCCCTGGGTTAGCTGATAAGTCACACCCTGCATTGTCATGAGGCATGATTTGACACAAACACCACGCAAGTGCTTTCAAGCGCTACACATGCATGCTACTTGGTAGATGCAACGCATGAAATAGCTCAAGGTGTCTGAGACCATGTGAGTGCACCCAAAATGTGTTATGTACTACAGCGCCTTACTCGGAGAGAACATAGGTGCTGTTGAAATATAGAGTTCTTGAACTGCTGACAGGTTTGATTGTGTCAATCTGTGCCTGATGGATGACATGAATGTCCAGGTTGTCATGTTTATGCATGACACAAGACACCACAGTGTGATCAGGACACAAGTATGGTTTTGTTCATCTGCACACCTTCTGGCAGTCATCTGTGCCAGCTCAAGGTGAATCATTGACATGCAGCTGCAGCACAATAACAAAGTGCACATCCCTGTTACTGCACATGTTGGATGGCAACAAGCAGCAGATGCGCATGGCATGATGGCCAAGGCAGATGGCCAAGCTGGGCTTGCCTGGATACCAAACTCTTGAGCTCTTGCTAAAGCATGCTTGTACATCCACTTCATGTGTTCCTCAACGTCAGCATCAAACTCCTCATCTGGTCGGTCTCGGCCCCATTGTATCAAATGCGCATACTCTATGCAGTGTGCTGGTGACCTGCGTATGATGCTCATCCAATCATATTGTGTAAACAATGTGACGTGGGACCCACAGGAAATATGCTCGCACGTAACAAGGCTTTGCATTGCCCTGCGTAGAATAAAACAGCACAGCATATTGGCAAATCAATGGGCAAACGCTGTGATGACAGGGCTATGCACAGCTCACCTTGAGGTCAGAGTTGCCAGTGCAAAACAACCACAGCCATATGCATGTGCCATATGTCAAGAAGGACAAGACGTATGCGTGTGTGGTAGCCTTGAACAATCTGGAAGACTGCAGACCTGGGTGTTTCAGCAAGTGTACAGAGTGGGAACTTGACTTGTGGTGGGAAAAGCCACAGGGTGCATTCAAAGCATGGTGTGAAGCCAGGGATAATGACACGTGCATGCCCTTTGAAGCCCTCAGTGCCACCATCAACCAATGGCTTGATTGTGGCCAGGTCTGGCTTGCCATCTGAGTCATAAGCTGCATAACAAACAGACTGCTGTCAGCACAACACAAAACTTAAGAGCACGTAGAACGTGTGTGAGGAGATACTACACAGGTCTGACTCCATGCAAAGCCAACGCTTATGTTGCATTGTCCTTACATACTGCCATGTTGGCTGAGCTGAGCTCTCAGGGGTTGAGATGTATACATCTCAGGCTGGAGACCCACCTAACAAGGTGCAGGCTACTTGATTCATGTATCTCCTTGCTTCCAGAGAGTCCAGACCCAAGATGATGACATGGAACTCTTCGTAGAACTCTATAGGTTTTTCCTCTATTCTGCAGAAGTGAGGTGTGACTTGCACACCTTGGACTCTGGCTTTCACACGCTCTGCAGCCACTTCAGCTTTCGGCTTGCCAACATCCTTCATCCTGCATTGCAAAAAGGGTCAACAATCATGACATTCTGTAAGTACAGCAGCGTGAAGGCACCATCAGATGACGGGCGTGCCTGAAGAGGAACTGTCGGTTTAGGTTTGACACATCAATTGTATCCATGTCGATGACATCGATGTTGCCAAAACCAGTCAAAGCCAGGTCCTTGAGTAGCTCGCATCCTAGCCCACCGGCCCCGACACACAGTACTCTGCAACTGTCGTGCAGAAATTCTCTCACAGCCGGGTCAGGCTCGAAGTCTGGTCCAGTGATATTGCCTGATCGGTTCAACAAAAAATCCAGACCCTTCCAGCGACCTGGCACATCCATTGCGGCGGTGTTTGATTCACAGACTTGGAGTGATCACTCAAGCACTGCCGATATCGTACGGCAAAACTTGCGGAGATGATTGCCTAATACGATAACGAGGCCTCAAGGCTGACGAGAGCGCAAGGCTTTCGCAGTGTATGATTCCAACAGAGTGGCATGTACACGCTCGCACAGGCTCCCTGCGCAAATTCTCAGCTCAATTAGGCTGCTTCGTGTTTCTCTCAGACTTTGTGACGGTCTTCGTCATGACGGTCTGCTGCGCAGCTCTACCTGCCAGGTGCTCAATTTCACTGTTGTTGCTCTTGGAGATTTCTCATCGGCATTTAGCGTACTCGACCGTGTTCATAGAGGCGTTTCAGGCGACAGCGTCTCGCAAAGTCGCACATCTTACTATAAGGCGCAGGTCGTGCAAGGGATGGGTGGTCATCTTCTTGGGCCTTGTAGTGCCGTACGGTGAAATCGCCGGCTGGCGTTCAGCAAGGTGATGCAATAGTCAGAGGCAATTTGAAGCGCAAAAATCTGGGTCAAGCAAAAGCAGACCCGACAACGGCGCGAGATAAGACCCCTGGCAAACAGCCTGGTACTTCTGGCAAACAGCCTGGTTGCGGCATGAACTTCTTCAGCAACATGTTGGGGTCGAACAAGTCCAAAGATGCGGCATCTACAGCAAATAACATTCAGAGTGGCACGCAGTCTGGAGGCGACTCAAGGTACTGTTGTCTAACAATAGCTGTCTGCTGTAACAACAAGATCTGTATCAGCAGGAAGGACAACGTACACCTGTATCTTGTCGTAGGCCTGATGGCAAGGTCTCATTTGGATACTCACTGATGCGTGGCAAAAGACAGAGCATGGAAGACTTCTACCACGCTCAAGTATGCACAGAATGCTTTCCTGCAACACCTTTGAATCCTGCTTGGCTCGACTCAATCTTTGTAGCTAAAGCTGTTTCAAAAATTTCTCTGCATGCAGTTCAGGAAAGATCCAAGGACTGGAGAAATTGTTGGGTGTTTCGGCATATTTGATGGTAGGAACAGACAAACTTTGCCTTGCTGACATGGCTGTCTTCCTGCTGATATGTACAGACTTTATTGGAAATCCTGTACCATTTGTTGCAGGTCATGGTGGACCCAACGCAGCAGACTTTGTCAGGCAAAATTTGTTTGAAGGTCTTGTTAAAAACCCAAAGTTTGGCACAGATGTGAAGACAGCTTTTGGTGAGAACCTGCACAAATGTGCCTCTTTAACTTCAAGCAGCTGATCAGCAGTGGATGCTCTTCAGACTCTGATGCTGCATTTAAACTTTCACGTTTACATGTTTGTGTGCTTGTCCTTGCACAAATTCCTGGTGCCACATGAGGGTCCAACACCTTCAGAGCAGCATCTCCAGCTTCCGTTCACAACATTGACTTTAGGCTCTCCAAAGAGTGCACCCTCGATGTGCATACATCCATCATGTGTACTTCTACTCTGTTTACCTCTGCTTGTTGAACTCACTTTCATCCACACGCCAAGAACATTGTGTCAGGGGATGGTCATGCTGTACATGCTTGCATGTTGCAGTTGAGGCCTTCGTGGACACAGACCAGAAGTATCTTCAGGCAGACTCAGGCGGCAACAGAGATGATGGCTGCACAGCTGTCACCGCAATTCTGGTTGGTCAGAACCTGATTGTGGCAAATGTGGGAGACTCCAGGGCTGTTCTGTCTAAGGGCGGCCAAGGTAAGCCAAAGGAACAATTTCGTCAGCTTGAATTGCTTTGACAGAGATAGGGTCATCCTAGGCCAGATGCTGCTTGTATGAAATGCTGCACTGACCAACCATGTCAGGCAGGTACATCGCAGCGTACGCATTCTCAGATGTTTACTTCCTGCTCAAGTAAGATGTCAGCATGACGATTGCTGCAGTGTCAGTACTGCTGCATACGAAGTCTGTACCTGCATGCATCAACATCAGCAGCAATGCCCGCCAAGGGTCTTTGTGATACATTGTCTTGACAAGTATGTTTTGTGTTGAGCAGCCTTCCCTTTGTCTGAAGACCACAAGCCAAACCGTACTGATGAGCGACAGCGTATTGAGAGTGCTGGGGGTGTGGTAGTTTGGGCAGGCACATGGAGAGTGGGTGGGGTGCTTGCAGTCTCAAGGGCATTCGGTGGGTCCTTCTTTGCAATGGCAGAACCACATCATCTCATCTTTGGTGTTGTGCAAATCCATATTGAGCATCAGATTATTGGCCACATGCACAACACCTGCAGAGTGGATATGCCTATCCTGACCATCTGTTCATTGTGCATCATGTAGTGAGCTATTGGCCCGATGGAAGCTGCTCAAATCCAAAAAATGCAAATACACACTCTGTCACTTTGCTTGGCCCAAAGCAAATCAGCAGCACATATGGCGCACGGGTCAAGGACCTGACATGGGTCAGCAGTTAACACATATTGTGATACCTGGTGAACAAAGATGTTGGCGTCCATGTTTGGGGAGTTGGTGATATGTGTGGTGCACAGGGGACCGCCTGCTGAAGCGCTACGTGGTGGCCATGCCAGACCTGCAGGAGCAGCAGCTCTCATCGCAAGATGATGCCCTCATTCTTGCCAGTGATGGCTTGTGGGATGTGCTGGCCAACCAGGACGCTGCTCAACTGATCAAAGACATCAAGGTAGGAGCTGCTGACACCTTCCATGGGTCTTTAGACAGTATGTCATCAATGCATTTGGACTGTAATGTCCAAAATCGACACACTCAGGATTTGGATCATTTACTGCTCAGCCATGTGCCTGACACGACTTGATGCAGGACACTGACTCTCAGGGTTCATGCAAGCATGCTACTTGCTGGTGTCCATGACAATGCTGGGTTGCTCATGTTTGCATGGACACATGACGTGCTTGGTATCTCAATGTCTGCGCTGGATGCTTGTACTCATTACTGGCAGACTGTTAGCATTTCTTCATGACGCAGTTTGTCAAATCCACAAGCAGGGCCCCATTACTTTTGATGTGTTTCTTCTTGCATACATTCCAAACTTTATCAGGCTGGTAGCCTTTGACGAAGTGTTGACGTAGCACATGGTGCTCTGTAGGATCCCCAACGAGCTGCTAAAAAGCTGACAGATGAGGCATATGCTCGCGGAAGCAATGACAACATCAGCTGCATTGTCATCAGGTTCAACTTCTGAGAGCATCTGTTTTGTTTTCAGTACCAGCCAGCTTGCAGGTGTCAAAGATCAGCAGCACTATGTGATGCAGCAGCTCATATCTTACTCAGAGTCTTTGATTCATGCCATGCCTCAGCAGCAGCTGAGTGCAAGAATGAAGATCTAACAAGCCAGTGGATAGGCATGTGAGGATTGTGTGGTGCAGATGCAGCGAATCTGCATTGTAACATTGGGTTATGTCCGTCATGTGATTTCTTGTATTTTGGGTCATCGACTGTCGACATTAATTGACTTGCTCCCCAGTATGTACAAAATGACAGAACTGTATGCTGGGAGTAGCAAGCGGTCATTTGTTTCTGAACTTACCGACACTTGAGTGACTCTGTAATGTTGCTTGACTGATCTGTTGATGAGAGGCTAGATGTATTGCTGAGGCGGAGCATGATGTTGGCTGCTGTTTTGCCAAAGTTGAATCACACTGGGCACTGCTCGTATGCCTGGATCCGGACTGGGGCCTCGAGATTATATTGTGATTGTGTCCATAGTGTCACAAATAGTGTCAATCTGGCCTCCAACTCAAAGAGCTTATGGTACCTGCCACGCATTCATCTACAATACCACGTCTTGCAGTCTTTGTGCATTGTAGGACCCTACCCATGGGAATTTCAGACACAGACTCTCAGCTCTGCTTCTGTAGCATAATGTGACATGTTGAATCGGCAGCCTGGAGCTATGCTTTGACAAAGCACCAACGCCATGACCTTTCAAAGCATCTACAAGTGGTGCACAAAACTTCATAAGGCATTATCACATGGATAACAGACACTCGCATGCCCTTTGTCTGCTGTCACATACAGTTCCCCAGCTCTGAACTTGGGCAATGACTTTGAGAGACTCTATGTGATGCACAATCATTGGGGTCCCTTGACTCTTTGGCAACTTCTTGCTGGATGTATAAAACATATCTTGCCTGGGCATAGCATCAGTGCCTAACTAAACATTGTGTACTATCAGTATAATGTACATCTGTGTTGGACTGGTGTACATGTTGCAATCGTGTCTGCACTTAAATCACTGCTGCGCAACAGTATAATCTGAGTAACGAGTCAGAAGTCTTTTGACGGAGGGATATATCAGGATATGAGCATCCATGCCCCACACAAAATCGAGATGTTCGTAGGACTGTTCAATCAAAACCTGAGCAATGTAGTCCTCTGGAAGGGCACTGGTCAGAGCATCTATGTCACGTGAGTCTGACAGCAAGTCTTCTCCACCTGCAAGTTACACAGCAAACATTGACACCACTAGTCAGCGTCATCAACACCACTAGTCAGCATCATTGCCACCATTAGTCAGCGACATTGACACCATACAGCAGTCTGCAATAGCAGCTGTCCCTGGGCGTCATGAGACAGTGCTGAGATACTCAAAGGGTGAGGGCATGTGCTAGTTGGCGAAGCATGGTTGCTTCTTGCAAGCAAGCATCAGAACAATGGCAGCTTTTCATGTAGGAGGCATTGAACGGCAAAATGGACTCTGCAGCAGCTCTCTAGGCCTTTGATGCTCTGCATCAACCAGCTGCTCTTTGCAGATAGGAACACTCATCAGAGACAGGACGTTTGACCAATGTGGGGTGGTCAAAGCGGTGGTGAGACTGTTAAATTGCGACAAGACATTGCCAAGACAATGGGCCGGATGTGCCAGAGAAATTCAGGCGAAGCACCCAAGCTGAACACTTGAGGTACCCTGAAATCCGTACATACCTGAGAAGATGGCTATTGGTGTTCTGATGTCCTTCAGGTTGTAGACAGGAACCTCTTCTGAGCCATACATATCCTGGTTGCATAGTCTGGCACTGCCAAAGGTATCAAAACAGTCCTTGCCGTAGTCATACTTGGCAAACTTAGGGGTGTCCTCCACTTTCCTGCGTACCCCCTGGGCCCAGTGCACCATGTTCTGGACACTAGTGCCTGCATCAACAACACAACTGCAAAGTGAACAAAGAACATGTAGAACAGGTAGCAATTACTGTCACAGAATTCTGGACACTAGTGCCTGCATCATATCACAACACACTCAAACAATAAACGAACAATATACAGAGCAGATAATGAGTACCTCATAAAGACTGTCTGGAGCAGGTTTGAGGTAGAGCAAGAAACCCAAGTACTGCATTCATGTAGGTAAGCTCTCATTTCAAGCCAGGCTCACACAAAGCATGCTTCCTTAGTCCTCATACATATCGCATCAGAGATTGACAGGTCATGACTGGACATCAAGACACACAGCAATGCATGACAGTTGTCATTGATTTGGCCAAAATCGGTCTTTGAGGCTTTTTCTAGATGGCTCGAGTATCAGTTCTGCACATGTGATGCAGAGTTTGGTTGGACAGACGAAAGCAACATCTGCTTTGTGCAGCAGTGCTATCATTCAGCCCACTGCCTTGAGCCCCAACTATGTGCCTATATAGGACAGCTGACCTGCAGGGGTGTAGGTAAGGTACAGAGGGAGGCGAGTGATGTTGATGTTGGCATCATTGTACCCACAGATGGCTTCTATGGCTTGCAAGCAGAACGTGGGCGTCTCTGAGCACATCCTGCCGTACAAGTCGCTGGCTGCCCGCCGCTGTGGCAGAAACTCCTTAGTGCCTAGCTTCTCAAACATCTGCAGTGCCAACAAAGCTGGTGACCATCACAAGGAACTCAAGTTGAAACTAACTTCTCAAACATCTGCAGCGCCAACAAAGCTGGTGACTAGCTGAAGGAATTCAAGTTGAAACCAACTTCTCCAAAATCTGCAGGGGCAACAAGGACGGTGACTGTCAGAAGGCACTGAAGTCGAGACTGACTGCACAAGTCTTGACATGAGTTGTAGGTTATGGCAAGCGTCTGCTTCCAAGACATGCAAATGCAGGTTTCTGAGTGAAGTGACTCTTGTCTGGAAACACCTGTTGCGACTGCTCGCGCATTGCAGAGCAGTTCAACCTGTACATCAATGGATGAACTTTATGCATGTTATGGACATGTGTGCGTGCAACAGCAACAGTCTGCCGCTGCTGACTCATGCTTTGACATGCGGCACATGTGACAGCATGTAGCGTCTCATGTTCTGGTCCTTGTAATGCAGATTGCTGCTCAACAACTTTTGTGCACCACCACTTGACCATGAAGAGTAACAGAGCGCAGCAGCAGCAGCAGCAGCAGCATTGACAGGGTGGCCAGCAAGATGTGATAACTGACCCGGTCTGTCTGCATTCTAGCCATGGCCTCAACCGGCTGGCTGGTGATGTGACCCAGGAATGTCACAGGAGCCAGCATGATAGCCACATTCACCTGCACCATGCACACTTGTATGTCCTGCACAGATGCCTTGATGAGCCTTATGGAAAAGGGTCAGAAAGTGCAAAGCGCTGCTCACAAATTTTGAAGCACTGAGCACAGGAGGCAAAGGTTACATACATCGTTGTAGGTACGCCGCCCATTGTTGAGCAATGTCAGGCTGTGACACGAGAGCAGCACAGGCAGAGATTGAGAGGCAGAGATTGAGAGGCAGGAATTGAAAGGCAGATTTTATGAGGCAGAACTTGAGAGGAAGGGCTTGAAAACAGACAGCTTGAGAGGCAGAGCTTTGTGAGGCAGAAGAGCAGATGAAGCAGTATAATGTCATGCACCTATCGGGAGCAAGATCAAGTGATTTCCACAGCAGCGCACACTAGAGGATGCAGAGCTCAAAAATCTTAACTTATCTGTATCACATCAGGCTGTAAATTGCAGAGAAAACAATGCACACAAGCCAGGTCATAAGGTACAAAGTGAGCACCTTGTGGGCAAGGTCAGGCTGTGAGCTGAGGGCAGCGAAGCCCATTGTGGTCCCTTGAGAGTGTCCCACATATCCCAGGCTGGCAGCCCCTGTTGCTGCTAGGATGAAGTCAATGGATGCAGGCAGATCATAAGCTGCCATTTCATCCCATGAGAAAGCCCAGAACTCTTGGTCACTTGGGGACCAGTGCGTGTGCTTCCTGCAGAAAAAAAAGAAAAGAAAAGACTACGCCTTTCGGCGTCAATTTAATGAGAAGCCAAGTATCATATCGGGCTGCCCAGGTTCCTTCAGAAACAGCATGCATATTCACGGAGGGAGGCTGTGCTCAGGCAAGGGCAAGTCAGCAGCATGGCTGGGCTGACTGGCTGACAAAAGGCTGTAAGGTCAGTCCACAAGGCTAGTGGGTTTCTAGCTGTACGCTTCAACATTGAAGGCTGTAGCGTTTCACATCTGACATGTTGGATGCTGACTGTGCATTGTAGGCAAGTTCTCAACATTGCTGCTGCTTTGAAATACCTGCATTAGTTTGTGACGATCACACAGCAGAGCTTGCCTACAGATGCAACCCTTTGAATTGCAGTTAGTGTATTCCATCCTGCACTTGTGCGACAGCGAGAGTCATTGTGCCAGTCAGTGTGGCATGGTGCGTGCAAGTGTAAAGCAGATTCAACTGGGTACCTGCTGAAAGTATTTCCACGGACGTTTGGCATCCACACATCAAAGCCTGCGTCTGCCAGAATGTAGCCTAGGCTTGCTTCTGGGCCATTGTTGACCCAGCTTGCGCTGCAGTCCAGCAGCGCATGCTGCAGTAGTACAACAGGCTTGCTGCATGGCACACACCAAGCATGTCAACTTTATGCTGGTGGCAAGCTGACTCAGCATTATGTCAAGCAATGTAAGTGTCTGCTCACTCAGCATGCTGTAGCTTGTGATCTGGCAGTCTGCCAGCGCGCATGCGGTACACTGAAAGCAAGTATCCATCTTTGGTTTCGACTGTATGCTCCTCCAGCGGGTACCCTTCTGGAAGCACCAGCTCTGCACAAGCGTTATTGCTGACTCAGTGTGCGAAAGCTCGCCGGGGCGGGGATTCGAGCTTGCTGGCGAGTACTTACCTGCCATTGTTGCAAAAGCAAATGGACCATTGTCCTGGGCGCTGCCATTGATCGACGGGCTGGGAACTACATCGGCTTGTGCGTTGACTGCACTCGTAGAGATCGCAGCTGCCCACAAGAGCAGCCAGGCATTGTTCATTCAGATTGACGCATCAATGTCTGCCTGTTCTGCAAAGACGTGTTGTCAAGGCTGTCATTTAGGGCGCATGCGTTGACATAAGCAGAGCAAGCAAGTATGTTCAAGCACAATATACCATTTATAGATACTGGCAAAAGCAGTTTGTTTGCATGCCTCAGCCCGCGCCTGCGGTATAGTGTAGTGGTTAGCACCCCAGACTCTGAATCTGGTAACCCCGGTTCGAATCCGGGTACTGCAAATCATTTTGTCGGTAGGAGCAAGTGTACCTTTCTTTGGGTGTCGTGCTGACCAGAAATCCGCCTTGTTGTGCGGGGATAAGTGCCGACTCGTTGCTGCTAGCTGTACAATAAATCTGATGCATAGCACTCAAGAGGTCAGTGTGCATTAATATTTAATATGCCGTTAAGGATATTGGTCTGTATGTCGCGCGTCACTGAGTGAAGAAGCATTCAAGAGAACAAATGTTGTTCACAAACCAGAAACGTCATCAATCTCACAGCTGCTTGGCGTGCAACATTGCATTGCATCAAGACGATGACTGCATGAACTCACCACCGTTGCGGCAACCACAGCCTTCTGGGTTGACCATCTATCATGATACAGAAGACAATCTACCACGTTACAAGCTGTCATAGACATGGACCGCCAGTTGATGTCGTGAAGAGAAGAAGAAGAAGAAGATTACAAGCTTTGGCCAGCCAACAAGTCTGATCGCTCGTGGCAGAGCCTCAGCAACCCTGCCAAACGTCATTCATTTGTGTCAAACTAAATGTCAGTGACCTCCAGATAGAGATGCCCTGTCAAC
>JAABUP010000222.1_pt1 | contig 127171 bp, 220 predicted proteins | sample 5559201 | NCBI WGS metagenome assembly JAABUP01 (sample SAMN10711887, study PRJNA513373) | rock metagenome | isolation source: Antarctica rocks | place: Antarctica | reverse complement strand
TCCGACTTTGACCATGACGACTCACTCGTTCTCGTTTTTTCTCGCCTACACCCCACCAAGCCAGTACCCGCAGCCACGCGTGCCGTTACCGACACCGCCGAAGGGTCTTATGACACCGTCATGGACACCGTCATGGCAACGCCACACCACAAATCGCCACTCGACGAAATCAACGAGATTCGTCGAAATGCCGCCGACTCGCTCTGGGTACTTAAGGTAACTCGTAGACGTATCTTGCCCTTAACCGCTATTATATAGTCTCGCCTTGACTCGTATGCAACCTTGCCAGCCCTGTTAGACCACCCTGCTCCTGTATCCCATGACAGCTTGGCCGCAAGGAGAATTATACAAGATAAGGTTGGGTGCACAGGAACAATACGGACTGTGTCTCCAGATACAAATCATGCATGTGGCCCTACCACAATGCATGTCGGGTATGTTGGTCTTGCTGGATCATGACACAGACAGAGGAAATGGTTTTGACGGCATCCGGAGGTTGGATGATGTTCTAATCCCCATCAATGACGAATACCCAGTCTTGACTGATGGCAAAAGGAGAAAATTGATGGTTACATTATGCATTGCTATTCGAATCTCCGTTCGAAGCTTTCGGAGTGAGTCATGCATAATTACAGCTAGTTTTTGCGCAATACAGCTAGAATCCCGGGAAAATTAGAGCACAATTAAGTAACGTGATTAAATGTCTTTGCGCTGACGCCGCCCTATGATTTTGCTTACACATAAAACCGCAGCACATCGATTCAACTTTTCATCCACTAACATCACTCGCGAGTATCAACGATAGTGCATCTGTTATCATGGCGAAGAAGGTCAAGGACACCGAGCTATACGATATCCTAGGCGTCGCCCCCGAGGCCACCGATATCGAGTATGTCCTTTGCGTTGCCTGGGCGTGGCTGACATGAACAGGCTGAAGAAGGTGTACCGGAAAAAGGCCATTCAGGTATCTCAGCTCATGAGCTGTGTAAGCTAGGCTTATGCCCTGTAGTTCCATCCCGATAAGAACTCCTCACCGGAAGCCGAGGCGAAGTTCAAGGAGGTCGGGTGAGTGGGCCAGTCCCCTTCTCGGCGGATCGCAGCTGAAAAGTACGAAGCGAGGCGTACCAAATCCTTTCCAATGCCGATTCCAGGGCTTTCTACGATAAGGTCGGAAGGAAGGGGATGAACAAAACCGAGGAGGGCATGGTAGATCCGCAAGAGATCTTTTCCAAGATCTTCGGAGGAGGTGAGCGACAAACTTAGACTTTTTGCTGACTGGAGCAGAGGCTTTCTACGACTACGTGGGTCATCCAGTGTCGATCGAGCTGACAAGATAGATTGGCGAGATATCCTTGGTCAAAGGTAGGCTAAGGTGGAGGGATTCGAGCTAATGGCAGACCTCACATCCACTATGGACGTGGTGATGAGTCCCGAGGAACGTGCCGAAATGGAAGCCGCGGCAGAACAAGGTGACCCAGCAGCACAAGAGGCTCTCAAATCCACCGAATCTTCCACCGCGACCCCTTCATCCGCCGCCGAGACCGCCTCGACTACGCCAGAACCCACTGTCACGTCCGATGCCAATTCGGCGGGGCCCAGCAACAGCTCACTCGCCCACCACTCTTCCTTCGGCGCCTCAGCCTCGGGCAGTACGAATGATATAAGCCGAAAGGGTGTCCAAGCGGGCAAGGATAAGAAAGGGGGCAGGCTGAAACTCACTCCGGAGCAGAGAGCGCAACTTGAGGCTTTAGAAACGAAGAAGGACGAGGAGAAGAAAGCCAGGTCAGTCCAATCGGTCTGTGTCGACCTGCTACGCTGATAGCACCTAGGATCGAGGCTTTACGGGAAAAGTTGATTCACCGGATACGGCCATTTGTCAATGCGAAGCATCCTGGAGATATCAACGACCCGGAGACAAAGGCGTTCGAAGCGCGGATACGGATTGAGGCGGAGGATTTGAAGCTTGAATCGTTTGGGATCGAGGTGAACAGATCGATCTCAAACTCTGCTGATATCTAGCTATTACACACCATCTCGAGTGTATACATCACCAAAGCTGGCAATTTTGTGAAGAGCAAGAAATTTTTCGGTGGCGGTTTCTTTGGCCGGCTCAAGGAGAAGGGTGGGATGGTCAAGGAGGGCTGGGGATTGCTGGGCTCCGCGTGAGTCGGGACACTCGCTATAGAGCTGATAGTCAGGCTCGGAGTACAGAGCGCTATGGAGGAGATGGACAGGTTGGAGCAGAAAGGTGATGCTTCGCCTGAGGAATTGGAGGCTTTGGCGCAAGAGGTGTCGAGCAAGATGCTATTGACGACTTGGCGAGCAACGCGATGGGAAGTCATCAGTGTCAGTGTTCCGGACTCTATCGTAGACCTCGCCTGATGATACTGCGTCAGGTGGTCGGAGCAGCGGTTGACCGAGTCCTGTACGAACCTGGCCTGTCGAAGGACGTCAGCTTGAAGCGGGCGAAGGCCATCCTCACCATCGCCGGCATCTTCAAAACTGTTGAAGCGGACGAAACCGACGAAGAGCGACGAGAGCTCGAGCGGTAAGTCGTCACTCCACCTGTGCTCCTTGTCGTGCGCTGAGAGAGCGATCAGGCTGGTGATGAATGCGGGACAGAAAAAGAAGAGAGCGGATCAGAAAGAGCAGGAGAAGAATCGATGGGGATGGGGTCAAGCGAAGGCAGAGGCGAGCCCGGGCAAGGCCGGGACGGCGAGTCCGGGTAAAGAGACGGATCCGGGCAAGTTGGGATCAGAACCGGAGAAGCCAGGTACCAGTACTGTATAGACATAGACGTTACGGACTGCTTGCATATGACGCATCACCTTTCCCTGCCCCTGAGCCTCCGCTTACCTCTACCTTGTCATCACCCTAGCTTGGCAGGTGGCGGCTGAGCCACCCCAAATACCAACGCGTTAAGATTCCTCAGCCTGTCGTTCTCTGCTTGCTCGTAACCCCTCCTCTCATGACCGTGCCGCTGCTTGTTCTCTTCGGCATCCTTCGTCGCGGTCGTCACCTTCCCCTTGTTCTTGTTACGACGCTTGAGGACAAGAACGACGGCGATGATTGTCAAGACTACAATGCTGACTAGAGGAACCGGTTTAGCGTGTCGTTCGTCCAGTGAAGGCTGTAGAGGCAGACGGACCTATCATCCCTATACAAGAGTGCTCGTTCGCTTCGCACCAATTCTTCTTTGCGGTCACCGTGTTGGAAACGTCACCGGAGAGAGATCGGTCGTCGTTTGGGAGTGCGAGAGCGAGGAGGCAGATATCGTTTGTGAAGAGGAAGGACAGGAAGTGAAGCATGGCGGTAAGCGAGAACTCCAGACCGCTGCAATCCGGGTGCTCTATGATCAGGACGGATGAGATGCAGATCGGGCTGCTCGACTTGGTAGCTTGTGTTGCTCACGGGAGATCGATTGATGGTACAGCGCCGCGAAGTGAGCGAGGAAAACTGTCAGTGATGAGCCGGCGCGTCAGTTTGAGACGCCAACACGAAACCGCCAATCCCAGAGTCGTGAAAGGACCTCCACCAAAGGACAGACTGTGAGTGAAACACGGTAAATCCTCCCTGTCAGATCACCAAAAGCCCAAAATGTACATGTCAGGTTCGCTCTACCGCCCGAGTTGTCGGCCTAAGCCTCAATTCATCGTGCACCCGCTTCGCCGGCATAGGGTAATCGGACCAGCTGAGGAATCGGCTCGTCAGGTTCGCCGTCTCTCTCGGCAGCTTGTGAGGGGGAGGAAGGGTTTGAGGGTGGTCTGTCTAAGCAGCCGAGCACATATCAGCGATCATTCCGACCGAAGAGGATATTTGGACTCACCGAACAGGTTGAATATCGAGAATACATGAGGCCAATTCCGCAGAACAGCTCCGACAGCTATAACAGCTCATAAGCTCGATGCTCAAGCTGGACTAAAGGAGAAAAACACCTTCCCCACCATCAGCCATGACATTACTCATCTCCGCGAGCTTCTCGACGCGCTCAAGCAACTCCGCTGATGCCTCCCGCAAAGCTTGTAGCCCGGCATGTTCCTGTTGTTTCTGAAGCAGGATTTGCAGCGAGGGCGGTAGGGAAGTGACGGAAGCCGGGAGCGAAGTCTTGGGCTGTTGTGCCATCTCGAGAGTTGGGAGACGTCCGGCTTGGGATCATCAGGGGCTTTGAGAACATCCCACTACAGGCCCATATATGATCTGGCGCGACGCGACGATCCCGCCACGTGCTCACCCCTGAACGGACTGTCGGCTGATCTCCCTAGTGCGCCACAAGGACGGGCCACAGCGGATAATGGATGCGGAGTTTCGCTTGGGCTGTCCGAGAATCGAAGAGTCTTGCTTCGCCTTCCTTGTCGTTTCTTCGAGATCCGTGAAGGTGAGCGATAAATATTCTGCCCAGATTTCGTGGCTGTGCTGATTGTCTTCTTCCCTCCTTACCCCTCACAGATGCAGATCTTCGTGAGTCACACCTCTTCTGTCAACGATTCAGCGCTGACAGTCCTTTCAGGTTAAGACGTCCGTCATCCCCTCATCCCATTCCTCACAATCTAATCTACCATAGCCTAACGGGCAAGACCATCACCCTCGAGGTCGAGTCTTCGGACACGATCGACAACGTCAAGTCCAAGATCCAGGACAAGGAGGGGATCCCTCCGGACCAGCAGCGTTTGATCTTTGCCGGCAAGCAGCTTGAGGATGGGAGGACGCTTTCGGATTACAGTGGGTTCCACCGAACGACATCTGAGACGGCAGGACTTCGATCTCTGCTGTCTGAGGGGATGGATAAGCCTAATGTCATGGTCCTTAGACATCCAGAAGGAGTCGACTCTCCACCTTGTGCTCCGTCTTCGAGGCGGTATCATCGAGCCCTCGCTCAAGGCGCTAGCAAACAAGTACAACGTGAGTCTATGCTACCACCGTGTGAATAGACATATCTCCAGTCCTCCGAGCTCGTCGTCGATTTTTTCTCCTGCTGGCAGCTGACATACTGGTCTTGATTCTTTCAGTGCGAGAAGCAGATCTGCCGCAAGTGCTACGCTCGCCTCCCGCCCCGTGCTACCAACTGCGTGAGTTGACGTGTATATCTCTCTGGCGTCTCCTTCGGGACGCTTGCTTGCAGACCGCCTTAGCTCTCGTTCATTGGCCTATGCTGATACAAGCCTTTGCAGCGTAAGCGCAAATGCGGCCACTCATCTCAGATCCGGCCCAAGAAGAAGATTAAGAACTGATTGGTACATGGACGGGATGAGGGGAGTGGGGAGAATCGGGTTGCATGGCGATATGGCCTGATGTATTCTATCTCCTGCTGCCTTGGCTCGATAGCTTCCAACATCCTTTCTGCTGCTCGGTCCAGTACATCTCTCCCTCACAGAATCGGGTTTCAGAGACTACAGACCACGTATATTAGCGGACTACGCTTTTAAGAGATGTCTCCGGTGGAGGCATATTCGCGAATGACCTTTGTCTTCGACATATGAAGAAGGTTGCTCTCTCCCGCTTCCTCTCCCGACGCTTGAGATTGAATCTCCCCTTCAGCATGGCGCGAGATGTGACGGACGTTGAGCAAGACCTCTCACACATCCACTGGTAGGTCTCCATCGCTCAAGAACCCACTACAGCAGATGCTGAGGCTTCATACGTCGACAGGTCATGGCCCGAAGCCATCGCTGCACGTCCCCTCATCCTTCCTTCGCCTCCCTTCTGCTAACGTACAATCCAGGCCAACCCAGCGCGATCCCTCGCCACTGCGGACCTAGCGTATGCTTCTTCCTCCTCACTGACCACAACACGAGCTAACCCAACTCCTTAGGATGGACTACTTTGCCTACTCCCCCTTCTGGGACTCCAAATCCAACAACAACGTCCTCCGTACCCAACGCCGAGTCGAGAACCCCACCTACGGCCACGCCGAAGAGAAGATGTGGGTCTACATCCATCCATGAACAGAAGTAGTCCCGCACAACAGCTTATCACTATTCCTTGGAACGTAGCGAGCTGAACGCCTTTCGCTCGGGCTTCGAATACGTCGTCGCCCACTCCCAGCCGCCTAGCCTGTTCCTCGTACACCGCCGAGACGTACTTCCCGATGGCGGAAGGGCGAACGTCTCCGCGGTGTACTTCGTTCTCGAGGGGAAGGTCTACCCTACACCGACGTTATTTGATGTCATGGCCGTTAGGCTGGTGAGTCCTGCTTCCTACCTATGCCTCAGGTGTCACACCTCAAAGATGGTTTGGGATGGGCGGCCGAGACTGATGATCCGAGCTAGAAGAACGCCGCCAATTTGGTATCTTCCACCTTCTCCACCCTCTCGTCCGCCCATCCACCCGCCAATCCCAGAGCGACGAGCCAATGGCGTTCCCTCCCATCCACCAATCAAGCCCCATCCCGAACCATCGAGACCGCGATGCCGACAGACGTCAATATCCCTGCGCCCGACGAGCCGACGTCCGATACACCCACAGTCGCCATCACGAAGAAGGATACTCCCGCCCAACCAGACTGGCACCTCTTCCACGCCCTGCAAGCCACCCGATCATCGCTGCCCGAACTAGATCGATTAGCCCGATCCCCGCCGCCAAGCCAGGATCCCGCTGCAGAGCTGAGAGCTATCGAGGCGCAGGTGATGGGTCCCGTGAGATCTGATTCGGTGACTGTTCGAGCTGGGGAGGGACGGACGCCGGCTGCTTCGTCTCCCCGTCTGTAAGGTTCGGTCAGGCTCCCAGGATGGGGAGAGCGCCGTCTACCTCGGTCGCGGCATCGCCTTTGGCGACTATGTGGAATACACAGTAGGGAAAGCATTGATACCCAGCATGCAATCATATCCAATTCGATACCTCAACCCAAATGTATACGGTCTTGCGCGAAGCTCTGACTCAAGTCATAAAGAATTGTAAAGAAAAGTGCCGGAAATAGCTCGAAAGCAGCCCTATCAGTCTCGGGTGCCAAAGCATTCCTTGTAGATCATGCTGCTCAGGATGTGGACGGAGATGCTTATTCGCATTGTGGATTTAATCCCTCCCCCTCGCAAAGCTCACCAACCGTCTGAAATCCCCGAAAGCCTTAGGGGTGTCCGATCGCTCTGTTCCATCCGTACTCGCCGTCCGCGACAGCAGACTCGGGAGCGTGTGGCCAGATGCCGTTGTCGGCGAGAAGAGCGCGGCTGAGCTGGGCGAGGAAATCATCCTCTCGCCTGCTGGATCCATGTCGAGCGATGTTAGGAATGATGTGTCGGAGAGATCATCTTTGACGGAGGTGACGGAGAGGAAGATGTCGAGGAGCTTCTGTTGATCATGCCGGGGTGTGCCCTTGAGGTCGAGAATCTGAACGCACATCAGCCGATGTCGAGCTCAATCGGGCGCACCTTCTGGAAATTGCTGAATGAACGGTCCCCGATCAAGAGGCAATAGTTCTGCACGAAGCCTTCGGGTGGGTCCTGAAGCGGCCTTAGCCACGAGCAGTACATTGCTTCGATGACCCACGTCCGGCGCCAAGATGACCTTGAGCATAGTCTCCAGTTGACCTGTGTTTTTCGTAACATACTTCATATATCTTTCCGTACGATCAGCTCAAGAGATCTTACATCGTTGGCTAGGGTGCTCACGCATTGCTCGAGCCTTCTGGATGTGGCTCCGGCAGATCAAGCAAGCATGCTTTGACGGCTTGAACGTCGAGCAAGATCTTCCCAGCTGAAGTCAGCTACCGCGATACTCGACGATTGCTGGCTCCATGTGAACATACCTGTTCTGCACCGATCTTTTTCAAGGGGCGACTTCGGACAACCGATTGCGTAAACCGTGTTATGATAACCCTTCGATCAGGTCAATACGACACGAGTTGATGATGACTTGCTCGACTCACCCAACAGCCTTGTCCGCAAAGTTGCGGACATACTTTTTCGATTCAAGCCTCCCTCGGACCACCTCGGCCACCTGCTTGATGCTACCGACAAGATCGACGATGTAAGCTGATCGACCGCTGACATTTTCGAGATTCATCCATGGAGTTTTGAGGATGGCCGCAAATGCGGGGTCGCAGGTCGACTCGAGCTCGCGGACGAGTGCGGTGATGCACTGGGCCATCACGCTGGGATTGTGAGGTCAGCACACCGAATGAAAGCTGGTCGTGTTTAGTATACCCAGTGAAATTGTCTCGTTCTGGCTGGAAGGAGATCTGTTCTCGAAGCTCGGGAACGATCTTATGTTTCAGCCGCTCCTCGAGCTGAAGCGATGTGTTCTGGCAATACTCTGCAGTGTTGAGGACGACGCAAGTGTTTTTGACTTCTTGCAGGTTCAGTCGTCCTTCCGTCGATCTTCGTCCGATTTCAGGCCTTGCAACGCATTAAAGGTAAGCAAACTGCTCAGGAATGGATTGAACACGTACTTCTTCATGCCAGCCAGGAGTACATCACCTGGTGGGTCTCTTAGCGGGATCTTCCTGAGGCTTGGCGGTACGTACTGGAATATACCTTCAACCACTTTGCAAACACCTTCGACAAATTTTGCATGGGCTCCCCGGTCTCATACTTGCCACACTGCTCTAGAGTCTGGCCGTAAAAATAGAAGAGCTCGGTGGAACTCGGCAGTACAGTCGGGACGGGCTGGTCCGAATCCTCTTGCATTGCTCCCTCCATGGACGATCGCGAGCGGCTGCCTCGATATGCAGAGAGCATATCGGAGATGGCGCTGTGTCACGATCAGGCTCATCGCTGCTAGCAAATGGGGGTACATACCGATCCTGGGCATCGACATAAATACTGAAATATGGGTCGAAGACAGAAGACACGGTCCATTTCGCAGTGGATTGCGATGTCGGACCACCGATGGTGACCTCCTCAAACTACCAACGAAATGTGTCACAAACTATGACCAGATACATTTGCAACGTACAGATTTGTCAAACCGCTTAGCGAATGCAGCCTCGAAATCGAGCGTCGACTGCAGTGCATCCAGCAGCATATTGACATTCGGCTTGACCTTGCCCAGCACATTCGCTAGATCTCCTCTGGTGCATTCGGCGAATGAGGCAACAAGGAGTCGAGTGACCTCCCAGGTAGGCGGGAAAAGGGCAGCGTCTTCGTCGTCGTGGTGCTTGAGGATCCGTCGGAACCATGCGTAGCGACGGGGAACGTTATCGAGTTGGCCCGCCTATACAACAGTGTCAGTCTAGGAGGCATTGATCTTAGTTGGAAGCTGACCTCGTCGGTGGATCGGAAGATTCGGCGATATTCGGCGAGCTGAAGCTGGATGTATCGCTCGACGATATGGTTTCTGCTATTACTGTCAGCTTTGCCCCTCAGCAGTCGGCTGCACTGACTTGAAATCTCCACCCAGGACATCGATCACTAAGCCCACGTCCGCAATGACCTTGCGGTCGACCTGCCGATTCGCGTCTTGCTTGAAGCTTCGCGTTTGAGATGAGGTCTTGATAGTGCGGGTCCATGAATCAGCTCACAAAGCGTCAATCTCGACGGCGGCTTTCTCCTGTACCGCCTGTCGGTCCTCCTCGGCGGCCTTGAACAGCTCAGCAACGGCTGCGACCGTCGACAGCGGTCTTAGCGGCCCAAGTAGTTGCGTTACCGCCTATACAAGACATTCTCCGTCAGTCAGTAATTGAGAAGTGAAATACTTACAGCTAGAGCCTGGGAGATCTCTCTATATCGTCTCGTGGGAAGCAGCTCCCTCAATTGCCGATGTGCATGCTCTACCAGGCCAAACGCATCAGCTTCATTGTTTTTGATTGTGAATACTGGACTTACTGAGCATTCCCCACCGTTCTATCGTCTGCACAGCCCCTGTCAGGTTGCGTTTCGCGACGTCCAAACTCTGGATATCCGAGGTGATCCCCTTGACGATAGCCTCTGCTTCGGCAGCCTTCTCCCGGATCGTGTTGATCTGGAGCATGAGTTGCTGTTCATGATTTTCTTCAGTGATGCGGGTAGCAAGAATGCTAGATAGCTGACCGCGATCTGACTCTGCATCCGAGTCATCTTGCTCGGATCCTGATCTCTCCGCAGCTCGGATTTGATTCTCGACACCTCATCTTTGACGGCGAGGATCTCGAGCTGAAGACGGGCATGGACCTGGTGATGCCGGGATAAGGATACGGCTGGATACCATTGTGATTACGCTTCGTCCAGATGAAGGTTGAAGAAGCACATACGATCCGGGAAATCCTTCGCTAGACGAGCCATAACCCTCTCGTTCGGGTCGGTCGAAGGACCAGCAACCGCTTGGAAGTTGGGGGTGGAATAGCCAGCATGATCTGCTAGCGCCATTCTGAGAGAGAGCTGGAGTCGAGTTCGTAGAGTCTCGCAGCTGCTGAAAGTTTAGTTTTGCTGTACCTCTCGCCTGAAGGGGGAGAATGCAAAGACAACAAGCGACGGGTATCAGCAGAACCCCAGGCCGATGTGGGGATGGTGCGGGGTAACGCGTGGTTTGGGAACAGCTTAGCTTTGGCCGACGGTGCAATCTCCTACTTCGCGTTGACGACTGCACGGCGCCATGCGCAATGGGCGCCTTCGATCCGGTCATCACGTACGAGAAGGGGACATACATAGGTCAGTCACTGTTCCCTCGTACAGACAGCTTTTTTTTTTCTCTTTTAGCTGACAGTGAGCGAAAGAAACTGATACAGGCAGTCGGTTCCTTCGTTTGCTCATGTGCAGCAAGACAGTTGATCCAGCATGCACAGACAAGGTCTCCCGCAAAGCTGTCATCACAGGAGCCACCACCATCATCCTCGGCGGCAAGTCCATCGTTCACACAGGTCAGTCACGCGACCCAATACGCTTCCCCCTTTCGTGGATCCGAGCTGATATGTGGGCCAGGCGCGATCCTTCGAGGTGATCTCCGCCGGTCGACCGCCGGACAACATGTGGTGATTTCCATGGGGAGGTACTGTTCCGTCGGCGAAGGTGCTATCATCCGTCCCCCGGGGAAGATCTACAAGGGGTTCATATCTCTCTTGAATCTCTGGATGCTTTACTGATGGTTCGTTCTGTATCCAGCGGCTTCACCTTTTACCCAGTCCGGATATCGGATTTCGTGACCATCGGATCGGGGTGCATTATCGAGGCCGCACAGATCGGACATGCTGTAGACATAGGCAAGGGGAGCATTATCGTATCTCTTTCCTCAACTTCACCGAAAGCGAAGGCTGAGATTCGCTGGGAAGGGCAAGTTCGTTATCATCAAGGACTTAGCGGTGATCCTCCCTGGTACTGTGCTGCCTGAAGGCACGGTCGTCTCGTCAATGAGCGTATGGGGCGGGAATCCAGGTAAGCAGTCCCTTGCCGGAGGGATACGTGAGGCTGAATGACATCTAGGGCGAAGCGTGTCGACACTTCCCGAGACGTATCAAGAGACGATGGAGGCGAAGTGCAAAAGCTTCTATCAGCGATTCCGGGCAGCTTCGTGAAGCCATATTGCCCGTAACATTGATATACCAGCATCTATACCCAGCAAGAACAGTATCCATGTCGAAGAAATGCGAGCCAAAACGGCAGTCTAATCATTCTTGTCGTTTCAGGACCAAAGCTCACGAATTCTATTTTAGATCTAATTATCAGACTCGACGGGCCCGGCCCCAATCCTCGTCTCCATTACGACGATCTCCCCGCTATTCGGCCGGCTCGAGCCCATGCTCCATGATGTCGATATGCTTTCGCTCTTCGCTGCCGTTCCAGCCTTTCTTGGCTCGAATCCCGATCTTTGAGGCGAGAGTATGCAGTGGTGTCGCTCGTCGGGATTGAATTTGGTCCGACCGCCAAGATGCTCTTTATCCGATCTCGGAGATACCGATCTTGAGCTTGAAAGATCTTTCGCTCGGCCTCGAATGCCTGTAGAGATGCTTGCTGAGCCCAACCCCAAGGATGATTTTCGATCGACATACCACTTCCGCAGCCCGCTTGTAAATGTCCCGCGCCTGACGCTCCGCGACCTGGACCTTGATTGTCAATTGCTCGACCAGACTGTCCCGACTCTCGATATCTGCCTCATGTCGTTCCTATGGTTCCTCAGCGCCACCCAGAGGATTACAACACACTCACCTCTTCCCGGAAACTCTCGTTCGCCCTCGCTTGCAGGCTGGTCAAGGCCCTTGTAGCCTTTATGTTCCTCCTCGGGACTGCTGTACCGCTCTCGCCATTTCTCCACATCAACGAGGAGCTGAGCTGTCGTTAGGCTCCCTCATAGCTGCCTGGTGAAGAAAGGCTCACTCGATCACGGATCTCCAAGCTCTCCCTCAATACCTCCATCGATACTTCTGAACCAGCATGACGCGATTTCTCGACATAAACACCTCTCGACCGTCCCCCAACTCCTTGAATCTCGCCTCTGTTCACAGGGTAAGCAGAGGATGCAGATCCCGCGTTGGATTGGTCCTGTGGGCTGGGACTAGGGATATTGGTCTTTCGCTTGGGGCGGCTGAGAATCTGCGAGCGGGAAGGAAGGATGTTTGGCGAGGTGGTCAGAGACATGAGTGCATGGTACCAGTCAAATCTGCTGGCGACGAAATATCCTGTCTCCCGGATTTCGTAGACCTTGTTTGAGCTGTCAAGGGCTGAGGTGAAAAAGGGCTGAGGTGAAAACAAAACTTTATATTTCACGTGTTGAACCCTGAAATGTGAAACTGCCGATTCCAGCAAGGACACGGCGGTGTATGGCTTATACATATGTCTATTGCGCTACTTCTGCTCTCTACAGCTCTTTCAGCTTAGGCGTCTCGCTGCGAGGAGTTTCCGTCCCCCTCATCAACCCATCCATCAGACCTCCATCCGGCTGAACAGCCTCCCCTCCGTCCTGATGCGCTGGGTTATCAAATGCGTGCTTGACCCATGTCAGGTCGCTGGAGTTATGCTCGTCGCGCGGCTGCTCGACTGGCGATGGCGGTAATACCTTGTAGTCCGGTACCTCGGTCTGTGCAGCGGTCTTCTTCTCCCCTTCCAGTCCTTTTCGTAATGCATGCCGCCCGCCATACTGGAAGAACACCATAGCGAGGACTATCAAGATGTGGGAATACCAGCCCATCCTATGCCATGCCCTGATGCAGTCCCGGAAGGAGAGCAGGACGAAAGACGAGGCGATGTAGTTGAGGTTGGTCTGGACCATGATCCAGCCCGCGACATCGTAAGCGCGCTGAGCGAGGTTCGGGTATGGCCACCTCGGCAGCGAGTTCGGAGCGGAAGCTGTGGCATCGGACGGAGGGAGGAAGTAGGGTCGGACGAAATGACGGAATTGCCGGCCAAGAGATGTGAGGAGACCGGCCATGATGAAGGCGACTGAGATCAGCGCCATCCATTGAGCTGTACTCACAATAATATCCCGAATCGAAGCCGTGCTATGGAGCGCTGTCAATGAAGTGAACAGACGGAGAAGCGGGAAAGCTCACCCAGATAGCCGAAGTGGTGAAGGTCGCCATGCTTTGCATGGTCCCTGGCTTCCTGCCCTTCTTCACCAATCTCTTATACACGCAATCCCTTAGCCATATCTGACCATCAGCTCAGTTCTGTTGTCACGGCTCACGTTTGTTCGGCAGTTCCAGCTATCGAAGAGCACTTTGAAGCTTTCCGCTGTCTCGATAGACAGGACATTGATGTTTCTCACGCGGTTCCATAGCGTCCGCCCCGTTTTCGGATCGTACCCATTGAAGCCGACCCCGGTGAGGATACATGCGCCCTGCCATCAGCTAAATCAGGAACGCTTGCTCACCTCAGACAAGCTCCAGACGGCGTAGTATTTCGTCCGCGCAATGATGCCGGCAATCTGGACAAACCCGAAACGCGTCGCCCAGCCCCAGGTGTACCATGCCGGGGTCAGGATACGTTCATAGCCTGCTTGTGTGCCATAGACGGCGTAGATACCGATGAAGGCGAGACCGAGCACAAGATGGAGGTAGGCGACGCGCTTTCGACCATGCGGGATCCGGCGGCGTGTGGCTTTGGCCTGGGAATCGCCGGTAGGAGGTGGAGGTGCAGCGAATATGGTGTGCAGGACGAGCGAGTCGTAAGTGGCATAGTCGAAAGATGGCCCAACGAGGACGCAGGGGAAGAAGAAGCTTCTGTTAGCTGAATCCGGAAAAAGCGGACTTACCAATAACCAAGAAAAGCTAGTGGACTGGGTAGATGCTGCAAGCGGGTCGAAAGCTGGCTAGCGTCGAGGTCCTGCATTTCAGCTCGGAAGATCTCCACGGACCAACCTCGGCTCTAAGCCTTCCATCATGCACGTTCCACGCGAAGGTTGTCAACTTGATGGCCAGTAGCATCTGACTGGTGGAGATCTCGATAGCTGTGACTGGTATAGAGTGGAGTGTGCGACGCATGTGACTGATGAATCAGTCTTGGTTCTCGGAACCGGACTCACTTGATCAATAGGTGCCCCATCACGAATCTAGCTTGTCAGCTCTGTCCCTACTGCATCACCTACACGAAGACGATCCAAGGCATCCTCGGACCGCGATAGACAGCGACCGTAAGATAGGTCCCGCAGCAAGCGACGAGAAGGTGTAACACCCCAGTCCATAGCCCAAGGAGCGGTCCGTAGAAGAAGGCAGAGACAACCAGGGAGAAGATGTGGGCGAGGTTGGGGCGTGATGCTGGGAGGCGGATGAAGAGGGAGCCGAACGGGTAAGAAATCAACAGAGCGGATATTACCTAGATCGCATCAGATCTAGGCTCTGATCGGCTGAGGTCGTGGATCACCTTGAGCTGGTCTGGGGGTGCTCCGACGAGGGATGAAACGTGCTCGAATAGTGGGTCCCAGAACATGTCGGTGCGCGAGACTCTGTCCACTCTTCACGCCATTCAGTATGCTGAGCACAAAAAGAAGTCGACAAGGTGGGGATCAACCGTTTTCTGTTGGGGATTTTTAGGTGATGCCAAGACGAAACGATGGAATGCAAAACGTCATGGCTGAAAGCGAGAGATGCTCCGAAAGGCACGATTCACGGTACCTCACTTCTGAATCATCCCTCATCTTCCAAAGTTTTCCAAAGATCAAGCAAGATGACCCAAGCTTCCAGCAGCAAGAAGAAGCTCTCACCTCTCCCCAAACCTCGTGCGTCTGATTCATCCCTGCTCCGCCGTCTCATTTCATCTGACCTGCTTGTTGAGCCCGCCGCCTCCTCTGCCTCGGCCTCGAAGGATCCGCCAACAAGCTCGGCGCAGGCATCATCTCCCACTCTCCCACCTCCAGAGCCACCCTCGTGACCGTCCTTTCCAATGTCCGACATACATACATCACTCCTCCAGGCGAAGGGTTCCTTCCGAGCGATACGGCGAGGCATCATCGCGAGTGGGTAGTCAAGGTAGTGAAGGAGGCGGTGAGGAAGGCTGGGGTCAGGATGGAGGTCCTGGATTGTATTGCTTTCACAAAAGGTATCTGGCTCTCAAAGTGTACTAGATTTGCTGCTGATCGGGTGTAGGACCGGGGATGGGCACACCGCTGCAGGTCGGTGCGCTTGTCGCTCGAACATTATCGCTCCTCCACAACATCCCCCTAGTCGGTGTCAATCACTGCGTCGGCCGTATGTCCTCCCTCCCTCATCTTCCGCTGCCGTCGAATATGCTGACCGTCGCACAGACATCGAGATGGGCCGCCAAATCACCTCATCCCACAACCCAATCGTCCTCTACGTCTCCGGCGGGAACACCCAAGTGATCGCCTATTCCCAGCAATGTTACCGGATCTTTGGCGAGACGCTCGATATTGCCATTGGGAACTGTCTCGATCGATTTGCGCGGGTCATCGGTTTGCGGAACGATCCAAGTCCGGGGTACAATATCGAGTTGGAAGCGAAGAAGTGGGTCTACCCTTTTGCGAGACACCACCCGTTACTGATGATGAGCTTGGTGTAGGGGCTCACGATTGGTGCCATTACCGTATGGAACGAAAGGGATGGACGTGACTCTCGCTGGGCTACTAAGCGCTGTCGAGGCATACACCCAGGACAAACGATATCGATCCTGGTCATCAGATCCTGCCAAAGCTCAGGCGAACGGGATCAATGGCGTCCATGAGAACGACGACATCATCACTCCACAAGATCTGTGCTTTTCGCTGCAGGAGACGACCTTTGCCATGCTCTTGGAGATCACCGAGCGGGCGATGGCGCATGTCGGGACGCGAGACGTCCTCATTGTTGGAGGCGTTGGTTGTGAGTGATTCTCGCACGCTCCGGCTAGTATTCATGACGATCAGGTAATCTAAGATTACAAGAGATGATGGGGATCATGGCATCAGAGAGAGGCGGAAGGGTGTTCGCGACCGATGAGAGGTGAGTGGACGCCTAGAGGACACGCTGACGGAAGCTTCTGCATCGACAATGGGATCATGATCGCGCAGGCAGGGCTGCTGGCTTTCCGCATGGGGCAGGTGACACCACTGAAGAAGACATCGGTGACGCAACGGTATCGGACAGACGCTGTCCAAGTCTCTTGGAGAGCCTGATGATGAATAATGCATTGGGCATTTCAGATGCGGAATGCAGGTGACTAAAATCCGATTTCTGCGTGATCATCAGCACCTCGTATCACGAAGCATGTTAAAAAGATACTCACTCTTAAATATGGCATCTAGGCTCGCCAGGGAAACAGGCTTGACAAGACTGCTCTAATCAGCCCGACATCTACAACCTGTAGCGAAACTCACTATCCGTCAACACCGCTGCGGAACGCCTCCCGCATGTCATCGGCTGTCGCGAGCCCGGTTAGAGCAAAAATTTTCGCCCTAGCTTGGACGTCCCTGGGTGATGGGATCCGGATCGGGAACTGGACCGACTTGCCGGGAGAGGGAGTGGCGGGAACACCGGAGAGTCTATTACGCCGGCTAGCCTCGATTTTGCGGATGGCGCGCGTTGCCTCGTGGCCGTTCATGACCGGCATGGAGATGTCCATGAGGATGATACTGTCGATCATTAGCGATGCAGGGGCGGGATCTGGCTGACTCACTCCCAGTGATTCGGCGGCGCCGATTCGAACAGGTTCACACCGGCTTGTCCATCGACGGCCTCGGCGTATTCGATTCCCTGGCGACGTCAGCTACTTAGACTGAGGTAAATAGCCTGACGTACTTTTTTCTTCAGGAAAGCCCCGAGGACGCGACGATTGATGACGTTGTCCTCGACAACCATGATCCTCGCCACGCGGTCTCTTCGTGGCGCCTCCGGTGGCACTGCCGCTGCCTTGAGCATGACGCCGCCATCAGCTAGAGAGATGGTCGAGCTTGACGATGTTGGAGAGCTCAGATTTGGCGAAACTTGGGATACTGGCTCTTCGTCGGGCGTCACTCGCCGTGAAACATGGTAAGTGACACCCCGTGGAGCCATAACAGGTCGACTGGCTTGCTGCTCCTTCTCCTCGGATCGTCGACGTGTGAGGGGCAAGCGAGAATCGAGAGCCGGCCGCTCAAATCGTCTATGCGAGAGCTCGCTGACGGTCGAGTTGGACTCAAGGCTTTCCTGGCTGACCCCGGAGTCACCGCGCGACAAGCTTGGCCGCCCACCGGTTTGCTCTGTCATCCAGTCGGTAGCGCTTTGCAATGCCTTGCGGAAGGCGTGCGGTCCGATGGGCTTGTAGAGGAGCTGACAGGAACCTCCGACCTGATTGATGCTATCTCGTACACTCGTGACCTCGGGGATGCGCTGTGTGATGAGGAATATGATTGGTCGGTGAACGTTGGATATCCTTTCAAGAACAGCCTCGTCCTCGTTGATCACGAGGATGTCGCCTTCTTCCTTGAGTTCGAAATGCCAGGCCGCAGCGTATGCACCTAGAACTTCGAGGCTGAGCATGTGGCCGCGATGCCCGACGTCGAATGCAAGTAGAGTGAGCGAGAGACCTCGACCGAGGGATGACGTCGTCGACGTTACCGACGATGCAGAGGAGCTGTCCTCTTCCTCGTCAATCACTTCTGCGTCAAACGAGACCCGAATCTCCGTGCCCATGCCTTCGGATGACCAGACGTCGACTTTGCCATTTACGTTGTCCGACCGCACGATACTGTTAACAATGGCGAGGCCGAGACCGGTGCCAGTCTGCAGAGGGTTCTCTTGTGAAAAAGGCTGGAAGAGCTGTTCCTTGAGGAAGCCCTTGCTGATGCCCTTGCCAGTATCGATGACGGCCATTTCGATGGGTATTGTCTTTGACCCAGCGGAGTGCGGCAGCTCGCGAATAGTCACTTGGATATAGCCATCCTGACGTCAGTCTGTTTCCCTAGATCCCAACTCACTTTGGTGAACTTGAGCGAATTTCCGACGAGATTCATCAATACACGACGTAGTCCACCCTTTTCGCATTTGACATTCCATCCCTAAATGTCAGCGACGTTTCGTCTCATGCTCACCTTCTCGCGCTGAGCGATATCTATCACGGTCTCAACGTGTAAAAGCTCCTGCCCGATTGCCGCTCGCTGACCTTTCGGAGGCAAGCCCGAAGAGGCAGGTGGAGCATAGAAGCTACCGATGTCTGAGTCGCCATGGAAGAATCGTGCTCGTTGACCGATCCAGCATGCCTCGACCGTCTGCTCGACCAGGTTCGCGAGGTTGACTCGAGCGAGCCTGATAGTCGACCCGCCTTGCCCTCGCGTGGAACCGCTGAGCTTGGTGAAATCGAGCACGTGATCAACAGTCTCAATGAGCGAGCTGCCGCAAGTCTGCACGGTTTTCAGGAAGGACACCTGGTTTGCGTCGAGCTCCGTGTCGGCGAGAAGCTCTGCCGCGGCGAGGATGCCGTGAAGGGGCGTTCGCAACTCGTGGCTGACGGATGATATGAGAATACTCTTAGCTTTATCCGCCAAGAGCATCCGCCTTCGCAGGACTGCCGAAAGTATGATGACACCAATCGCTCGTAAGAACTGCAGCTCGTAGCCTTCGAGATACTGCTTCGCCTTGTTGCTGGTGTAGGCGCAGATCAGAGCAAAAGGCTGTTGGTCCACTCTAAAGGCCGGGACCACTGCCTGTCAGCTTCGTCACATCTGTCACTCACCCATGCCGTATCTCAGAGACGACGGAAACATATATCGAATCCACGAAGGAGCAGTATTCTCGAATATTCGCCCATCCCTGTTCTCGCACAGGAACTCAGACAACTTCTCATGCTCTGCAGCAAGAAGCGGCCGCGATGGGACATGAGCGGACGTCTTGGCTAGCACCGGTAAGGGGTTGACAGGTCCGAAGGAGTCGCTTCGCTCAAATACGGGTGATTGAGTGTCGGACACGTAAGGGTCGGCACGGTAGATCGTCTTGCTGCCGGTCGCCGTGTCCATCTCCATCATCTCGAATTGACCGATGTCGAGGATGAAGCACCCGTCAAGATCGAGGGTCGAATTGACCAGCTGGGCAGCTCGCGCATAGACATGGTCCATTTTCGCTGCCGCTTCCGCATTGCTCGAAGCTGAACTAGCGTCCATCTCGAGGCATTCGCGAGTGAACTTTTCCATCGAAATTTGTATTTTATCTCGAACTCGTAATTGTAGCTGCCATCAGCAAGATCACCAAAACTCACTCACCTTGTCCCGCCAAAGCTCCATCTCTCTCATGGTGACCGCTGCGAATTCTTTGAGAATCAACCGTGATCGAGGGGGAAACTCTGAGCGAGGTTTGTCGTCCATGATGCACAAGGTGCCAATGTTGTGACCGTCTGATGTCCGCAATGGTGCACCGGCATAGAATCGGATATGAGGAGGGCCCACGACCTGAGGATTATTGGCAAATCTCCAATCTTGCAGTGCGTCTAGGATCACAAAAGGCTCATCGGATCTAAAGTCAGCTAGATTACCCAACTTGGCTCACCTAGACAGAACGGAATGGCTGCAGAAGCTCGATATGCGAGCGCCTTGATCAGAGTCCATTCCTGACTGAGCCTTATGCCATTGCGTCTCGTTGTCGATGAGAGCGATCATGACGATTTTCGAGCTGAAGACGAGTTTCGCCATATGAGCGATTCGGTCAAAGTTGGGATCTGATGTTGTATGCAGGATATTGAAGCGATACAAGGCTCTTCGACGAGCGGCCTCGTTGGGAGGCAGCGGAGCTGGGAGCCAACCGAATCGCTCATATAGCGCCCCAATGTCCTGTGGTAGAGCGATTCTAGGAGGCTCGGCGTCGAAATCCGGTGACACAGGCGGAGAGTCGGCACCGCCGGTGGGTATCGGCGGCATAGGCGTTCCCTGGACTGTTGTGCGCGATGATGAACTCTGCGCGGTAAAGCTGGTCCGCCGAGCAAAATGAGGCGGAGCGGACCCAAAGTAGTCGGTCGTATTCTCAGTTTCGATCGTCCGCTCGATTGGCGCGGATGCCGGCGCAATGCGATTATTGACGATGCCGCCTCTCGATCGTTGCGGAGAAGTTCGCCGCGGATTGAGTTCGGGGAGCGGCTTGGCAATCGACTTGGGCGAGTGCTCGCTGGGAGTGCTGACGGGGCTACCCTGGATAGTGGGAAGATTGGATAAGGCATCGATAGCGCTGGACATGCTTCGACTCAGATGGAGTCTGGACGAGCCGGGATCGGAGCTAGGATCTTTCCTTGTAGCAGTGGCGCCTGGCATCACCGACGCCATTGGATCCATGAGCTCGCGCTCTGGACTGGGCATGCCGAGGGGTGCGAAGTCGGCGTCCCGCAATCTGGTTGCCATTCGGACCGTCGCGGCCGCCAGAGTATAGGATGGGATGGATAGATGGTCGGGTCGTATTGGGATCGAAGGACGGTTCTCGACTTCGCGGGCCTTTCTCCTTGCTGCCAATGACAGGTTTATGGAGCTCTGGCCTCGAACAACGCTCGGATTGGTGTTCGCCGCGGAGGTAGGGGGTGCCGAGCTAGCCTGCGTGGAGGTCGTCGCGCCAGAGCTTCCTGAGGCTGAGCTAAATGCTCGAGATCCAGACCTGCTAGTGGCGTCACTCTGAGCGGGAGGCATCGACGAATAGTGTCTTCCTGGAGAAGAGCGAGCCGAGGGTGGATCCAGCGGTGACATGGTAGCCCTGGGCGGATTGGGGATCTTGTTCGGATCGAACATCCCTTGTGAGTAGGCTTTCGAGAACGTCTTCCAGCTCGTCTGCTCCACAGGTGGTGATTCCATCGGGCCAGGCTGAACCTCAGGGCTACGCAGACTCCCACCTCTTCCCAGCAGAAACAATCGAGAGTCCCCCGCGGACATGGGCATCAAGTCCCCGGCTTCGGACGCTCCTGACTCCTCGGTCATGAAAGTGGCAATACAGGCATCCCCAGTGACAACGAGTGGTCCGGCCTCATGTAATGCAAGTATTTCATCGTGATTCGGCGGATGCGCGAGATCCTCGAGCGGTTCCTCCATTAGGTACCGGTCATCTGATGATCGTCGACTCTGCATCTTCGCGCTCGACTCTGGACTAGGCTCGATCCTAGGCAACGCTCCTTCTCCAGGGATGACCGGTGCGGTCTTAGGCCTTTCGCCCCGTGACGGGATGCGCCCGATAGCCTTGAGTGATGAAGGGCCGGCAACGGGTTCCGAGCGGGAAGGCGGAGTGATTGGGGGTTTATCTGGCAATTTCAGGGGCGCAGCCGCGGTCTGTACGTTCTCAAGATCGACCGCCTGTAAGGGGAAGGGTGCGGAAGCAGGTGATTTGCTAGCACCGGAGCCAAGACGGCTGCCTGTAGCGGAGAGGGTGATATGGTGTGATGTCGGGTCGGTGTGGAGGTGATGGAGGAATGCGGCGGAAGAATGGGTCGGTCGGTTGGGAGCTGGGGACGAGGGAGTCCCTGCATTTGGAGATCCGCTCATGATCTGGCCGGTCACTCGGGTCAACATCACAAGAACTGTAGCCCACTGATTTGACAGGCAAACTCACCGGGTCGCCTCCGATGGAAGTACGGACGACGTTGTTCAGGCTTGGAGACCTGACACCGGAAGGTACCAGTACAATCGGTAGCGGATGTCGAAAGATTGCAGAGAGGCGGAATGTCTGCGTCCGAATGAGGGGTGTGGTCCGCCGGAACAGGGGAGTGGTCAAGCGGATTCCGTGGGAAGGTGGACGGATCTCAAGCAGAGTCGGTTATCTTCGCGCATTGGGTGATGAGGAGCAGTCTGAGCTCAGCCTTGATCCGTGAGCTAGTCGAGAATGTTGCCCATGTACTTGGGGAGACAGCAAAAGTGGAGCTGCCGAACAGCGCGGAAGCAAATTTTCCTAATCGGATCCTAATATCACTAATCTTTGGACGTCCTCGCTATAATCGGCAACGCGTAATTCCTCCGATCCGAAACGTAACACTGTGAATTCAGGAACATCCTTGTGCACTGCCCAATCGGGGGTTCCTCCATACCCTCGGACCTCTCAATCCGACCCTCGGTCTCTGGATTCTGTCGTCACAAAGATCACAGCGAGGTCCCTTGAATCAAGCGTCAATCGCCTCGAGATACACACCCCATACTGTTCCGCTACCTTACGCTTCCGGCTCTTGGCGTTGGTCAGGAAGTCTTGTATAAAGTTGTAGGACCTACCCTATCCAGTCGAAGCGGCCAACAGTCTGGCATTAAGCTGAGGTCATGCACCTGAGCTTCTCAGATCCGTACGCCTTGCTAAAGGGTGCTCCCGGATATATTGCTTACTTCTCTGTATCAGCCTCACCTTTTTCGAGCCGAGTTTGGGACCCTGCTGTCATCCCTGACCGTTGAAAGAGAAAACCAAAGGTAAGCTTGACTCTGCTACACGGCGGCTTCTTCAATTGATGACAGGACCAGGTAGTCCAAGGTGGTCCTCTCCTGAATAGGTTCTCCGGCTCGACGATATCCATGCCGAAGAATTGTCCATCATGAACTCCCTCAACGCACTCGGTAATCGGCAAATAGCGAGTTTGCAAGCGGATCTGGGCCGGATGGAAAGTGGAGAAGGTGGACCGGGCATACAAGGCGAGTGTCTGGACTCACTTCTGGTGTTGGGCAAGCCTGCATCGCTGGCTCGCCTTGACTCGCCCAATTACATGCTGACACGCTCCTCCCAGGCCAGATCACCACCACCCTCGGCGCGCTGTCCCGCTTGGTAGATGACTATGATTCCATGGCGCGTAAGGAGATGGTGACAGCTGCGCGGGAGAAAGCGGTAACGTGAGCGAGATTTTCGCTACTCGGATCCGCCGGGGCTGATCCAATGCTGCAGACGGGTGGGGAAGCTCAAGACGGAGCACAAGAACCTGAAGCTGCGGTTCGAGAAAGCGAAGAGTCAGGGGCAAGAGAATGTAAGCCGCGTCTTTGACAATGTCACTGAGCTTCCTGCAGGCCCGGAATGATCTCCTCTCCACGACAACCACGTCCTCCCACTCTCCCTACTCCGCTTCAGGATCCGTCACTCGTCGATCCTCGAATCACCCCAACGCCCCGCCTTCACCTATCCATGAATCTCCCTTCGCCTCGTCCTCAACCTCTTTCCTCTTTCAACCCAACCATCCACCTTCCTCACGCGAAGACTTTGCCCTGCGCGAACATACCTTCCTACAGGAGAGTGAAAACAGCATTGATCAGTATATCGCGCAAGGACGTGCGGTACTGGGGGACCTGATGGATCAAAGAGGTCTGTTAAAGGGGACGAAGACCAGGCTGTTGGGTGCTGCAAACACATTGGGGTTGAGTAGAGAGACGATTGGCTGGGTAGAGCGGAGAACGTGAGTTTCTTCATGGCTTCCGAGTGCTGTACTCATCTACGTGGCCTGCAGGAAACAAGATGCTTGGATCTTCGGCGCAGGGGCAACGGTTACGCTATTCAGTTTCTGGGTGATATGGCATTACCTAGGATGATATGTATGAAGCTATGAAATTATGTATCACGATCCTGGAGTTGCAAAGCAGTACTCCGCTGAGAATTCTGGGACAGTAGGAAATGTGTACATGTACTGTGATGAACTTCTCCTATGGTGTTCCCTGTGCGCACTGCGGTGGGGTATGGGAAGATCAAGACCACGAAATCATGCATCCGGTAATCGTGTGAGTACTTCCGCACCATCTTCCGTTACAAGAATCTGATACTCAAACTGCGCAGACCTCGCTCCCGTCTGAGACTCCATCAGCAGACTATACGCCTCTGCCTGCCTCACTCACCTCGGTCGCCATCGTCCATCCATCATCCCACATAGCTCCTTTGGAGTTTGATCCCTGTACCAGACACGGTTCGATCGTGAAGCAGTCACCCGGAAGCATCGTGCCGAGTTCTGAATTTCCTGATGTTTCTCAGCTGTGATGGACACTGGCACTCACGGTGATGGCGGATGTATGGGTGCTGGTGGAAGTTCCGACCGATCCCGTGGCCCGAGAACTGCCCATTTACGGAGAAGCCATGAAGCTTTGCGAAATCCCTTTCCAAATGCTATCAGCTTGGGTTGCTCCGCCATGGGCGGTTGAAATCTACTCAATAGCGCTCCCGATTCCACGGTATTCCTTTCCTGGCCCACAAGCTCTTGTACCCAGCTCGAGCGCCTCCTGGGTCGCGACGACGAGGTCACGACCCGCCTTATCGGTATCGGGAAGGAGGAAGGTGGCAGAGGTATCCCCATGGAATGACGAATGAAGAAGCGTGAGGTCGATATTGACGATATCCTCGGGATGAAGCGGTCGGCTGAAATGACATGAATGATCCGCTTTGGACTGGACCGGAATGGTGCTTACTCGTCTGGGATGCCGTCTGCAATGCTCAGCATGAGCATGTACAGATACCGGGAAGGAGGCTTACGAGCGATGACGTTGTTCACCGAGGTGGTACAGCTCCTCGGATAGCTTGAGTAGCCCAGGGTAGAGGGATAAGCTCTTCTCGCGACGATCATTTCGTGAACAGCTCGGTCCAGTTGAGCGGTCGTCACTCCCGGCTATGAGAGGGCCATCAGTCTTTTCATCACCGCGCAACTTGAGACGCACCCTTACGACTTTCCCGACATCCTTCAAAACTTCTGCAGCCATCCTAGCGACCTTCCGGACTGCTTCCACCTCCTCAGTTCCGAGATCAATCCGCTCGTCCACTTGATCTGGCTGCAGAGGCACATCATGGTCGCCCCACGGAGCGGTAAAGAAGTTGCGTGGAACGTAAGCCGGTCGAGGTATACTATCGGGTACAGGCCGAGGGTTCGGATAGAAGGTCATCGCGGAGGAAGCTTGGAGAACAGGATACTGTCCGTACCGAGCTGGAGCAGCGTGATAGCGTCGCCGACAGCAATTGAAGCGAACACCTGGCGGTCTTCCGAATTTCGCCATCGCCGTTCTTCCATCTTGATCTGGGACGAGAGGGAAGGGAAAAGATTCCGAGCTCAGCGGGTCCGAGTACTCCTCGGCAACCTCCCCACCCGGGGTCTCCATTTCGGAATGTTGACGGATACAGGTCTAGCGTCCCTCCTGTCTTTCCGCATAGCTATCAGCATGAAGACGCGAAAATGACCGCAGACAAGCCCACTGCTGGAACCTCAAGGCGACCTGTACCAAGCTCCAGTTCAGTCACACGAGATGATTCCGTACAGCAAGATACCATCGAGATCCCGAGCTACGGCGCGTCCACCTCTCCTCCTGCCCCTCTTTGAGCTTATCGCAACTTAGGTCCAGAGTTCTTCGAGTATCGCTGTCGACTCTTCCTCGCCGGCCTTCCCGTTCCTACACCTCCCCCCGGTCATGCGATATCAGAACATTACTCTGTTTCTATAAAAGCACCAGACCCGGCGAAATCCCCTGCCAAGAGATCGAGTCCTTCTTCATCAGTCAGCAAGCTGGAAGCACTGCTGTCTGAGCCCGGAGCCATCGAATCCGACCAGAGCTGGATAGAAGGTGTCGCGAGAGTCTCGAAGAATCTAAATGGAGGGAAGAAGTTGGCTAGACCGCTGAGGTTGGGCTTGGTGGTGAATCTATCTCGTCTGAGTCTGGTAGAATGTTGATTCGATTGCTCCTCTCAGATCAAAATCCTTCGAGCAGGCAGGTCCTCTTCCATGCGCTTTAGCGCTGAGCTGACGCAACGCAGGCTGGCTGCGAGATGGTACTTGGCCGATGGACCCCAAGACTTCTAAAGCTGTCGCGGCGCCCGACAGCCCTATACCGTCTCATCCGCCTTCCCTTCGTTCCACACCGCTACCATCCCTCATACCCACTCGATCGCCCGATCCCGCACCGGCAGACTCGAAGGTCGGCGCAACGCCGAGAAGCAAAGATCATACGGACAGTACAAAAAAGGCAAGCGACAAGAGCAACGAAAAGGCGAGCGGTCGGACGACGAGATGGGACGTGGATCACAGATGACCCGAGGGTTAAGGGACGGAAAGCAAGCTTGCATGCGAATGCGGCAGGATGTGCGCTACTTGGCCATCGGCGTCGCGCTGAGCCAGGTCTTGAAGTCCATCACTCCCGGGAACATCTTGCGATTCGCCTCGACGTCCGCATCAGGCTTGACGTCGCCGTAGAACTGTTCGACCATCAGGCCTCTCTCGTCCAGACATGAACTCGAACTCACGACCATGGTGTCCATGAACGGCTTCGGGAGCTCCGGCGGGGCACCTCCACCCAATCCCTTCCCCGTGACGTCCTTCCACACCTTCTTCATGTCCCCGAGGGAGATCAAATCCCCAGCCAATCCAATGGTCTTCCCCGCAAATGCTTCCGGCCGTTCGAAGGCGTCGGCAGCCGCCCGTCCGATATCCGCGACCGCGATCATCCCGTACAAGTTGTTGTCGTTGAAGAGATTGGTGACGGCATCGTGGAATGGTGGCCAGTAAAAGTTGTCCATGAAGATGGTGGGGCGGAGAATGGTGTATTTGACAGAGGACGCCTTGATGTGCTTCTCGATCGCCCGTTTCGTCTTGAAGCTGCCATGGTCAGCTTAGCCGAATCAGATGCTGGGAAGGATCACTGGGGGAGAGGCGTTGAGTCCTGGCCGCAAAAGTCCACACCGGAATAGACGACGTGCTGAACGCCATGCTTGATTGCCAGATCGATCAGTTCGCGACCTGCCATACCCGTCATTCACAACGCTATGAAGCCATATAGGCTTGGACTCACCCTGACCGGTCTCATCCGCCTGGAAGGCATCCAGCACGAGAAACATCCCGTCAACTTTATTCATCTCGAATAGCGCGGCTGAGCTGCTCGGATCCCATAGGACGACCTCGATACCGGGGAGCGAGGCGAGGGCTTTGGCTTTGTCCGAGGCGACGTTGCGTGTCACCGCGAGGATTTTGTACTTCTGTATTGGTGAGTTGAGCTTCGCAAGGGCCTGGAATATCGAAATATCAGTGCGGTTACAGGATGGAGGAGAGATGGGCTGTACGGTGATTGTGGCACCGCCTTGCGAGCCGGTAGCACCGAAAACGAGAATGGATTGTATAGCGGACATTTCGAATTGGACTCAGACTGCTTGTGTGTGAGGATCGACAGATCGGAATGATACATCTCAGACATTTCCAAGCGAAGGCCTATAATATACTGGAACCAGTTCCTTTCTCCTACAAACTCTCACGGATTGTAGAGGTGTTTTCCAGGAACGATTCCCACGAATTTACAAAGCAGATCTGGTCAGACGGGCGTCCGTGAAACATGCCGTAATTTATCTGAGGTGCTTCCAAATCCTTGTGAAAATGGGGTAAGATCGCCACGATTATCAAAGGGCAAGGGGGTGCATGTCTCTACTGCTACAAATTCTTCACTGCTTTGCGGAAGGACTCGCGCAGAGCTCGACCATGGGAACATCTTCCTGTTCTCCCTTACGTCCGCGGCGAACTCGCGCGCAGCGTTCCACTGTCACACCACAATGTCAGTCTTCCCCTTGACTACGCGACCGGTATGAATGACTCACCTCGAGGTTTATGTTGCACCGCTGGAATGAATACTGGGCGGGCTTGACAGTCCCGATAGCCTGTCCCGTCACGTGCTTCCACACCTCGAACGTCTCCGGCACGGGAAGCGTCAATCTCCAGCGTCTTCCCTGCGAATTCTACGGGACGCTCAAAGCACTCGAGCGCGATCCGACCGATATCGTCGGTGCTGATCATCTTGTATCTCGCCGTTTGACTCCAGGTGGAGGTGACCGAGTCGCGGTAGAGATTCCAGTAGAAGTTCTCGTAGAACCCGGTCGGTCAGAGGATGGTCCATTAGATCGAGGATGGAAGGCTGTGGATATGGTTCTCGTTCGCTCGTTTCACCTCGAAACTGCGGAGTCTCAGCATAGAGAAGGAAAACAGTCGGGTATGCTCGACGTAATGAGGTATTCCGGTGTCTTCCATGCCGGCGAGATCCACGCCAGAGTAGATGAGATGCTTCACGCCATGCTTGACGGAGAGATCAGCAATGGCATCGCCTGAGCCGTATTCAGCTGTATCATCCCTTTTCGCGTGATCACTCACCGAGAGGCCGTCTCGCCTTCAAAGAAAGTATGCTGCATCGAGAAAACACCGCACAGCTGTTCCTTTGGGAAGAGGACGTCCAGCTTATCGCCATCGCCCACGTCAAAGGACGAGCTCGACGCCGGGTAAAGTAGTGCTTGAGCTTTGTCGGTCGAGGGCTCACGTGTGACCGCGAGGACCTTGTGGCGAACTCCCGAAGTCTTTTGGTTCGACAGAGCCTGTCACAGGGCTCAGCGATGAGTGACCGATGACGGCGACATGCCTTGACAACCCCGCTGCCTTGCGGACCAGTGGCATCAAAGACGAGGACGGTTCGAAATGTAGCGGACATGCTAAGAAGATTTGGCCAAAGATTGTTCAATGTTGATGCTATAGTCGAGCTCTATACACTGTTATCCCTCTGAGAATCGCGGACCCCATATCGAACTTTGTTGTAGATTGAAGGGCTTGCTGCCATCATGTCCCGACGGAAGCGTCTGCTGATCCTGCTTGAGGACCTTGACGTCAACGGCGGAGATCTTGATCAGCTCGTCAGTCGTTCCTTTGTCAATCGTCGTTTCCTCAGTCAGCACCTCCACGTCCATGACCAATCACGACTCTGCGACGCAGTTCAGGAGGATGCCATAGGATGGTTTCAGCAAAACATTCCGTCCATCTTGGTCAGCAGACGGAATGACGGAATTGAGGTTACCGAGTGACTCTCATCTATCGCTGCAAGCCATGTAGGGAGTGAGGCCGATTATCATCTATGCATGTAGGCTGATCTAAAGCTACACGACATAAGAAGAATACGAGACGCTATATGCAAAGGCTTGTTGGTTCATGCTGCAGCCCCTTCCAGGAGTGGGATGAAGCGAATCAGGAATTCCTCGGCTATGCTGGAGAAGTAGAACTCGTGGGCGCTATTGTGAGCGGATTCTGCGGGAGCATCAGCCAGTCCCAGTATGGGCGAAAGCTACCGTCTCACCGAGATTATGCGCTAGCTCTGCGTGGTGTCAAGGTCAGATATTTCTACGCTTCAAACAGAGGCAGGCCTTACCGTGAGCAATACTGAAATACCAAGAGATGAAGGCATCATTCGCCCGTCCTGATTGGCATAGCTCGTCATCTGGATGTGGCCATGAGTTGGGACCTTCTTCCAGTAATGCTAACGCACGCCAGGCTACGAAGTACCGCCTGAAGAGACTGGTCAGGATACACCGGCCCATGAAGCCAGAAACGTACGCGTTACAGAAGATACTCCCTCCACGATTGAATGCGATCAAAGGACCCTCATGATCCCAAAAGATGTTCATGACCTCCGCTGCGAGCTAGACTACCCAGTCAGCGGAGGGATGACCTAAAATGGTGATGAGTCTCACTTTGAACACTTGGCCGATAGGCAGTAAGATTTCGGTCGCGAATCGCTGGCTGATCGCGAGCTTATCCCGAAGGTATGCAGGCTGATCCGCTACATCTACGGCTTTCGTCAGCAAGCTCACTACGAGGATGAGAAATACTCACCTCTTGGAACCCAGATCTTCGGACCGAAACGTCCAGGATCGAGCGCTGAGGGGATTAGCGATGGGCGGGACAAGGATGGTCAATTTACCCAGAACAATGTCCGCCTGCGCGCTCGTATCGCAATAGTCATCCTGACTTTCGGAGACGTCCTTGACAGCTTGCCGGCTATCTCGAATCTGCGTCCCTTTTTCGGGACGGGACGCATCGACAGCTTTCTGGACAGTCGAGCCTGCTCCAGTGTCAGCGAATGATGGCCTATATTTCAAAAACGCACGGATGCTGTCCAGATTTGTCGGCTGCTGCCGTCAGCTCAACCACGGCAGGTAACCAAATTACCCACTCGCTTCGTAGTCTGGCCGCCTCCACCGCCGCCTCCAGGTCCCCTGAGACCGTTGCCGGCACTAGATGGACCGCCGGTGGAGGTTCCGCCTGCAGCAGCTCCTGAAAGATTCTCCGCTAGTTGCGAAAAGGCGCTAGGACCAGACTTTGACTCCCGACTAGACCGCCTCATCTTATCTAAGAGGCTCCGGGTCTTGCTCGGTGGCCCAACGTCCGATTCGACAGCTGTGCTGGACTGAGATGCCGAAGCCTCGGATCTGATGGACTGATCATCTCGGATGGCAGCTGAGCCATTTGGCGCCTCTTCAGCAGCTTTCTCTCGGTCTCGGACAGTCTCAGCTTGAAGTCGAAGCCGTTCTTCCCGCTGCTGATTGAGTATGCGATCGACATTGAAGCCTGACTACGATGAGTGTCCTGCACGTAGGCTCCAGGATAGCGACATACCCTGGAGAAGCAGGTATCAGCTGATGTGATCTCAGCCGGACAAAGACTGACTCGTTTCTTGAGAGCCATCACAGGCGTAGACAAAATGCTGGCTCTGATGAGTTGTCGTGCTGTCATCTGTGGGCGTGTGACTCACGAGTACAAAAGAAGAGCGTCGTCCGCCTTGGGAGTCTTCAGCAGAAGAGCACACAGCGCTGAGGCGATACTGCATTTAGGTTAACACGGAAACAAGCTATGGTCTTCTTTCGCCCACTCATAGTCGTCCGGCTGAGCCGTCATCGATACAGTCAGGGTGATCGCCTTACCCCTCGGCGCTCTCGATGCAGTTGCATACATAGTCTGAAATCGTCAGCTGCGGATCTGCCTGCGAGGATTTCGACTCACCTCGATATGTTGATACTCGTTCTTCCCGTTTCGGTACGTATATCGAGCTCTCAGATCCCTTACTTCCAGAAGGTCGAAATTGCCCTCCTTGCTGAGCCAGTCCGTAGAGTACTCAGACTGTTTTCGTCTGGCTTCGGCGAGGAAGATGGTGAGACGCTCAAGTACATGTCGGCGAAGAGCCTTGGCTTTATCGGATCGGGCTGGAAGGGTGCCATGCGGAATATACTCGGTCCTTACAAGCGAGCTCAGCGGGCGAGCTCCAAGGTGCTCATAGAAGTCCTCAAGAAGGTGTTCCTGCGACATTATTGGACTCGATGTATGGCAAAAATGCTACTGCTCACTTCCGGAGCCGCCAAAATGTGTTGCCCGAAGTACTGCAACATCGTAATGTTATCCACAACCGCTACCTAGGTACTATGAGCTCGGGTTAGCTTACAAGCGGTCGACGCACCTCCGAGGCCTCGCTCAAGACCCATTCGCGCTCATGCTCGTCCTCCATACCACCCCAAGTACCCATCAGCTTCTTGCTTTGCCGTTTCACCGGCACGTGCTGAGAAGCGAGCAAGAAAGGGGCGGTCTTCATAGCTAAACGAGTCGAGCTATCGAAGTTGGTCCAATTCGCGGCAAGAAGGCGGAGCTGCTCCAGATACCTGCGTTTCTCAGCCAGATAAATTACAAGGCGGAGAAACCTACTTGTCGGGGGACCCAGCCTGCGCCAGCATCCGTTTTGGCTGCCGCATGAGGAGTCGGGCGATGTCTGATCTGGTCAGCGCTATCTGCACCCGATCTGCACCCGGTAAATCACCTTTGACTGATGGTTCCGATCGCACTCCACAATATCGCAAGAAAGTGTTCGCCCGGTCGCCAAAGTCAACGAAAGTGAAAGCAGCACAATAAAGCTCGGCGTTGCCATCCTTGGATGAAAAGTATACCTCAGATGGGCGGAAGAGGTGAACGTCTTTCTCCGACTTGACCGGGATAAATGGGGCACTTTGCAGCCGTTCCATGGCTGGTGTGGCAGAATGACCCATCCGTGTTGACATGTACTAGATCGGAATCAGCAAGATCTTGAGCATCAAAGGCAGAACGTGCCTCGAAGATTCGCCGAGACTTATCCACATCGGAAGATGGTGCAGACAATAACGCCTGCACGAGCCACTCGAGCGGAGGATCGGTAGCGATGCGGAGTTTGGCAGCGTTTTCTGCGGACGCAATGGATGCTTCCGCGACCGTGAAGCTGAGAATGGCAGAAGCGGGGTTCGTAAAGATCTGTTTGAATCAGCACAAACTCGGCATTGAGGCCTACCTCGCCCGGCTTGGCGAGTACCGCTTGACCAGAAGGTGTCGTGCCAGGCAGGAAGGGCACGCCTGAAAAGCCGCTGGGATCGAAGTTGATGTAGTGTGAATGTATGTTGCTGAGGAGGTACTGCAGGGCCCGCTCATTGGTTGGTGGGCGACCCGCAGCGATGCCTAGCAATACGTCCACCTGAGGGAATCGCTGCAGACCGAGCGAGTATAGCATCTTGGCTGAAATCGTCAGTCCTGCGTTGCCTTGCACACATACCTTCTTCCGAGTTGGTTCGCCACTTGCCTTCGCCCCAATCAAGCAACGGTAATCCTAGCGAGCGCATCGCCTCTGATGGCTCGTAAAGCTGTTGAGGCTTCTGTCGCACCAAGGCCGCTTGAGCACCCTCACCAGGAGCTTCCATCTCCAGAGGGAATGCTGAAGTATGCTTTAATCGTGCCATCTCGTCGCTCGATAGAGTATCCTGCACCGAGACGAGGTACTTCATGAGGTCCTGACATGTCCAGGTGCCTCCACCAATCAGCCTGGAGAAGACGAGTTGAAGATCCACGGTCTTCCGCACACCGATGCCTAGGAGCATCTTCTCCATCCCGCCTTTGATCGTTGTGTTCTTGGGCAGAGCGACGGTGGGGAGGTCATGGAAGAGCAGATTCTTCTCGAAATACGCCTCGCCCGGCTTCTTGAATCCCGCTTTCGTCGGTATGCAGGGAATGTCCTTCAGCTCGAGGGCAATGGCGGTCTGTTGATTCGCGCTGACTGACTGCCAGGCTCTCCCCAGAAGGCTGAGGACTCGCTCAGTAAAGGCAGGCGACGATCGAATGTCGGTTTCCGGATCTGCTTGTGGAGTATCGGACATGGGCGCATTGATAAGGAAGGTAATGTATTGGAGAAGGGATAGTTCGGTCCAGCCGAAGATTGTATAGATAGAGGTCCCTTTCAAATCTTTCGTGATATTGTATGGGAGTGTATGTTGTGGCAGGGGCATATCGGTCGGTATCGAAAAGCTCTGCGGCTTCACGAACGTCTGAATGACCGAGAGCGGCACGATTTTGCCGTTGTCCTGCAACAGTATGGCGGCATCCAATAGACGACCTCGCACGGGGCTAGTGTAAGCGTCCGCTGCAGACATCGACTGCCACCATTTCAGACAGTCAACCATCTCCTTCTCCGCCAAGGGTCGAGTACCGAGCTGCTTAACGACGTCGTCGAGTGTCACATCGCGCAGTAGAGATCGCTCGCGCAGTCGGGCAATGAGTCTCGGGGCGTCCTCAATTGTTGCGGCACTGATCACCGGGAGGTCGGGCAAGAATTTCTGCAGTTCGGCGCTGGGCAGTCGAACCTGACTGACTGGAAGGATGCCCTCATTCGAAATTATCGGCAGAGATTTATTGTCGTTGACACAGGCGAAAAAGGCCGACTCCATCTCCTGCCCGACTGTAGATGACGGAGTTGTGGGCTTGAAGGAGAAGAATCGAAGAGCATAAAGAGCTCGTGCGAGCAGCTTGGCCCGAGCAGGTTGATCACTGACGGACGTCGACGCCAACGCCGTCTGCAGTTCCGCAAGCTCGAGCTCGTAAATGAACCGTCCGAGGTAGCCGCCGACCCATAATAGCTCCTTGTTCCAATGCGAGACATTTCGGTCGACGAGGTCGATAGACTCCCGCTCAACAGTCGGAATGAAGCGGGCAGCAAGATGACCACCAATACCGGTAGTTTGGCTCGTTGCTTGACCAATGAAGATCTTGGCAGACTTCTCGCCGTCAAGAGGTGGACTCAATCCCGCGAAGACTCCTCCGATATCTTTGGTAGCGGATTGCCCTTCAGATTCCCGGACATCGGCCGCTCCACCTTCACCTTTGGTGAAAACCACACTGGCAGGCATTCGAGTTGGAGCGGGCTTTTTCGTTGCTCTCTCGAGTTCCCGGCCAAAAGCGGGAGAGACTGTGACCTTGAGATCGGCCTCGTAGATTTGCAGCTCTCGGCTAACAGTGCTGATTGCCGTCGGGTCTTCAGGCGGCGAAGGCGGTGGCAAGGGGGCGATAGGAGCAGGAGCTGGCGAGGAGCGATTGAAGAAGGACGAGGAGAGGAAAGAGGTAAACGCTTTCGTTGGCTTGCTGTACGATGCAGTGGGTGCTGGTAGTGGAGGCGATGCAAAACCGGTAGCTACGCCAGCTCAGTACGTACCCACCACCCTGACGAGTTTACGTACCCGAAAGCCATTTCATGACCTTCGCGGTGATCGACATCCCCGTCGAATCCACGCTCATCACAGTCATCATTCCAGCTGAACTCGTGGGTTTCATCCCCTTCTTGAAGACTCGCTGCTTCCCTTTCACACTTTTCTCCACCTCCAATACCCTCACATCGTCCACATGCATCGCGACCTTCTTGATCGTCCGCATGAACGTCAAGCTGGTGATGAGGAAGCGGGCGAGGTCTAGGGGACCTTCAAGTAGGTTGGGCTCCCGCACACCCATCGTGAACCTCGTCCATGGATGTCCGGTGGAGGAGGACCCGGATGTTGATGTCGAGGCTGAGGGAGGGAGATCACCCGATCGGGCGAGGAGCTGATCTTTCCCATCTTTCCAGTAGAAGCCCATCCATCTATCGCCTGACTCAACGAAGGGGTCGTCTATGGCATGCATGAGTCCAATTAACGGGATATAGCAAGACACTCACCGCAGACGCTCCACAATGAGTAGAATCCCACACCGAAGCTACGAGCCAGAACAGGTATCAGTGAAACGTCCCGAGTACATGCAGCGCATCCGGAGCAAGCCCACGATGAAAGACTCACGCTCCGATCTTCTCTTCGTCCGGATTCCCCTCTGCGATCTTCTTCAGTCTCTGCCAGTCCTGCGTCCGAAAGGGGATGCCATCGTTCATCACGACATATCGATGTATCTAGAGGGATTTTTAGCACCAGCACGTGATAAGGCGTTTGCAGTTGACCTACGGGGTCTTTCTTGACGTCAGGCAATCTTGACGGCCCTTCACCACGGTCTAGGGCCGCCAGGCCGGCTTCCGTATAGAATTTGACCTGGACGTGCTCGGCCTAGACAAGTCAGCGCTTAGCTGGAGGTGAAGAAGTGCTGCTCACTCCAGCATCATCGGCATTTTGCAGTAGCTCGCGGAAAACTAAGGACAATCTTGTTAGTCACAAGTACCACAGAGATATCGTGACGAAGCTGATCTGTGTTGAAAGCTGACTGACTGGTATGTTCTCCAGAATATCTCGCAAGTATCTCTGTAAATGAAGACGAGGGTCAAGTCAGCAGCTGTCGAAAGTCAACCCTCTCGAAGACAGCGACACATACTATCTATGAGAGCCCGCTGATTCACCTCGACCGTCTCGTCACGCCCCGACTTCCACAGATCTTCCTTCGTGGGTGGCGGCATCGTGACCAGTGCTCCTCAGATGGGGTGCCCTTGCGGTATATAGACTTCTTGGACAATACACAGCGCAGACTCGGGGCTCTAGGCCGGTTTTGATAGAATCTTAGAGCTTGACGAGGCCGACCAACCTCTCCTACAGACGATTTGGTGTCGCCCAACCAAAGATCAGCCCGGATTCCAGCTTCCAAGATCCGGCGGAATACGTTATCAGATTCCCACGTCATTATTTCGAACGCGTGCTTCTAGGAAGTTCAGCAATGATGTCCTCCTGAGCAAAATACCGTCGAGTGATACAGCACTCAAGCTCAAGATAGACGTTCAAGATGCAGGGCCGACTGCCTCAGATGGTATGCATCTATCATCTATGCCTTGGGTCTGACTGACTAGCTCGTGATCAGCAACCGACGGTCGTCCTCCTTCGAGGTACGCATTCCGTCTAATATACCTACTTCAGGTCAGAACCTGGCTGGTATACTGATCTGTGCTATCAGAGGGGACCGACACATCTCAGGGCACACCTCAACTGCTCTCCAACATCTCCGCATGTATGGCTGTCGCTCAGACCATTGCGACCACCCTCGGTCCCAGGGGAATGGACAAGCTGATTGTCGATGAGCGAGGACAATCTACCATCTCCAGTCAGTCAAGTCATGCAGAGGAGATCTGCGAAGGCTGATTTTGTGTAGACGATGGAGCGACCATCCTGAAGTTGTTGGACGTTGTACATCCCGCTGCGAGAACCCTTGTGGACATTGCTCGTGCGCAGGACGCCGAGGTCGGAGATGGGACAACGAGTGTGACGCTCCTGTGAGCTTGTCGTCAGCTTGCCTGATGGAATGCTCATGTATCTCAGCGCGGCGGAGATCCTGAAGGAGGTGAAGCCGTTCATCGAGGAGGGTGTCGGAGTGCATATTATCGTCAAAGGCTTGCGGGAAGCTCGAGATCTGGTGCGTTCAGGTTCATTGCCGGGAAGCAATGACTGATGATCATCAGGCCATCAAGCGGATCAAGGAGATCGCGGTGACCGTCGACAAGTCGGATCCTGAGTAGGTTCATGGCCTTATGGCAAACTTCCCGCTGACGGCTTTCAGAAAATTCCGCGAGCTTCTCTTGCAATGCGCCTCCACCTCCATGTCGTCGAAGCTCATTCACTCCCAAACCCCTTTCTTCGCTTCCAAGGTAGTCGATGCCGTTCTCTCCCTCGATCAGGTCGACCTCGACGAATCACTCATCGGGGTGAAGAAGGTTCCCGGCGGAGGAATGCAGGACTCGATGCTGATCAAGGGTGTGGCCTTCAAGAAGACTTTCTCCTACGCCGGATTCGAACAGCAGCCGAAATCCTTCAAAGATCCGAAGGTGTTGTGCTTGAATGTCGAGCTCGAGCTCAAAGCGGAGAAGGATAACGCAGAGATTAGGGTCAACGAGGTGTCAGAATATCAGGCTATTGTGGATGCGGAGTGGTCGATAATATACCGCAAGCTCGAGGCGATCGTCGCGACTGGCGCAAAGGTCGTCCTTTCGAAGCTCCCTATCGGCGATCTTGCGACGCAATACTTTGCGGACCGAGATATCTTCTGCGCTGGCCGCGTCGTAGCAGACGACCTGAAACGAGTGGTGCAGGCGGTCGGCGGATCCATCCAATCGACATGCTCGGACATCGAGCCACACCACCTTGGTCAATGTGGGAGCTTTGAGGAGGAGCAAGTTGGCGGAGAGCGATTCAACCTGTTCCAGGAGTGCGCGCAGGCAAAGACTTGCACGTTGATCCTTCGAGGCGGGGCGGAACAGTTCATTGCGGAGGTGGAGCGAAGTCTGCACGACTCGATCATGATTGTCAAGCGGGCGATACAGAATAGCCATGTCGTAGCGGGCGGTGGTGCAGCCGAGGTCAGTCCATCCAGATCAGTACCCCGCCTTCACGCTGACCTCCCACAGATGGAGATCTCAAAATTCCTCCGAGGCCACTCACGCACCATCCTGGGCAAGCAACAGCTCATCGTCGAAGCCGTTGCCAAAGCCCTCGAGATCATCCCTCGGCAGATCTGTGACAATGCAGGTCTGGACGCCACGGATATGCTGAACAAGCTGCGTATGCGACACGCTCAGGGCGATACATGGGCTGGCGTGGATGTGGACTCCGAGAGCGTACAAGATAACATGAAACGATTCGTTTGGGAGCCGGCTTTGGTGAAGACGAATGCGCTGTCGAGTGCGGTGGATGCGGCTTGTCTGATCCTTAGCGTGGATGAGACAGTCCGAAACCCCCAGAGCGAGGTGAGCGAGTCAGTCTCTGATCGGAGCAGACCTGACGAGATTTAGGCGCAACAAGCGGGTCCACCGATGCCGAGGGGAGCAGCTCAGCAGGCTTTGCGAGGACGGGGCAGGGGTATGCCTCGTCGATGAGGAATTGTATATAGATCAAAATCCATGCAAACACCGCATCGACACAGGATATCCAAATCATGACCGAAGACATTTGCTCAGATTGCATAGAACCAATACGTCACCGCCTCGTCAATCCCTTTTCCCCTTCCCGTCCTTCCAGCGCTGTAGACCTCCCCACCTCCGGCATGCCCATCACCACCGCGCCGTCGTCCTCTCGTTCCACCTCGCCAGCCTCAACCTCCAGCCCATCGCCCTCTCTTCCCTCACCCTGCAGTTTCACCACCTCTCCATTCTTGAGCCTCGCCTTCACGAATCCCTTCGCCGAGGATTTCAGGAATGCTCTTCGACCAACTCCCCGGACATCAATGTACACCACCGCTACATTCCGGACCGATCCCCCTAGGAGAGCTGTCGCGTGCCCCGCTTCTGCACCGTACTTATGTCTACATATCAGCCGACTTCATATGAGTAGGACTCACCCTGCCGCTGAGGAAGCAGCTGCTGTGGACGAATTGATGATCACATGTGTGGTCGCTTCGAGGCTGGTGAGTACAACCTCGCCTGCCAGGAGTAGTCGGTTGAAGAAGGGCCGCTTGTTGGATGCTAGAGTAGGCTGGACCGGACGTGAACCTCGTCGTGGAGCATCCTGGTTCGCAACAGCCTCGGAAGGCCGTCTACCGCTATATGTTGGCGGTTGAGACTTTTCGTCGTCCATCTCGGCCAAAAGCGTCTCCCTCTGATCCGGTAGGGAGACGGTCTCACCGAGTGCACTGGTATCTCGCGGTGGTAAGGGTGGCGGGGATCTGGCGATCGACGGACTACTACTTCCTCGCGGTGAAGCGGGGGGGGTCGGTCGGACGGGACGAGTGGGGATAGGCGGCTTGTCACCGCTCATGGATGCGGAGCGTCCCTCGGAGTAGAGGCTGTTGTATGTGTCGACCACGGGTGCTACTCCCACATCATAGGTCTTCTCAACAACGGTCGAAATAGCCTAACAATATGTGTCAATGAGACATGTGAGGCGACAGGTTGGACTCACCTTGTTGATCATCCCGACAGTCGACTTTGTAACGTTGACCGTCTTGACACTCGCGTTGTGCGCCCTCCTGATCCCGGCTTTTGTCGAGGGAGAAAACTTGACCGGCTCCGCCCGTGGTACAGAATTACGAATATACATATCCGCACCCGACGAGATCATCTTGGATGACCACGAGCTGAACGAAAGGATACCCTTACTAGTCTGTCAGTCCAACTCCTCATGATCCACCCACCTTATGTTGTGCGCCCCCTTCAACATCCAGTCGTCCAATTCATCCTGAGGTACCGTCTGGACCTTGACGACGGGCTGATAGCCATTGACAATCTCTCCGAAATCAAGCATGACCGGCTTGTTCCGATTCTCCTCGCTGAGCTTCGTATCCTCATCCATATCGAATTCTTGATCCAACTCGCCCACGACCTCGCCATTATCCTCATTCACCAGCATCAGGCGCCCACGTAGCTCCTCCGCCATCGGTGGTCCCCTCGCACTACCGAGCGGCGGAGCACTGACATTTGCGAGTGCGGTGACCTCGGGTCCAAGTGATTTGTACTGCCGCAACAACACCTCGAAAGACTCCAGATCCTTCATCTCCGCTGAAGACGAAGGGAGAGGCAAGATGATCAGGAGGGAAGCATTGGGGACATTAGGCGATGCGACGGAATATGTTATCCCCTCGGTGTCGTGTAGGGGTTTCGATTCCTGTTGCGGAATGAGGGGCATCTCGAATGTCGGACCGACACGGAGGACGAGCCAGAAATCGTGTGTGGGTGTGGCGGGATCGGATGGAGATGGAGAGAAGGGATTGGCAGTCTGGTGACCGATTTCGGCTGGGATGGGGAGGGGGACGCATTCGAGACTGAATGGATGAGCGATGGTCCCATCCATGACTGTGTAGGTACTCACCGGAGCTCGCCCCGGGCAAGGACCATCGTTTGCTCATCGTACACCTTTGCCAGGTCAATCAGGGAGAAGTTGCCATGTGGAAGCAGTACTCACCTGCTTGACCTGCGCATGCTGGATCGTGAGTAGGAGATAGCCGTCCGCGTTCTCAGCAGCAGGTGATGCGGTACCTGGAGTAACCGCTGGCGATGAAGTGCAGCTCATCTCGACGATTACTCGCCTGTCCGTTTACAGGGGTCGAAGCGTTAATAAGGCAAAGATGAGATCAGAATCGGCATTTGCGGGACGTGGGAGTTGCAGTCGACCGACCATCATGACGCGATTTGGTGCCGATCCCGGAGCCGGCTACGACCGACTCCTAGTGCATGCAACAGTGGCGGAAACGTGAGCAGCGTTGCCAGCAATACTGAGGCTTCGGTGTCGGGCTGAATAACAACTATCGGCATTATCCACGTCCTCTACGTCGCGAAATATTGGTATTAGCCAACTTTGGCCATGCTTCATCCGTGCAATTGTTGCATTGTCCCTTGTCCATCTAAAACTCTATGATTTGCAAAACTCCCTCTTACTTTATGTGCTGAACAGAATTATAGTCCCCAGTACAGGGATACCTAGCAAAGCCAGTATTGATGTGCGTTTGTTGGCTCCACTCTTCGCGGAAGTAGTCGCAGCCAGTGCGTTACTTGTTGTGGATGAGGGTGTTGAGGTGATGTGTGAGCTTGTCGAGGCAATCGCAATTGTCGTAGGCGATGAGCCATATGAAGAAGAGGCTGATGTGGTGTTGGTTGAGGTCGTATCTGATACCGCCACCGTTGCGTTCTTCGGTTGCACCATCGCGATATCGATATTCGAGATATTGTTGGCGTATCCAGGAAAGGCGGGTAAGTTCTGATCGCCGTCGATCGGATTATAGGTATGTAGGCAATACGACGACGCATTGGTATAGAAAGGCCAGATCTTCTCGGTCGGGTCTTGGGGTATCCAATTCTGCGCTGCAGATTGACTCCAGCTCCAAGGTGCTCCGAGCTGATTCGAGTGTGACCAGAAGATCCACCCCGAGGCAAGCTCGTACACGTCTGCTTGGACCTCCCAGAATTGTCGGAGGAAGAGGGAGGTCTGGTAATCGGTGAGGCTGGCGATAGTGTTACCGAGGGATTGGCCGAAGCAGGATTGGTAGTCGACGCAATATGTGTTGGTTCCGAGGGAGAATTCGCCGACGATGATGGGGTATTTCGCTTGGGCTGCCGCGAGATTACTCGCGAGGCCGCAGATTGTGTCAAGGTGTTCCTGATTGGTCTTGCCGGCGGCATTTCCAAATCCATCGTAAATATCTGGACATGGGATCAGTCATTAATATTGGTGTACGGCAAGATCACGCACGGGTGTCAATCGCGTAATTGGTCCAGTTCTGACCCATGCTCGGCTGTTCAAAGAAGTATTCCCAGTTGAGCAAAGGCTAAACATATGATCAGTTCAATCCGCTAGGTCAGTGCAAGGAACGCACTTGGAAGGCATCGTGTATGACCACCATGACCTCCTGATTCCCGCTGACGATATGTTCGGAAGCTCGGACTGTCGCATAGCCCTGAGTATAATAGTCCGCCAGAGTTTGGAATTCCATGCTATTGGCTTGATACTCAAGGATATAAGGCTGTTTCTGATCAGCGCTTTGACCTCAAACTCGCTGCGATAGGTCTCACCTCATTGGTCAGCTCGATCGCTGTGAGAACCCCATTGAACCGATCCGCAGTGACAGTTTTCGTCATGTTTGCGAGCGCCATCATCGCGCGATCCATGTTGGTGCTATTCGCTTGGAACTCGACGGGACCTTTCTGGCCTTGGTTGTCCTGTCCGTTCTGACCGCCTGCTCTTACTGTTAACGAATATCAATGTGATCTAGGCCGAAAGCGCACCAGGCAGACCGTGAAGATCCATCATCACGTCGAGGCCGTAGGTGCTCGCCCAATTTAATGCTCGCTCGAGGTAAGGTAGCTGGCCCTGTACATATCTGACGAAAGATGATCAGTGTTACACTCACGAGACAAAGCGGGACACGTACGGCTCGAAGTCCTCCGTCTCTGTCCATGCCCAATAGCCAATCGGTATCCGCACTGCATTCAACGAGCTGGTACTATCAGCATGATTCTGGCGAGGTGATGGCACGGACTAGTTGGCAAATCGTTTGAAGTCGTCCTCGGTGACGAAGGTGTCCCAATGCGCTTGTAATCGGGAAAGGCATTCGTCTTTGCCTAGGATCGTACAATACGTCCACTGTCAGTTTACATCAGCAGATACTCAGGAATTCCAGCAAGTGGATTGGGCATACCTCATCTGGAATTTGATGCTGATCAAGCGGTGAGACTTCAAAGACTTCGGGCATCATCCAGTTTTCCTGCGGTCGCCAGTATCAGTACGATTCACCCATCATTCGCCGGGCGGGTACCGTTGGCGACGATGCTCACCAGGATGAACCAACCCCCTAGATTCACTCCTCGGATCTTGTCTCCCGCCACGGAACCTGCCGGTGTCCCGCCCGGAGGAGTATACCATGATGACAGCGCTCTAGCCGTCGAAAATAGAGCTAAGGCGAGCAAGAGGCGCATTGCCGCGGATATGAGAGGCGACAGGCGAAGAGGAATGTTGGGGTCCGGCTGGTAGGTTGTGTGGCAAAGGGATTGCGAAAATGACCGAGGCGGAAATGTCGCAAGGGGCGGGTCGAGCTATGGAATTGATGCGTCCTCAATCCGTGATGATGTGCACTTGGCTATGTATTGATCTGCTTGACCAGCAAGCTATAGCGCTTCAAGCGATTTACCGTGCCTCTAGCTTGACGCACAGCGCCACGAGAGGTCAAAGGAGTGACAAGGGGTCGCCAAAGGAGGTCTAAGCAGTGTCTCGGCGCGAGATCAGATCGTCCAGACGATTGATCGGCGGTGTTGATTCGGGAACGTGACTGCTAGCCCCGTGATGTGGAATGGGGGAAGGACAGACAAAGAGAAGAATAGACACAGGTACACCCCTGCCAAGTCAAACTCCGGCGTTTCAAAATCACGTCGTTTCGATCAAAATCTGTCACGGTGTATCGTGTCTCCGCCCTGACCGATAACATTGCTTCCAGGCAGGTCCAGGGGATTCGGCGGAATTATGTCGCTTTAGCCCATGTGGCGTTTCGAACCGCTTTGAGCGCTTCAATGTGTTGGACGACGGCGTCCAAGATGATGATGAGCGGGGCTTCCCTTTGAAGGCGGAATCATGTCCGGCCGGTCTCAAGAGCGGCGAGTAGCTCAATCAGCTACTCATGAGCTTTCGCCAGACCCCGACTCATCGACTTCGCGAACTCGCGGAAGGGGACGAAAAGTCAAGGTAGAGTCCGACATTCAGGACGATGCTATCGTTGCTGCCCAAAATGAGATTCACGAGTCCGTGCAAGAGCCGGTGGCCGGACCATCGCGAGGAGGACGAAGAAGAGGTCGGGGACGTGTACGTGGTAGGGAAAGACCTGAGGAGGATGGAGAGACGGATGATACCGAGGGGGTCGAGGAGAAGGCAACACGTAGGAGATCGAGGAAGGCTATGAGCTATAGAGAGGTGCCGGTGGAGGTGGAGGAGGAACAGGAAGAGGACGATCTTGGTGATGAAGATGGGGAAGACGTCATCGAGGTCGAAGGTGAAGCTCAACTCCCTGTATCTGCATACAGCGCTGATGAACCTCAAGACGACTCAGGCCGCCCTGTACTTTCCCGTTCGGTCTCAGCATCCGCACCTACACCTGGACGTCGCGCTCGCTCCGCAATGCCCGCCTTCAACTCCGACGAAGACGACAAATCGTATGGCCGACCCAATCTCGAGAAGGTCGGTTCTGGTCGCGGCGGCTTTAGCGTAAAAGGCGCTGCGTCGGCCGCAGCCCGAGCCCGATGGGACAGGGTACGGAAAGAAAAGGCGGAGAGAGGGGATGAGAGTGATGAGGGGGATCGAGTGAAGAGGATCCGGATGCCGGGCAAGAAGGATTCGAGGGCGGCTGCCGAGTCTTTCGATAGTGAGCTCAATAACGCGATCCAAGGTGTCCACTGATGTAGTGCACAGTAGGCTCGGTGATCACCATCAAGCATACAGAATACAAGATAGGGGATGATGAGGTGATCCTGCCGGACGATGATAAGGGAGCCGCCAAGGTGGATGAGCAGGGCCGGCTGCTCGGTTGTGAGTCGGGGCTTCACCAGGATTGCCGGTACTCTGCTGACAGCATGTCATAGGCCGCGAGTACAAACTCGTCACCTTCACCTCCGAGACGAGACGCAATCCCGACCGAGTCTACGCATTGACCATCGACGCAGCCCGCGCATGCGGATATGCCGACTCGCTCGCTTTCCTCCGTAGATGCCCACAAGTGCTCAAGCTGGGATGCAATGCGGAAGAGAGGCAGATGCTTATCGATATCGGCCGGGTCACTGGTAATTTGAAGCATCGGATGGTTACGATGGTCGCTATGCGGAATGTTTACAAGCTCATGGGCGCAAGGCTGGTCAAGAGTGAGTCGCGGGATCACCTTTCTTGGATGACTGCTGATGGAGATACAGATGGCAAGTGGGTGACGGATGACTACTACGAGGACGAGGCGCTCTCCAGATGCGCTGAGAACGGATTCACCCCATACACCGTGGCGCACGAGGACGGGATCATCGCCAACGCCATGTCCTCGATGCAGCCTCAAGGTCGACCGGCACAGCAGACCTCCACGGATCAAGCTCAACGACCCGCCGTCACACTCGCCCCATTCTACAGCCTCGGTGGACCGACCACCCATTTCGCAGGTTCCGGGGCGGATCCGTGGTCCGAAGCGGGATGGGGACACAAACGGTCGCGGCTACGTAATCAAGGTGTCAGCGAGGGGGATTGGATGTTCCGTATTGCTGAGGAATGTCGGCGGGTCGACGCGATGCTGAGGGAGTATCGAGAGGAAAGATTAAAGGTGCTCGATAAGGTGGACGCCTCGAAGGGCTGGGTGTATGCGGTCGAGCAAGGGACGGAGAAAGCGGTCGAGGAGGATGATGGGTGGTTAAGGCCTGTCACGCCTACGTTGGAGAGGAAATGGAGTGGGCTATCGCAGGAGGTGACTTTTCCTGGTGCGGTCGATCACGAGGCCGCACAAGCACCGGGAGACGGGGACGTGTCAATGGAGGCGGACGCGGACGTGGTGGTGGTTGAGGAGGACCAGGCAGGGAAGATCGTAGGTCAGACGCCAGGAGAGGAGGAAGAGGGGAGTTCGAGGTGGAGATGGGGTATTGGGGGAGAATGGAAGCCAGGGATCATCCGGGCAGCTTACGAGGTGAGCCCGATCACTCGGTCCATCTCTCGCCCGGTCCTGACGGAACGCCATAGCCTCATACTCAAATGCCCCATATACCGATCCATACCCAGCCCCAGGGCGCCGCGCACAAGCGCCTTTCGCCATACCCCATCCTCAGCTCCATCCCCGACGCACAGCACAAGAACTTCGTCCAGAGCACCATCACCGGCCGAGCTGCCCGAGGACTCGCGAGCGTGGAATACGTCTTCGAACCCCCTCGACCCTCACCTTCCAGCTTACACCTCTGGGACGAGATGCGAGATTCGTACGCTGATAGAGCAGAAGAGAGGAAGAGGCGGATGAGAGAAGTAGAGGCAGCTGAGGAATGGGAGCGAGAAGCGAGGAGACGACGGGGAGCAGCATAGCATAGCTTCATGCATACTCATTGACCGGTGAAATCTGCCCGCCGCTTTTCGACGAAGGCTCGTAAGCCCTCTTGACGATCTGAAGTCTCCAGTAACGGGTTGTACAGTTCTCGCTCGAGGTCGAGGCCTGCTTCGAGCGGGAGATGGGGAGCGGCGTTGATTGCTGATTTGGCGGCTTTGAGTGCCAGCGGAGCTGTTGGAAATACTCAGCAGGATCCCACGGAAACGGAGGATGGGAGACCAACCGGAAGTAAGGATCTGTCGAGAAAGCACAAGCGCCGCCTCCCAAGCCGTTTGCGGCGGTCTCGCAAGGACATTGACCAGACCTGCCCTTCATGAGCTCACCATCACTCGAGTTTCAAGTGTGAGGAAGGTCGACCTATCCGCTCCGCCTCCACCCCATCCACCCTTCTCCCGGAGAAGATCAATTCCTTCGCCTTCGCCGTCCCGACAAGCTTCGTCATCCTCTGCGTCCCCCCTGCTCCAGGTATGATCCCCAACCTCGTCTCGGGTAACGCGAATTGCGCACTCGGACCTACCCATCTCATCGACCATACTCAACAGTACAGTCGCATGGGGACCCACCAGCTACGCGGAGATCACACCCAAGGGAAAGTTCACACCCCCCACCTATAGCATGACCATCCACGACCGCCACGCTAGGAACACCCACGGCTTCAAGCTCGAACAGCAAAGCTCGCAGGGAATCGAGGAAGGACGAGACATCGAAAGTGGACATGGTGGATCGCTCGCGGAGGTCGGCGCCGGCGCAGAATATGTCTGGGTGCGGGGAGTGGAGGAGGAGGAGTCGGACTCTGTCGGGGTCAGCTGTATGCAGGAGGGGATGGGATGGGATGGTAGGCATGGTCGTACGAGGAGAGGGATGACAGTTTGGACAGTGATTCGCGCATCTCCTATAGGTGCACCATGTTAGCTTTGACCGGTGATCACATGCTTGACTTGAAGATGGCTAAAGAGGAGCAGGGTACGTACCCCGACCATGCGAATACTGAGAGCGTTTCGTGCGTCCTGTCGATCGAGGACGAGACACATGACGCCCTCGAACTCGGGGGACAGTTTTGGCATGTCAGTCATGGCGAGGGGTTCCAGGTAGGCGTGGGGTGGGGAACTTGGAGTGTGGAGAGGCTGTCGGAGAGGTCGAGTTAATTGAGCGAGACGGAAACGCCGAGGTGGGATCAAGGCAGCCTGCAATACTGTTCCTCTGAGCGTCATATTGACAATCATTGTGGGAAGCTTTCACGAGTCGCGAGGAGGATGGGAGGAGTTTTGGGAAGGCATGAGAAACACGTCGGCCTCTGTTCCCGAGCCGGTGTTTTCCAACGGAAAGTCTTCGGCAGGGCAATGCATCCACAATATCTCTCCGTCTCACGCGACCTGGACCTCCTTCTCCCCCTCAGAAGGCTTGAACTCGCCCGTCCCCGGATCCAGCTTCTTCTCCGCTGCTGCGCCAAATTTTTTGCTGATGTTCATCCCGGTGCTCTGGACGTTTCCGTTCGTGGGCCGCTTGTAAGGCGAAGCTGCGGACTTTGCACCGAATGGCTTTTGCGCTTTCGGTGAGGGTCGTGGAGCGGGATGAGAGAATTTGCAGTCGGCTGAAACACCGTTAGCACTGAAGCTCCCCTGTACGCCTGGACCACTCACGCCGTGTACACCGCTCCCCATATCGGCACTGTCTCTCGGCCTTCGAATCGTCCAGCGCTCCGTCCATCAGGCTCTTCGATGAGACCACCACCTCCACATCGCCGTCCTCGTTGTCCGAGCTCGGTTGGATGACCTCGATCTTTGCTACCTCCAGTGACTTCGCCTTCGCCTCTTTGGCTGCCTTGGCGGCGGCTAATGCGGGTGGGGGTATGGGATTGCCTTCGGCGTCTTCGTGCCGGAACGCGCAGGAAGGATTGGTGCAATTCAAGTACTTGCACAGCATGCGACTCGGTCCGGCGGTCTCGCCTGCGAGCTTTTAGCAGGGGTAAGTATCCGACCGCTCGACTCACCAAGCACAGTCGCTGGGCTGACATGACTCTTTGTGCACTCCGCGTCCTTGCAGTTCCGGCCCTCCTCACAGGCCTCTCCACTCAGTACCATCCCTGTCTTCTCGTCCGCGGCTGGACTAGGGTGGCTGTACGGACACCGGGAATTGCTGCAGCCGACCGAGTACCGACATAGCGCCTTTGATGACGGCTTTTCGGGGATAGGACCTGGTTCACCAGACGTCTTCGGAGGGACCGCGGAAACGACATGACTGCCGAGTTTCGTGCCATGCGGAACCTTTACAGGTGGAGGTCGAGCAGGACGGACGGTTGGTGTGGGTGTCGCTTGTTTCTCCTATGACCGGTCAGCTCGGCTGGGAAAATGGGTGAATGACACGCCCACCTCCGCCATCTTCTGAACCATTTCGCCCATCTGCGCCATGCTTGCTTGCATCATCATCATCTGCGTCATCATCTCCTGTTGACCGGGAGCGAAGAATCCGCCAAAGCCCGGCTGCATCATTCCAGGCTGGAAACCGGGTTGGAAGCCTACTTAAGCCTCATCAGCGGAGAAAGCTCGTTGCCTGGCACAAGCTCGCCTCCTGTTGGCCCCATGCCCATGCCCATACCCATACTCCCGCCCCTCCCGTGCATCTGCCCATTGCCACCAGGTTGCCGTTTACCTGCCCCCACTCCCCGAACCTGCGATCCTCCGCGACCTCGCCCTGGTCCAGATAACCTGTCCACCAGACTCCGTCCTTCTGAGCCCATGCCCCTCGGCCCAGCGGGCGCAGTAACGCCATCGGACAACCGCTTTTTGTTCTGCCCATCTTGTGCACCATCTAGTTTCCGCTTGTTCGCGTCGGAATGGGAGAGAGGTGCAAGGGCGGAATTGAGCAGACGGGATCCTCCACCAGAGGAATGAGAGGGGGCGGAAGGAGCGCTAATGGGGGCGGCGGAAGTAGAGGACAGATCAGGGGCCGAGCTAGATATATCCCGTGCTTTGCTAAACAGCCAGTCGAGAAAGCGAGGGTCTGCCAGGCATTACTACCGGTGAGGTGGTGTCATGAGACATGACGAACCGAAGTCAGACCCGACGACTGGGACCAATGTCAGCTGGAACACAACAGAGCATCCTCAATCACTCACGGTCATCCATCTCCGCTTGCACTCGCTCTTCAAGTCTCGTCAGCCTTATCGCGATGAAAGGAACCTCTCGACAGACCCTGTGTACTACCGTTGGCTAGTGCAGACACGCTTTTTAGCTCAAACACTCAAACACCAAGAACACCGAGTGAGACATACCCAACAGCACAGTGATGTACTCGGCCATGACATTGTCTATGAAGGAACCGCTACGCTCAGCCCTGCCCTGTTTCGTCAGATGCAAGAACTGACCATCTGGCTCCGCCCATTCTCGCCGTTCGAGCTCGCTCTGGATCTCCCCCTACGCACAAGACTCCGTGAGCAGGTCATCCCGACGGAGATACAGCTTGAAGAGCTGAAGAGCTTCCCTGCTTACCTGGAGCTGAGCCTGTTTTTCGGGAGTAATCGACACTTGTGCCATTGTTCGGATAGCTCCTCGGGTGTTGCGTCGACGATTGTCAGACCGAGGAGAGGACCAACGCTGCCGATGTCGAAGCGCCTTTCGCAACAGCGGGGAAGAAGAAAGGGGTTGCAGAATGGTGCAAGCTCGGTAATCCCGGCCAAACGCCGCTCAACGTGGCAGACCTACGGAGTACGTCCAAGAAACATCACAGGATACAGAGGAGTGCATCAGAGAATCCGCTCATTATACAAGCACGCCCCGCTTCATTATGTCATGTCTATTTCTATTCAAGTCTTGGTCACTACACCCCCTCGTCCTCGTTGGCTGCCTTGATTCTTTGCCTCGCCAACTCGTGCTCCTCTTCCTGACTGACCGGCTGCTTGTAGAATACGATGTACTGCAACGATAGAACCGCGATCCAAGCGAGCATGAACCAGAAAGACCTTGCCGACGAGTGTTTCCAGTCGGAGATATTGTTGGTCTGCAATCCCGCTTGGACGGCGAGGGCGATGGCGCCTCCGACCTGAGCGAGAACTTGTGTCCAAGCACCGGCAACTCCGGCCATCTCAGGAGGGCAATATGTGATGAGGTTGATAGATGAGGCGAAATAGGTGATGACTGCGCCAGCGGAACCGAGAATGAAAGCCGGGAAGCAGTAGCGCCAGTAGTCTGTACCAGCACCGCCGTTCGAGTAGATTTGCAGGAGCTCAGCCGCGATCAAGACTGAGAGAATCATCAGTCACAACTTGGCAATGGCAGCGGGTACATACGGAGCGCTCCAATGCCGATGGACCACCGAGGCTTGGTGATGATCTGAGGTACGGCTTGAGCAGCGCCGCCAATGATGAGACCGATCACTCCCTGAGGAAGCAGAGCTGCGGCGACATGGACTGGAGGGCAGTTCAGCGAGACGCCCTAGAGTCGGTGAGAAGCGGTACGCACTTGGCTTCCAGCCGAACACCTCTTGCCAAAAGGTTGAGTACTGCAGCTGACTAGTCGCCCAGAAACTGAAAGGGAACATGATCGCGAGGGATGAGATGAGGATGTTCGTGATCTTCCACACGGAACTGGGAAGTACTGCCGACTTTGGCGGGATGCGTGACTCTGCGGTCTTGTCAGCTCGGTTTCTCGTACTCCCGGCTGAGTACTGACCCCAGAAGAAAAATGCGACAACGAGGGGAATAGCGAGACAGAATGGAGCGATAAACGACGCAGAGCTCCATCCGTCGATCGGACCTTGGGTGAGGGACAGGATGAAGCAGATCAACGCCCCAATCAAGATGGTGACGCCGATGATGTCCATCCTCTTCCACCTCGGAGTCGTCTCGCCCTTTGACGAATAGGTGGAACCGGTGTAAGGGAGAATCATGATAGTGATGGTGCTGAAGACAATGCAGATGATCGCCATGAGGCGGAAGAACCATCGGTAGTTGGCGAGCATGCAGAGGCCGGCGAGAACCCTGCTCCTTGTCAGAGGGGTCGAATCAGGGGCGTGGGGGCACTTACAGGCCAAGCACGTTCCCGGAGGCACCGGCGAGACCGAGCATCGCCAACTTAGCTTGCTGGACCTTTGGATCAGGGAACATGTGGACGAGCAGGTGACTGAGCCAACCGTTAGAAGGAGATCTCTCCCCGTTGTGGGAGACTCACTAAGCAGAGGGAATAGTCATAGCGCCACAGATCCCGCCGATCCCTCGGAGGATGAGGAAGCCATATTTGGTGTGGGTGACAAAGGAGGTGATCAAGCTGAGGACACCGAGCGCCATGAAGCCGGCTTCGAAGACGATCTGGGCCGAGAACAAGTCGGAGAGTCGTCCGGCGAAGAGGAGGAATGCCGAGAAGCAAAGTGAGTAGCTCGTGATTATCTGTTGTTGATTTGCATCAGCCCATCTTCACGCAGATCATACTAATACTCACCCAGACGAGTTGCGACACCGCCAGTCCAGTATCCTGCCCGATCTCGGCGACGGCCACAGCCACACCCGAGACATTACAGACATCGACAAAAGTCGCGATCGCGAAGATGACGAGGAGGAAGTTCTTCCGGGCATTGCCAAGCTGAGCCAGTGGGTGCTCGGCTTGCTGATCGACCGATGAGTTTGGGTCGAGCTGTTTCGGCTTGGCATGTTGCGCTTCCTTATCGGTCATACTCGGCTCGACATCGGCCAGGGTGGTAGCGGGTGAAGGAGCAACATTTGTGGTGAAAGTCATAGGAGAGGGTACGGTCGCTGCTTTAGGCGACGGGTTCGTCTCGTCGGTGAGAGTCGTCGTCGACATAATTGGTGAAGTCATGTTGGTTGACGATGAATGGATTGAGAATGTCGTTACCTCAAAATGAATGTAAGATCCATCTTCATGCCGACCCGAACGCGTCAATTATATAGTAGTTTGTTGTATCCGGCGGGCTGTTCTCATGGCCGACGCCATGACCGCTGTCCGCTCGAGATCTAGGTTTGAAATCCGTCAAATTTGCTTCCATCCCGAGGCCACGCCGAGGAAGATTTCCCTGTCGTCAATTAGCTTATCAATCTTCCGAGATCCCCCTCGGGCATTGGCCAAAGCGGAACGATCTGCCCCGACACCGGGTCTATATAGGTGAAAGGGGCGGAATTTCGCATCGGGCGGCATTGCCATATTATAAAGACTACCCCGAGCAGGATCTGACAGAGGCCGAAGAGGTTGAGACTCGGTGATTTTTGCTACTCCGAGACGAATGAGGCCTCATTGAACAACCAACCCTTCACCGGGACCGTCTCGTCTCCGAGTTTGACCTCGAGGAGCGATGGGTTCAGGTACTAGCCTCACGATCAGCTGACTTTAAGCGCAAGACGGTCCGCACTCACCTGATAGATGTACGGCTTTGTTCCCGTAACCGCTGCGAGCCCTTTGCGGATGAGAAACGGGATCTCCGCCAGCACGTCAACCTTCTCCATCAGACCCCCTTTGCCCTCCGATGCCCCAGCCTCTTCGACTACGAGTTTCGCACCCAGCCGGCCTTGACCGTCGCGTCGCTCTCCTTCCCATTCCCATTCGATTCCGGCTGGCACGGAGTAGCCGGTGTCTCTGTCTTTTGCGGGACTTCTATGTGTCGCTTTCGAAATATCCTTTGAAATGACCGGGAATCCCTCGCCGTGGGTCTGCGCAGTGACGACGAGGGGTGAGGGAGGCAGGGCAGTGCTGTAGATTGCGCCGATGTTTGCTTTGGCGCGACCGGACTTGGCTCCTTTGATCCCGTAAGAGTCCTAGACTGTTGTCAGCATACAAGAGAGAATTCAAGAAAGATGACGAAACGCACCGTGGTTTCAAATTCCATCTGCACGGCACGAACAGCTCCCAGCTTGCCTTCTTCCATGCCTCCGCCACTAGTGAAAAATGCGAAATTCCATCGTGACGCGAGCTGCAGCCTGTCAACCGATCCATTCAGGGATTATCAGAAATGCTCACCGAGTCGGGACGCATGCCTTGGATGGCATGCACAAACATGCCGTCTCCCTTCGCATCCACAATCCGTCCTTCGGCCACTATGGATCCCGAACTCGTCGCCATCGGATGGAATCGGCTATACGGACCCTCATCAGTACTGGTTGCAACCCAGATTGATCACTGGCCCCGACGTACTGCACAACATAACCATCCCGCTTCCCATCTGCTTGTTCTTTCCCGAACGTCGACATACCCCCATTCTCTCCAGCTCCAAACTTGAAGCCTGGTGCGTTTGCCGGTTTCGTGAAGGTGACAGAAATCTGGACGGTCTTGTCCAAGGACGCAGTGATAGTGTAGCTTTCCTCAGTCGTTGGAGACCCGCTGTGCTTGACCTCCTGCACGATACGTATCAGCGAAGCAGCATGCGTCGAAGGGGTACAGCGAACGTACGAATTGATCAGACTTGCAGCTCCGACCATCAGGCTTGAAGCCTGACGAATTCACGGATCTCCAGATCTGCCTCTTCGTCTTCGGGTTGTACAGCTTGAAGGTCATCTGAGCTGTGGCAGGAAGGAGGAAGATACTGGCGACATCGTCATGAGTCAGCTATGAATTACGCTGGTGAATGTGAAGTGATTCACCCAGTGTAGGACCAGATGACTTGGCAGAGCAACAGTGACCCATCTCCAAGGATGGAATACCACACTTGCGTCTCGGTCTGGAAGCCTCGATCGTTCGCGCAGGTCCACTAAGAGGATCTATGAGTCAATCTTGTATCTCACGACTATATCTCGCGTACAGTGGTATCCTTCTCGCTGAGCTCGCCGTAGCCGGAACGAGATGAGGTGACCGGGTAGAAGTTTTGAGCGGGTATCGAATTGGCCGATTGAGAGCCGAACCACGACATGATGGTGGGACGGTATTCTGATGACGACTGGAGGTTTGATGTCGGGAGGTTTGAGTGTAAGGAGTATGAGTGTCAGGAGGTTGCGATATACGACGAACAACTTTCAAGTCAACGCTGCTCGGGGACAGGTATATAGGATGCAATTCGCAAGACGCATGAGGATGACGTCTGTCCGCTGACCGGCCACGCGATCATGAGGAAACAAATCAATCCAGTGGCCATTCTTTCGGTTCGTGAACGCATAACCACCCAAAACCAAGTGCAGTCATTCATGGGATCAACGCTATCAATCGAATATGACCGGGATTGTTGATAGCCGCGTATTGGTACTCAATCCACACCGGGCAGCGGGCAAATACACTCACAGTAGGCCGGGCCCGCGATAGCTCACGGGGTTGGTAAACCACTAGAATGCCGTAGAAACGGGGAGAAGGATCATCAGGCCTCGGGCTTGGGGGTGGCAAGAGCGGAAAAGGCCGAGGTATGCAGAGGTATAATGAAGCGACCAAATTGGCTAAGCCTTCGAAAATCAGAAAATGTCAAACTTGAAGGAATACCGAATGATTGGGAACTTACATCAGCGAACAGCCTATGACAGATGGCTGAAGATGCAGAGGTCATCCGCGATAGTCCTATGGAGCCCATTCAAAGCTTTTGGAGTGAGTTACATCCATTCGCATAATTTCAGCTAGTTCTCCCGCAATACAGCTAGAATCGCCAGAGCAAGTAAATTAAAGCATGATTAAATGTCATGGCCCTGGTGGCCGCAGTCGGGCGTCTCGAGCAGAAAGTGGGGCGTCTCGAGCGCCATGTCAACCAAAATACGGCAATCGCAAGTCCTGATCTGTCTTCTCCCATGTCTGAGACTGACACTCACCTTAAGAACATGAATGCAGCATGTTCCGCCGCCAATCTCAGCCTTCAGCTGGTTCCACCAGCCCATGCCGACCTAGGCGTTTGTGTTCACGTTCTCCTTGCTCAATTCGCGCTGACAGTGCATAGGACTTCGCGCCCAGGAATCGAGAAGATTTGATGGCGACCATAACACCCTACACTCGAGGCTTCACATCCCGCTTCCCATTCCTCCCTCGTCCCCGTCGTTCTCGCGCCTCGAATGCCGTCTCTCTTGGTCATCTGGGCGGAACGTTCGACGCCTCCTCCTTTCGTCAGACGAGCGGGAACGCGAAAGCATTCGAGACCGAGCCTCCCGCTTGACAGGCGTGCGAGATCTTCCCTCCCTCTTTATCCTTGGAGTTCTCGAGCGCGACCTGGAACCTCTTCTCCTATCTCCTCCCTTGTTATAGCTCCCCTCATCGTTTTGAGGCCTTCTATATCGACCATCTTGTCGGTCGTAGTGGTCAGGTCGTCGCCGGTCCCGTTCATCGCCGTCGTATCGTCCTCGTCGTCTACCATCATGATCGTCGTTTCGCCTCCCATTCCGATCATCACCCGGATATCTGGCGGACTCTGATCGTTTCTCCGACCTGCGCTCCTCCTTGACACGCTCCTTCTGCTCCTTCTTGACCTCCCTCTCAGCTCGCTTCAGCGCCCTCTGCTCTCTCCTCAACCTGAATCATCCAGATCAGCATCAACCCCCACACCACTGCTCCACACTCACTCCTTCTCCCTCCTGAGCAGCTCCCTCTCCTCATCCTCCCTCCCCTTCACCGGCACCGAGTTCGCCCCAGACCCTTCCCCCTCATCACCGCCATCCCTCTCCTTCGGCTTCAAACCCAGAGCTATGGCCAAAGCATCCTCTTCAGCTTCCTTGAGCCTCTTGATCTCTTCTTTACGTTCCCTGTCGGCTTGATCGGCATCGGAAGGCTCGACTTCGCGGGTATACCAGTGGATATCCTTGTTCTTCTGCCATCGACCGACAGGGGCGTTGACGGAGTGGCCGAGGTAGTTTTCTGCAAGCGAGGTAAGCGTTAATGAATGGATGGATAGCATGACGGACCGCGATGCTTGTCATCGGAGACAGCAGACCATCTGCATAGAACTTAGCAATGGAGGCTGTAAGAGGCCAAGGACACACCTGAAGTCGCCTTGACCACCTCGATTACCTGCAAATATTCAACGTGGTCAGAAATGCGGCTTCAAGTAAGACGGCAGAGAGCAACAAGCTCACCTTCTCGCACTGGTCCATCATACATCGCGCCAACCTACAGCTTGTAAACCGTTGAAAACGTCTGGCTAGAAGTGGAGAATGCTCGGGCTCGGAGTCAAATCCAAGTTGCCACAAGCCGGGAATAGCGAAAGGAGGTCCTTCCTTTTGGGCTCTGTGTTTGTTTGTACGCGTGTGCTTGTCCCGGTGCATTAAGCATCAGACATCTCACTCCCAAAGACATCTCCATCCTCCCTCCCGTCCATCCAAAAGCGAGTTGCACCAAGTCCCGCTCGCGTCAACCTTACCGTTGATCACACTCAGCAGCCGCCCGATACATCGACTCGTTTGATCTCGCCGCCCAAGCGGAACAAACGCTGTTGGCTTCCGTTTTCAACCCAACCTTCATCATCGATCCTCGCCCGGTATGGGAGTAGTGAGCAGCTGCTGTAAGTGACCCAAATATGGTTTCGTCATCTAAGACCTGACGATGGTGTCTCCAAGGCGGTGCCCGGCGGAAGAATAGCTACGAGCCCCTGCTCCTGGAAAACGAGCGCGAAGCCGTCGCAGACCTCCTGCAATACCTAGAAAGTGAGTCAACCATTGCCCTTCCGTCTCCTACCACCTCGTCTGACATTCTTTCAGACCGCACTACCACTAACTTCTTCACCGGTTCCCCCCTCGCTGCGCTCACCACCCTCTCTTTTTCCGACAATGTGGACCTCCAACGATCCGCCGCCCTCGCATTTGCCGAGATCACCGAGAAGGAGGTGCGCGAGGTCGGACGAGATACGCTGGATCCCGTGCTGTACCTCTTGACTAGCCATGATCACGAGGTGCAGAGGGCGGCTAGTGCAGCTCTCGGGAATCTGGCTGTGAACGGTCAGTGGAATGGGAGAAAAAGCCGTTCTTGGCTTCGATCTTCCAACTCGAGCTCACACTATGACCTGCACAGCCGAGAATAAACTGTTGATTGTCTCGCTTGGCGGACTGGAGCCGCTTATTCGACAAATGCTGAGCCCGAATGTCGAAGTGCAATGTAATGCTGTTGGATGCGTCACGAATCTCGCTACTCATGGTAGGTCTGCCGGTTGTCACTATCGCTTAAATCGTTGATGGTGGATGATAGACGAGAACAAGACGCAGATCGCAAAATCTGGTGCCCTTGTCCCCCTCACTCGACTGGCCAAGTCCAAGGACATGCGGGTGCAGCGAAACGCGACTGGGGCACTACTGAACATGACGCATTCCGGTGAGGTTATCCGGCCGGATCTAAGCAAATATATGTCGGTATCGCTAGACTAACGGGACTGGTGTGGAATAGACGAGAACCGGCAACAGCTCGTCAACGCTGGGGCCATTCCCGTCCTCGTATCATTGCTCAATTCGCCTGACACGGATGTCCAGTATTACTGTACAACCGCTTTGAGCAACATCGCTGTTGATGGTCAGTAGCTTAACAGCTTCTTGCAGCTCTGCTGACGTATCATAGGTGCCAACCGAAAGAAGCTCGCATCGACAGAACCGAAGCTTGTGCAAAGCCTTGTAGCATTGATGGAAAGTCAGAGCTTGAAGGTGCAGTGTCAGGCGGCATTAGCTCTGCGGAATCTTGCCAGCGACGGTGAGTTGAGAGCGTTGGAAATCCGGTGTCTGCTAACGATCCACGCAGAAAAGTACCAGCTCGAAATCGTCAAAGCCGACGGTCTCAAACCCCTTCTCCGATTGCTTCATTCGTCCTATCTTCCCCTTATCCTCTCGGCCGCCGCTTGCGTCCGGAATGTTTCGATCCACCCTGCGAACGAGTCTCCGATCATCGATAACGGCTTCCTTCAACCCCTGATCGAGCTTCTCTCCTTCGATGAGAACGAGGAAGTGCAATGTCACGCCATTTCGACTTTGCGCAACCTCGCTGCGAGCAGCGAGAGGAACAAGGGAGCAATCGTGGAGGCCGGCGCTGTTGAGAGGATAAAGGACCTGGTGCTGGCCGTGCCGCTGGCGGTGCAGAGTGAGATGACAGCTTGTGTTGCGGTATTGGCATTGAGCGGTAAGCCGAGCCTTCCCAAGTGCCTTCGATGCTGATGATTGGACCGCAGACGATCTGAAGCCGCAGCTGCTGGAGTTGGGCATTTGCGAAGTGCTCATCCCGCTCACCAATTCGCCGAGCGTTGAGGTGCAGGGCAATAGTGCTGCGGCACTTGGCAATCTGTCATCAAAAGGTGAATGCGACAATTTACTGCCGGCCATGATGCTGATACCCGACACGCGCAGCGGCCGAGGACTATGCACCTTTCAACGCAGTGTGGAATAAGCCAGATGGCGGTCTGCACGCGTATCTCGTCCGCTTCCTCAGCAATGCCGATATCACCTTCCAGCATATCGCGGTCTGGGTATGAGTTTCTAAGCTACAGGATTGGCTGTATGCTGACATTACGACACAGACCATCGTTCAATTGCTCGAAGCAGAAGACGACCAGCTCACCAACAGCATCCGTTCCTCCACCATGCTCATCTCCTCCATTCGACAACTCGCCGCGTCCCCTCCTGCATCTCGTTCTGACGGTAGACGCGATGCCAATCATGCATCAGGCGGATCGGACGAGGAGTTCGAGGACGACGCTATGGATCAGGATGGGGAAGGGGAGATCTCATCGCTTGCTCGACGGATCCTGGACCTTACCGACGAGCAAGGCGGGCGAGGCGGAGACGATCCGCAGTTCAAAGCGAGGGGGGACGAACCGGCGCAAATGGGTAGTCAAAATTCGGATCATGCGGCATTGCGGGCGAGTGTGCATCGGGCGTTGAGTCCTCAGCATTAATGATATTGTACGACTTGTATGTATGGCATCCAGCATGGTGCACGTCTGACTTCGTATAAGTAAAAGTGATACATGCGGTGAGACCTTTTGACGTGTGTCTCGGCGTGTTTAGGGATGTACAGGCGCCTCGCATAGCTCCGCCACTTCCGAGATTTCGGCAATAAAAGGTTTTTTGGGTTGGGGCAGTCGCGGCCGAAGCACGTGGTGGTGACAGCCTGTCGGCTGTCTCTTGTATGACTTGCTCTCCCGTTTGCATTCCACCTTTTTTTATTGATTGGATCAAGCAGAGGCGCAGCTGTACAAGATGGCCACGATGATTCTCACTCGCCGATCCGTCTTCCGGGCAGTCGGAGTTGGTACGTGACGCCACTCCCCTCTTCAGCCTTCCTTCCGTCCTCACCCATCCACCATGACCTAGACTGACTTGCTCCTCCCTCTAGCTCCGACATTTCGCGCCGCCGCTCCTAGCCTGTCTCTCGCCCCCCGACGATTCGCTGCGACCGGCTCGATCTCCCCTACCGAGAACATCGGGCTGCTCAACTCGCAACGAAACGCTCGACCCATCGCCCCGCATCTCACCATTTATCAACCCCAAGTGGGTCCCCTCCCCTCCTCGCCCCTGCCCCCTTTCTCCTCCTCCTCCTCCTCCTCCTCCTCCTCCTCCCCGCGCTCGCTTCTGCGCCTCCCTGCTCTGGAGACTCATTCGTGTGTGTTTTGCTGACTCGCTTCGCTCGCCAGATCACATGGATCCTCTCCTCGATGAATCGACTGACCGGCGTCTTCCTCTCCGGCACGCTCTACGGCGGAGCGATCCTCTACCTCCTCCACCCCGTCTTCCCCTCCATCGATTCGGCGTCACTCGTTCAGTTGACTCACGATATGCCGATCTGGGCCAAGGGGGGTTTGAAAGTCCTGTTTGCGGCGCCATTCGCGTTCCACACGTATAATGGGATCCGGCATCTCGCTTGGGACACTGGATACGGTGAGTGTCGCTGATCCATAAGGGCTCCCAATACCGTCTGATTCGTATGGCTGCGCAGGTTTGACCTTGAAGGGGGTCTATGCGGGCGGCTATACGGTATTGGCGGCGACGGCGATTTCGACCATCTACCTCGCGTTCTTCACCTGAACCATCGGGATCGGAAGCAAGAGAGACAGAGAGCCCATGGGAGGGCTGGGATGGAGGAGATGGTGATATGTTGTGACAAGTAGGACTTCTCGATGCAGTATGGTATTTCATTGACATGCACTATGATGAGATGTGTCTTGCAGTATGATCCAATGCGCACTGCAGTATATTGTCTTTGCTCTATCCGTCATCTCAGGTGTCCTCGAAACCAAGAGCACCAACCCCTTCCGCAGAATGCCATGATCCCGGGGGTACCAGCACAAGAATCCACAGCTATCAGATCCACTTGACATGCCCCCAGGCAACGCGAAGGTTTTCTCCCAGTTGAGCTCCCTCCAATGCTGATGTCTGACCCCCGGTCCTTATCTGAACCAGGCTCCGACCCCCACTCCGGGCCCATCAACCCCTTCCGCGGAATGCCACCATCCCTGCGGCACAAGCACTGAGTCTCCAGCTTCCAGCTCCACCTGACAAGCTCCGGGCAAAGCAAAAACTTTCCTCAATTGAGCTCTACATCTCTCCAATGTGTCCGGCGGGAGATCATCGTCTATTGTCTCTAGTGCCTGTGAGTTTGAGAAGACGCGAGAGACCGGAACAGGGATCGTGGAGGTATTGGCATATTGCGGGATGGTGGATGGCTCGAGCTCGCCCGCAGCCTCAGGTGGTACGACAAAGAACGTCTTCTTCCCCAACACTACCCATCCCCAATCTCCCATCAGCTTTCCCCCTCCGGATACAATGAGGGTGACCCACCCTGAGAGTACAGACCCACATACGGATCTTTATGGAACGGCGTGAAGCTCCCCTCGGGACCCACCCAGATGGTCCGGCGATATGTCGATCCCTGCAGCCCCGTCTCGAATTGTGGGAGGGCGGGCACATCGGATTGGAGATTCCCTGCGTCGGTCAGGTCCATTTGGGCTAGATACGCTGTTGGGAGGGACTGAGGATGGCCGGAGGAGGGGATCCGGTTGAGAATGAAGGCGTCTAGGAAGGTGCCTACCCCTCTCAGCATTGGTAAGAGGGGAGCAAAAGACAGGAGGGAGACTGACCGAACGGCATGTATACACGAGTGTGCTCGGGGTGCAGGTATCCGCGACCGCGCTTGACTAGCTCCACCTCCACGAGCCGATCCTCGCCAACGGATCGACGGAGACGATCTAGCCCGTCTGAGAGACGCCAGGAGGTGATTGCCGGCCAGGAGGTGAGCAGGTTGGGGAGGTGAAGGGGTGAGGGCGAGGAGGTGAGGTGGGATCGTAGAGCGGTGGGGGTCAGGTGGGCTATGGATCGAGCGAGGGGTAGAAAGCGATCTATGGCCATCATGACGCTTATCTATGCGATCAGGGTATCACGTCATGTTGGAAAGCCATGCAGTATTACAATGATGTGTGTGACATGGGGAAATATCTTCTCGATTCCCTTCGCCCCTTGAAATCAGCGATGGACCGCCTCACCTCCGACCAAGCCCAAGCACTCTTCTCGGCCGGAGGCTTCCTCATCCTCACCGACCTCCCCGAATCCAGCGAGTTCGGTATCGACGGGACGTAAGTTCTTCCCCCTTGTTCATCCCACTCCTCCCCCCCCCAACTTGCCCCACCTCTTATTGAACAAGCCCAAGATAGGTTCCACCTAACCCGCCGATGCTCGGGTGTCAAGTTCCTCCCCCCAGGTCTACACCTCATCACCTGGTCCCCTCCACCTTCGTCCACTCCCCGCCCATCGGCTATCCCCCTCCGCTCGGCTCTCCTACATGTCTTCAAGCCGAAAGAACGGGTAGTCTTGGCATACGATGAAGCGTTTGAGACTGTCCCGATACCATCTCCGTCCGAGGGAGAAGTGATCTCGGACGATCATCTCAAAACGCTGGATAACGAGCTTGCGCCGTACCCCTTCCACGGGCTGGAGGGATGGAACGCCCTGACTTCACATATCTCCGGAGACGTGGTGAAGGACGTTCTTGGTGCGAGTGGTCGGGTAGATGGGATCATGCAGGCGGACGGGGAGGAGGATGAGGTGAGTTCAAAAGTGGTGGACGGGGAGAGGGTTATGCGGTTCCCTGTCTATAGATTGAAGCGGAGTTGGCGGGATGGGGCGGTGGGTGAGGAGGTGACTCGGTATGCGAGGGATAAGAGTTGGTTGATGGGCGATGTCCTCACAACCTCATTCGAGTCCGGTACGCTCTACGTTTGTACTTTCGTAGATTTTAACTGATGTATGACTCATTTAGATCCGCGAAAACTGCTTGGCCACCTCGAACTGGCTTTCATCCTCATGCTCAACCTCTCCTCCTACTCCGCACTGATGGTGTACAAACGCCTCCTCACCCTCTTCTGCAGATCGTCACATATCCTCATCTCGGCGAGCGAGTATGTCGAGGCTGACAACTCGGATGAAAGTGTGAGGCGGACATTCATCGAGCTGCTGGGGACGCTCGCGGCGCAGCTCAGGTCGTTGCCCGATTCGGCATTCGAGACGGAGTTACCGGAGATGGATGTGTTCTATCTCGACGAGCTCGAGGCTCTGCGTAACAACCTGGCTGCAGCGCTTGGTTCGTGGACCGATATGGAGGACAGCGCTTTGCGTGAAGCATGGGCGAGGCCTCGGGCTGGCGCCAAGGAGAAATGGAGATGGGAACTCGAAGCCCTGGCTCCGCGATTGGAGGTCGAAGGTGAAGACGAGGATGAAGAAGGGGAGTATGCGCCCGTGGTGGTGGAAGCATAAATGCATATCATAACACCCAAGGAATCACCGCCTTCCTCTCCTTGGGATACCGATCCCCAAACGTCCGGTGATACCAGTCGTGCCCCTGGATCGCACGCGGGACCATGGCGGATATCAAAAAGGCAAGGAACATCCACGGCGGGCTAAGCAGGCTGTTAGGGAACCAGCTCGCCACGAAGGACGAGATGTAGTGGTCAGACAGGTCGGGTTTGGACAGGAATGGGTTGGGTGACGCGACGAGGGCGTAACATGTCCATTCGAGCCTTTACGATCGCTCAGTTTGACTCGAGCATTGGGTGGGGTACTCACCATTCGCATAGGTAGTTCGGGAAGGAGACAAGCTGGTACAGCCCCCCTCGCGGGATCAGATACCGCCCATCCCCGGATCTGGCGTCCTCCTTCTCGGCGGCCGATGGTGACGATACGAGGCGTCGATGAGGTGGTCGGCGGAGGTCGTTCAGGATCTCGTCATGGTAGACTATGACTCCGGTCAGACTAGACGATGGACGAGGGGCAGGAGGGAGAATCGTACCGTTGCCAGCGAAGCCCAGAGCCCATCCGGCAATACATAGCCAGAATCGAGGGGTGAGTTGGGACGAGGGCGGGTTAAGAGCGAGAGTGAGAGCGACCAGTCGGGCGTTCCTACCTCACAGCCTCAGCGTGGGTTAAAGAGCATGAGAGGATAACTACAGGTAGCTGTAGGATGCTATGCAGGAAGCGACGATCGGATGAAGCGGGCTTCGTTTGGGCGAGAGGACGAGTGGGGAGATGATGGCTCGGTGGGCGTAATGCATAAGGTATATTGCCTGAAACGTCATCAGCTGACACCTCGAGATCACGGATGGAATGAGGCTGACGCTGATAATGCTGGTAGCGCGCGAGAGAGGTGGATGGGGTGTGAATATCATTGTGTATACGAATGCGGTTGGCTATCGGTCGATCAGTATCGCCCAGCATCGAGTGAGGAGAGATGAGGCGTACAGCGACGATCTCCGAACAGAACCACGCAAGATTGCCTATATTGTTGGTCAGTAAAGTCGAGTCAAGCTGGAGGGAAGATCTGACCATTGAGGTTGAACCTCGATGACTTGGAAGCGAATCGACCAAACGGAGCATTGAAGAGCCAGGTAGTAAATGGAGCATGAAGGGGTAGAGCGTGGTAGATGAGGAGCGATGGCCAGAAGTCTGAAGGGAAATTTGGAGGCATGGCCGAGTCCCAATATCTAGATTGCCGAGGTAGCAGGAGACTTCCGGGAAAGTTGGACGTCAAGATCCAGTAAAAGCGATCGCAGTGCCCTGATTGCCTGTCACCTGGCAAGTTTCAGGTGTTTTATCTCTCGTTGCCTTGCAAAGTAAAGCTTTAGGCGGCCGCGGCCCTTTTAACGCTACAGACAAGGAAGGGACAAGCCACGAGCCCGAAGCTGGATTTTCCTGAGTGATTATGAATGGTATGTAAAATCCGATCGATAGCAGACTTGGTATTCTGGCGAGACGTTAAGCTCGTCCGCTCGACCGTACGTGACTTGTCAGCCTCAATGCGCCCACTCGCAGTTTGGTGCTCGACGATTCACTCCAGGCCTCGTAGGGAAATGATGCAGCCTCTGAAAAGTAGCTCCCGGCGACTTTCGGTGTTATACAGAGACACGCCAAAGAGCAACTCTTCCCATCGTCCCTCTCTTTCAATACTATTTTACGACTTTATCCAGTGATCAACGAAAACCTCCGTCCCACAAAGCATCTTATCTGATGTCGCGCCAACACGATACCGAAAGTAAATCTCAGGTTGATCCGTCACTGCTTGCCGCGTCCGGCGATGCGGCCAGCGAGTTCCCGATTGATCCGGCGCTGTATGCTATCGAGGAGGTCGTAGATGATGTCAGAAAGGGAAAGATACGCTTGCAGGAGCAATCGGTTCAAGGGGAGGGAGGGGAGCCGGTGAAGCAAGACGGGGTCCACGGCGTGCCTTCACTGGCCATGGGTGCCAGTGGCGACCATCACGGGACCGGTCAGGGGATGCAGATTGAGGATGATGGTATCGACCCGGCGTTAAGGGAGATTGTCAACAGCTTGACGAATGCTCAACAGGTCTGTTCCATCATCGCTTTCATACAGCACAGACTGACGTCTTGTCGAGTAGTCCTCTCAAGGCATCAGTCCCGGCCTCACTCACGCTCAAGTGGCAGCTGTCATCGGCGCGCACCTCACCGACACGGAAGAACGCGAACGACTCCAGCAAAGTCTGCAGTCAACCCTTGAAGATCTCGCTCAGGCTAGCTTCGGTGGGTTCTCATCCATACTATTCGCTTGATCCTGCTCATCCGCACTCGTCTGTAGGATCGCTCTTCCCGCCCAACTTCCCTCATTCCCCCACAAACCAAACTTACCTTCTCTCTCCAGATAACGCCGAAGCCGGGCCGTCCACCATATCCCCCTCGGGGGAAGGAACCAATGATCCCCCCTCCCTCCTAGGGAAACGTGGCCGCGGCCGACCAAAGGGGTCCAAGAACAAGCCCAAACCCGGTCAACCTACTCCTCCCCCCCAACCCTCTCCTCCACCTAAGCGACCGAAAGGCAGACCGCCGAAAGTCCGGACGGAGGAGGAACAGGTGGAGTACGATCGGCGGAAAACGGAGAAGGCGATGGGTCTGAAGCGCCAGAAGGGGAGACCGAGGAAGTTCCCAGGGTATTTGGTGAGGGAGATGCGGTTAAAGAAGAATCGGAGCGAGTTCAACGAATTGTTGAGGAGTGATGAGGAAGGGAGAGACGAGTCGGCAGTCAGGGAGTCCAGCGGGGAAGGGATCAAGCCAGAGGGGTATCAAGGCTGGGCGGGGGACGATGCTCAGTCCTTATTGGACGTGGTCGGTACGGCCCGGATAGCAGGGGAGGAAGCCCAGCTAGGATAGGACATTGGATGACCCTTTCGTGCGGAAAAGGTGCTTTTAGTCCTGTCATATTCCGCGGGCGCTGTCAGGCTGATTCCCGCAGGGATGATCATGTCTTAGGGAATCTGGTGGGATCGAGCGAACTGGAGAAGGGGGATGTGGGCATGCGAGGAATGTTTGGATGCCCAGACGCGCTGCCACAAGACCTCCAGTAGTGCCATTATCTTGCCATGCTATCATATCGCCCTGTAACGCTCTTTTCGGACACGGCAGAATACTCCGCAGACCAGTCTGCTCTCAGTGGATCTCTCCCCAATGCAGGAAGAACGCGAGGCCTCGGACGAAATACTGGCGGATCAATACTGCCTACATTGCGCTGACCGAATCGGTGAGTGAGTGAGACGGAGTGCCGGACAGTCGAGTTGGCAGATACATTGAGTGATTATGATTGCATGCTCTCCATGGCCTGCTGAGTCTAGCCGCAGTAAACATCACCAACGGATGTGTTGAGGATCAGAGCAACAATCAGCCCATACAAGCCCTGTACGGAAGGGTGTGAGCGGAGAAGAAATTGGTTCAGCGCGCTCAGGAACTTACGATGACCTCTCTAGGCGCACATCACATGTCAGCGATTCGACTCAGAGGAAAGCCACTTCACTTACGCGAAGATGAGAATCAAGACCATCGAGACGAACACTCTAGACTCGTAAAGGTATGCTCGGACGCACTGCATCGCCTCATCAGCCTGATTCATCCGCTTCCAAAGGTCTCCACTCACAGCATCGCCAACAATTCCTATCGCGTAACCCGCTGCTAATCCTGTCATGCCGCACGCTGCAATACATGAGTCACCGAAATGTGTTTTGTCGCATTGAGGACGTACCGAGACCTGCACCGAGGTGTACGAACCCCGCGAACAGGGAGTAGGGCTCGGTAGGCGCGACTGCGGTGAATCAGCTTAAGTAGGGAGACGTACGAAGTGGACGGACTGCTTCCTGCTATGAGAACAGAGACGACCAAGCCGTACACGGCGATGACTATGTGCTCCTCATCAGCCAAAGCCAGCGAAGGGGGTTCGATGAAGCGTACTCCCAGACATCTGCGGCAATGGTCAGCGACATCGTGGGAGTAATCGAGCAACTCACGACGACGGGGATGAGAGATTTCATGATGAGCTCCGGTCTGGAGATCTTACCGTCAGCGTCTAGTGAATAAGAAGGGCGAAACCGTTCTCACCGAAATGTCCCAAGGCCTGCAATCCCTATTCCAGCCTTGGAGGTACCATATGCTGCTCCGATCGTTGATAGCACCATCTGTCACTCAAGTCAGTCTCGCTTCCGACTTTGTGGAGACACAGGATCTCACGGCGGACGTTACGCCAGCGAAGCTAAGAGTGTCATCATCAGTGCCGAACGAGCGGGAGATGTGATCGCTCACCCAAAGAATGGCGCATATGGAGGGCAGAGCTCTGACATCGTGGCGAGTTTTTGACTGTACAGAGTGGAATACCCTGATAGGGGAGATTGAAGCTGGCAGCGAGACAAACCAAACGACACACGAGCTGATACTTCAGAGCCCTTGCCACGTCATTCCGGTTCCCCTGTCTCGGCTGCGGTGCCCGGCCAGTGTATGAGTGATCCGCTAAGCTTCGTCACCAAAACGTCCTTGATAGATCTGCCTTTCCCGACATATCCCATATTTTCGGCCTCCATAGCCGGCATAGACCGTTTTCTTTGCACTTGACCTCTTGTCCGCATCGGTCTCGCACTCGCCATGAAGGGCCTCCAGAAAGCGTTACAGCGGTGAGTCGCCCTCCACTAGGTATTGAGACCGGCTCGGACTGACGATATGGCCTGCAGGACTCCGCACCAGCTTACTACCCGGATAGGGATGGCAAAGAGTAGGACGGCTTCCTACGAAAAGGATACCACAGGCTAAACTTCGCGTTGCGCAGAGTCGACGGATCCCGAATTTAATGATTAGTGCGCAGCTTCTTCTCGTGTGCGATATTGGGACTGCATACTGACAGGTCCACTATGATTAGTGAACGCAAGTTTGCAGCAGTCGAAGCCGCTTGCGAGAAGATGTTCAAGGACTCGACCGTCTTCCGGGATTCGGTCTCCAGTGAGTATATTGTACTCTCCAAATAGGCTCCCGCTGATCACGCAAATCCTAGCTCTCCTGGTGTCCGGCACCAGCTTTTCAGGCTCCTTATCGACCCTGTTCGCTCCCATAGGCGCCGAGTACAACCTTGCTTCCAAACACCCTCAGGCTGAGGTCACCCTGCGGAATATCACGACGTACCAGGGTCTGATGGAGGAGATGCGAGGTGCGCTCCGTTCCTGTCTGTCCGAGCGCTGTCTGACTCGTCCTCCAGAAACGCTGTCGCCCGAGCTCGAACTCATCGACTCCCGCATCGTTCAGCCTTGTAAGGAGCTCAACGATATCTGCAAGAAGATCCGGAAGACCTGTGTGAAGCGGGACCACAAGCTCGTGGATTACGACCGTCACAACAACAGTCTGAACAAGCTCCGAGAGAAGAAGGAGAAGAGCTTGAGTGATGAGAAGAACACGTTCAAGGTCGGTTTGCGGTATCTTTGATTGCTTCGATATTCTGATGAAGATCAGGTCGAGCAAGATTTCGATCTCGCATCCGGGGAGTATGAGCATTACAATAACATGCTCAAAACGGAGCTTCCCGCATTCCTCGCTCTTGCAACTCGCTTCATCGACCCTCTCTTCCACTCCTTCTACTATATGCAGTGAGTAGTTTCGGCCTTCAATCGACATGGCAGCTGAGGATTTTGCAGGCTCAACGTATACTACATCATGCTAGAAAAGTTCCAGTCGTTTGCCGATGGCAAGTACGACATGGAGCGCAAAGATGTGGAGACGATCTACATGGAACAGCGAGGTGACGCAGCGGATCAAATCGACCAGCTGTCAATCACTAGGCGAATCGCCTCGACCGGTAGGTGACTCTTTCGTGCAAATATTTGCGTCTCTGACAGCCTCATAGCGAAACTCCTCCAGGAACACCGGCAGAGCTCAGGTAGCTACACCTCGCCCAGTCGCACGATGTCGCATTCATCCAAACCCTCGATCGACCGGAAAGAGTCCGCTTCTTACGGCTCGCCAAAGAAGGCCGACACTGCCATTGGATATGCCCCGGGAACAGTTGCCGCTCCCCCGCCATACACCTCCACCGCGTCTTCCCCGTCCATCACGAAGAAGGCGCCCCCACCTCCCCCCCTCAAGCCGAAGCCTAGCTATAACGCTGCCAAATACTGCACCGCGATATTCGATTTTGAGGCCCAAGTCAGTCCAGCCATGAAGATCCGATTGCTGAACGTGCTGATGAGACTAGGCCGAAGGAGACCTCTCATTCAATGCAGGGAATAGGATTGAGATCATCGAGCAGAGTGAAAACGCGGACGATTGGTGGACAGGCAAGCTGAATGGTCGGACGGGCATCTTCCCCGGCACTTACACGCAAGCGGAGTAAGAGGGGGCGATATCTAGGAAGGAGCATTATCGGTCGCGGAAGGAGCTGAATCATGGACGAGCTGATCTATAGAACATGAACGCTTGTTCATCTTTCCTGTCAATGTCTCAACTGCGCCGAAGTCGAGGTTTTGGGTGCATATGGGGTCGGACTAAGAGAATGACAAGATCGACATGGAAGAGGAGAGCTTCAAGCCGAGGCCGCTATCCTTGCGAAGATGCCTTCGAATCCCGACCTCCTCGTTGGCGCAGGCGTACTTCTCGCTTCCGGACTGCTTGACTCGGGAGATGCTTGTCGGAACGCCTCGATGAGCTGAGCCTATGTCAATCAGCCGGCGAACGTTTCAAGGATACTCGCGAATGGGTCGTGAGGCGAGAGAGAAGAGAGGTCCCGCTTGATCTCGGAATCGTCCGACACCGCTGGCGCCTGTACTAACGTCAATTCGGTCCGGAGATCGATGTCGATACTGACCGTTTCCTCCTTCCTGACGTGAACCTTTGGCCGGAAGGCTTCGACGGAAGGGCTGAGCATCAGATCAACCCCTGGAACGAGCCGGAGACTGAGAGCAGATGGGACTCGCCATCATCATTGGATCCATCCTGGCATGTAAAACACGTCGCTGTAGCCGCGGAGGAGCTGAAGGAGGTGTCGCAGCGAATTTCTCGGCGCGATGAGGTCCTGCTGACGAGCTGATCTCGCAATCTAGGTATTTTTTATACGTATGGACAACTACTCGACCTCCATCGATAACGAGAATGGTAGGTCATGCATACGAAGAGCATTTCGCTTGGGAAGCCCGCTTCGGATGGAATTCTACGAGGAGAAAGGAATGACATCGCCACTGGTACTCGTCATCCGCGCTGGACGTCTAGATGTGGAGCGAAAGGATCGACCCGGGACTGGACACGGGGGAGCCAGAGAAGGCGGGATGGGAAATTGCGGGGTAGATGGCGCGACTAGCGAGTCTCGGTCACCATTGTATGGCGCAGGACTGGGCTTTCTATCCGGCTGCCAGGATTGAGCAGATTCTGCTGAACGACACCATCCACTGACCTGCAAAGGCGTGGTCAATTCGAGTCGACGCGTTTCCGCTGCCGCCCTCGCTTTGCTCTCGGAAGCCAATCTCTACGGATCACAATTCTCTGATTGTCATCACTCACGGATTGCGCTTCGGCGAGCTGATTCCTGACATCATCTCGCTCGTTACGGAACTTCGCCGCGTCCTGATCCTGCGAGGTGGATAAGCGCTGGGATCTACAAAGAATCTTCTGAATGAGCTTGCCTACAAAGTACTTCTTCTGCTTTTGCAGCTCTCCATGAGGCTGTTTCTGTTCTACTTCAGACCGCTCACAAGCTCAGACGGGATCGACGGACCTGCGTTACGAGCTCCTGGTTCCTGCACAACAGGCCTTCGTTCTCCCGCCGGAGTTGATTGAGCTTATCCGTCAGCTTCTCCCTCTCGAGCTTTCTTTTGTCAGCGGGGAACGAGGGAGAGTGAATGACTGACAGAAGAGTCCTTCAACTTCTCCTCAGAGATTGTACGCTTTCGGTTGAGGTTCGCCATCCGAGCTTAAAGACCGATGATCTCCCTCGAAGCGTTTTGCGTTGGCCGGGTTGCGCTCGTTATGCCGCAACTCAGTAAGGACTCTTTATCGATAGGATGAAACGGCTGACCTCGGCCAACCTCTGCTCAGCCGTCGAGCGCCGCTTCACCTCCGCGCCAACTGCTTCTCCAGCTCCCTACCGTTGCTCTCCGCATCATTCACGTTCTTCGCGAGTATCGACTGATGCTTGATAGCGCTTGCTTCCTTGGATTCCGCGGCATTACGCTTCTCTTGCCCGTCAGCCAAGAGACCGCGAAGCTTGTCCATCTCGCGGTGAAGGTCGTCGACCTCGGCCTTGCTGGAGGTCACATGAGGAGGATCGAGGCTGTTTCGTTGGAGCGCCAGACGGGCTTCTTCGAGGGCTTGGCCGTTCTGGCGGAGAAGGAGGGTAAGTTCCCTCTCGCGAGTGGTCGGACCCTGTTGCTCGTCAGCGGAAGTGTCTGGTTTAGGTATGAAAGCTGACTTGATGATGCGAGGTTGCGGCTTGTTCTTGACGCTGATGGAGAGTATCCTCAAGAAGACGCCTCATCGAGTCCAGCTTTGTCTCAGACGCCTGTTATCATCTTCAAGCGCGCTTACGTCCCTCCTGTCATACTGCTGACTATCAGCTCTGCTCAACGGGGAATGGAGATCGCACCTGATAGCTGCCCGTAGGTAGCCCAAGCTCGCGGGACGGTCCGTCGACCGCACTTCTCGCAGCCTGGGTGGCAACGGTGACAGCAGAATGTCCGTACCATAGTCAAGCCCCGGTCGCTCAAGCGTGTCCCACTTGACGAGTCTCAGCCAGAGCACGGATGACGGCTGCCAGCGCCTTGTTGGATGAGTCGCCGTCGGACATCGGGCTTCCCGCTTCGATTATGTCTGGAACCCGCGCGTCTATACTATGAGAAGAACGTCGACTAGGAAAGCGAGAACACTGGCTTTCAATCTCATCAGAGAACACGGCGTTCTTGATGGTTGACGAAACTGAGAATCGCAAGACTGAGGATCGAGCTGGAGATGGCTGACTCCGCGCTTGGACCGCTTCGTCCTGACTTGATCTGGGAAGCGGGAGTAGGCAGCGACGGCGGAGGAGGATGAGCTTGAGTGAGGACGAGAATGGTGGTGACGCGAGCGTGCTCCCCGAGGCTCGCGTAATGCTTTTGCCTTTGGTAGCGCGTCGCCTTGTTGGGCATCTTGATGAATCAGTAAGCAATGTCAAAGTCAGTTAAGTGTCATGGGAACGATCCGTACACTTACGCAACGGTCGCCAGCAGACAGTCAATCGACGGTCGCAGCAGCAAAGCCTCGACAGTGAGTTGAGTTTCTGTCAGCTAATGAGTCTCTCAAGAGAGTTGATGTAAGCGTGTCAACTTCAAGAATGGACAGGTGACAAGGAGAACAAGCGAGCTCCTCGGTGTGGCTGCAGCCGGGGAGAAACGGAATCAAATGGACCAGGAATATCCACATGTATCACAGTGCTTCCTTCTGCATCGATCTGGAGCGTCATTACGACTTTTTCCGAATGACGCACCATCCATCGCGTTACTGAGAGGGGTGGGCTCAGGCTTAAATCGGCGAATCAAAATCGATTCGTCGAACCGTATCATTAGTCACTGCAAGCGAGACACTTGTTTTCGTCGTGTCACGGCCCAATCCCGACTCATCGGCTGTCAGACAGGGTCCTCCACAGTCAATATTGCGCCGACAAGAAGGTTGTCATTGGTGAGTATGAGGCGTTTCGAGATTATCCCACGGGAAAACCACTCGCGTCGGGGCAAAGGCGATTTCTAAAAATGGCGTTCCTGGACCCTGAACAGCGAAAAGGATCGTCAGGGACACACGCACAATCTGCTTGGCTCTTGCCGTACCCCCTCTCTGCATTCCAGCATACATTTACCAGCATACACATACCAGCATACACATACCAGCATATACACATCATCTCACACCGACACTCCTTTGCATGACCGACTCTACGATGTCCTCGATTTTGTGAATAGGAAATTCGCCCGACGCAAGGTAAGCATCAGCATCAAATGTAAAGGGTTTTGAGTCTGTGCAGCCTGAGCGAGATGCTTCATCCAGGTCCCGACCGTTGTCCCTCGCACTCGATCATTGCGTGTCTCTACTGATTCCTGCTCTTCGTGTCCCATAGCAATTTCTCGCAAACGATTATAATCCCGCTCAGTCGGTACCCCACGCTCCTTACGAATCATACACGACGATGCGGCTACTCAGTCTTCCTGTGTTGGCGATGTTGAGCGGAATGATGGCCCTCGCGCACAATCGGGAAGATCGACATTCCGGCCGACCAATACCACTCCCGCCAGAGTCGCGAGTCTTCTACCGATCACCTCCCAACCAGGACTTGACACCTCAAGCGACCAAATCCAACGGAACTCGTATTCTCCCGCTCCCACCGAAACCCACCCCGACCGTTCCCCCTTCCCCTGTACCTACCCCGCTCGACCTCTCCATCTCCTACTCCCTGTCCTCATCATGTCTACTCTACCTCACACCTCTCCTAACATCCGCCAAGTTCACCTCGTGTCTCCCCTTCTCCCTTCTCCTCACAACCTCGACCACCTACTCAGACTTGATCAGCACATCCATCACCAAATCCAACTTCACCGACCTCAATAACCTCCTAGCCTACGTCTCTTCCCCTCAACCAGCCGCTACCCAATGCGACGCCTTCATGTTCAACGCTCTCTCCGAAATAGGGTCAAAGGTGAACTGCGCATCTGACCTCTCGACGAAGTCTGCCAATGCTGTCGCGACCGAGGCCAAGACAGGCATCGGCAATTACAAGCTCATGCGCGAGGCTGCGACTATAACGGACCCGGATACCGGAGTATTTTGTTACCTCGAAGCGCTGTCTTCGACGAAGCCGGACGACCTGTACCTCTGGTCACTAGCGGCGGGAATTCCGTATGTCTTCTCTGCCCCGGTCTTGAGTCTGGTACTGATGCGACCTGTTAGAGTCCCTTCTAATTCCACGCCGACATGCTCGAAGTGCTCGGCCTTGCTACTTGGGCACTACTCGGAGTCGCAGAGCTCCACGTCGACGATTAACGGCACCATCGTCTCCGAGGCCATCAACGTGGTCAACTCGGCATGCGGCAGGACATTCGTCAACTACAACGCGTCATACAGCGGTGCATCGACCTCGGCCAGATTCCCGAGTATCGAGGGGCTTTCGGTGATGCTGTTGATCATTGCGGTGTGGTCGTTGCTTCTTTGACCTAGGGTATTTCTCGAGGCATTTTTCATCCTGCATTTTCATCACATGGAATTTTGGCATAGTTTTCCGGGTTGATCGGATACACAGCACAATACATAACAACCCAATGCATTCTTCTCATACCTCGCCCATCTTGTGACGGTAGTAACAATGCTCATATCACGGAGCCGATCACGGAGCCGACCATACTTGTAAATGCAATCCACGCAAAGCAGACTGCCACATGCACCTTCCGACGCCGCGACGGTTTCTTCCAGTCCTTTCCACCTAGACAATTCGCTTGCGCAGCTCAAATCGTTTTCTTGCGAACCCATCTACTCTCTCCCCCCCTCAGCTCCTTCACAATGGCTGATGCGAGGAAGAAGCAGCTCGTTTTCAACATGTAGGTAACGTGCAGCATATTTCGCTGACAAACAGTATCGAATTCCTGCGAACGTCGACACAAGATGGCACTGTCAAGGAGGATGACAAGGAGAGTCTCGAGGTTGCCGGTCAGTACCTTGGTCTTTCGGTCAGGATGGTCCTGAAATCGATGCAGTACAATGCATCGCCGAGTCCTTCGGCGTCGACCCTGATTCTACCATCGACCAATCCCAATATTCCATCAAACCCGCCTCCCTCCTCTCCATACTCGACGTTTACCTAAAGACAAAAGCCAAAACCACCTCCACCTCTTCTATTTCCACCCCCGCTCCAGCTTCCACACCCTCGTCATCCGGACCGACAGAATCGGACAAAGCCAAAGCCGAGAGCCTGAAGAGCAAGGGGAACGCCCTGATGTCGCGAAAGCTCTACGACTCCGCCATCGAGATGTACACGGATGCTATCAAGCTTGACCCTACGCCGGTGTATTACTCGAATAGAGCTGCGGCTTGGGGCGGGTTGGGTAGACATGAGAAGGCTGTTGAGGATGCGGAAACGGCGTTGGAGTTGGATCCGAAGTTCGCAAAGGCTTTCTCGAGGCTCGGGTGCGTGTTCTGGCACTTGCTTGCTCTGAACGTGAATCCTGATTGGTTTCGGTAGCCACGCACAATTCTCACAAGGCTACTACCGACCCGCCATCGACGCTTATGAATCCGGTCTCAAGCTGGATCCAGGAAACGCCAACATGAAAGCCGCCCTAGCGACCGCCGAGACCCGATGGGCGGAGGAGTCGACATCGGGTACTGACTCTGTCGCAGATCGGGAGCCGTCTGCTGGAGGCGGTGCAGGCGGCGGCGCAGGAGGGATGCCTGATCTGAGTGCTTTGGCCGGTATGATGGGTGGGATGGCCGGGGCGGAAGGCGGAGGAGGGGGAATGCCGGATTTGGCTTCGATGATGCAGAACCCACAGATGATGGCGATGTGGGTGGCTCCGAGCCTGGCCTTGCGTGAGTAGTAAGTATTGACGCGATGTAGGGCACAACAGATGATGGCGAATGGCGGGCTGGAAAGACTGATGTCGAACCCCTCACTCCGACGGATGGCGGAGAATATGCAGAGTGGGGGTGGGATGCCGGATATCAGTCAGCTCGCTGGTGATCCAAGCTTGAGGGACATGTACGCATTTCGATCGGTATTGAGGAAGCTGATCTGTTCCAGGGCTCAGCAGTTCATGGGTGGGCAAGGAAGAGGAGCTGGCGGGGCATGAGCAGGGCCCTGGGCTAATTGTGATCATTTTGATCGGTCGGTGTCCTGGAGCATGCGTAACTTGTCAAAGCGGGCACTGCGGAATCTATCGAAGTGGTTCGACTCTAACGAATGGGAACTGAGCTGGCGATTGATGACGACCTCACCCGAAAATAAGTTGAGACGTCCGGCAGATCAGGAAGGAGGGTATATCGCTACAAACAGGGCTTCACTGGTCGTTTCGATAAGAGGCATCGGTCTGCCTGGATTCGCCTGATGAAACTCGTAGACAACGTCCCAAGCGTTCTCCAGATGAGTGGCTGCCTCCCAGGTACAGCCTCCTGGATCATCGTACCCTTGCCATTTGACCTTGTACATCAAAGTCGGCTTCTTACCACTAGGTTCCAGCTTCGACCCGAGGACCTCATCGACTTAGGACTGATCGTTTGGTGGGGCGGTTCTCGATCCAGTTTGACCTCGACCGCCTGGAGGATGTGGTCACTTGAGGCTTGAAGCGAGGCATGAGTATAGAGACCCGCTTACGTTGTGATATTCGGGCTCGACCTCTCTTCGTTGTTACGGCTTCTCCCGCTTGCTTCTTTCTAGCTCGTGTATGGCCCAAATTATCGGACATCGGACTCTGTTTCGACCATTCGTAGAGAGGAAGATCCGTGACCGGGTGAAGGGTTTGCGGTAGTAATTCATTCGTTCTGCAACTGATCAAGGCGATTCCCTTTCGCCCTTGTTCGCAAAGTCCATGCTTCCTGTGGCCAGGTCGACGAGAGCTCGCAAATCGGTGAGGACATCATTCCCGATCATGCATATCGGGGACAATTAAAAGATGCATAGTGATGCCCCTTACCGGTTGGTTCGGCGTTCTACCCGATCGGTTCGGGGAGGAAGGACATCGAGCTCAGCGGTGATTTACTCTGTGACCAAGGCATGACCGATACCCGAGACGGGGAAGCTCGTCATCGGAGTCCGAGTGAGATGAGTGAGGTGTTCTCTCGTATATGCCTTCTCAACGAAACAGATTGAAGCACCCGTATCGATACAGACTGGATGGATGGTGTTGTCAGGTTCGACCGGAGAGTGGAGATAAGCGAGAGTATAGAGCGGAGTTGTGAAGCCAAGAGGTTGGGTAGGAAGCGCAGAACTGTTGCGTCGGGTAGGACTCGGGAGGTGGCCGAGCGTGTATAGATAGAAACCATGACTGCAGACGGGCTGAGCGATGGACGAGCAGGCTAAAGAGCGTTGAGCGGAGAGGACATCGTTGCGTGGTACGGGTTGAGAAGGTCTGAATGGCCAAGCGCGTAAGCTTGATCAGTCAGTATGTTTTGACCTCTTCTCACCCTTGATGATGTAGCACGGAAAGTGGCTACTGTAGCCGTGGACAAGCAAGATGGTCGATAAGAGTGGCCCGACGACAGATGGTGGCGGTCGGTGGCGAGGTGGTTGTGTCGACGATAGGTGTGAGCGTGAGTGGCACCGCCAATGTTTGGTTCCGTAGTGTCGCGAAGGAGAGACCGATATTGATCCCGTATGATAGCGAGCGGAGTTGTAATGATGGGATGTTCCGGGCATGAAGGAAAGAAACCTAGGAAATGGCTCCTACATCCACAGGGTCAACATGCGTTTGGCATACGCTCGACGTCGCGAGAGCGTGGATCGTACGTTTCGACGTGCGAAATCAACCGATTTATCACCGCTCTTGGCTATTCAAACACCGAGGCTGACGTGCGGTCTCCCGGACTACCGATTCCATGCAAAGCGTATGGTCACGGGCACCTAGCGCCTGAGCGCCCGAGCAAAAGAAGTTGCGTGAAGCAGGTTGGCGGAAACACTGGAAGCCTGGATGGATGATCTGGCGGCTCATTTGTGGGAATTGCCGGGACAAATGCGGATGAGGTGAGGGCCAATCACAATGATTGGTCGGCCAATGCTGGCCCAAGCATGCATGACTTGTACCAAATATGTCAATGTCATCGTCGGGGTCGTCCTTTCCTGGCCTCGCTTTCTGACCCAAAGCAACGGCTTTGGATCCATCGCCTCTTGGTCATCTTTTGCAAGCTAACTGACCAGTCGGGGAGCTTGAGGATATCCCTGAATCCGCCCTACGGGATCGAGATATCTCCCTATAGAACCACTTTTGCCCGATGCAAGTCCTATGATACCAGCATGATTTGTGGGTCTTAGCAGAGCATACCGAGCATCAGGACCGGGATTGCACCATATCCGAATCCTGACATGATGAGAATCCGACATCCATCATTCCAAGCGTTATCTTGCTGCGCTTCCCTTCGAACTCGCATCCGACCTTTCACTTCTAGCATCCGACCTGTCATCGTCCGGTGCAAGGCAATATCTTATCCTTCCAAGATTCGTACGACAGCCTCGCGATCAATCTTCCTATCCTCTCTTATCAGATCGAGATCACCAAAGATGGCTCGAGATCCCTTGACATACGATGAGGGACCTCTCGTCTGGGTCCGCCCTCTTGTCTCCTCCATTGAAGTCCCAATGCTGATGCCGGATCGCCCAGGTAGACTGTGAGATGACGGGCCTCGATTTGTCGACGGACCGGATCATCGAGATAGCAGTCATCATCACGGACGGTCGCCTGATACAAGTGGATGAGGGGATCGAGTATGTCATCCGGACACCGAAATCCGTCCTCGACGCGTATGCCCTTCTCTAGCTACATCCTGTCCGAGCTGATGAGGTGTTGGGATTGATTAGGATGGGCGAATGGTGTACGGAGCAACACGGCAAGACGGGTCTCACCACCGCATGCCTGAGCAGTCCACATAGCCCCGAGGACGTCACGAGGATGGTGGCGGAGTACGTGAGGAAGTGGATACCTGAGCCTGGAGCGGGATTGTTGGCGGGAAGTTCCGTACATGCGGATATGCGGTGAGTCTGATGCTCACGGCTGGCTTGGAGAGAACTGATGGGAATGGGGATAGGTTCTTGTTGAGGGAGATGCCGGAGGTGATGAAGCATCTGTCGTATCGGATAGTTGGTGAGTGGAGCGGCCTGGTGGGGACTGCGTTGACGAGGAGCAGATGTCAGCTCGGTGAAGGTGTGTATCGAGGAGCATCGAGACTGGGCGGGTACTGATGGGAGGCTCAGGAGCTGTGCAAGAGATGGTACCCCTCGATACGGCAAACAGGACAGGAGTCCCGGACCACAGAGGTCTCGCATCGGTCTGTCCAGCTTTCCTCTTCGTCTTCTCTGTACGCTGATGCGGCCAATCGTAGGGCCTTGGACGACATCCAAGCGAGTATACGGGAACTCAAGTTTTATCGTGACAACATCTTCATCCCGCTCGAACCTCCTCGAACCAAGTCATCTGGGGAGGACAGACAGCACAAAACAGCATTATAGGCCATGCATCCGGGTTCGGATCCGACTGGGAGTGGGAATGTCTTCACACGAAGCTCTTGTACACCACCACCGCATCCACATACTCCTCATCGCCATTCGGCCCGGACTTCAGCCGCCCAGCTCCGGGAATCAGGCCTATACGCTGGAACCCCAGCTTATCCCATATTCTGTCCGAGGCCGCGTTGTCTATACCCAACGGATGAGTCCTGACACTCTCGGTTGTGATGAAAATGAAACGCACTCTGGTAGACAAGGTTGAATACGCTCGCGCGGTAGCCTAATCGAGGGGCATAGACGAGGTAGCTCTGTCCTAGCGCCAATCCGATCTTCTTCCCCCTCTGCACATGCGGGACTAAGAAGCCGCCATTGCAGTTCTGGTCGTTAGCCCTAACCAGCGCAGGGACCTACATGACTACTCCGTCCGGGATAATTCGGTTTTCTGGGTTGTCAGATGATGCACGGGGGCATGAGCGTACGAGCGTACATGTAGTAGCATCCTCCGACGCATTCTTCCCATATCCGTCCTGCTCTTGCTTGCTCCAGGCTTGATGGCGGTGTCATCGCGGATGATGGGGAAGAGGAAGAAGGGTGAATGATGCCAATGACGGTAGTGGATGCGCTTGTGAAGAAGTAGCTTTCAAACGTTTCGAACGACATCGGCCCTTCTTGGGGATACGTCTTGCCCTCTGATTCTCTTCTCAGCTCTTCCCCAGCAAACTTGTGAGGATCGGACCTTCAAGCTCGTCACTGAACACCCTAAAAAGGTATTCAAGCAGATCCCGAGGTGCCTCGGTCGCCGCGATAGGATGGGTGGAAAGGGTGATTCCGCTTGGCAAGGGGTAGGAGAGGACCTCGAGAGGTGCAACGAGGGTCGGAGGCAGGATGGCTCCATATGCGGACATGGCGAGGGGAATCAGACAGGTCAGTGAGCCTCGCAGCAAAGAGACGACTGCTAGGAAGCGAGATGACCCTTTATCTTTGGTTCGTCAGGAACCCGAGATTAGCCGATATGAAGGCCCTAACATGGATGAATCTTGCAATCTACATCTACCTCGTCAAAGCTCACCGACGCAAACATCACACAACAATGCTCACACGTATCATGCCTTCCTCATCTCGTCTGGCTCTCATGCCCATCCGCACATTCACCACCATCCCCAGCCTACTCGCCGCCCGAAAGAACTTCGACCGACCCTCGCCACCCCCTCTCCCCCCTTCCGATCAAGCCGAATTCGATGCCCTGCTCAAAGCCAAACAATCGATCGGTGCTAGTCCAGCAATCACCTCCCCTGGCGAGGAGGTGCAACATCGTGATCTCAGACGGGGACCGAAGAAGGATTTCGAGGGGGATGTGGATCCCAAGACTGGGGAGCGGGGGGGACCCAAGGTCGATCCGTTCAAGGCGGGGGATCAGGATTGGCAGTATGGTGGAAGAGTCACGGTGATTCGATTCACAGTAGCGCTGTCAGAAGGTCAGGAGCTGACATGGTTGGGTCGATCAGGACTTCTGAAGCATTGCCACCCGATTCAGCCACACCCGATTCAATGACCCTCGCGAAAAATCTGTATGCATCATGAATCTGTCATAGATCTCAGTTCAGGATTTGATGTTCCGACATCCCTGGCCTTGCTGAACACTTGAGATTTGTCCCTGCTGACACCGATATCGAGGTGTTCAAGATACAAGGCTGATATCACCAGCCCCGTCTCTAAGCCTTCTCCCCTATCCGCTTCTCCCCTCCAACTTCCAGTGCATCCCTTGAGCTCGATTCACGGTCATCGAAATGCTCCTCGTCCTTCTCATGCGGTTTGGTGCTCGTCACAGCCCGAAGCCCGTTGTACAGCAACTGCTCAGTGACCAATAATCACCTCGATGCGAATACAAAGGAGTTCATCACCGATTGCGATTCCTTGGGCTGTGCGGCCATTGATCCTGCTCCCCCTTCTCAAGCTGACGTCAAGTAGACTGTACCGCAAACGATACCTGTCTCCCCCGATTATGCCCGGTATGTCCACCCAGATGGCCATGTCCAGCTGAAGGCGGCGCAGACGAGACGAGTTCATCCTCACTTCCCTGTTGAACTCCACCGCCTCCGCACCACCGCTATGCGATTCAGGCAGCTTCTGCCCCGAAGATGCATCCGGCTGTCTGCCGCTCGTACCAGCGGGTGGGATGTGTGATTTGAACCGAGATGGTTTGTGCTTGATGATACGACCAGGCGATGGGCGAGATAAGCTGATGTGGGTGGATAGATGGGTGTGAGCCACCATCACAGGCTATGGTGGTGCCGAGTCCATGGGGAGAAGATGAGGGGAACGGAACGCTTTGTCTGCTGGGGGAGTGCATGTACGTCCCGCTATCCTGCGGTGTATCAAGAGCTGAGGGAGAAAGGTGGGCGAACGCAGCGATTGGCTCGACATGTATCACAGAGAGCACGGTGAGAACCGCCTTTCCCCCGTGGCCGGATGAGATTGATTCGTCATGGACAGACATCGGGTACGATGTCTCGGGATGTCCTTTTCCAACGTGGTCACGGGGGACAACTGTATCGAGGGGCAAGGGTTTGCGTGAGCCCATCGACCTTTCTCCTCTCACGAGGACTAGCTGATCCGGCTGCAGAATACGACGAGTAACTCCTGCCTCCCGCTTCAGCAGCTCGGGACCGCTTGCACCGCTGACCGCGAGTGTCAATCGGTACGTCCTCCTGCTTACGTACTGTCGGTCCCAGCTGATAAGGACTAGTTCAACTGGGATACCTCGAACACCTGCGTCGTACCCCCCGAAAGCGCGGTGCACGTCGCGAAAATGGATCTACGCGCTCGTCGGGCTTGGCATCGCTGCGTGTGCGTCTTTTCTCCGGGCCCTCTCGCTCGAGCTAACGAAAACAGGCATGGCGGCGGTATTGTCCATCCTCATACTGATGCATCGTCGAGCTCAAGCTTCGCATCGGATCATGCTGGATGATTACTATCGGGAGCAGACTGCGTAGGTCAAGGATCGCCAAACACTGCTAACAAAGAAGGTATCGCACTTCGATATTGTCGTTCCACTCCGCGCTGGCGGGACGGGATGAGAAGCGAGGGATGATGTGCTCGACGAGCGATCTCAGTGACGTGACCTTGGTTGACGGGCATTAATGATGAGTACATCATCTCGTCCTGGCCGCGGAACATCGGACAGGGATAGCTTTGACCATGCTCTGTGTGATACCAAGTATGCTATCGATAATGATACAACAACACGCCGTGAGACCCTCTAGTATCCGCCTCCAGAATGTCTTGATTGTGCTGCTTGCATTCGGCGTTGTGATTCCTCGAGTTTTGGACAATCGGATAGGATGTGACCGAGACCTAAGGGTTCCCTCAGCTTGACTCGTGCGTGCGGTGTGATCGACTCACCACCACATATGGGGCACCCCTTGAGAATCCCACCTTGCGCTGCTCGAGGATCTTCGATCGAAAGCAGGAATTCCGGGATCCTGAAGAGCGTCAGAGGAGATGCTCGATACCGAAACATGATTTACTTCTGCTTTGCTTCCATCAAAAGGTATTTCAGATCCAATAATGTCTGCTCCGATGTGTTCATGTTTACGAAAGTCGTGGCGAGCCCTGTTTTTCCCGAACGACCGGTACGACCGATCTCGTGGACGTAGTCCTCAATCTCTTTTGGCATCGAGTACACGATGACGTGCTGGATCTCGTTGAAGTCGAGACCTTTGGACGCAACACCGGAGGCGACCATGACGTCTTTCGCACCAGTTTTGAAGGATCGGATGGCGTACTCACGTTCCTCCTGCGCTACATTGTCAGTTATGGCCCTGACTTAGGGGCTTACTCTTGCTTCCATGGATCGCGACAGCTTCGACGCCTTTGAGAAGAAGGTACTCCTGGATGTCTGTAGGTTAGCTTTGCTTGTATCAGACCACTCACCATCGACTTCATTCTTGTTGTCGCTGAAGATGATGACCGGCGGTGGGGTCTTCTGCAGACATTCGAGGAGATACACCATCTTCGCCTCCTGCTTGACATACTCGACTTCTTGGATGACATCCATGTTGGCGGCACCTGCTCGCCCGACATTGACGAGGATAGGACTGATGAGAGATTGTTGAGCAAAGTCTTGAATCTTGCGAGGCATGGTTGCTGAAAATAGGAGTGTTTGTCGTTGATGCTGCAGATTGAAATTAGCACTTGAACTTGGTATCGAAGCTTACCTTGAAGTGTGACATGATCGTCCGGACATCTTCTTCGAACCCCATATCAATCATCCGATCCGCTTCGTCCATGCAGAGGTATCTGCAGCTAGTAGCGTTGAGCTTGCCCTTGTCGAGCATGTCCATCAGCCGCCCAGGAGTGGCGATGACTATATGCACCCCTCTATTGAGGACCTCGCCTTGCTCCGCCATGTTGATCCCTCCGATGCAGAGAAGCGAACGAAGCTCCGGGTAATTCCCGCTGTCCTTCAATGCAGCGCACATAGCGACTAGGCCCTCGTATGTCTGCCGCGCTAGCTCACGAGAGGGACAGATGATGAGTCCGACAGGTCCCTCGCCACGGACAAAGGGAATCTTTGCTTCGGATTCGAGGGCAAGCATGATGGCGGGGAGAGTGAATGCGAGGGTTTTCCCAGAACCGGTGAAGGCGATTCCGATCATATCTCGACCCGCAAATCTGCAGTACGGTGTAAGCTCGTGGCTTACAATCGCCCCTCACACTGTTGGGATCCCCTGCATCTGAATAGGGGTTGGCCGTTTGATTCCCTTCTTCTTCAGATAGTCAAGAATGGGTCGAGGGATCTTCATGTCGGCAAAGTGTGGAATGGGAGGGGGCAACTCGTCTCCCTCGGTGAGAATGTGGTATTTATCTCGGACCTCCTGACGCTGTTCCTCCGTCATGTCCCGGATATACCATGGTGGTCGCCACCTGAAGTCAGCTAAGCCTTCAGGGCTTACTCACGAAGTCTTCATGCTTTCGGTCCAAGTGGTACCCTGTGCAATCTCCTGGGCACCTGCGAGTTTCTTCTGTCCTCTTTCCATCTCCTTCAACAACGCAGCTTCTCTCTCCGCGGAGATTTCCGCCGCAGACTTCTCCGCATCCTCGATCGCCTTTCGCTCTTTGACTTCTTGCGCCGCTTGCAGTAGTGTCCTTTCCCGTCTCAGCTTCTCGCGCTCCCTCTCCTCTACCTCCTCGATCCCTTCTTGCTCATCAGCCAGTTCTTTCCGCAGCTCTTCCTCGGTGATCTTCACCTTCTTCGCCTGATGTTTTGAGCCGAGGTGGGAAAGGAGCTGAGCGCGACGTTTGGCGACGGGGACATATGGTTTGTAATCGGAAGGCAAGCCAGTGTCTGGCGACTCTGACCGCCGGCGGCCATTAGTCGCAGCCACCATCGTCGGGTGGAGCTGAAAAGATCGACAAGATGAAGATGACCAAGAACGTCAGATGTGGACAAGATAAAGAAAGCAGAGACATCTTTAGCTCTGGTTTGCCGGCGACTTGGTGCCACCGACGGTTGGAAGCGGATAACGCCGAAGTAAGATTCCCCCGCGCAAACGTTTTTGGTCGATTTTCTGTTGTTCCGGTGGTTGAAGTGTTGAACCCATCAGAAAAGGCTACCCCTCTCAAAGGTGAACCTGCTAGACAGATACTTTATAGTCTATGACTGACTTCATCCAGCCATACAAACTACCAAAAATGTCTGCCGAAGATGCTTATGAGGGTGCTATCGGCATCGGCCAGTCGTTCGAATCCTGTAACACTGAAAGCTCATGACACGCAGACCTCGGGACCACCTACTCCTGCGTCGGTGTCTGGTCAAACGACCGCGTCGAGGTATGTCTCCTGCTTGGTTTCGTTGCTCTACTGACTTTAGCAGATCATAGCCAATGGTGAGCAGGACTCCTTTCATGGCGCTGACCCTGGCAGACCAAGGAAACCGGACGACCCCTTCCTACGTCGCATTTACGGAGGGAGAGCGGTTGATCGGCGATGGTGAGTGGAAGCTCTCTGAAGAGTGCTCATGGTGTAGCCGCCAAGAATCAGAGCGCTATGAACCCCCGGAACACCATCTTCGACGCCAAGCGCTTGATTGGTCGACGGTTTGATGACCCGGATGTGAAGAAGGACATGAGGGTGAGCCATATTGAGGCGGCACCGCTGACCTGCAGCACTGGCCCTTCGCTGTTATCGACAAGGACGGATCACCGTTTGTCGAGGTCGACTACCTAGGGGAGCAGAAGAGCTTCTCGCCCCAGGAAATCTCGTCAATGGTCCTGACCAAGATGAAGGAGATCTCCGAGGCTAAGTTGGGCAAGACTGTGAAGAAAGCTGTTGTTACGTGAGCAAACGCTCCTTGCACTCAGCTGATGGTAGTGTTCCCGCTTACTTCAACGATTCCCAACGTCTCGCAACGAAGGATGCTGGAACTATTGCCGGTCTTGAGGTCCTCCGTATCATCAACGAGCCAACGGCTGCAGCCATCGCTTACGGTCTTGATGAGAAATCCAAGGACGAGCGAAATGTCCTGATTTTCGACCTCGGAGGCGGCACTTTCGACGTGTCCCTTTTGTCCATCCAGGGCAAAGTATTCGCTGTCAAAGCCACGGCTGGAGACACTCACCTTGGTGGAGAGGACTTCGACAATGCTTTGCTCGACCACTTCAAGGCCGAATTCGAGCGCAAGAGCAAGCTCGACATCTCGGACGACCCTCGTGCCCTGCGTCGCTTGCGGAGTGCTTGCGAGCGAGCCAAGCGTACTCTGTCTTCAGTCACCCAGACCACTGTCGAGGTCGACTCTCTCTACTCTGGAACCGACTTTTCTGCCAACATTACCCGAGCCCGCTTCGAGGAGATCAACGCTGTCGCCTTCAAGTCGACCATCGACCCTGTCGAGAAGGTCCTCAAGGACTCAAAGATTCCTGCTGGAAAGGTCGACGACATTGTCCTCGTCGGTGGCTCCACGCGTATCCCCAAGATCCAGTCCCTTGTCTCTGAGTACTTCGGTGGCCGTCAGCTCAACAAGTCGATCAATCCTGACGAGGCTGTCGCCTACGGCGCTGCTGTCCAGGCCGCAGTCCTTACTGGTCAGACTTCCGACAAAACTGCCGACCTTCTCCTTCTCGATGTTGCTCCTCTCTCCCTCGGTGTCGCCATGCAGGGCGACATTTTCGGTGTCGTCCTTCCTCGAAACACTCCCATCCCGTCTAACAAGTCGCGTGTCTTCACTACCGTCGAAGACAACCAGACTACTGTCATGTTCCCCGTGTACGAGGGCGAGCGTACGCAATGCAAGGACAACAGGCTTCTTGGCGAGTTCGAGCTGTCTGGCATCCCTCCCATGCCCCGCGGCCAGGCCGAGCTTGTTTGTACCTTTGAGGTTGACGCAAACGGTCTCCTCAAGGTCTCAGCCCAGGACCGCGCATCAGGCCGTAAAGCTCAGATCTCGATCCAAAACTCGGTCGGCCGGCTATCATCGGACGAGATCCAATCGATGATCAAGGACGCCGAACAGTGCGTCTCCACATGTCGCTCTTATCATGCACTCATGCTTTATACAGATTCCGTAATGCCGATCGCGACTTCTCTGCCCGACATGAGGCCAAGTCCGACCTCGAAGCTTACCTTCACACCTGTGAGTTAGGTTCCTCTTCAGCTGAAGGTCCGTTCTGATTCCTTTCAGGCGAGCAATCTATTTCCGCACCCGAACTCTCCGCCAAGATCAAGCGAGGAGCCCGCGGCGCAGTTGAAGCTGAGATTGCCAAGGCGCTTGAGAAGCTGGAGCAGGAGGACGCGTCGGCGGATGAGCTGAAGAAGGCACAGCTTGGGGTGAAGAGGGCCATGTGAGTCCATCCGAGTCATTGCTAGTTTGCTTGCTGACGCCTCGCTCTAGGCAAAAGGCCATGGCATCCGCTCGGTAATCACGATTCTTGCATTCATCTCCTTATATACATAGGCCATATTCGAGATGACATTGCTTTGGCATCATGGACCTGTTGCGAGGCAGTCTCGTCTTTCTCCCTCTCCCTATGATCTAATCCTCACCCTGACAACAACGTTGACCTCGATCATGCTAATCACTTTGCATCCAGGAGTGTGCAGCCTATGCTCGCGTTATGAGCAGATGAGTCAGATCTTTCAGCGAGTGTTCAACCTGTAACCGGTGCTGGTAATGTGCCATTTCATTTCGCTTACTTTCCTTCGAGTCCACTCAACAAATAAATACTCTCGGGTCGAAGCACCAATCATGGCTCTTACCAAGCTCAGAACTGCATTCTCTCTCCGTACCTACTCTCGTCAGCTCCTACAGGTCACAAAAATCATATACTCACCATTCCGTCATCCACCCACCCAACTTCTCCCGATCGCCTTCTTCGAGCATCTTCATCATTCCCGCTATATCCATCCATCAGTGCCAATCCATCTCAACACTCAATCGGAAGGACAAGGACGCACGGATGGCTTTCGTGATGTCGTCTGGTGCGCGCTCGAGACCACTCCATTTCGCACCTTGATTCCCCATCTCACTGTTCAACCTCCAATCAGCTGGGTCGGACTGCTTGATGCGGGGCGGGACATACGTGGGGAGCCAGCCTGGGCTGAAAGCGCAGATGAGGAGGTCGGGGTGCTCGGCTTGCATCTTCCTCGTCTATCTCCTCGTCAGCCTACGGACATCCTACTATAACAGACAGTAGCGGGAATGGTCAAACATACCATGAAGTTGAGCGCCGCCTTGGACATCCCATAAGCCCCCTGGCCGGGCTTCATGACCTTGTTGATCGTCCCTGCTCCCGAGGAGATCAAGCAGAACGTCCCATTCTTGGGGATCATCCGGAGCGTCGCCTGGAAAAGTATCATGGGGCCGCGGACCTGTGACAGACTTATCAGCCTGATCAGCACCAGCATAGAGCCATTTGAGATCATGGACTGTCAGCGCGAATCACATTGGTATTCATGGTCGTCTCGAAATCTTCCACCGTGAGTTCGGAGAATGTAGCATTTGTGAGGTTCACGGCTGCGTTGGCGATGACGAGGTCGAGCTCCTTGATCCCTTGAGATTGGAGCTCTTTTACCGCCTACAACGAAAGTTTCAGTTAAGTTCCACGGAACTGGCAGAGAGGAACGGACCGTCGCGGCATCCGTGGTGGAGTCGGCAGCGAGCTTGATAGTGATGACACCGTCGATCTTCGGCATGGTCGAAGGGTCACGGACGGCTGCGATTGTCTTGTAGCCGGACGAGGCGTAGGCTTTGGCGAACTCGAGGCCTATACTACGAGCGGCTTCACTACCGATTCCGCTCAGTCCCTGGAGTCTTACGTACCCTCGATTAGCGCCTGTGATCAAAACAGTTGGCATTCTTGTTGACGCAGGGAGATTTGCTTGCTTGGGGAATAGTAATACTATAGGATGGTGGTGAGAGGTCAATTCGGTTTATCAAACGGCGCTCCTCTCCGTGACGGATCCGGTAAATCTCTATAAAAAGGCCAGGAACGGGTTTACTTCCGCCTGCTTCCCCCTTACGTACTCTTCGGAAACAGGGCACCCCCGCCAATTTCGATCCCCTGCCCATGCATGTTGCTGCGGGTTTTGGATTTGGATCACCCACCTCGGAATCGTCTCTATCGGACTGAGCTGTCGGCTCTCTCGATTTTGTCGGCTCTCTCGATTTTGTCGGCTCTGTGCTATTGACTCGTCGACGAGATCTCGGTGGTAGTCGACTAGGAATACATCGGGATCAGCTGTCCCGCGGAACCGTTTGTTTCACCCGAGTCTCTCCCGCAAACCTTTCCTCCTTCCACGACTTTAAAACTCTCCCGACGCTCTCCATCACGATCCTGTCCCTTTCACCTTGCCTTTCTGGTGAGCGAGAAGGTGTTTTCGACGTGACGGATATCCACCGGTGTCGAAGGACATAAGGTAAACAAATCCGGCGCCGCTCGATTGCGGGCCCCGCGCCGAGATGGCAACGAAGGTGATGCATGGAGGGATCAATTCGGACTTGCAGGCGGGTGCGCAGGCTCTCAGGGATGGGTGAGTGTGATGTGTCGCGGCAACCATCAACCGAATCCCGGGCTAACGATGTTCGACTGTAGATGTGCTTCACCTATCATGAACAAGCCTAGCTCTTGTTCAGCGGAGGTGAGTGAGAAATTCCACTTGGTTGATTCCCTTCTTTCCCATTGTGGACCGGTCCGCTGCGGAGGAGCCTTGTCCTTCTGATCCGAGAAGTGATCTGATTTCTACCGCCTTGTCGATGGGAATTCGAGGGTCCTTTGGCCCCTATAATCATCGGGATCCCTCGAGGCGTGTCCCCAGCTTCCGGTTTTGCTTCAACCTTCCTCTTCCTTCGAATCGCCCATCTCGCGGCGTCTAGTCATTGGGCCCTTGATCCTGGTGCTGACTTTGAACCCCTCTCCCGTCCTTCCTGTTCACGATAGGTCTCACGATTCCAATCACGTCGTGTGACCCATCCCCCCGCCGCCAATCTCAAGCCGTCAACGTCCCCCTTCCCACTCCCTCACATGCGTCACACCTCCCCGGCAAACACCAGAGCGGTATCACAGCCAGCTGTCAAAGCGATTGCCTCACTGCTTCCAGTCCCTGCCGTTCCCGCCGCACAGATGGCCTCGCTCCGCTCACCACTCACACGAAGGCGGTCATCATCCCCTCCCGCAACTTCGGGAATACCCGCCGGTGGATCTGATACAGACATCGGGGACCTTCAAGCGTGCGATCTTGCAAGATTTGATGACTTGACAGGTCTAGGACGCGAGTCGGACGCCATTGAAAGCACCGGTTGGCCGTCTGACTTTGCTGGATGGGGTGGATTGCTTGATCTGGGCGACGACGACCATCGGCCCAACAAAGGTGTCACAGGAATGACATTGGACGGCCCCCTCGTTTCCTCACCTGCCGCTCAACCGATGTATCGAGCTCGTTCCGATCCCGTACTCGATCAGCGACCACATCACCCAGGATTCCCTGATTCCAACGTCCGTTTCCCGTCTTCACGAGCATATCCCAGCTTTCAAGCCTTCTCTCCCGATTTAATAGCGCATTTTGGCTCGGATCTCGCATGGAAGACCATCCTGAGCAGCGTCGTCGAGGTGGAAGGCGTCGGGGAGACGAGCGTGGCCAGACTGTTGCAAGAGGTCTGGAAGCGTGGTGGCGGTGACGCCGTGAGTTGAGCCATATCCGATTGTAGAGAAACATCGCTGAAATGTAGCAGGTCTCCGCTCAATGCCTTTGGCCGAGTATCATCATGTCCCTTTCCCTCCCGTCCTCGAGTGCTACCGCCGCCCACGTACCATTCCCATCAGCCAACGCAGCCTTATCACTGCAGGAGCTTTACAACCTCACCTTACGACACTGGGAGCCGAGCATCTTTTCCGGTCTGCTCGCTTCTTACACCTCGCTCAACCCCACCGCAGCATCGCGGCATCCTTATGGTGCGGCAACCCCTACACGAGAGCCAGACATGTCGCAATGGATGAACGTCTCCCCTGGAGCGGACCTGTCCGGTCTGTTAGGCGGTACCGGTACCACGCCACGGGAATCACTATCCCATAACATGGACTTCCGGTTCGAACCCGAAGCGAGACGCAGTTCGACAGTGCGGATGGACGGCGATGAGCAAGCGAAGGGGATCGACGAGATTCTTGCCGCAATGGAGGAGGGGAAGGAGGCGCAAGAGCGGGCAATAGCTCAGGCAGTAGAGGAGAACCATCCGAAAGATACCAAAAAGCGAAAATCCCGGTCGGAGGAGTTCCAGCTACCGACGCCTGAGACGGACAGCTCAGACTCGCCTTCGACACGGCGACCATCTGAATCGCGGAAAGGTACCCACTCCCCGGAAGACATGGCTTCACCATTCGTCACCGCTTCCAGTGCGACTGCGTCGACTGTCTCCAAGATCGTCCCGGCGGTGACACGGCAACCTCACCCGACATCGCTGATGATGCCGGATGCGACGTTCGTCCCACCTCCTCCGATGTGCATGTTCTTCAATCCGGCATTCAAGGACTTGACGCAGGGTAAAGTGGGAATCTGGAAGGGAGACCTTGAGGTCCGGGGAAGGGGAGGAGGGAAGTTCTCGATCCTCATCGTTGGAGAGGAAACAACGGGCCACCTGTGGTGAGTCGATCATATGCTGTCCAGGGCGGAGCTGACGGAAGCTAGGCAATCGAATCTATGGTCATCGACCATCGCCTACCCACTTGAGGCCTTCTTGAACGACTCCCAAGGATCATGTACGAGCTCGATGATCCCGGTCTCCCACCTCGCGAGGGACGGCTTCACCCCTATTGCGATGGGCATGGTTCTGTGCAACGATGCGGATGTAAAGCCATATGTACAGATGGTGCAAGGTCTGCACGCGGAGGGCGTGGTACGTCTAGTCCTGCTCCTTATCCTGCTTCTCTCACTCGACTCAGGCATTCCACCTCCCTAATCCCGCGCGCCTCCCACTCGTCTTCCTTCCCGCCAAATTCGACTCTTCCGACCCTCTCCAGAGGTTGGGGATCGCATTCATGTCAAAACCTAGCATCCCTACAGCCGTTCCACGTGCGGGAGAGCGGAAAGTCGAGCATAAGCGGAAACGACGGAGACAATCTGCACCGGCCAAAACGCTGTCGGTTGGCGGCCATCGGAAGACGGAGAGTCTGGGGCTGGAAAACGCGATGATTGAGGAGGAGGCGGTCGTGGATTGAATGGTGGCAATGACGGCAGAGGTTTCGCGGGGAACGCTTCGCAGTACACGGGTGCAAGCGTGACATTGGACAAGGAGGGAATGGATTCGGTAGACACGATATACAGGATGATTCGGCTTCGACAAACATACAGACACGGACATTTGCATGGCGACGAGTTTTCCGGGCTTATATACAAGAGAAAAGCGAGCGAGACAGGGCGACCAGCGGAGGCTGGGGAGGGAGGGGGCGCACTGTATACACGGGTGCTGTGCAGATGGGGACAGAAGCTGGAGGCGGGCCAGTACACGATGGCGCCGCCTATTTTAGTGATACTATGCCAAGTGTCCAAAATAACACGCCACAAACGGAGGCTGGCGGAAACGCCGAGGAAGGATACTCCCGTCACCAATGCCAGTCCAAACGAATCTCTTTGAAAGGACGTTGTGACCCAGCACGATGGCCTTCGCTCGGGTAAGCCTCCTTGAGAGAAGTTCCCATCGGTCGCCGGCAGTGCTGAAGATGGTCATCAGCGTCTCCTCCAGACATCCGTCATAGTCGGCACCGTCGGATTCGCTACCACCTCATCCTCCGTCTTTGCAGATGACGGTCGTCGACGGGGTGTCGAAGCTCGTCCTGGCTATTCCGCGAGCGGCGACAAGGTGAGCCATAATCGTCTATCCCCTCAGCTTTCTCTTCACCGACATGGCCTCGCTGACCAAGTCTTTGGTCCTCCCAGCTGCCGATATACCCCAATCCCGAATCAGATGTACCAATCACCCTCATCGAGTCCCCCCACCCCCTCTCATCGCATGTAGCCCGAGCCCGCGAGACCGTCGCGGACGCACTATCCGGTGCTGGTGGGTACGTCGAGTCTGGCGTCAGTCGGTGGATCACCTTGGAGCGTCGAGTCGAGCGTGAGTATCGCTCCTCTTACACCAAGCATCCCGTTCGATTTCAGGAATGACGTGGGTCGTGTCTAGGCGAGATCAAATCCGTCCTCCCACTCGACGAATCCCTGACCCCGGGAATAATCTACGTCCTCATCTCCGGCCTAACCGCCTCAGTCCTGACCCGTACCCGTTCCCTACCCCTCCGTTTCCTCACCCCCCCATTCTTCACACTCGCAGCCATGCCCTATTTCCTTCCGAAAACATCCCACAACATCCGGACTTACCTCTCTGATGTGGAGAATGAGCTCGTCCCGGAGTTTGCCGCGAGACATGATCAGATTCTCGCGACGGCGAGCACTCATACCGAGATGCTGTTGAGGAGGTTTGGAAGATTTGGGGAGCACGCGGGGAGGTTAGGGAGGAGGGCCGTCGAGGGGGTCGAGAGTACCACGGGGCTGAAAGTAGGGGAGGCGGTCAGGAGGAGTCAGGAGAGGGTCGAGAAGGAGAAGAACAGGTTGGAGAGGAATGACATGCCTGCGGCCGTGGAGACGGTGGGGTACGTCGTGGAACAGAGACCGGTGGCAGAGGTGGTCGTGCCGGTCGCTCCTAGTCCCGCGAGGGAAAAGGTCGAGCGGGACGTCTAGGATGAGGCTTATATGCATGCATGAAATTATATGACCGTACTGGGGAGAATGTGGTGTCATGGCGGCAGGATGTGACAACCTAGCAGACCTCGACCTCCCCATCCGCTCCGAGGTGTCAGTCTCAATCGGACTCGCTCACTATCCCGCGCAACAAGGAGAATCAACGGCGTCTAGAAGGACATTACTCAGATTAGCTCATATCGTCACGAGCTACTCAGGCATCGCACTCACCCCTTCTGACCGGGAGACAAGCGCTCCAATAGCTCTCAACGCACCCTCTTCCGCCGCAGTGATCCCAGCGAAAGAATGGATCACATCACCACCTTTTAATCCCTATCCGACCGTCATTATCAGTCCACATTGGATCAACCCAAGGGGAATCACCGACCGCCTCCGCCGCCGGACTAGCCGGAGCAACCGAGTTGACGCGCGCCACAACCCCCTCCGGCCACTGCTCAGGCAGACCTTCCACCTCCATCCGTCCTGCTGGCTGATGGGGCGAGGCAAGACAGTTGGGGAGGTTCGACCCGTTAGCTTGACGTGTGCCGGTAGCGGAAGTGGAAGTTGAGGTGAAGCTGGAGTTTGGCGCGAAGGCCGCATGGAGCGCGGTGGAGAGGCGGTCGGTTACGGTTTGGCGGTCGTTACTGAGGCGGGCGAGGGCGGAGCGGGCGTGGCGGATTGCGTACTAGGCAGGTCAGCTACGTTGATACTGACGAGAGTTGACAACGAGGACTCAAAGGTCGAAAGAGGAGAGATGAAGGAGGAAACACGAAGTGCAGAGAGGACAGGGTGAGGAGTGAACGGTGGCAGAAGAAGGGGGGTAGAAGCAGAAGGAAGATGAGAAGGAGAAGATTGATGGCTACGTTGGTAGAAGAGGCACCCACAATATCAATATCACCTCGAGGATACCCCTGCGGATCGATAAGCGGAGTCGAGGAAGTCGTGCCGTGCTACTTGGGGTTAGATCGCCATTCCTGATAGATACACGAACTCACCGAAGCCAAAACATCCTTCAGGGCTTCCTATACAGTGTGGCATCAGTCTCGACCAAGGAAAAGCTTCGGTCCGCACAATCTCACACTCGATCTCATCTTTCCGCTGCATCAACGCTCGGGCATATTCTCGAGGTTCACCGGGGTAGGCTTCCGGGTCGGGTAAAGGGAGGGAGGTGGCAGAAGATTGGGCGGGTGGTGAAAAAGCCATGTTGACGGTCTCTTTAGGAGACCTTCCGATTGGGTCTCTGGACGCCCGCTATGGGTGCGCCTGATCTTGGCTAATGGCTAAAAGGAGTGAATCCGAAGGGATTATTGCGCAAGGGGATTTTGGGTTGGGAGGGAGATTCGCCAGCGTCAGGAACAGCCTGACACGTGGGAAACGACGAAAGACAGAATTTCCTGCTTTTGGTTGCTGCCCACCCCCTTTCGTGCTTTTTCCTATGCGAGCAGCGCAACACCCGTACAAGGTTTCTCTATCAGCTCGAATCTCTCCACCAACTCCTCGTCTGAGCTTCTCCTTCCGAGACATGTCTTCATCACTACCGTTCAAGCGGCTCGTCCCTGAGACCGAGCTGGCAATCCTCTCCGTCATCCGCGCATGTCACCTGTGAGCGGGGCCGTCACTCCAAAAGTCCCAAATCCGAGCTATGGCGCGACTTTGTTCAAAAGTCTGATCTCACAGGACCAAGCGAGTCCAAGACGCCCTCGTCCACAAAGATACTCTGGTCAAACCTGACAATTCCCCCGTCACCGGTCCGGATCCTCGGCTCTCTTGTAGCTGTAGTCAGCTAAGATGGAAAACAGTCGCCGACCTCTCCGCTCAAGCATTGATATCACTCCACCTGCTCCACCACCTCCCTTCCGACCCAATCATCGGCGAGGAAGATACCTCTGAGCTACGCGCGAATGAGGGGTTACGACAAAGCTTGGTAGGGTTGGTGAATGATGGGTTCAGGAAAGAGGCAGGATGGGGCGAGGGTCAGACTTTTCAGGAAGGAGAGTGAGGGTGTCCGTAATGCACGAGCGAAGCGGGCTGATACGGGTCGACATGGTAGAATGTTGAAGGCGATCGATGCGGGGTCTTCGGAAGGTGGACCTAGTGGACGATATTGGTCAATTGTAAGGCTCCTCCTGCCGAATAGCTGTTCCCGAAGCAACCCGATGCGGAAGAAGTCCTGCTGAGATGCTTTACCAGGATCCAGGTCCGTGAATGACCTTTACCGGTCGACGCTCGTCATTTTGCCCTCGTAGCTGAAGAGGCTTCGATAGTTGACGGCACATCCGGCTTCATCCGTCGACAACAGTACGCTGTCTGCCTCGCCCTCATCGAGAACGGACGGGTCGAGCTCGGTGTCATCGGCTGCCCGAACATCGGACCTGAACTGGCGAAGATAGGGGAGGAGATCATGCCGAATGGGAAGGGGGTTCTGATGGTTGCGGTGCGAGGCGAGGGGAGTTGGGCCGTGAGTTCCTTCGCCATTTATTCCTTCACCCTTGAGAGCGACGTACTGATCAGATGTCCGATATCAGCGGCCCCTGACCGAACCTTCCTACACTCGCCTACACCTGCCACCCTCGCCACCGTCCTCAAACCCCCTCACGTTCCTCGAATCTGTCGAAGCGGGACATTCCGCTCACGGAATACAGGCACGCATAGGCGAGCTCCTCGGTGTCCAAAGACCTAGTCTCCGGATGGACAGTCAGGCGAAGTACGCGTGTCTCGCTCGAGGGGAGGGCGGCGTCTAGTATGTGCAGTCTCACCGTACTCTGTGCCCGTATTGATGCGCAGGGTCAGTTTGCGGATACCCACGAAATACTCTGGCGGGAAGGAGTATCAGGAAAAGATCTGGGATCATGCGAGTGGAAGCTTGCTCATTGAGGAATCTGGAGGAGTTTGCTCGGACATGCATGGAAAGCCGTTGGATTTCTCGCTTGGAAGGACATTGAAGGGGAACGAGGGGATCGTGGCGGCGGGAAAGGAGTCTCATGAAAGAGCGTTGAAGGCGGTGAAGCAGGCCGTCGCGGAGGCGAAGCGGGAGAAGTTATGACCAGCGGGCACCGTGTCGATCAGGTATAAACATGCATGAGAATTACTCAGAGCCCAGAAGCTCGACGCTCGTATACACACATCAATCAGCCCCTTCACCGTCCCACACTTCCAGCCCATCCCTACCGATTCCCCAGCTCAACCTCGCGCCTCCAACAGTCCCAGCCAATGCCTTCCCACCGGGCACCCTGCCGATCCCCTCGAATCTCTGACTCGCTGCTCCTTCCTCATCCACTTCGAGCGACCGGAGCGCATCGACAAGCGTTGTATCCGCCGGGAACTGGAGAGGTCGCACCCGTCCAAGGTGGGTAAGCTGGATGTTCAGCGGCCAGTGTGCAACCTCGGCGGACGGAATGATCGGGTTCTCGTTAGGCGGGTTGGAGCGAGCGGGCGTAAATGGTGCTGGGTAAGGTGCCGGGAGATGAGGAGCGAAGAACGGTGTGGATGGATTTGCCTAGTATCATCCTTGTAAGCTGATATATGAGATGGCCGGGCGTGGACTCACCCATAAGCCCTGGACGGAGACCACCACCACCGCCCCAAGCTCTTTCCTCAGCCTTGCAATCACTTCCATCACCTCTCTGATACCTACATCGTCCGCACCCCGCACCCCTCCCGCCGCCTTCTTTCGCCGTCCTCGTTCCTCCTCAGCCCACCTCTCGGGCCAGAACCCATCGGCGAAACCATCACATACAACCAGATCCACAGGGTGATCGCTCGTTTCGGTCCATGAACCGGGATCGAGCTGCAGGCTTGGTAAGGATAAGATTGTGCGGAGGCCGAGAAGCCAGTGCTTCCACCTCGGCTTGATCTTCACCACATTGAGCCTTCGCAATGCTGTTGTTATCTGCACGTCGATAGCACGTGAGATATCGGGAGTGAACGTTCGCGGTCGTAGGTTGTCTCGTAAGGCGTCAAGGACACATGAGACGACATGCGCTCGCATCCCCGTGACGATACTGATTAATGGCGAGCGGTGCGTCGTAGGATGGAGAAGGGCAACATACGTCCCTTTGCCACCGAGAGGGACTTGGATGACCTGCCTCTGGATATTGGGCGGAGGAAGGCGGATGGAGATGGACGAGGGGAGGAGGGTCGTGATGAGGAGGAAGGTGAGGAGTGTGGTCTTGCCTGCTCGAGATCAGCTGCTGTACCTCTCGGTAGCCGGCTGTATAAGAAGAAGGAAGGTACAAGGACAGCTTACCTGATCCGCTCGGACCGACAAGTTCGACGAGGTCGCCTCGGTGAAAGCTTGAGCCGCCGACGTGGGGTCTGGCATCGCCTAGGACCCGGTCCAGACGGGGTATGAAGGTGGGACCCGGTGGCGAGGCTATAGGTATCTAGTCACCCTATGCTGATGGAAAGAGGTAGGAGAATCGGAGGAGAGGAAGGCAGGAGGAGATGAACAGAGGTTCAAGGGGAAGAAGTTGGGGGAAGAGAGGAAGATCGACGAGTCGCTGAAGCAGAAATGCTGAGTGCGGATTCCCACTGTCACGACGTAATGGATCCCCGTACAGATAAGATGGGGGGCCAATGTCTGGCAGAAAGAGAAAGCTGGATGAAATGTTCAAAATCCACAGGGTAGGAGGATGCTTTGACCCAGAGAATGGGAACCTAAGCCTCACTGGTATACCTCACAGCCATCACCACCTCCGCAGCCGGCCCACATTCAATCTCAGTCAGCATCGAGGCAGTCGTCCGAGAGCCAATCGAGGTTGTAGGGGCGGCTGCCATCCCTCCCTCTGGGAAAAGACCCTGACGAGGCGGGGAAGGGAGAATCCAATCCTATGAAAATTCATGTCTACTCCGCAGGTCGGTGTCAACATTCAGGAGCTGATCATGCACCGTCAATCTTCGTCCCGGTGAGGCATTTTCTTATAGAAGCAAGAACACTACTCACCTCAGACCGGACGACTTAACCAGTCAAGCTCCAGTTCGACATTGTCCGGAACGCTGGCTTACAACTCCCAGAACCCTAACGAGACAGCCACATCAATCCCGGACCCGAGGACGCCTGGAATAGACGTGCCGGCGGTACGCAGATGCATGGTTGATTTCTTCCATCTTGCTGACTAGGCTTTCCTCAAGCTTGAAGCGATTCTCATCTAGGTCCATTCCCGATCATAGAGTCAGCCTGGACGACTGGAATGTCAATGAAACCCATTGGAAGGTTGAGCTCGCTCAACGATGGAGCAGTACGGATCCAGCTGCCCGTGGTATGCCGGTCGCCTCGTCGTACTTGTACCTCAGCAGCGCCCTCACGTAGTTGTCGAGAGAGGTGTGACTTCCATGTCCGGGATGAAGAATCACGCGACCGATCCTTGCCGCCCTACGCTGCAAATCCTCTTGACCCATCACGCAAAATCCCCACACGCGTGTTGCGCAGCGTGGCCGGCTTCTTCCAAGTCTGATTGCCCTCTTTCTTTACAATACTGACCTCGCCAACGTCATTGTGTGCTTGATCACTGAGCGAGAAACTGCTCATGTATTGGGCATTTGAGCCATCTGACCTGTAGCCCACTCTGGCGACATTGACTCCGGTCTGGTGCTTGGAAGCTCGGAGTTGAGCCGCATAAATCGCTGTCTTGGGCGATCCGCGGAGCTCCTTGCTTCAGCCCCTCGCTGATGTCGTATTCATCACTGGTAGCTTGATGGGGAGGATTGATCCGGTAGAAGTAAGCTGTAGTCGGAAGACTCATCGATTTGTTCGCTGTCCTTCTTCATATCCGTGTCTGTGATAGTGAATGCTGCATAAGAGCGGTCAGACTCACTATACAACAATGACTCACGTATAGTCTGCTGTTGGGAAGCACTGATGGATGAGTATGTGACAACCTCCAGATACAAAAAAAAACCACTCCCAGAGCGAGAGAAAACGCGATGACCAAACTATCATACCCTCTCTACTTTTATAGCAAGGCTTCTCGGAATCTTCACCCCAAAGACATCCTTTCAACGCTCCTAACAGCCTTGTTGACAAGAGAGACAGAGGAGGCAAACTTGAAGAGAAGAGGAGGTCCTCTCAAAGCTCTCAATCGCACAGAGAACTCCTCGAGCTGCGACTTTTCTGATACGGAACTTGTGGATAATGCCCCGTTTGACTCGCTTCACTCACTCAGTATCGTACAATCGCAGCTTCGGCGCGAGGTCTTATGCCATGTCAATAGTGACAGCTGAAGGGGACATCAGGTAGCGGGAATCGCCCATCATCCAGCTGCATCAGTCTGTTCCCGGGCTGCCTTCGCCGCGCGGATTATCTCTCGTTCGGCCCTCTTCGTTGCCTGCTGTGCGAGTTGGGCCTCTCTGACTTTCTCTCGATACCCCTCGATCTGCTTGATTTTGCTGCGCTCGTCAAATTACAGCATATGTTCAGATGTGGTCTGAATGGAGCAGAGCTGACCTTTGGTGCAGTTTCGATCTCACATGGGTATCCCAATCATGCGATGGGACTGAGAAAGGTGCAGCACGATCGGAGCAGGGGTCACATTGCCGGCGCGAGTTGAGGATTTGTCGTCTAAGTGATAGCTTCAGGACAGAATCGATCGCACTAAGAAGACTCACTCGGCGGTATCGGGAACCCTCACGTCTGGCCCAGACTCGTGCAGACTCGCCAGCAGCTCGGCCGCATCAGGATGACCGACAGACTTGAAGTCGGGAAGATTCGAACCCGACAGGAAGGCTGCTTCGCTCTCAGTATTGCCTCATTTGATCTTAAGGCTCATTACTTTGGAGCACATCCCTCGCTTCCTTTATGCCCCCTGCCCCACCAGGCACAACGTATACCGACACGTCCCCTCCTAATGCTCTCGCTTCCGCAACAGCGGGGAGGAGTTGCTTCCTGATCCACTTGAGCTGGGATTTGGCATATTGGCACGTCCGTTGTTTGGTCTCAGCGAGCATCTCGGAAAAGCGAGGATCGTTGTTTGGATCTTGTTGGGGCAAAGGTAAGCAGGCGAAATCCTTGTAGCCTGACGGAAGTTAGCGATTCGATTCCTGTGCGTAATGGGGTTTACCTATGGCTTGAAAGATGCCTTCGGTATGGTCGATCGTCTCGGCGCTACCGTATATGCGCTCGGCGTTTCGTCGCAGTTCCGCTATTTCGCGCAGTAGACCGTTCTGCCCACCCATTAGAATAAAGTAAGGCGAAGCTGAGCAATACCTACCTCAACCATGTTGCCGACACGGCGTTCAAGACGTGGCCGAAGCATCTCGAGGGGCTCGTACACCCAAAAGATCAAAGTTCTGAATTGTGCTTGGCGGCCACTGCCTCTGTACTTCTCGCCATCCTCGCCACCACCTTTCACGGGGCCTCCGCCTCGCTCCCACCATCTTTCCAATCCCCTTCTCACCTTCCTGCCATCACGCCAATGCCATCTTCCCGCTTCCGCCGGATCAACAGCCTCAAGCAGCTTATACGAGCTCAGCAGCTGATGCGGCTCAGTTGGTACTGGCCTGCTGGACTTGGCGCTTGGTCCAGCATGATTTCCAGGCCAAACCGGCTCGGCCGTCCAGAAGCTATCTAGCAGCTCATTCAGCTCTGGCTCGAGATCATCGCGTACGGGCGGTCGTGGACAGGGCGGCTTCCATCGTATGTTGAGCGGATCGAAAGAGCCTTTCCCCGTATCCTCATCGAATGGATGGCGGGAGGTGGAAAGTTCGGAAGGTGGAAAGAGAAAATGCTGAATGAAGTAGTGGGTACCGCCGCAAATTATCGGAAGCGTCTCGTCGGGCAAGCTCGCGATCTAAGATATGATAGTGATCAGCGCGGACCGTCACCCATGCAGGTCTCGGTAGATACCCGATCGACAGTGATGACTGACCTTCTTTCCCGCTTCACTGCACCACCGCCCCACCTCCCAGCTTCCACCTGCCCCAGGTTGCACCAGGTCTAATCCCCAGTGCTCCACACCTTGCTTCTCCGCCTCGGTCACCTTGTTGGTAATGACGTCAAGCCCTTTGTACAGCTGCATCGAGTCGGCCGAGAGTACTACTGTTGTTGATGGAGCTAGAGAGCGGGCGAGTGACACGGCTAGTTGGGATTTGCCAACCCCGGTGGTGCCTATCACGGCGACGACCGGACGGAGCCGCGGTGAATGGGACATCACGCTATTCAGCGCTCGGAGCATGTGCTATCGGCTGCGCGGGATTGGGAAGAGGAACATCTTGTGCGAAGTGGCGACCGAGATCATGTAAAGTAAGATGGCGGAGTCAAGTGATTTTGCTTGTTGTGGACAACCTCTGCAGATGTCGCTCTACGGGCCTGACTGTGGTAGTCGTGAATAAGGCTAGACAAGACGAGATCAAACATGGAGGTCGCATCAAATGCTGTACGAAGCTGTGACCTATGCAACCCTCTCTCTGTTCATACTCTAAGTCCCAAGATCCATCCCTTCCCCACCTTCCAGTTCCGGGTTCATACTCTCCGTCTTCTCCCTACACGGCAGAGAGCCTGCTCTCCTCCCTCTCTTTCCCTGCACGACCGTCCAGCCCTCCTCATCCTCCGCGGGATCTTCCTTCACCGCCTCCAGGCTCGCTTTCCTCGTCATAGTGGGCGTTCCAGGCTCCCCGTTCGACAGCTTGCCAAACATGACGGGACCCAGCGGACTGACGAAATCGAATGTGTGTAATGACGGTGCTGAAGAGCCATTTGCACCGTGCGTAGCCGTTTCGTCGCCTGAGGGCAAGATGCGAGGAGGCGTGTATGTACCGCCGCGACCGCGAGGACTGTACTCTCCCATCCCAGAGTAGATACCGTTCCGTTTCTTTTCGCTGAATCTGCGAGGTGAATTGGGCCGTTGAGGTGTGGAGAGCGCTGGCCAGATAAATCCGGCGATAGAAGGAGATGCAGTGCGCCGTGGAGTCGAGCATGTTAAAGCGGCGCTGGGACCGAAGATCGTGGCTGTAGGGCTGCCGGACCGTCCGGACAACGACCTGGAATTCGAGCCTTTCCCGTCCTCGGTGCCCATCTTGACGCTACCCGGAGAGTCTGCCGATGGAAGCGGTACCGTCACGGATACCCTCCGCTTCTTTGGGCAGCAATCGCCCAACACCCCGTTCGGCCCATCGTCTTCTTCAGACCCCAAGCCTTCCAGGGTGTCATCCGCCTTTGCGACCTCCCTCAGTCTACGTTCCCTCTCTTCGCCCAGCGCGCGCATCTTTTCGATCCGCCGTTCACTCATCACCCAGTTGACGACCTTGTTCCAAGCATCCTTCTCCATCCTGATCTGCTTGCGGTCGGGTTCATCGCCGACGCCCGGGTGTGTACGGCTATGCGCTGCAATCGATTCGCGGTATGAGGCCAGCAGGTCAAACTTCCCCGGATTGGCGGCGTGATGGTATGCGCCTAGAAGGCTTTCGGGGGCGAGAAGAGGTGGAGTGGGACGAACAGACAAAGGGATAAGGCGGGATTTGACAGTGACGGTGCTAAGGCGGGTTGTTGATCAGCCAAGTAGCCAAGCAGACCGAATGAGAACAGTATCGAATCTGCTGAGGATCGCTTGGGACAGTCATAGGTCCCACTCACGGCGACATATCCTCGTTGTATATTCGCACAGGGAAGAAGTGGTTGCCTCGGGGAACCGTCCGACCCTGGTAGAAGACTCGCTTGTCGATGATCTATCCTGATGTATCAGTACCTTGAGGAACCAAGCGTGCTCTCCCGCTCACCTTTCCCGGCCAAATACCATCCTCTGCAAGCTCGACAAGCACTACATCACCTACTTTCGGCATCCACCGCCTCCACTCGCCTTCTTCGTCCTCACAGAGGTCATGCACCACCGCAGCGCCGGAATGAGTTTTAGGGGGAAGTGGTCGGCCCCCTCCATCTCCGGCATCTGAACTCACACAATCAGCTCGAAGAGAGATGAGGATTCAAACAGTACGCACCTCCTGGATCATTATCCGCCTCTCCGCCGTCTTCCATCTTCACTCCCCCATCCACCGGCGTGACATTCGCCTTTCGACTTGAGGTCCCATTCGCCATTGCCATACAGCACTGCTCCATGCTCTTCATCATCCAGTATCTCTTCACCGCCTCCTCCCACCGATGTTTCAATACTCCCTCATTCAGCTGGATGGTTGCCGCTGCTTCGAATCTGGCGCAGAGCGCTTCCAGCCGGGTGAAGGTATCGGATGCGAGGATGTCGAGAGCTGCATCGAAGGAGACCAGAGATACGGATGATGCAGAGGCCGGTAGGCAGGGATTTGTTCTTCGCTTCGGCATGCTGAAGGAGAAAGTCGATGCCTGAATTGGCCGGAGAGGACACGAATATTACAAGGTGCGCCGAAAATGTCGCACGATCATGTCTCCCTCCGAGTAGGTTCGCTGAAGATCATGTTGTACAATGTCAATGAGGCTGAGTGAGGTGTACTCGACTGAAATGGTGGTAGCAAAGACATGACCAATCCCAGCCGAACAACTTCCGTCGGCAACAGGGGAGAAAGGAGCCCCGCATTGAAGAGAGGATGAGGTGTTGTCGGTTTGACAACGCTTCAGCTGCCTTCTTATTTGAATCTGACTTCAGATCATCGATTTTTAACGCTAAAACTCGAAGTAGGGCTGCAGCGGATTGGCTGATCAGAAGGAGGGGGTACGGGATATGGGGAAGAAAAAGCTGGTATTGAAGCGTGAGAGGACTAGCAAGATTCTCCTTGATTGCTCGTTGACGCTTTGTTTCTCTCTTAGCTGTAAATAGGGGTTTTGCTACGACCTCCATCGCCTCTAAGAAGGCCCCTCAAGGCGATCTTCTGATACCTGAGGGCGAAGGGGGACCTGCACTAGACACAGCTCCCGATTCAGCCAGCGCACCACCCGGTACACAAACACCAGCACGCTCAGGCAAGGATTCTGCTCTTGCAAACGGTCCTACCGGCTCTCTAGTGGCTTCAACCAATGTCAAAGAAGACTGGGAAGATGAGAAAGTAATCGAGGAGGCGGCTTTGCAGGGCTTAGTGGAGAGACTGCAAGACAAAGGAGAGAAGGAAGTCGCTCGGGTGCTCAAGGTGATGCTCACGCCGATCAGACGAAATGTGCTCATGAGAACAGGCTATTGAGTATGACAAACGATTAGCGATATCGTTTCCAAGACTCGAAATCAATCGAGACATTCGGGATCGCGTTTTGGAGCTTGCTCTATCAGATGAGGCTTCTGCACATGAAAGTAAGTTCCGAATCTATCTCGACCATTTCATCATCTCGCCGCCATTCCCAAAGTGACGGTGTTATCAGGCCAAGTACCGTCCATCAAGCTCCTCGCACCGAGGTCCATTGCCACGGAAACCGACAAATCTCTGCTTCGACTCTTCATCGCCTTTCATGTCCTTTCCAGACTTGGCTTCTCAGAGGACAGAATATCTCCATGCCTCTTGGAAGGTGGGGGAGAAAGCCAGGGCTGGGAGGAAGGATTGGAATGGGTAGGTCCCCACGATCTATTAACGATCGACCAACGCTGATGGACTGGTCAGATGTGGCTGCATTTGAGTGAGGATGAGTGCGTAGGACGGGGCGAGTACGCACCGAAAGAAGGTGAGTCCTCGTATGCAGTCCAGCTTCACATTGGCAACTGCTGACAAGAAGCGTGCTGTGAGTAGCGCTTAGCTTGGACGGCCCAGACGACCCTTTGCTGGATGTATTCCCGAACGAACCGGAGCCATGTCCAGAATTCCGGGGTATCGATGACAATCAAGCCAACGACCCGCCTCATCAATCCAAGTTGCCGTCATCCGTCGAATCAGCTTCGTTGTTCCAATCTATCGAGTCCTCTCAATCCTCCGAGTCCGAGTCGGACTCCGATCCAGACCTTGAGAAGGTCAACATTGACTGGGCGACACTCATGCTTGAGCTAGACAATCTAAGAATATCAGCACGAGAGGGCGGCGGGAAATCGAAAATCAAGAAAGGGAAGGCGAATGGCGTAGTCCTTGAGACGCCGGAGATGAGAAAAATCAAGGACAAGATCGGTAAGGTCGAAAAGGAGTACAGGTTTAGCCGGAAGAAGGCAGGTTCGTGATCTTTTCCATAAGTACGCCCAGATGCTCACTCGCTCAGACGTTCTGCTCAAGTCATTGAAAGCTCGAAGGGACGCTGAAATTCTAGAGGCTAGACTGAAGGGTAATACAGTTCAAAAGGCATCGCCAGATATGCTTCCGGATGAGGAAAATCCTGCGACTCATGCATCGGTCGACCACTTGACCGACATATTCGCCGAATCGTTGGCTGTCGGGGATGAGGACAACGGCGGGCTCTTCGGAAATATGCTTGACGAGCCATCGGGCCCCGCTCTCGAGGCCGAAGAAACCAACCTAAATACCACAATTTTGGTTCGATCCATGCCCATTCCGAAGCAATTTTCCTTTGCTGGTAATATACCGAAGCAACTCCTCCGCACAAACCTCGCGAAGTCTTCCAAGCAGGCCGTTCTCAACTTCGCCAGACTGTCAGGCGGCAGTCGAGCCGCGCGAGCTGGACTGGAGATACGATGGTCGCCGAAGAGACGAAGGGTGTGGCGCATGGATGACATAGCTTGTGAAGACATGATTGAAGCAGAGAACTATGTGTCAACGCTGGCACTGAGTGAACTCTTGGAAAGCGGTGAGCTGAACGGAGTGAATTGGAGAACGCTGCCACCTGCGTATCGGAATCTATGGGGGGAGCTTGAAGTGGCCAGGAAGGAAAGGGATGATGGCCGAAAGCGCTTGGTTTGGGGGACCATCAGGAAGGTCTTGGAGCAAAAGACCGGCCGGGATGTGCCAATCGTGTCCGAGAGAACGTCGCAAGCTGGAGAGACTGTACCTCGAGAGAAGGAGAACGAAACTACACCCAGCTATGATCGCCCCTCGGAACGTCTACAGGTTGATCTTGCCCGTCGACGAGCATCGTCGGCTTACCAGTCTATGCTTCAGCACCGCAGCCAGCTTCCCATCGCCTCCTTCCGCGAGGAAATCGTCAGGACCCTCGAGTCATCGCAAATCATGGTCCTCTCGGGCGAAACGGGTTGCGGCAAATCCACTCAGCTCCCGTCATTCATACTCGAGGATCAACTGTCCAAAGGCCGTCCCTGCAAGATCTTCGTCACGGAGCCGAGGCGCATCAGTGCGATATCGCTGGCACAGCGGGTCTCACAGGAGCTAGGGGACGCACCCGCCGCGATGGGAACCAACTCGTCCTTGGTCGGCTACTCTATACGGCTAGAAGCGAAGATCGCCGCAACCACCCGGCTGGCATTCGTCACTAATGGAATAGCTTTGCGGATGCTCGAGGGCGGATCAGGCGGAAACTCTAGAAGCACTGCGTTCGACGAGGTAACGCATATCATCATTGACGAAGTGCACGAACGGTCTATCGAGTCCGATTTTTTACTCATCGTCATCAAATCCTTGATACAACAGCGGAAAGACCTTAAGGTCGTCCTCATGTCCGCGACTCTCGATACCGAAAAGATCTCGAACTTCTTTGGCGGATGCCCATTCCTCTCTGTACCTGGTCGAACGTTTCCTGTGCAGGTCAACTATCTCGAAGATGCAGTCGAGCTGTCCGGTTGGCACATCGATGAGTCCTCGCAGTACGCAATCCGTCCTCGGAGCATGAAATCAGGTGCGAAGCAGCTTGAATGGAATGAGGATTCTACCAAAGCGGACGATGAGGATGATTCAGACACGGAGACGGTAGGCGACCCGACCAAACTCCCAGCGTCTCCCTACTCGGTCCGAACGGTATCAACAGTCAACTTCCTCGATTCGCGTCAAATCCCGTACGATCTCATCATGCGGCTGCTGCAGAAGATATGCTTCGAAGATCCGGAATTCTCTGCCTTCTCACAGGCGGTACTCATCTTCATGCCCGGTCTCGCGGAGATAAGGAGGATGAACGATATGATTCAGGGACATCCAGCGTTCGGCAGTGGGGAATTCGTGATATATCCCCTTCATTCGACGATCTCGTCAGAAGGGCAGAGTGCCGTGTTTGATCTCCCGCCGCCGGGCATGCGGAAGATTGTCATTTGTGAGTGATAGGTTCAGGCAATCGATTTGATGCTGATTTGGCCTATAGCGACCAATATCGCAGGTACGGCTGGCGATGTTCTACACTTTCTGGGCTGAATGTTCCTAACAGAGACCGGTGTGACTATTCCTGACATCACCTGCGTCATCGATAGCGGTAAACACCGCGAGATGCGGTGAGTTTGCCGCGACATGCATGTTCAGCCACTGATAGAAAGTAGATACGACGAGAAGCGGCAGATTTACCGGCTGGTGGAAACCTTCGTCGCACGCAATAATGCCAAGCAGAGGCGAGGGCGGGCTGGGCGCGTGCAAGAGGGCTTAGCTTTCCACCTCTTCACTAAAGCTCGGCATGATACTCAGGCAAGCCGACCGTCCTGATGCGTCGGACAAGCCTTTTTCTCACAAAGCCTGATAGCTTGCCGAACACTCAATTCCCGAAATTCTCCGCCTTTCCCTCCAGGACTTGGCTTTAAGGATCAAGATCCTGAAGGTCAAGCTTGGCACGTCGATCGAAGACGTCCTTCTTAGAGCCCTCGATCCACCCTCATCGGGGAACATTCAACGTGCCATCGCATCCCTTGTCGAGGTCAAAGCTCTTACCTTGAACGAGGAGATCACTCCTATGGGCAGACTGCTCAGCAAATTACCTATGGATGTACACCTCGGCAAATTCCTGCTCGTGGCGGCGCTGTTCAGATGCCTGGACCCCGCTCTGACGATCGCGGCTACTCTGAACTCGAAGAGCCCTTTTGTCACTCCCTTCGGGTTGGAAGGGGCGGCGGATGCAGCGAAGAAAAGCTTTGCAAGCGGTCAGCTTCGCGATTGGTAGTCCGGACCCCCCTGATGCGCCTCCAGGCAATAGCGACTTTCTGACCATGGCGAATGTGTTTGCTAGCTGGAGGAGGGCTTCCGACAGCCCAAGCTTCGTCAAGACATTCTGCGAGCGGAATTTCATCTCGCATCAGGTAGGTCGATTGAAGCTTCCCGTTTTGCCTCGCCTGACCTGTATGATGCAGACTCTCCAGCAAATCGAGGAGCTCAGACAGCAATTGCTCGCGTAAGCTCCATTTGCTCGAAAGAGACCGCGCTTTGCTCGAAAGAGACCGCGCTGACAAAACTTAGATATCTCATCGACTCTTCTTTTGTCGACGGTTCACCGGGACTGAGGCAGGAAATCAGCCAGTAAGTAGATCAGCGTTACTTCTTTAAATGCTGATTTTTCGCCCAGGGCTCGCTTTTCTCGTGGATTCCGAACCCGCTTTGTCACCGTTCCACCTGAATTTGATGTCAATGCCGAAAGTGTTCAGGTCCTCGGCGCAGCCCTTGCCACCGGTCTTTACCCCAAGCTGATCTCGCTTGACGGAAGTGGTGGCATGAAGACGATCATCAACCAGCAGCCAGTGGCCATAGTGAGTCTTCTCGACCGGCTGCAGGTCACTTGAGCTTATGTGTACCAGCATCCGAGCTCGGTCAATTTCCGCTTGCCGAAGTCTGAGTTTGGAACGAGCTATCTAACCTACTTTACAATCATGCAGTCGAAGAGGCTGTACGCATGGGAGACTGGACCGGTGGATGACCGTGCTCTCGCCCTACTTTGTGGTGATCAAGCGGACTTCAGGGTGAGCCAGGATGGACGACCGTAGACTGTCAGATGCTCACGCGGCATAGCTGTCCGCGTCGTCACTGCAGCTCGATCGGAAGATCCGGTACCACATTGAGCCAAAGTCGCTGTTGGCGATCAAGTTGCTCCGACAGCAGTTTGCCCTGGCAATGTCGACGAGGTTCAGGGGGAAGAGCCTGAGCGAGGGACAGGAGAGGTGGTTTGAGCTGGGCTTGATGTGTTTACGCACGGGTATCTGGGAAGGTGAAGAACAGACTGTGGGGATGGTTTGACCATTGTCATCTTGGTGGAATCTCATGCATTGCATAGCAGCGGTAAGTTTTAGGCGACATCCAACCTGCCTGAAGTTGGAATCAGGTTCCCATTGATTCGCGAGCGATTGTGCTCTGACTCCGAAGAACAACTGATCGCACTTCGTATTGTGTGACAGGCTCGCACTCCTCATCCGATCCAATCTCCCTTTGATCATCACTTCCGAGCGATGGCCCGATCGATCAAGTTGGCTCTTCAAGGGGTCTATATACTGAGGGCAACATGTCTTTTGGTCAATACCTCACTCTCCTTGATCTTTCGTCCCTTAACCTCAAGCTTCAACCAAGATGCTCGCCAGGCTCGCTTTCCTCATCGTCGTATTCGTCTCGGCTCTCGATGTCTTCTGTGCTCCAACCGAGGGTTCTGATCTGGTCGGTGAGCATACCTTATACCGGTCTGATCCCGGACCACCTCGTCTGGCTCCTGGCTCCTCTCACGTTTCAGCAAGCGCGACCTCGACATCTTTGGAGCGGAAGGTTTGCCAGCATCGCCTCCAGTCTCCTACCGCACGTAAGTCATGACCCTTTAATAGCAGCTCTGACGCGTTCTTAGCGCCCGGTCAAGCCTTGCTTCTGCTCATACGAACGCCGACACCTGCGGTGAGTCAATCACCTGCCACATGCTTCCGGGCTGACGTTCCGAGTGACCAGGCTGCGACGCCGGCAAGAGGTCGCTCATAGCCACCACCGAGGTAGAGATGTCCAAGCACCAGATCTGCCCATGTCAAGGCGTGCCTCACCATGCATGCCGTGAGTCCCCTACGAACAGATCCGGTCTGATCTGATGCTGATGGCTCTCAGCTGAGTGCGGTGAGCGAGCAGACTCAATAGTTCAACGTGGACAGACATACTGACGACAGGATCATAGCCGCCCCTATCCTCCCGATCATCACGAGGGACACCATCGACGTAGTCGAGCGGGACTCCTGCGACACCGGCGATCAGGCAAGCTTCACCGTCCTGGGTGAGGCAAAGTGCTTCCGTCAGTCCATTCTGCCATCTCCGAAAGAGACGACACATACGGAACAGCGTGTGTGGAGAGGAGGAAGATCTGTCCGCTGGCCAAGCGGTTCTGCATCAAGTACCTCAACAACCGGACCATCTCTTGTCGTCCGTGCTCTTACTGTTTGCGAGGAAGACAGCTGACGGTATACAGCGGCATGCTAGGCCGGGATTTCCTGGCTTTGAGCTTTCTCAAGACTTGCGCTTTGGGCTTGATGTAGATCTTTCGTTCCAACAGGGAGGGACCGCTGGACGGGACCCACATTATGTGGGTATAAGACCTATGCGACCGAGTTGATTCTCGATTGCTCGATTTTCAGTAATCCTCTCACTGCTCGTGTAACATCTGCTAGGTGACGGATATCTCAGCACTTCCGCAACGCCGTGCTATTTCTTAGCCCCTACGATCCGGTTACCATTCACAGCTTATCATTGAGCGCATCCCTTCGACAACACCGTACTTTTTGCACTTTGTCAGTTCTCGTGCTACTTCTCTCCTCGGTCCTGCACCATCTTTCAATCTCTGCCTCGGATCTTCGTTACCGCTATATCAACATCCCAACACTGGTCGTCTCCCGCGCCGCTCGAGTAGTGCAGAACGACACGAGTATATACATGCCGGGGGACGAATCTACCATCGACCATATCCTCAAGCTTAGTCCATTCGCGCTCGCAATGTTCGAGTGATGACCTTGTCATGCGTACTGAAACAAATCAGCTTAAGCAGTGGTATCGGATGCGCTACTGACATGACATGCACCAATGCGCCCCAACCACTCAAGGCATCTCGATCGACCGCATTGAGAAGGGTCTGCGATATCGTCTCAAACAGGTCTTCGGGCTCCTGCGGTCGCACCCGATCAGAACAGGTTCTAGATAGTTTCAATAGCTGCGAGAGCAGCGACGCACCAGATCAGGCTCCCACAAGCCCTCCGCGACACCATACAGCTTGTCCGTCGCCGTACCTGCTACTGCAAAGTCTTTGGGTGTGGTGATGCACCCGATGCTGGGAACACATGTCAGCTTCCGGTTTTCCTTGAGCTGATCGAAGCGGTCTTGCGCGGAGGTGATGATACACACGTGTCCATGGTAGATATGAAGGGTCGAGGATTAGGTTCCATCTCTGTAGGTGAAGGAAGGCCAGCCACGACGGGTTCGATGAAGAAGGGACCAAACCTGCACATATGCTTAGCCTTCCAACCTCATTTGCAGAGAAGGGTTCCTTTGTGATCCTGACTTACCGCCTCATGTAAAGCGTGCTAGAGAGGAGGTGGGTGAATGTCTTTGGGGTGATCTCTCTTTCCTCCTTCATTCGATACATATTGACTCGAAATCGAAGCTGCTCGCGCCTACGAGGCATGTTGGTCAGCTCACGATCGAAGCGCTTTCGTCCCCGCAACTCGGATGTGGAGCACGAGACAGAGACACTCACATAGTGTAGACATCGGTAGCGAGGCCTGGCAGACCGTAGAATAGCTTATCATTGACTGGGAAGACCTATGATTAGAGTCAGCTTTCCCTCGATCTACATGTACGCTGAGACTGCGTTCATACGGAGGACAAGTTGACTGACTTTGTCGAAATTGTGCGCGACACCGATTGACTCTCGCCCCAACCGGAGATCCGAGGCGATGGCGACGCAATTCTTCCCCATCATCGCGACGACCGAGCCGCCATTGATCTCCATAGGATTCCCCTAAGCGGGAGATGAGCATCCGTTCGGTATGGAAAACCCGGTACTCACCATGATGGGCAATCGATGGGAAGATGTGGGGCAGATCGCGGGACGGATAAGAGGGTTTCACCGGTCAAGAGTAATGGCAGCTGTTGGACTCTTGAGAGGGTTTGAGAAGAACTAGACCAGTCGCTGAGGAGAGAAGGAAGGTGTTACTGTGGTGAAGGAAAACTCCGAGACGACACTGGCGCGGCTTCTAGAAAACACGTGGGTTTCTGATCAAAAGCCGCCAGTTTTCCGTCAAAGCTGTTTTTGGCTGTCAATTCCTCCCCCCGATTGTAGGTGATAAAACCCAGCGTGAAGCTCGATGTAGCGATATGGAACCGGATCCGAGATGACTCAACCAGCTCGAGAGGCGGATAGTCGTCCAATCAGCGTCTTATCTCTCCCGTACGCAGTTCCGATATATAAATTCCAGATTTCCGAATGACCGAGGTGATCAGACACTTTCTCAAGGTCGCACTCGCTGATTCCGGATACAAGACCGTACAAGATGTCTTACAGGTCTTGGCAGCGGATCTATGTATAGGTGAGCATCCTTGATCGTCTTCATAAAGCTGCTGACTATGTCGCAGAGCTGGAGATCGGCATCGCACAAGCTGAAGACATCTTACGACAGGCTGAAGATCCGTATTGTCAGTTGAGGATCCCGAGGGCATCATTCTCGCCCGCTCATGTCATGTCCCTCAGCTGGTCCGTCACAGTGTCCGCAGCCCTCTCAAGCCGTTCAAGAACCAACTCAACCCGTCGGATCAAACTCGACCAACTCTCACTTTCACTCCTCTACCGCGGCAGAACTCCTCTCGACGAGCTCCTTGTCTCACTTCTCCACACTTTCTTCCTCGCTTGACCAACTCATCTCTCACTTCGGCCCTGACCCCGAGCAGTCTGTGAACGGCAGTGCTCGAGCAAAGGGCAAGTCCCGGCTGCATGAGGGGAGTATCGTACCTGGTATGACCCTTGAGCTGTCCGGACCGCCTGGCGGAGGGAAAACAGCGATTGCCTTGGGTATCGCCCTCAGTGCGCGGTTCGGGAAAAGGCGGGGTGGCCATATCAGTGGCGATGCAGAGGACGTGGTGCATGATGAGGAGCCGGGAGAGGTCCTGATCATAGGTAAGCCCCTGCCGGCGAGATTGGCTTCAGAAAGCTCAGACCATACTGGCCAGATTCTGAGGGTGCCATGACGCCTGGGCGAGTCTTCAAGGCAGCGGTGTCTCTTACCCGCAACATCAGCGGTGAGTCTACTCACAACAGGCCCTGAATACCGGACCAACAAACCGACGGGGTTCGTTCGTCAGTATCGCCACGATTCCTCATACACGGTATCCACCTCGTCCGAATAGCAACGCAGGTCCAGATGATCGCTTTTATCAACACCATGGAGGAATGGCTGGATGAGCATCCGAAGGTGCGACAGTGCCGCGTAGCCGATAGCTTCTTGGCTGACGAGACGGTCTTTGCAGGTGAACTTGGTCGTCTTCGACACGCTTAGCTTCCATTTCCGACAGCCGACTCTGGACATGAAGACACGGGCACGTATCATGGAGCTGTAAGAAGCCTTTCGGACCTGTAAATGAGATGGAAGCTAACAGATTCATCAGTGTCAAGCAGAAAATCGGCATCGCCACGACCGTCCATCATTGCGGGGTGAGCCTCACACTGCACAACTTCTGGCATCAACCAATGATCTATGACGAATTAGGTCATCGTCATGAACCAACTCGCGACAAAACTCCTCACCGCAGACCATAAACCGGCCAACTTTGACACAGGTGACCGAGCGGTGCTTATGCCCCAGCTCGGTAAGTCTGTATTCCTGATCTCGTTGACGATGACTGATACAACGGGATCTGGGCAGGCGATTCATGGACGACCGCCAGAACGATCCGGATCGTTCTGTTTAGGGGAGGACCAGGAGACGAATTGCGGTACGCACATGCATCCACCAGTTCTGGCGGGCACAGAGACGTTCCTTGGGCAAAATTTGACATTGACGTACGTCTCGACTAGTCAAGTGTCCTCCAAAGTTGATGTGGTAATACAGGGTGATGGTCTCCCATGCGGTGTCCCTGGCCTCGCCGGACGACTCAACGAACACGAAGCATGACATCATGCATGTTTCGAGGATTACTGCATGCGAGATGCCCTTTTCGCCTATCGCTGCACGAACTCAGTATCCGGACGGTCGAGCGATGCTGGTGTCATATGATCGAATTAGCCGGATCTGGTCCTGATTCGTCGTCTCAGTCTGGCTGAAAGCGAAACCCCGCTGTCGACGCATGCGCTGTGTCGCGCGGACCTTTTTGATCGCCTTTTGAAACCTTTACACTCTGCGTCAGCCGAGCAGCCGAATTATTGCGTTCCAGAAAGAGACTCACTGTTCCTGTCGTGGTCTATAATCGGACAGATTGAACTTCTGTGTCTCCTGAACTATGTGATAAGGCGTCGGGTGATACGTCCGCCGATAGCTGACAGTCGGTAAGGCAATGATCTGTCGAGGACGGAGACCGACTCACTACTTCCATGCGTAATCTCGCAGGAGGCAAACGATCGGGAAGAGCAGCAATACAAAGTAGAATACCGCATCCGCCCATAAACGAGGAACAATACCGGTGAAAGGAAGTGAAAAGTTGAGCAGCGGAGCGATGATTGCGTAAATCGGTAGAGCCCCCATCGTGAAGAGAAAGGATCCTGGTATGGCTGTTGGGCGTGAGATCGTGTTCATGCAAGCATACAAGAAACATACAGGCAAGAGTGTACTTCGTCCATACGCTGCAAGTATTATCAATGATAATCCGCTAAACATTGAAAACTCAAGCTCACTCTGATATCAAGGCCGCTTTGCCCAGCACCGTCAACAGGACAGCGAGGTATAAAGTCGTCCCCCACACCCAGAGACCTGAGTTCTTCCCATCCGATGCAAGCAGATCGCTCCTGAATACTAGGCACGAGAAGGCGAACAGCACCTGGATAGGCACATCAGTACGGCGCAGGCCCGGAAGAGCTACATAGATACTCACGACACTGTGGTAGAAGGCATTCCCGACCCAGTAGAAGAAGGTGATCGGCGTGAAGAAGTAATTCTGCTGTCCAAGCTGATACAGTTGTGGATACCGATCCAGCATTCGAGCCGAGACGAACTGGTCGAAGATTCCGATGACAAGCGGGGGAAGGATGGTGAAGAGGACGTTGTAGTATGTCATCGACCAACCCTCAAAAGCGATTTGTCCGGAGAAGTCGTTGAACCACGAGTACTGCGGATGAGGATGTCAGAATGGTATCAGGCGGACAAGGGAGCTTACCCAGAATAGGGTGAGAGCGAATGTGATGTTCTTGTAGAATGAGTCTGAAGGTCGTCAGGTCGATACGTTTCGGTACAGTGGACGACTGACAAAGAATGAGCTTCGACAGTCTTTGATAACTCCAGGATCCGTGCACTAATAGCAGCTTTCGCAGAAAGCGGAATTGCGAGATAGCGACGTCAGCGGACCGTGCTGCTTGCAGACCCTGATGATAGTCGGTCAGCCTCTATCCGTACGCCCGAGGTTCTTCCTTACCTCGACACCGGAGATGCCAACGCCAACATGGGCGGCCTGAATCATGCTGACATCGTTCGCCCCGTCCCCGATTGCGAGCAAAGGCGCCTTTGTGCTCCGCTTCACGAGCTTGACAACGAGCGCCTTTTGCAAAGGCGAGACTCGGCCTACAGATCGGTAAGCCAATGATCATATCATGATGTGATATCATCGACTGACAGCAGATTACAGCCTAAGATGGGAATGTATCAGCGAGAAGACGAAACCCTTATTGTGATGCTCACTTTGCACATGACAGCAAGTTCCAGGAAGATAACGGCGCAATCCTTCTCCAATGCGAACGTCAAGCTCTTGCCATCTATCCTCCGTCAGGCCGTCTACGTGGTTGTTAGGCGTTTATTCACCTATGACAAGGGCTAGCTCTTCCACATCGCCACCCAGACGCTGATTCTTGATAGCGAAGAGGCGCTTGTTCAAAAGATCAAGGGTGTCTGGGGCGGACTCGGTGTTGATGATCACCTAGTATCGTAATGAGCGAAACTTCCTCTTCTGGGGGCTTTCTGTCCTTACCAGATTCATCGATTCAGATATCAGTCGACACGCTAGACCGATATTGATCGCCGTCTCCTGTCTGTCTCCTGTCAATACCCAGATCTGCGGGGCTATCAGTCCCGCTCGGCGAGCTTGAGATGCTGGCGTACCTTGATGCCGGCCTGCTGCAAGGTATGTATTGCATCTGGTACCCCATCCTGCAGCTTATCCTCGATAGCTGTGGCACCAAGCAGTTGTAGGTTCTGCTCGATCGCTTCAGCGGCTCTATCAAGGGCATCCGCTCGTCCCGACATCTGCGATGCGGCGCTATCGTAAATGGCGGACCAGCGCGCGTACTCGCTTGGAGATATATCCCGGAACGCAAGGCAAAGCGTGCGAAGGCCCTCAGTAGCGTAGTCCTAAGGACATTAACAGGCAGCCAAACAAAGCTATACTAAGAGACTTACTTCGAGGTGAATGAGTGTTGGCTCCGCAAACTGTTGATTCGGTGCCAGACGTTCGTAAATGACCGTGTCAGCGCCTTTGGTATACAGCTTTATACGTCCGTCCGGCGCTCGAACGACTGTCGACATTCGCTTTCGAGTGGAATTAAACTCGCAGACATTGAGGACCGCGTACTCCTCTGATTGACCGTTCACGTCAACGAAGACCGACTTTGGCTTCCGCGTCTTGATGAACCATCAGGGAACCTCAATATCTTGAGTCAGCGAGGACTCACATGAAATCGGTGGCCCAACATCTCAGCTCCCGCAACGAGAGCAGCCTCATCCGGACTCGAAGCCTGGAATATCATTTTGCCATCGCGTTCTTCGGGGATGACGGTATGACAGACAGCCAACAAAGACAGGCTGAGCAGGGAGTTCTTCAGCTAGGGATTGCTAAGCCTTATTGTCACTTACAACTCTCGGATGACCGCGGCTTCTTCCGAGTCTTCCAAAGCCCTTTGCCTTAGCACGTCAAATGTCTTTTGGCCTTGATCTCGCTTCGCGTCGTCCACAAACTGGGCATACATGGTCCCAAAGATGCTGCACTCTCGAAACTCCATCTCGTTGCAGGTGAGAGTTCCAGTTTTGTCGGAGAAAATGTAGGCGATTTGACCGAGTTCTTCGACCAGTGATGATGTACGACACAATGCGGCGGTGTCGTTCGGAGCATAATACATATCGAGGTCGGAGTTGATCAGAGATGCTTGCCAGAATTTAACGACCTCGATTGTCATGATCAAGCTATGGACCCGATCAGCAAGATCGCGTATCATGACATGGACCGCACGAAATCGGAATCAGGTTGTTATAGAGAATAATGAAGGTGAGGATATCTGGCGTTGAAGTGAGACATTTTTCCTTTTTGGACGACATCACCCACTCTCAATGAATTGCCTGGCTAGAGGACTTCATTAGCGCCATCTTTGCTGCATTTGAATTGACTCACCCTTGTTCGGAGCATCATCGCCTAATCTCAAGTACCAATCCTGCGACGAGAAGAACCACTAACGATTTCGAGGTAAGCCGAAAATGCTCACGGCACATTGTCATGCTGACTGACTGTACGAATGCTGCTGCCGATGGTAGACACCAAGGACAGGATGAGTAGGAGGATGAACAGATACAGAATCTGCATGTTGACCTGACGCTCAACTGCAGTCCGCTTGACGGGTGCGCCCCTGAAATGCAAGTGAGTGGTTTTCTAGATGCTAGCATGGCCACTTGCGTCGCGTTCCGCATCAGTTTTGTCTCATGACCCGCATTGACGACTACTCCGTACACCCATTCCGTATTTCTCAGTTGAGCGCCTCGGAGCAACACCTGATTTGGGCCGACAGGTATCTTGGTGGGAGCTGATCCGGGATGGGAGGAGGACAAGTGGAGGGTTCCATCATACGTATATAGCGAAGAATTAGGCGCTTCGGACATGAGATGACCGCGAAGGAGGGATGCGGCTTGTGGATTGGTGAGCGAAGCAGTCGAAGGATGTGATTGCTTGATCTTCAGATTAGTCTCGCTACGGACTCTGTTAGCCATGATCTGAGCAGGTGATGACCTCACCCGTCGAGATTAGCCGTCTCCACATAGCAGAGCCCGTCCGGCTCGCTGCTGCTGATCAGGATCATGTCCGCGGGAATAAAGCTGTTTGCGGCTAGTCGGACCATATCTCCAACTCGGATTCGCCTCCAAGGTCTTGGCTCGAACTGCGGATTGACCAGGACCTCGGCGGGATTGCTATTCATTGAACGATCTGAACCATGCCGTTTCTGCAGCATTTAGATCAGGATGGGATGGCCAGTCAAGCATCATGAGTCTCACCAGATCCTCTTGGATCTCCTTGAAAGCGCTTGCTATCAGAACAACTCCGAGAGGTACAATGGTTGTGTATCGACCAGTCGGAGACACATTCGGGACCTGCTGGATGCAAGCTAACCGAGAGGCCTCTTAACCGAGTTACCTGTGGTCTCGAACAAATCCAAACCTACCGGTAAAGAGGAAGAACAGATTGGCTGATCGGGAGAATTCGGCTGAGACGATTCAGATCAAGGACCGCACTCTACGTGCGAGACTAACCGTAGAGGAATTTTGGCAAGAAGGTGATGGGCCCATATTTGCCCGTAGCGACGGCATTGCTCTCGTAACCCTTCACTCGATTCCCTTCCGGATCGTTGAGCGATATTTCTCGCGGGACCCCATCAAACTTGGACTTCCTTCTCAGCAGCACGTTCAACCCGAATGTCCAATCCACATCCGTCAGGTAGTCCTCTTTGATTGCCGTCCATCTTCCTCGCCCTTGTTTGGCGTATGGACCAGCACCCGGATTTGAAAAGGAGCATGCGGACGGCTCCTCATCATCTTCGAACGGATCTCCGCCTGCGCCGTAGCCCTTCGCAGGTGGATGATATTTTCCATCATCCAATGGACCGGAGAAGCCGGCGGGGGTCGCACCGGATTGAGCAAAAGGGAGTTTCGAGTCCATCGTGGAGCGTTGATTGGGACGGGCAACATTGATGGTCGAGGTCGAAGCCTGTGATGGTAGATAGCCGTTCGTTTGGCCAGGATGTGAGTATTCGTCCTCACTATGAACATATAAAATTCAGCTTGTTGTAGTATGCTGTGTGATTATGCCGACGGGACCATAAGCTCACTCGTCAAAGAATGGGTCCAACGTGTAGCCATGCTGTCTCCCTGGATCTCGCGACGAGCCAGCAGACTGACCATTGACCTGTTCTCCTCCACTGTATGACCCATTCACGGCTCCTCCATAGGCGTTACTGCTCTGGGCGAATAATCCCGGCGAGTCGTCGTCACCGAATGGATCGTCCTGGAAGGCGGCATGTTGAGCGGAGCGAGGCTGGGGTTGTAAAATATCTTGGAATGGGTCGTCATGGCGAGACATGTTGGAGGGTCTATCCCGCTGGGTCAGCGCTTTGAGCTGTTGGTCATGCCGCCTTCGCTATCATTTGGGGCTGTTCACTTCTAGATTGATTCTGTATATGGCACCCTACTTCAAGAGCGATCTGCTTACTTTTGCAGACGCTTTCGGAATCACAAATATCAGAAATCAGGAATCTGGAAGCCTACACGTCATTGCGGCCACCGTTCTTTACAAAATCAAAACGTGGTCAACTAAGAGCGCGTTCAGTGAAGGCATATTTCAACAGCCTGTTCAACATTTCAGTAGATTCCTCTGAGACACTCCTTTCTCATTGTCCTTCGAAGTGACTTCTTTGCACTCGAGGTAGCTCAGTCGAGCATAACGCTGCTCAAATTCGCCCGCTCCCCAGTCTTCACTGGTTCGACATGTCCGACAGCGAGTCTGACGAGGTTCAATTCGACGACAGCGGATCAGACGACTTCGATGTCGTTCCAAAATTGAAGAAAGCCCCGCAGAAAAAGAGTATGGCCGCGACGTTCACTGCAGTTAAAGTCGTCAAAGTGAGCTTTTCCTCTGGACGACCAATCCCGGTGCCACAGAAGAGAACCGAGACTGTCGTTATGTTGATGCTAAATTCGCCGATCCAGCCTCCTGCCGCGGGCAAATCAGTCAAAAAGAAAGCTCCTCTGTCTTCAAAGAATGCGCCCAATGACTCAATATCCGAAGCCGATGAAACAGACCTCGCAGCATCACCAGCAAAGCCAAAACAAAAGTCCAAGCTCGCTGGAGACGTCATGGATGTCGACGGGGAAGAGAACGTACCCGAGGGAAGTCAGAAAGCCGGAGGGGCCAAGTCCAAAACCGCCAGTGAGATGTACCAGAAGGTGTGCTCAATCTTGCAGGCGATGTGACTGGCCGCTCATTTCGGACCCCCATTGTAGCTCTCGCAACTCGAGCATGTTCTCAAACGGCCAGATTCCTATATTGGGTCGGTCGAGGCAGTCACTCAGATGATGTGGGTCTTTGACACGGAATCGAAAATGATGACGATGCGGTGAGCAATATTCTATGGCCAAGCATCTTGGCGGCTGACGCCACACAATTTCAGAAATACTACCTTTGTTCCCGGATTCTTCAAGATCTTTGATGAGATTCTCGTCAATGCAGCCGACAACAAGGTGAGAGCGGGCAGCGATGATCTTCTTTGAAACTCCCACTGAGCGGAGCTCGGCAGATCAATGATTCCACGATGGATGCCATCAAGGTCATAATCGACCGCGAGAAGAATCAGATCTCCGTATACAATAGTGGTCGCGGTATCCCTGTCGAAGTTCACAAGAAGGAGGGCATCATGATCCCGGAGCTGATTTTTGGGAATCTGTGAGTTTTGGGCGAGTTTGCTGGAGCTGAAAGCTGATCATCTGCCTAGTCTGACCTCGAGTAACTATGACGATGAGGAGAAGAAGTTGACCGGTGGCCGAAATGGATATGGTGCCAAGCTGGCCAATATATACTCCTTGGAGTTCGGTAGGTTGTCGTTAGCTCTTCTGCCAAGGACTCAGCTGATTCCCTGTTAGTGGTCGAAACCGCGGATAAAGTCAACGGGAAGAAGTACAAGCAGATCTTCTCCAAGAACATGAGCAAGAAGGGGGTTCCCAAGGTGACTAAAGCAGGAGATTCCGATGATTTCGCTCACAAGTCTCAGATCACCGAAAACAAGAAGGGCGAGGAATGGACAAAAATCACATTCACGCCGGATCTCCAACGTTTCGGCATGACCGGGATAGACGACGATACCAATGCTCTACTCATGAAAAGAGTATACGACATAGCTGGTACGGTCAAGGACGTCAAGGTCTTCCTCAACGACGAGCGACTGAAGATCAAGGGCTTCAAGCAAGTAAGTTTCGTAATGCCGACATATGGGAGCGACCCCCTGACGAAATTGGCTAGTACGTCGAGATGTATTTGACTGCCGCGACCCAAGCTACAGCGGATGCTGCAGGAGGCGCTGTTGTCTCGAAGCCCCTTGTCGTTTATGAGGTGGTCAACAAGCGCTGGGAGGTTGCATTCGCCTTGTCGGATGGTCAGCAGCAGCAGGTGTCGTTCGCCAACTCGATCGCTACCACGAAAGGAGGCACGCATGTGGAGATGATCGCCACGCAACTAGCCAACAAATTGTGAGCCGATATTGTCTCATCATGTTGATAGCCGCGGCAGACTCGAGCAGATCAAGAAGAAGAACAAAGCTGCACCAGTGAAGCCTTTCCAGGTCAAAAACCACATGTGGATTTTTGTCAATGCCTTGATCGAGAATCCCGCTTTCGATTCGCAAACCAAGGAGTTCTTGACCTTGAAGAGTTCAGCGTTTGGCAGCAAGTGTGAGCTGTCGGAGGACTTTGTCAAAAAGGGTACATGTCGACAGGCTGTTCCCGTATGGAGGCTAAGCCAAAATCAGTGTCGAAATCCGGTATCATCGACAACGTTCTGAACTGGGCAAAGTTCAAGCAGGATCAAATCCTTAAGAAGTCGGATGGGACGAAAAGATCTCGGTGCGGGTCAAGCTTCAATTTAACGCATCTTTGCTAAGTCTTCGAGCAGGATCTCTGGCATCGTCAAGCTCGAAGACGCGAATAACGCGGGAAGTCGTAACGCTAAGCTCTGCACTCTCATCCTCACCGAGGGAGACTCTGCCAAAGCACTCGCTGTCTCCGGCTTGGGCGTCGTCGGCCGTGATAATTACGGCGTCTTCCCCCTGCGAGGCAAGCTGCTTAATGTTCGAGAGGCCGGACATGATCAGATCGTCAAGAATGTCGAGATCCAGCACATCAAACAAATCTTGGGTCTCAAGCATGGTCAAGATTACACAACGACTGACAGTCTGCGTTACGGCCATCTCATGATCATGACCGATCAGGTGAGCTTCTGCGTAAGACGCGATCATACCCTTAATTCTCGGTAACAGGATCACGACGGCTCCCACATCAAAGGCCTCATCATAAACTTTCTCGACCACTTTTACCCCTCTTTGCTTCGCATCCCAGACTTTCTCGTCGAGTTCATCACTCCTATCGTCAAAGTATGGAAAGGCAAGCAGGAGACCAGCTTCTATACCATGCCGCAATATGAAGAATGGAAGGCGTCGAACAACGATGGAAAAGGATGGGAATCGAAGTACTACAAGGTTAGCCGAGCTTTTCTCAGGTACAATTGAGGGCTGAATAGGTTACCTAGGGTCTCGGCACTAGTACGGCAGCCGATGCAAAGAAGTACTTCAATGATCTCGATAAGCATCGACTGTTTTTCGAGGCAATGCAAGTTGAAGATCGCGCTCTCATCGACATGGCCTTCAATAAAAAGAAAGCAGACGACCGCAAGGAATGGCTCAGACAGTTCAAGGTAAGGTATCTAAGGTAGATCTCTGTTGATATTGTCACCAGCCCGGCACATTCCTTGACCATGACGTGGCCTCGCTGCCGATATCCGATTTTGTCAACAAGGAGCTCATTCTCTTTTCCATGGCGGATAACATCCGGTCAATACCTTCGGTGGCCGATGGTCTCAAGCCCGGTCAACGCAAAGTACTTTTCGGCTGTTTCAAGCGGAACCTCACCAAGGAGATCAAGGTCGCACAGCTGGCCGGCTATGTCTCCGAGAAGACTGCTTATCATCATGGCGAGCAAAGCTTGACATCGACGATTGTCGGCTTAGCGCAGACCTTCGTGGGCAGCAACAACATAAACTTGCTTGACCCGAATGGTCAATTTGGTACGCGTCTTACTGTGAGTTTGGAGCCTGGACGTGAGATGACTTTCTGATCGATGTTCAGGGCGGCAAAGACGCCGCCAGCGCTCGATACATTTTCACCAATGTTCCCCGTATCACGAGGGCAATCTTCCATCCTGCCGATGACGGCCTGCTCAATTACATGAACGAAGATGGCATGGGCATCGAGCCGGACTATTACCTGCCTACTGTACCGTTGGTACTGATCAATGGAGCCGACGGCATAGGCACTGGTACGAGGAAAGATGTCTTATCGGGACAAGGTTGACCACCATTGAGCAGGTTGGAGCACCTCCATTCCCAACTACAATCCGACCGACGTTGTCAACAATTTGAGGCGGATGATGAAGGGCGAAGAGCCAGAAAGAATGAACCCCTGGTTCCGAGGTTTTCGAGTGAGTATGCCCTTTTGTGATGCGTCGTTCACGATGACGGTCTAGGGTTCTATCGAACGCGTCGAGCAAGACAAGTACAAGATCGGAGGCATGCTCGAAAAGATCAATGAAAATACTATTGAGGTCACGGAGCTGCCTATTCGGAGATGGACTCAAGACTTTAAGGAAATGCTTGAGGAATTCGCGACCGGGACTGACAAGATCCCTGCGACCGTCAAGGTATGTATGCCCTTGAACATCTATACTTCGCGGAAGCCCAGCTGACTCCTCCCCAGGACTATGAGGAGCATCACACCGATACCACGGTACACTTCAAGATTCACATGACCGACAAGGACATGCGATCCGCCGAGGTTGAGGGGCTGGAGAAGCGCTTTAAAATAAACACCACTATCAGCACCAGCAACATGGTGTGCTTCGATCTCAATGGCAAGATCCGGAAATACACGTCCGCAGAAGAGATCCTCTCTGACTTTTACCACAAGCGTCTCGAGTTTTACGGTCTCCGTAAAGTAGGAGCGGCGCCTAGATCTAGATTCCAGCTGACAACTCACAGCAATACCTTGCGGACGAGCTCAACCGACAGTTCGAGAAGTTGTCGAACCAAGCTCGCTTTGTCCAGATGATCACCTCGAAACAGCTCGTTGTATCTAACAAGAAGAAACCGGATCTCGTTGCGGAGTTGCGGAGCTTGAAATTCCGCCCTCTTCCGAAGGGTAAGAAGTCGAAGGAGGAGGGAGAGACCGAGCATACACTCGAGGAAGAGGACGAAGGCTTGGCAAGCGACTATGACTACCTACTGGGCATGGCTATCTGGAGCTTGACAGCCGAGAAGGTTCGGAGATCGTTGCTAGTCTGTGCGAACCGCTAATCCGTCTCATGAGTAGGTCGAGAAACTTCTGAACGAACGGGACACCAAGGAGCAAGAGCTTGTTGAACTGCTGAAGCTTTCGCCCCAAGACATATGGAACCGGGACTTGGAGAACTTCATGGCGGAGTGGCAAGTGAGTATTGCTGTCTTTCGTCCGAGCGAGGCTTATGAGCCTCTCTAGATCATGCTTGCGGGTGACGTCTTGGCTGCGAAGGGCAACAAACCTAAGACCAAAGCAGCGATCAAGACGGTCCAGAAGAAGAAGAAGGTGGCGAACGGACAGGACTCGGACGAGTCGGATGACTTCCTCCCCACCAAGGCAGCGGCGAAACCTAAGGTACCAGCCAAGCCTAAGAATCCGGGGAAGGTATCTCCTGCGAAGCGACCCGTGTGCGTCGTGATTAGCGGCCAGACCCGCCGATGGGCTGATCGTTGAGCAGCACAAACATCTCAGATGGCTCAGATCTAGACGGAAAGCCTGCAGCTAAAAAGCTCACCGTCATGAAAGTAAATGCTCCGCCCAAATTTGATCTTCCCACGGGTACCGATGGTTCGGATGACGATAGTGAGTCAGCCGGATGGGAAGAGACCGTCACTGACACCCTCTCATTAGTATACGACGTCCCTAAGCCGAAAGCCGTAGCATCTTCATCAACGGTCGCAGCTGTTTCGAAGCCGAAAGCTAAGGCGAAAGCTGTGAAACTGGACGATGACTCGGACGCCGCCCCCATCAAACCGAAGGCCAAGGGCGTAACAAAGCAGAAGGTCAAGGAGGACTCGGATGAGTCGGACTTCGACGTGCTCGTCCCTGCTCCGATCAAGGCGGCGCCGAAGAAGGTCACCGCCGCCCCTAGACCCAAACCGCGTAAGGCGGACTCAGATTTCGATGAAGAAGAATCGTGAGTCGTCCATGGTTCGATTTCAGTACCAGGCTGAACCTTCACAGTCTGATGGAAGATTTCGTGATTCCCGCTCCCAGACCGACAGCAGCACGCCCTGGGCGATGCGCAGCCAAGAAGGCTTACATAGAGATGTCTGACAATGATGACGACGACGAATGACTGGACAATCCCCTTAGGACCACAGACTGTTGTAATATATGATACCTGTGCATTAGATATTGGATACACGTTGCAAGTTGCGCACGTCTCGCTTTAAGGCCGCGTACAGGCGCACCTGAAACCGAACATGGTATACCTTTAATCATGCTTTAATTTACTTGATTGTGCTCTAATTTTCCTAGGTGCCCCGGAATTCTAGCTGTATTGCGCGAGAACTAGCTGTATTTTTGCGAATGGACGTAACTCACTGCGAAAGCTTCGCACAGAGCTTCAAATAGCAATGCATGGTATGCATGGACCCTCAGGCACCTCTTCAAACCATCGATCTTCTCCCTTCGCGGTCAGTCAACGCCACCGATGGGTATTCGTCATTGATGGGGATTAGAACATCGATACAAGCGAAAAGAAGTTGTTTTCACTATGAACGAACGCGTCGGGACGCGAGCTTATCCGAGCCTTCTAACACTCCCACTCGAGGTGAAGCGAGCGTCGAGCGAATTCCTAGACCGGGCGAATCGAGGGGTCCGCCGAGGTTGAAGACAGACGAAGCGTTTGAGCTAGTGCCTTCTCCGAGCGATGCGTGATTGTCTGCAAGCCAAGTATGCTGATGAATCGAGCGAAAGCCATCGGCGCGAGCGGTTTGGTCAAACCATCTGCCAACATTGAGGTAGTCGATATGTACTCGATCGAGACAACGCCCCGCTCGACCAGCTCCCGCAAGTAGTGAAAACTGATATCGATCTATGCGAGATCAGGCCGAGTACCGAACATAGCATACATGAGCGAGCCTACAGCTGATAGATAACGAGCTTGGTCAGCCTTCTCCTCGCCATCTTTGCGCAGTGACATGACTGCCTTCGAGCGAAGCGGCGTCTTGGCTGGCTTGCAGTCAAGCATCTCGAATCGATCGAGTATCGTGTTGATGTACTGCTTCTGGCTGAGGTGCAGTGTTCGTGCCGATCGATCTCGTTTGACTTGTAACCCCAGGATGAAGTGAAGTTCCCCCAAATCCTTCATCTCATATCGTTTTGACATCTCGCTCTTGAAGGGAGCGAGGGTATCGAGGTTTTAAGCGGCTATAGTGAGGTCATCCACATAGACACCCACAATGATGAGTCCGTCGGAGTTGTTTCGGACGTAGATCGAGTAGTCGGATACCGTTCGCGTGAAAGCCAGGGACTTGAGCGCAGCATCGAGCTCTTTGTCAAGCACGAGGTGATTGCTTCAGCCCATAGAGCGCCTTGATGAGTTGCCATACCATGTCCTTGCCTCGCTCGAAACCCTCTGGCTGTTCCATGAACACCAACTCCTCGAGCGACCCATACAGGAACGCAGTCTTGACATCCATTTGGTGTAGTTCGACATCGTGCATTGCTGCGAGTGCGGGCAGAAGTCGAATAGATTGGAACTTAGCGACCGGAGCGAACGTCTCATCATAGTCAATGCCTGGCTTCTGGCTGAAGCCTCGAGCGACCAATCGAGCTTTGTATCGTTCAATTGACCCATCAGACTGCCTCTTGACCTTGAAGACCCACTTGCTTGTGACAACTCGTCCTTGAGCAACCGAGCGAGGGACTGGGCGGAATACATCAGCTTTGATGAGCGATCTCATCTCATCATGTGCAGCAGTCTGCCATTGCTCCGCATCGACCGAGGTAATTGCTTCTCTCCACGAGCGAGGCTCCACACCTCCCACTGCCTGAGATGCAAGGGCAGCGAGCGAGTGAGGTGAGAAATCGCCAGACCAGAGTGGGATACGAGCGTCCGATGGATGGTGCTCGTCCTTGCCCGGTCGACCGAGATGATCGTCAAGTTCCGCCTCATAGTCGTTTGTGGCGGTCGATATCAATCCCCATTGTCGACCCGATCGAGTGACAAAGCGCCCTGCTCTCTCGGATACTTGCTCTTCTTCAGGTTCAGGCTCGGGTTTGGGTGCAGGGGATCGTGCGCAACGGGGATCAAGCTCGTATCCCCAGCCTCTGAACTGGGGCTGGTCCTGCTGACCTCGCTCGGCATCTTCTCCTGCCTCCTGCCTGTCTGCCTCTTGGGCTCCCACTGGGCCCTCTGCTCCCACTGCTTCAACCGCACGAGGTACATCT